>Ga0194133_10001166_pt1 | contig 48318 bp, 40 predicted proteins | sample TA2KigOf40mmetaG_FD_155448 | JGI IMG/M metagenome (GOLD analysis project Ga0194133, IMG submission 155448) | Freshwater microbial communities from Lake Tanganyika, Tanzania - TA2015055 Kigoma Offshore 40m | ecosystem: Environmental > Aquatic > Freshwater > Lake | place: Tanzania: Lake...
GTGCTGCAGTAGGGGCAGCTGTTGGAGCTGCTGTTGGAGCAGCAGTCGGGGCTGGTGTTGGAGCAGGAGTTACTAGTATAGAAGTAAACTTTATATCACATTCTGCCCCAGTTATATCTAAAGTACAATCTCTCTCAAAAACAGCATACAATGTATTAACACTACTACTATAAGGTACTGTTATATCGTAGTAAGTAGAATATGTAGGATTCGCATCAGAATATCCTTGAGCTAGTGGTTTGTTATCTTGGTTTCCAGAAGCCCATCTTACTAATACAAAGCCAGCAGATCCGGTAGCTGAAAAACTAGCAGATGGATAAGGTTCGTAAATAAAAACTTTTTTAGAACCAGTTATACCACCTTGATATAGTTGTGCGTAAGATGAAGTAAATGCCGGACCTGTAAATCTTACAGCGCCTGTTGGATACATTACTGCAGACCCGTCTGTATCAGAACCTGTTACGTATGCATTAAAGTAGAATCCCCATTTACCACGGAAATAATCCATGTCGTCCTCGATAGTGTAAAATTCTTGTCTAGCTGGCCATACATGGGAATGCAGACCTTCTAGATCATTCTCTACTAGAAAATCATTTAAGTGATCGTCAACATTTATTCCACTACCGGTACTAGGAAATTGATAACTTGGCATCTACCTCTACTGTGTTAATTATATTTTATAAATAGCAATTAGGACTCTATTTTGTTAGCTATCCATTTGTAGGTTTCAGTTAAACCAGTAGATAATAACTGTGAAGGTGCCCATCCTAATTTTTCTCTTATCAATCTATTATCTGATGTTCTCCCTCTCACACCTTGAGGACCTGGTATATTTATAATTTTAATATCTTTACCTGCTATATCAGCTACTAACTTAGTTAAGTTATTCATTGAGATAATCTCTTCTGAACCTATATTGATAGGTTCTATATAATCTGAGTTCATTAATCGACGTACACCTTCTATTGCTTCATCAATGTATAAGAAAGAACGTGTTTGTAAACCATCTCCCCATACTTCTACCTCGTCTACAGGCTGTGCTTTTGCAACTTTACGGCAAATAGCTGCAGGTGCCTTCTCTTTACCCCCATCAAATGTACCTTCAGGCCCGAAAATATTATGAAAACGAGCAACTCTAATATCTAATCCATAATTTCGGTTATAAGTTGCATATAAGCGTTCTGAAAATAATTTTTCCCATCCGTATTCCGAATCAGGTTGAGCGGGGTATACTGAATCTTCTTTACAGTTAGGGCTTTCAGGATTTAACTGGTTGTGCTCATTGTATACACAAGCAGAAGAAGCATAAAATATCTTTCTAATATTTTTTCTATGCGCCTGGTTTAGTACATTAAGATTTATTAACATTGAGTTATGTACTACATCTGCATCATGATCTCCAGTGTTAATATAACCTGCTCCTCCCATATCAGCAGCTAATTGATATACTTCATCAAAAGGGTATCGATATGGTGAAAACATAACAACAGATGTCTTTAAAGGATCTCTTAAATCAGCAATAACAAAGTCATCTGCTGTTGATTTTGAAAAATCGGGGTATTTAATGTCTACTCCTCTTACCCAGTATCCTTCTGATTTTAATCTTGTAACTAAGTGGCTTCCTATAAAACCACCAGCCCCTAATACTAATGCTGTTTTCATAAATTTTTAATAAAATAAAGTACTTTTTTACCAATATAAGATCGGATAATTCTTCTATTTTTTGTTCTGGATTTATTATTATTGGTTTTATTGTTTAATCATTTTATGCAAATCATAAAATACCTTAGGATGTATATGACGAGTTCTATATAAATATGTAGTAGGGTTAGTGCTTAATGTTAAATTATTAGGATCAACATTAGTAAATGTATTATCATTTGTTTGTTCTGAAAAATTAGTATATGCTAAATCATGTATTATTAATCGACCTGTTGCTAAGTCTTCAGGATAAGCTATTGCTAAATATTCTTTTTTATGTTTAACTAATAATTGTACTACATCTCTAGACATCAAAATGTTATGTCCAGAAATGAAATAATATTCATAGTTATACATATTTTTTGCCCCATTGTAAACTTTTGTTTTTGGTAGTGTGTTTATATAATTTACCATTTTAGATACATCAACATATGAAGTACAACTAATACGTTGAATAAAGTCAAATTCAAAATTATTGAGACAATATTCTAGAGCCATAATAAATTTTTCACCCCTAGCATCATTTATTTTTTTAGGTATTCCTCCGAAAGCATAAATAATATGAGAATTATCATGTCCTACACGAACAGGATGATTACTCGGATAATTAATATCATATGTTCCTATGATTAAGTCATTATCTATCATCAAACATTCTCCATCTGATGGTAGTGTAGAGAATTTACCTGTTGGTTGTAGTTGCTGGTTGTATTTTCCATAGTAATGGATTATTTTTATATCTTCATGTTTATAAGTCCCCCAAGTATTATGAGCAGCCTGATCTATAGCATCATAATGGATATCTAAGGTTGCTTGATTTATGACGATTATTTTGCTCATTATAATAGCATTTTGTAGTTTTTAGGAAGATTTAAATTTAATTCAATAGGATGATAAGTTAAATTTATAAAATCTCTACCATATAGATCTTTATTATTTTTAATATATTCTTCAATTTTTTCCTTTACTAAATACTCTTCAGAATTATATTCTTGATGAGCAAAGTTTTTAATTTTATTTATTATTTGATCAGTACCACCAAAGTAACTAAAATGCCATCCTGCATTTTCATAATATTCATTAATTATTGGGTAAAATCTTCTTGCAGTATTTGCACTGCCTATTTCTTTTAATTTAGCGTATGTCATTGCTCTAGATTGCCACCAAATACCAGCATGTTTACATTCCAAATTATAATAGAAAAATTCTTGTCTAAACCCAACTATATTTTTATTATAATCTCCTTCTATAGGGTCTATATTCCCAAAAGCAAATTTTAAGTTTTTTTCATCACTAAAAATATTTAAACCATGAATTTTAATTTGTTCTAGCAATTCTGGTTTAGGTATTTCATCACAGTCACTAATTAATACTATATCAGTATCTTTAATATTTAATTGTTCTATACCACGTTTTAAACAATCACGTTGATGTATTTCTCTATCCCACGCTTGAGCTATATTGTCATTAACAGTAGGCATATCATCTACAACAACATGAATTATTTTATGATTATACTCTTCAAACAAATGTTTATTATTTTGATATATTAGTTCTTTTGGTTGATTAGAGTGAGTAAGTGTTGCTTCAGATATAACAAAATAATCTACCACATCATTAAGTTCTTTTAATCTAAAACTTAACATTTTTAACTCATTGTAAAAAGTAAAACAATCTATTATTTTATTCATTTTTATCTTTTTATCATGTAATAATCATCTAATACTAATCCATCCATTTGAGTATTTTCGAGCATCCAAACCGCATCTTTATAACTATTCAATATTGGTTTACCTCCTATGTTGAAAGAAGTATTGAGTAGGACTCCAATTCCAGTTCTCTCATGTACTGAGGTTAGTAAGTTGTATAAAAATGAATTCTGTTCTTTAGTTACTGTTTGTACTCTTGCTGTTCCATCTACATGGGTTATCTCTTTGAGTATATCTCTATACTCCTCTCTAACTTTTGGACAATAAGACATCCATCTAGATTCTTGATTGAATTCAAAATACTTATTAACATCCTCAAGACGTACTACTGGAGCAAAGGGTCTATAATATTCTCTATTTTTTACCTTAGCATTTAAAATATTTTTCATTCCTGGCAGACATGGATTGCATAGTATACTTCTGTTTCCTAATGCACGTGGTCCGACTTCTGATCGTCCTCTTACTACTCCAACGATTCGTCCTTTTATAATATCATCTGCCAATCCTTCGGTCAGTTTCTGTGCTTTATAAGTTTGTACATAGTCTTGAATCTGAAATTTATCCCATACTTCCGGTCCTGCGTATGTTGCATCGAAAGCAACTTTTGGTTTAAGAAAATGTAACATAAAACCTAAAGAAAGACCACAATCACTTGGATCAGGTGGAATAAAGGTCTTTGTTATATCGTTTAATTTTGTATTATTAAGAATGTTTAATCCACATCCACCAGAAATCACTAAATTATTACTAGCTTTTGCTATATCTTCCTTACTTACTTCGTAGAAGATATCTTCAAAGACTTTTTGGGAAGTAGCTGCTACATCTAGTTCTAATTGACCGGATAGTTTATCAGGAAATCCTAGAGCATTTTTCATCTTATCGTAATTTTCCTGTTTTAACTCTCTACTACCATGATGTCCTTTATAAAATTCTCTCATAACTGGGATAAATTCCTCTCTAATAGCACCGTATCCACACAACCCCATTAATTTACCTGCGTAAACTAAGTATGCTTTTATCCAATCTTCCTGTTTTATAGATGCACAGTAATGTCCTATCTCTGCATATTTTTCTCCGATATTATAATCGTAATTCTTCCAAGCAAACTTGACTCCCTCTTCTCTGGTTGCTGTATAGAAATTAAAACAGCCATCATTTCCTCCACCATCGTATGTAATAATAATAGCATCTTGCAAGTCTGATTGATAAAAGGCTCCAGAAGCATGTCCGTACTGATGAAATACTTCAATTAATTTTTTAGCATTAAAGAAAGATAAAAACTTTCCTTTAGTACCCAGGTAGTTAATAAAAGTACGAGTATCATCTTGGTTACAAATTAAGTGTTCATACTCTTCTGCACCGTATTTCTGCTTGAAATAATTCAAAATATCCTTTATTACATTCAAAGGTTCATGAGCTTGCAAATACCAAAGAAGTCCTCCGTTTTTAATATTAGTATAACGTTCTACTTCTAATACCTCTAAAATTTTTTCATCTCTAGCAAGAGTAAGTGATGCGTTATGTCCTGAATATATTGCTAAATTATACATCTACAAGTTTTTTATTTTTAAAATCAATACCGGCATACTCTCCATACTGTTCTAATGTTCGTTTATTACCAAGTCCATACTTACCTAAATCACCGCCTTCTATTAATATCCTTAGCTTCTCAATCGCAATTCGGTGTCTTCTATTAGCCTCTTCTTTAGGTGCAGTATTATAATGCTTCTTAGGTACTGAATTATGAGTTCTATGCCATGCTACAATTTGTGAAGGGGTGTAAATATCATACCCGTGAGTATAAGATCTTATAGCTAATGCAAACTCTTCTCCAGTATAATAATGTTCTGGATCTTGTTCTACATCTACTACCCACTTACCATCAGCGAATATGAACCCTCCATATAATAATATAATACTTTTTGGCTTAAATCCAATATTTATTTCGTTTTCATATCCTCCATAGTTAGGCCAATATTCTGCTGAGATACTTGCAATCTTAGGAATATTCATTCTGTCTAAATCAGTAAAATGACGGTATGAATGATCTACTCCAGTTTCATCATTCCTGTGGTAAGGTGGGGGTAAGAACGACAATAAGGGGTTATATCCTTTAGCTTTTAATTCTTCGTAGTCTTTTATTAGAATTGTATCCCAACCTTGTATAAATCGTGTATGTGAATCAACCTGCAGGCTATACTTTTCTCCACAGTACTTTAATTGTGCTAAATTACGTGCCCAGCATCCTCCTTTAGATTCTGTATAATGAAATTTAACTGCTTCTATTTTATAGAAATCTAAAAGATCATCAATACAGTTTTTACCTGTCTTTGTATCATCCCCGTACTGTAAGCATAGAGAAAATCGAAGATTATCAGGGTTATCTGCATTTCGAATACAGTCTAGGATTGTATGTCTTATTTCGTAATCTAGATAGCTAGCAATAGCTACAAAAATTGTATTGTTCATTTTTAACTTTTGTAAAGGGTTGTAAAAAAGGCTCCCCAGTCTGCAACCCTATTATACTGATGTACTAAACAAAATACTTCTCTGGTTTTTTGATTAATAATTTTTTCACCTTCCTTAATAGGTACCCCATATTTATAATTTTTTGCAAAACCCCATTCATGAAATACTTCACTAGGACCAGCTACTCCGCAATGAATAGCTAATCCATCATCACTATTAACTACTTCTATATTATTTGATAAAAGAGAAGAAAGAAGTATAACGTTCAAAGCAGGTTGATCTGCGCTTTCAAAATTATGCTTTCTTGTTGCAACATATATATGTAGTAAAATATCTGCTACTTGTCCTGGTTTTCCTATTATTGTTCCTGAGTTTATAATTTCTTTATCTTCTAGTTCTTCGGAAAATTCTGAGTGATCGGTTTCTATAGCTTTTCTATTCCAGGGTTCATTTTTATGTATGATTCCTTCTGAGGTGAGTATTAATTCTTTATTGGCATTTTTTACGAACCATTCGAAAGGGTCTTTTTGAAATACTACATCTACCGTATCTGTTAATAATACTAGATCATCTTCTGATAAAGTTTTTAAAAATTTTCTAGCTTCGAAATGTCTTTCCCATTTGCATATATTAGTATCTACTTGATCACCGGTCGGAGAATGTACTACTCTTATTCCTAAATGTTCAAGTTCTACTAAACTTTTAGGAATTACTCTATCTAGGACTATAAGTACTATTTGGCATTTGCAGTATTTTATTGCACTTTGTACCCAAGTATTTATTTCAACTCTCTCTCGGTGTTTTATAGCTCCTATTAGGTAGTTCATATTATAGTTTTTTAATATAATAATCTTCTAACAAAAGAGCATCCATTTGTTTATTATCTAAAACCCAAAGAGCATCTTCGTAGGTATTCAAAATAGGTTTACCTGCTATATTAAAGGATGTATTTAAAATTACTCCTACTCCTTTTTGAGTATTCATTTCAGTTAGTAAGTCATATAAAAATTTATTCTGTTCTCTAGTTACTGTCTGCACTCTTGCTGTTCCATCTATATGTGTAATAGCTTTCAAAATATCTTTATACTCATCTCTTACTTCTGGGCAAAATGACATCCATCTAGATTCCTTATCCCACTTAAAATATTTATTAACATCTTCTAGTCTTACAACTGGAGCAAAAGGTCTATAATATTCTCTACCTTTTACTTTTGCGTTTAGAATATCTTTCATTTCTCCGATTGTAGGGTCACATATAATACTTCTATTTCCTAAAGCTCTTGGACCGTGTTCAGATCTACCTCTTACAACACCTATAATTTCTCCTTGTATTAATTTTTGTACTAATTGTTGAATATCTGTTTTAGTACCTTTTCTTTCGTAAAGTATATTTGGTAACAGGTTTCTATCCCAAACTTCTGGACCTATAAAAGTAGTATCTACTGGAATAAATGGTTTTACTTTACTACAAACTAATCCTACTGCTAATCCGGTATCGTTTGGGTTGGGGGTAATAAAAGTTTCTCTTTTTTGTGCTAACTTAGTATTCAGTAATATATTCAACCCACATCCTCCGGTTATAATAAGCGGAAGATCTTTGTAAGTTTCTAGGATATTTTTCGTTTCTTCTTCAAATAACTGTTCAAAGACATACTGATTAGTTGCGGCTAAGTTCTTAGCATAGTCACCTTCTAATCGTATTTGTTCCGATTCTAATTTAAAAATCTTCATAAAGCGAGCTAAAGCTTCGCTTATATTGTCGGTTGTATTTGAGAAATAAAATTCTCTAAGAGGTTCTATAAGAGCTTCATCTACTTTTCCAAATCCCGCCAATCCCATTAACTTCCCTGCATATACTAAATTACCAGTATAAATCCATTCTTGCTTTATATCATTTATAAAATGAGATGGCATCATATAGGAAACTGCATAATCTTTTTTACCTACGTATACTTTTTCAATAGGATTTACTTTAGTTTTATCTCCTATATAGACATTGAAAAAACCTTCATCACTACCTCCATCAAAAGATATTACCAAAGCCTCCCGGAAATTAGATTGATATAATCCGGAATATGCATGAGCTTCGTGGTGAGGTAGCCATTGATAGTTACGAGCTGGAAATACTTTCCACATTTCTTTATCTACTGAATTGTATACTACGTTATCATATTCCTTAACTCCGTATTTTGTCTCAAAATAATTTTTTATTTCAGTAAGAAGTTCTTCGATATTTTCATGATGTCCCCAATAAAAAAAAGCAGCATTTTTCACATTGATTAACCTCTCTAACTCAACTACTTCTAGGATATCTCCTTTATGGGATATAGCTAAACTAGCATTATGAGAACCAAAAAAACCTAAATTAAACATATTATTTTCTAAACTTGATATTAAAATAGTTCTCTAGATCATCTAAAGACCTTTTGTGAGTTTGCTCAAAAAGAAAATCATTTACTAATTCTACTGCATGATCTTCTATAAAATACTTTCCATTATGTTCTCTATAAGGTTCATCAGTTTCCCTTACCTTAAAATTATAGTTATGCCAGACTGTAGCTAAAGAAGTCACTTTTAAATTCCAACCCTTGAGAAAACTCAAAAAAGTTTGAAAATCTTCCTCACCATTAAATCTTATATTATCAGGTATTTTTACTTCATCTAACCACTGCCTCCTAGTAAATAAAAAACCAGCTGCTGCCCAGCGAGTATCTACTACCTGATAATCCTCTAATGTTGGTAGGTTTTCTGCGATACACCTATTATCGTTTGAGCTTGATTCTTGTAAAAATCTCCTGATGCGGAGTGGAGTATTGTTTGGCTTATTTAGATATTGCTTTTCATAATCAGGTACATCAAAATGGTTAGGATATGTAGTAAGTATGATCCTATCTTCTTCGATACTATTATATTGATTTATTAATATAGCATCCCATCCCTGTCTAAATCTACTATGAGAATCTATCTGTAAGAAGTAATCTTGATTAGATATCAATTCGTTTTTTATTCTATTTCTAGCATAAACTACTCCTTTAGCCTGTTCTTTAGGTGTATAAATAATTTTAAGATTCGGAAAATTATATTCCTTTAACTTATTATACGCTTCTTCTGTATCTTGTAGATTTACTCCTACAAATACTCTACTTACGTCAATTGCTTCACTGTATAAACTTTTCAGTGTATCTATAATTTGCGTATCACAATAACTTGCTATAGATACAAAAATACTACCGTTACCGAAGCTCCAACTATCGTTATACTCTCTAAACCAGTTACCCTTGAATTCATTTTCTGCAACAAAAGGTATTTGCTTTCTATTATCGAATTTTTCTGTGTTAAGATAGTAATTCTTATCTACAATATCGTCCATATACCCTCTCATCCTAAATATATAAGAAGATAACGTAGAATGACTGTTTCCTATAAATTTAATACTTCTTGTACAGATAAACTGCTCAATGATAGGAATCCAGTTTTTATCAAATTCATTATAGATATCAACCTGGTTCCTGATATCATCATAGAATGAAACTTTATAAGTATCTATTAGAGGTTTGAAAAAACTTTTATCCTTATGGTCAGTAGCTATATAAAGCTTACTACCTGAAGGAATTAGATCTTTTATATTCTCTAGTATTTCTTCGCAAGGGATAAACAACTCTTTGTACTGGAAATCATTTCTGCGGATATGAATAGAATAATAATCTCTATCACCAAGTTTATTAATAAATTGCCAAGCAAGGTCAAAAATATCTGTACGGTATCTTATATGCTTAGCTATTAGTTTCTTTATTTGAACATCTAAACTTGTAAACAATGTTTGATGTGTTACACCAAGTAAGTTAGATTCTAAAAATAAAAACTCTTCGTTTGTAAAATAATCTTCACTTCGTAAAACAGCTCTATATTTTGTAAATTTAACTGGAGGGGTTATCTTTTCGAAATTCATGACGTGTCGGACTGCATCATAGTCTAACACCTTACTTATTTCTTTAACACTTTGATAATTTTCATCTAAGCCTTTTTCCTTGCAGAAAGTACTAAAAGGTATTGATATAATTCCTAAATCAGAGGTATCGAAGAAGGATTCCATACTGGAATTGCCTTCTAATAAGTACATATTATACTCAGGTGTAAGTACTAGTTTTCTATTAGTCAGATAAGCTATACATACAGCCAGTTCTAAAGACATTCTAATATTATTAAAACCTCCTGGCCAAGGTCTAAAGATTATATAACCTTTACTTCCATCGTAAAATTTAAATATACTAGAAAAGTCCCACTTAGTGTAATATATGTAATCTGTTCTGGATTGATCAATACTAGTAATCATCTTATTACCTATCTCGCTTTTTATATTTGATAAATCATAATACTTATCTTGGTCAAAAGTATGATCCTGCTTGAAGAATAATTTATTTCCTTCTTTATCTGGTATAGTATTAGGATAATGTATTATATCTCCTAGTATTTTTCTTCCATTATCATTCCAAGCAGTACATGTACCTATATCTTCAACTAAATCAACTTCTATATTAGAATCTTTTATTGCGTAATCTAAGCCCCACATTTCAGACTCCCACCTTTTTTCTTTTTTTCTTATCTGTTCACAGTATTCAGAATACTTCTTATAGAATTTTTTAAGAGTACTAAATTTTAAGGCAAAAGGATACATTATTCCTTCTGCAGAAGTATGATTATGTTCTCTGTTCTCCCATCCTTTAAGAGGAACGAAATGAATAAACTTCTGACCTATTATATGATTATCCCTTAGTGTAAAATCTACTGCTTTTATGAAAAGCATATCAGGATCTAAAAAAAGAAGTTTATCATTTTCTTGAAAGAAGTTATTTTCACATAACCACTCTACAGATTTATACTTGTTAGGGATACCGCCCCACCATTCTTCGTTCTCTACCTGCCATAGGTGTGCATAATCAGGTTGATTAATTACAATTGAGTCAGATAAAAAACTAAAATCTGGGTTTTCATTTTTATGTCCGTAATCCTCAGACAGAAGAACTACTAATTTACCTTTTTGATTTACTTTTTTTAAAGACCAACGAAGTAACCTTAACTGCCATGCTTGATATTCACATCGACTGGTTCCAACAACAATATAGTCCATTTATTAAGGTACAAATTTATAGTCTGCTAATGTATAATGTAAGAAAAAGTTTCTAAAATACTCTCCTTCAAAAGGTTCTATACGTCCATGCTTATTAGTTGCTGATTCGTATAATATCATCTCTCCAGCTTCAGCGTATACTTTATGCCATCTTCCTTTATGGTCCTGTATATCTAGTGGCCAATCTCTATCTACCTGTTTATCTACCACCACAATTGATGATATGTGATGCGTAACTAAAGTATCAGTATGCGGCTCTAAAATAGCTCCTCTCTTATAAGACCGTATTCCATAAATCCACTTAGGAACTAAACGTTCTTTGTTACTAATGAATTCTTCGTGAAGAGGTTGCAATTCTTCTGCAATGATCTCCCTAATTCGAGTAAAAGCATCCATACTTAATATATCTACCGGAGCATTACCTTGGCTATCATGTATAAAGTTTGTAATACCGTTCCAATTTTCTTCTCTTATAGAAGGTTTAAGTAGGTTATAAGCTTCTGTTATTAGTTGAAAAGTTTTTTCTGGTACTTTTACAACTTTAAATCCTAACTCAGAAAGTTTTGGTAAATCCTCACTCTTAGAAAATACTTTCTCTACTTGTGTTTGTGGGGTAGTCAATTCTAAGTATTCTTTACCTAATCTAGCATCTTCTGTACCATTGAATATATTTTCTCTAAACCATTTTGTTATAATAACTTTCCTTCCTTTTTTAACTGGTAAGCCGGCGTGTAATGCTGCAGAATTTTCCGTACCTGTACCGCTTGAGTTTTTCCATACAACTGCTGTTCCTTTAATTGGTTGGAAAGTTTTACCAATAGTCGGAAAATCTGTTTCTCCTCCTTCTTCTACATCGTTTAGGTAGATCATAAAAGTCCAGGTTCTTTGACCACTGGATAAGCAATGGTTATGGTAAGCTTCTTTACCAAAGGCATCTTGATGATGTCTAAATTCCTGACCTACTTCGTAAATTTGTCCTTGAGTAGGTTCTGAGTATTGTTTTTCTATACCTAATGTAGTATAGATTCTCTGATCAACCATTGATATTACAGGATCGTCATCTCTAAGTACTGCAGTAGAACTTGTACGCCCTGCGTCATACTTGGCTGATTCAGTTCCTGTACCTGCAACTCTAGAACGTTCACTATTTTTTTGAGTTAGTCCGACAATATAATCACACTCCTCTTGATTTAGAAACTGTGGAATTGAAAATATTTCTAATCCATGGTCGTTTTGTATATATATTCTTTCCATATATGAGTTTTAATATTAACCGTCACAAGCTACACAATCTTCTGCAGTTCTGCTTCCTATATCTCCATTAATAACAGAATCTGTTCTTAGATAATATAAGGTTTTTATTCCTAACTTCCAAGCTGTCTGGTGAACTAGATTGATAAATCTAGGACTATCTGTTGGATCAAATGCTAAATTTAATGATTGCGTTTGATCAATATACTGCTGGCGTATGGCGGCTTGTTCTACTAGCTGTAGTTGATTGATTTCCGCAAATGTTAAGAAGATTGGTTTATCTTCTGTTGGCATTACGTCTTCTGGTAAGTTTGCAATAGAACCTCTATCTTTCATAATCTGGTCCCATACTTCTTCTGTATTATGACCTCTTTCTAATAAATAGTTTTCTAGTTCAGGATTTTTACGAATAAAAGTTCCCTTCCCTGAATTGAATGTATAGATATTTGCTGGTAGTGGTTCTATGCCTGCAGATACTCCTCCAGATATAGTTGAGTTTGAAACTGTAGGAGCTATAGCTATTAAATGAGTATTTCTCATACCTGTACCTTTACACCAAACTGGTTCTCCGTATTCATCAGCTAACTTTCTAGAAGCAGCTTCTGCTTGTGTTTTGATTTGAGAAAAAATTTGATGAGTGAGGCTACTTGCAGCAATACTAATAAATGGAATTTTTTTCTGTTGAAGTAATGTATGCCATCCTAGTACTCCTAACCCTACAGCTCTACCTTTTTTAGCAGAACGGTGAGCTCTGATTAAAGACTCTTTTCCGTTTGTCTTAACTAAAAATTCTTCCATTACTCCATCAAGAAAGTAAGTTGCTGTTTCAATCAAATCTGTAGCTTTCCATTCTTCCCATTTCGCTAAGTTAACTGAACTTAAACAACAAATAAAACTATGTTCTTCGTCAGTATGTAAAGTGATCTCAGAACAAATATTCGTCATAGTTACTTCTAGGTTGTTCCTAATATATGCTTGAGGGTTTGCATTATTCACATTATCCTTAAACATAATATAAGGTTCACCTGTCTCCACTCTAGTCTTTAGGATTTCAATCCAGACATCCATTGCCTCAGGGTCTCTACGTTCGATCTTTTGCATAAAGCTATCATCTACTACTACACATTGATGCAGATTTAGACACTGTCTGTTCGGATCTCCCTTAGGTCTCCTTATTTGTAGAAATTCCTTGATATCTGGGTGATTGATATCTAAGTTAACTGAAGCGGCTCCTCTACGTACTGCTCCTTGGTTAGTAGCAATGATGGTAGAGTCATAAATCTTTGCCCAAGGAATAACTCCCTCAGATTGACCTAAATCACCATTACCAATTTTAGCACCTCGGCCTCTAATTTTAGAAAGTCCAATACCTACACCTCCTCCTAGTGAAGTAAGTCTCATCAATTCAGCATTTGTTAATCCAATCCCTCTGATAGAGTCTGGAGTATCTATACCGAAACAAGAAATAGGTAATCCTTTATCCGTACCTGTATTAGATAGTACCGGAGAAGCTAAATTTAACCATCCTTTCCATATATACTTAAAGAACTTAGCAGCTAAATCTGGGCGATCTAATCGTGCCGCTACTGTATCTGCTACTCTTTTGTATGCCTTACGAGGGGTTTCTCCTGGAAGTAAATATCCTTTTGAAATCGTTGCTAAAGAAATCTCATTCATCCATTCAGGATAATCTTTTCCTGCCTCCCAGGAGGAAGTATCTACTTGTAGTGCCATTTGTTCTATCTAATTATATGTTATTAAAATGCTTTCGACCAATCCATATGCCCTTTAGAATAGTTTGTTACTCTATTAGCAAAAAAGTCTGTATGCTGTTTACCTGCAATTACTGCATCAAACCATTTCATAGTCTTCAATGCTCCGGTATCGATTTGATCTGATGGGATAACAGGTTTCAAACCTAAATCTCCCATTTTAGTATTAACTCTATGCTTAATAAAGTTTTTTAATTCTTCCTTAGATAGGTTCTCTAGATCTCCTAGTTCAAAAACCTTATCGATGAAATCGAACTCAAGCTTTAGTGCTAAGTGAGCTGCAGTTTCAATCTCTTTTTGTAACTTTTCTGTTTTAATTTTTGGATATTCACTTAGTAGTTGTCTGAATAGCCAACAACCAGCTTCTGAGTGTAGTGATTCGTCTCTTACAGACCATTCTACGATCTGTCCTATACCTTTCAGTTTATTTCTCATTTTAAATGATAGTAACACTGCAAAAGATGAAAATAAATTAACTCCTTCAGTAAAAGCTGAGAAAATAGCTAATGACTTGGCTCTTTCATGCCAATCCGGGGTACCGTCGTGGCTATCTCTTACCTCCATTAACGATTCAATTTTAGCTTTAGTTGCATCATCTTCTAAAAACTCTGCAAAATTATCTAAGCCTAACTGTTCGTTAAGTAATGAATAAGCTTCAGCATGTATAGTTTCAAATGATCCAAAAGTAGTAGCCATCATAATAACTTCTGGCTTTCTGAACCAGCTAGTTACTAACCCTGTCCAGTAATCATTAACTACTGTCTCTGTTTGAGCAAATCCTTTTAATATACCACCGACTACATTTTTCTCATGATCCTTCAAGTTAGATTTCCAGTCTGTAACATCTTGTGCCATTGGTACTTCTGTGTGTAGCCAATGAGCTTGTTGTTGTTTCAACCAGTAATCGTACGCCTTAGGATATTCAAATGGCTTATAAACTACTCTTACATCTCTTAGTCCCATAGTATATTTTTAAGGTTTTAAATAATAAAATCCCCGTTGATTCTAGCTAAAAATGCTACCGGGGATGTAGAAATAAATAGCAACTTGCTCAAAGGTGTTCTCAATTTTCTTCAAAAAATTTTCTTGCAATCTCAAAATGTGTACCTTGAGGACTGCTAGCTCCATCATCTATAATAGCTTTACTTTCTACCTCAATGTGACCATTGTTAGTATCCATTTTTATATTATATGTCATACCGTCCTGCCCATATCGGTTTTTCATAACGTGTAGACGTCCTGTACCTAGAACTTTATCTTCTTTCTGTCTAGATAAAGATAAACAGATATCAGCTACCATCATCTTATCATAAGAACCTGCTGCTTTATCGCCTTCAATTACATTATCTCTAGCACCCAAACGGTTGACTTGAGAAGGAGTAAGTACTGGGATCTTTAATTCTTTAGCTAAACTTTTAGTAGCAATGAATACATCATCAATCTCATCTTTACGTTCAGTAAACTTTACTTTTGAAGGAGCCTTTAAGTAATCAACATAGTCAATGACAACCATATCAGGCTTATGTCCCATATCAATACACTTCTGAATATGGCTCTTAATAGTAGTTACTGTTGCTGCCTTAGGAGCATATTCTTTTACTATAAGCTTACCTTTCAAATTATTAATTTGAGCTTCTACGTCTTTTCTATGTCTATTTACCTCGTCGATAGAATATCCTGTAAAGTAACAGTCGAATCGTTTACCTACGTAATCTTCTCCTAATTCAAGAGTATAGTAGTTAACTTTAAATCCTAACTTAACTGCATGTGCTGCTGCAGCTACCATAGTCCAAGACTTACCGCCACCTGGGTTACCGAATATGATAATTAAGTCACCTGGTCCCCATCCTCCTTGAATAGTTTGATTCATTGCAGGCCATGGTGTAGGTATAGTAGGTCTATAATCTCTTCTATATCTAGATTCTACATCCTTATCATACTCGTGTCCGATATTTTTATCCATCGCAGCTTTCATAGCTTTCTCGATTAGATTTCTGATACCTTCAAAATCGCTTTGCTTAAGTAAGTCTGCTGAGGATAAAATAGCAGCTTTCATCTCTTGATTTTTACAGAAAGTAGTAAATTCTTCTTCTACGTAATCTAAATCATCTTGAGAAGCAGCATAAGAGTTTCTCAACTCTTCTTTTAGTGCTACTTGTAGTACTTCGTTTTCAACTTTTTGAAGTTCAACCTTAAGTACATCCATCGTAATCGTAGTATGATACTTATCGAAGTATTTCAAAATCTGACCAATAATCCACTTATGAGAATCCGAGTCAAAATACTCTTCTTTTAGTACGTCTCTTACTGTAAGTAGAAATCCCTTATCAGTCAATAAGGCACCGATTACCTTAATCTGGAAAGGTTTTCCATATTGCGTTAACTTCTGCAATGTCATATAACTTATTGTTTAAAAACCGTTAATGTTCTAAAATTCTCTAACCAACCTTCTGTATTCTTAGTTATCCCTTCAATCTTATCTATATCTAGTAGATGCAAAAAGGCTCCTGTTTGTAAAGGTGGTATAGGTTCTTTTAATACATTTAATATATGAAGTATTTCTTTATCATCCAACTGACCTTTATGTAAATTCATCAGTTGATAATTTATTTTTACTCGGTCCCAATTGTGAATTATTTTAGCAAAAATTGACTTACCATCTAAATTCTGTTCGCATACTAGGTAGATATCCTCTAACTCATAGTTAGGATTAGTCAATAGTCCTGGAAATTCTTTAACCAAAGTTTTTAAACCTAATCCCTTGACCCCAGAAAGATTATCTGAATTATCGCCTAGTAGAGCTTTAACTATATTATAGTTCTGAGGAAGTACTTCTAGTTCTTGTATAATATTATTTTTTGTAAATAGAGTCTTCTTGATAGGGGAGTATACTGATATACACCCATCTATTAACTGTAAAAAATCTTTATCAGAAGAAACAATAGTAACTTGTTTTCCGGATGCTGATGCTCCTAGAGCTAAGTCTGCAATAATATCATCTGCTTCTAACTTCTCCATTGTTAGGCAGTGTATTGGTAAGCATTCTAGATAATCTTTTAATCTATCTAATTGAGCAGATAATGATTCATACTCTTCTTGCTTACTCTCATACATCCCCCAGTTAGTTATACGTGTATGCTGTCTTTGTGCTTTGTAGTTTGGATCTATGTTCTTTCTATTTACAGAAGAACCTTTGCCATCAAATACACATATTACTCTAGTCGGGTCAATTGTTCGTACTAAATAACCTAATGACCTAAGGAAACCTACAAGGCCACCGATATGGTAGCCTTGAGGATTCATTGCTTTGAGTGTTGAGAAGCTACGAATAAACGTATTCATAGAATCTATGATCAATAAATGATCGTTTAACTCTCTAGGCGGGGATTCTTTTAGGTTTTTTAAAATTTTGCTATAGTCTGTCATTAATCTTCTAGTATTCCTGTTATGATTTCATCTTCTTCCATGTCTCCTTCTTCGACTAGACTAAAATCAACAGATCCTAAAAGTTTAAGCCAATGATCCTTATGTGAATCTTTATACTTATCAATTGCTTTCTTATCGTCAGCAATAAACCCGTGAGGTGTCATTACAATTCTACCTCGTGTTTGTACACCTTCTATATGGTTCTTTTCAATTTGTATATTTGTTCTCTTAGCAAATTCAACTTGTAAGCCGCTTTTGATAGCTTTGATTTTAGAAGTACCTGGGTTAGTGATGTTACCGAATGTAATTACTAATGTTGCATCATACCACATCGACATACCGCCTTTATTTTGTAGTTTAGGCTGAGACATCGGTGAATCTGGTTTCTGTGTCCATACCTTATTAATAGCTACTAGAGTATTAGTATATGGAGATCCTTCTTTTCTAGATAATAGAATCTTCTGATTAAGGTTATTACCAAACTGAGTAGACATTGCACCTGCATTCCATTCGTTGTTATTCTTATTAGATCTAATTGAAAGTTCACATGGTACTGAACCTACAGAGTCCCAGAAGAAACACATATCGTGAGGTAGGTTTCCTTTTGCCTGTTCATCTAATAAATCTGCAATGTATGCAGCTACGTCTTCAATCGTATTGAGTGAACCTCTATCTGAATAAAGAAAGAAACCTTCATAATCAGTAATCTCACCTGAGGATTCATCTATTACTTCTTGGAACTGTAGTCCCATTTCTTTAGCATGTTGCCAAGACCATTTCATTTCAGTAATAATTAATACTGGTAGGATCCCCATTTTTTGTGCAGATACTGCTGCTTCTAGTAATGCAGTAGTTTTTCCTGTATCGCTATGCCCACGGAGTAGGGTTATATGCCCCGTAGGTATGCCCGGTATAGACGTAATATCTTGAAAAGCTTTTGACAGAGGAATCCATCCTTGTTCTTTGAACTTTACCGATGCATTAGCGAATCCTTTTTTCTTCTTAAAATTACTTAAGTTGAATCCACTCTTGACTATAGCAGATGCTTTTTCTGCTGTTGCGCTTTTTGCCATTTATTCTATTCGTTAAAAAGGTCATCAAATTTACTTACCGTGTCTTTCATACCAGGAGCAGTAGCCTCTAGAGTAAAGTCAGTTGAATGACTTCCTATAGTCTGACTCATAGTATCTACCGGGGCAGCAGAAGCTTCTTCTTCTGCAGAACCAGGAGTTAAGTAACTTTGCAATTGCTTTTTAATATACTCATAGTCATATTGAGTATGAATCTCAACAGGGTGTGGTTGTGTATTTAACCATGCATCGACCAATTCAGCTTTATCTGATAGAGGTGTTTGTTTTGGTCGAATACGAACCGAGGTGGTTGGATAAGGATTACCTGCAGCAACTTCTACTACTAAATCCCATCCGTTAATAACGTCTGTGTAATCTCCTACTTCCTCGTCTTGAGCTAATGCTAGTAACGCTTTGTAGATAGTTACACCAAAGCCCCATAATCTAACACCTTTTTCTTCTTCACCTCGTACAACTACGGGTGCAAATACACGTGTTTTGGGGTTAAGTTTACCGGCTAACGTCCAGTTATCCTTATCTGAGGTTTTCTTTAATTCTTTAATGAATTCCTCAATAGGATCTTGTTTACCAAAATTAGATAAAGCCGCCATTGGGTATTTACCGATTCCATAATGAAACTTTACTTCTTTGAAAGGAAGATTAGGATCAAACTTAGAAGGTACAATACGAATGTTGCTTTTACCGATTTCAGGTTTCCAGAAAGTAGCAGAATAGTCTACCTTCTCTCGTTCTTGTCCGCTATTATTTAACGCAGACAGCTTTGCTTTGATTGCATCTAAATTCATAATATAACTTTTATTGTTTATAACTTATTTAATATACGAAATTGCTTTCAATTCTCCAACTCTACGATCTTAAATAATTTAGTATTCACTCTTTTTAATTCCGGACCTTTCGTTAACAGAATACAGTTTTTGTAATCAGTCCAGTTAATCTTGAAAGTAGTGTCTAATACTCCGTTATTAAGTTCCTTGATTAGGGTATTGAGGGCGTTTATCGTATAGAGGGTATTTGCTTCTTTCTTCCGATGTACTAAGATAGTATTGTTGATGAAGTTAGAAACATTGCCAAAATCTACGTTGTAGGTACAAATATACTCATCTTGGCTTTTTGAATATAAGACAAATATCTTATTATAAATGATTCTGTATTTTTGTGTTATATTTTCTAGTGTTGCATCTAATTCCTCTCCTGTAGAGAAGGTGCAGAACAATTTATTACTCATATCCTCAGTTAAATATATTTGATCGATATCGTAATCGAATCGACTTTGAAACATAACATTTTCCATTTGTAATAATAAATATTAAAGGGTTTTACAAAACCAGGTTTCCTGATGTTTTTATTTTAACTGGATATTTTTCATTTTCACTTAATATCGATGCTAGTTCTGTTAATATATGCTCTCCATCTTCTTTAGCATAATCAAAAAGTATAGCATCGTATGTATATAAAGCTATTTTAGTTTTTTTATCTCTAAGATACTTTAACACATCTTTCAATATAAGAACATTTCTTGCAGTTTCCAACGATTGCATAATATAATTCATCAGCTTTTGCGGATGCATGTCTTTTAGTCTACTTTTAAAAGGCTTATTGCTGATAGGAGTATGGGCTTCTCCTTTACTAAAATCATCCCATAACTTATTAATATAGTCTTGAATCTTAATAAAGATCTCTAAATTTTGATATTCTTCTGGTATCCTTCCATAAATTGCTTGGAAATTAATTTGCTTAGATTCTTTATATTCTTCCTCAGTAATATCTTCTTTGCCAAAGTAATATTTACCTAGAGCTCTATGAGCTGATTGACCTTCAATTTTAAAACCTATTTGTTCAGATAGTAATCGAAGATGGTAACCGTCAAAGTCAAATTCTACAAAACAGTCGTACTGTGGTATGATAGATTTTCTATATTCCTCTATATGTGGAATAGCAGCAAAGTTTACGCTATTGAATGCATTAGTAGGTCTAGAGGTATTATTGTAGAGATTATAATAAGTATAGGTAATATTATCTTGTATGTTATACCTTGGTACATTAGGTTTAAAAAGTTCTACAAATGGCTGATATATTATTCTCAATCCGTGCTGTTCTAGTAAATAGAAAACCTTTACTGCAATATCGTTATAAAATTTAAAAGAATCCTCACAAGGTTCTTCTATATACTTCTCTACTAGATCGAATATTTTCTCTCTCTGTTCGTGTAGTTTACTTAGAGGAACTATTTGATTAATATTATCAAAATCTTTAAATTTATTATAAAACCAGTTGATAGTAGATAAATTACTTGGAAGTTCTATTTTTTCGTGATACCAAAACGCTCTCCATAAACTAATATCGATAGCTTCTATGAGCGGGAAATGATATAAAAGATTCTTTTTATCTAGAACGTAAACTTTTTTATAAGAATTAAGTAACTTTAAAACAATAGTTTTGTCTACATTTAATCCTTCATCATGGTTTATAGGGATAATGTACCCACCAGAATCATCTAACGGTCTGATATAAACAGCAACAACTGTAGTTAGTTTAGGATGAAAATTATCGTTAGAAGATATGACATCTACATAGGCGTCAGTATCTGTGTAACTTTGCAGTCTATCTAACTGCTGTTCATTTTCTACAATATAAAACATTTTTTATAACCTTTTACCTAAGATACGAACTATTCTGCTAAGATCAAACTTAACATTGCTTTATATCAAAAAGTTTTCCATTTCTATCAATCTTAGCTGTATAATCTCCATAACCTTCTACTCGAATTGTATAGAATAAGTCAAAAGATTCTGGTGATTCTATTTTTGGATTAATGTTAGGTATTTTTCTAATCGGGAGGTATATGTTACCTTGAACTGCATTTTTAGTTCTATAATATATAATATCTTTTTTAGGATTACCTTGATCGTCTAGTAAGGGCCCTTCTTGATTGTATACCTTCATACTAATTGGAGTAAATGATCCACAAGATCTTTCTGCACTTGGATTTCCAACTTGTGCTTGATACCATGTTAATGATTTAGCATAAGCAGTAGTTGAATCAGCAGTTCGTGTACCTTCTTCAGCTGCGTTAGCCCCTTCATTTACCAGTGCTTGAGGCAATTCTGATAATGGTGGTAATTCTTCTGCTTCTATCACTTTTTTATTAGAAACCCCTACTACAGGCCCATTGATTCCTCTAGTCTCAATTGTAGTAAGTTCGCTTTTTTCTTTCTTTAGTTGCTTAAATTTAGATGCTTCTTCTACTACGAACTGTTTCAAATCAGAAAGGAATTCTCTCATACCCGGTATTATTTCTTCAGCTTGTACTACAACGTCTCTATTCCTTGCTATAGCCCCAGGATAAATGTATCCATTTACTGTTTCATCTTCGGAGGGTCCCAGTAGGTTCCATTCTAACTTAGTTCTTCTATAGTAGCCTTTATCAGCAATACTTTTATATGTTTCAGACGTTATTTCTTTTATTTCTCCATTTCGCACATCCTGTAAAAAATATCTTCTAAAAGTACCTTGTATGTAGTCTTCTTCGGTTGGTTTAGGGTAATAAAAAGCTTCTGTTGACTTATTTTTAAGTCCAGGAAGAACCGTATTATAAGCTGGGTTCGATCCTATATTTTCAATTAATAATCTTGCTTTAGCGAAATTTCCTTTTTTCAGATCTTCAAACGCCATAGTATATTTACTTCCCCAAGAAGTTACAACACCTACTACTTCGTTAACCGGTTCGTTTGCTAAATCAGTATACTTAGCATAATCATTAGACGGTTCACCTGTAGATTGTCCAAGTTTATCAATAATAAATTGAGAACCTGGCACATAACTTAATATATCGCTTTTGATTGACATCTTATAATTTTATTTCTTTATTGTTCATTAATACATAAGAGAACTTAGTTGCTTTAGTTGCTTTTTGACTTTTATTTACTAACTCCATCAACCTGTTATGTTGTTTTTCATTTGCAAATACCTGACATCCTGCAGACCAGTTATCTACTGTTTTATCTGCTGCAGTAGACGCTCCTGAGTTATGTAATTGCATTCCGCCGCCATCGCTGAATAAGCCTGCTAAATTAGGTGAAGCACTTAACTTTCCTACTGGAGAAACTGCTAAATGAAGCCAGTTATCACTATAATTCTTATCTCTATGAGCAGTTTGATATGAAACTGATCTTAAAGCAGCATGAGGTTTTGCACTACCGCCGTGGTGGCTGCCTGGAGTATACTGGTTAATGTATTGCTTTTCTTGCATAATACCTACACCATTTGGATTTTTGCTTTGAGAAGAAAACTTTCTGTTAGTAGATAAAGCAAAACTTGCTCCTGGTACTGTTGTTGCTGGATAACTTTCTGCAAACTTCTGTCCATTTTCTATCCATGCTACTATTACAATATCTGTAAATTTATTAGTAAGAGGATGTTTGATACCACCGGCTCCGTCACTAATCTGACCAGCTGTGTTTCTAACACCTACTATATTTAACTGCAATTCTCCACTATACCACACATACTTCTTACCTAGTACAGCTTCTTTTACTTTATCGTAAGATACGTTTGTACCTAGTGCAGTTTGAGTCTGTAATACATCTGTACCAGCTGGATCTGATGATCCTTCTACTGGGGCAGGTGGTAATTGTGGTACAGCTGTGCCTGCAGTAGCGACCATTAACGCCATAAGATTTTTTGCATTAGGTACAGATTGAAATTTGCTTAAGTTATACATCAAAGCACCTATCTCTGTCTTCCATCCATCTACTCCAATACTATGGTCTACTTTTGTAATAATAAATCCAATATTACCAGAAGAATATGCTCTTGGTAATATTTTCATTGTTGTATCAGATAGTTTAAAAGTTTCTCCAATTCTAAATCCCCCTATACCGTGTAGAGTAAATGATAATTCCACTGGAATTGTCCCTGGAGCAGGTATACTATCAGCACAGTAAAGGCTTACAAACAGAGATTGGTATTTCTGATGCCCGGATTGAATACCTTTAAATAAATCAGGATCGTATTGCTGGTCAGTAAACATTCCAGTTCCGTTAAATTTTTCAAAAGCTTCTTGACACCTGTCATTCCATTCTGCTTTTTCTTTCATGTCTTTTGCTAAAGCATCTGCATCATCTTGAGATACTTGAGTAGCACCTTCATTCGTTCTTGGAAAGATTCGATCGTAATGTCCTCTATTCCATTGTAACATTTCAGCTACGTTTTGTTTTGTTCCAGTTCCAGAGGCTTGAGCAGCAATAGAAACTTGACTTGCTAATTTATTAGTAATTTTAGATTCAGTTTTAATATCATATGCAAAAGAACCTAGACCTACTAAATCTATTTGTGCAGGATTAGCTGCTTCACCTGATAGTCTACACTTTCTGTCTACAATAGACCATTCGTCTTTTTCTTCATCGTAGTCTAAGTCAAATTCATTTATACCTCCAAGTGCTTCTGCAACCCCACCTAATATAGCTTTCATTACATCTAATACACCAGGTTCAGTTTCTTTAGCTTGATCGTCATCGTAAATACTATCTATTTTTTCATACAGATATAAATTAGATATACATATATCAAGTATATCATCAGAACTTTGGAATTTATTAGTTATTTCGGTATGTAGGTCTATATCTGCAGGTTTAGAATGAAAGAAGTTATTATTTGGACCTAAGTTAGGTAGTACACATACGAAAGGATTTATACTATGATGATAAGGGTGTGTAAAGTAGTTATTATACTCACCGCCTTTTTCTACTTTAAACTTAATTGCTCTTTGATTTTTTCCTTTCCACATAACTGTCAGATTAAGAAGATTTAATATAGTTCTTAAACTTATATAAAGAAATACACAAGAGTCGTCGAAAATGAGATTTGATGATGATTTTATATCAAACCCAGGAGCAGCGGCTACAAATAGTTCTGACTTATTCAATGATACCTGTGCAGCAAGAGCAGTTGCTAATCCCGGGGTCATGCCCGGAAGGATGAGATGACCTGGTACGTCAAGTACTCCAGATTTTTCTCCCATTTCCATTCTTTTACAAAAGTAGTGTAATATACTCTTTCTTTCAGATTTATCTGCATTACCTGCTAATAAAGATGCAATATCCTTTTCTATAATACTTGGGTCAAAAGAAGACTTCAATGATTCAATAACTTCTCCTTTTGATATCAAACTTAAGTTAATATCATATGTACCGTCTGTATTAAATGTCCAAGAAAAGTTTTTACATATTGCAACCATTGCATCATAATTAAAACCGGATTCTAACCTTTTCTGAGTGATTTCTTTCTGTACTGAATCGTAGGTAGCTCCCCCAGCTAGGAAAGCAGCTGAAGCACCTGATCGAGTAGTACCTAGTGAGCCGTCTGTGTTTATATATAGAGTATGCCCCCACTCTAAAAGAAAACTAAATCCTGGTCGGCAATATAAGTCGTAGATCATCTCAAAATCACCTACGTTAAAAGCTACAACTGTTACCTCTACATCTCTTAGTGCACCAAAGGTTCCTTTTGATTTTACTTTTGCATCTGTAATACCAGGTCGTGGTGTAAAACTTCTCTGATCATCACCTACACTTCTGCTATATCCTACCGGATCGCCTGGTCTATAATCATTTTGAAAGGCAAGACCACCTTCTAAAGCTAATTTAGTAGAGTCATATGGAGAGTTTGTAACACTAGAATAGAGGTTTATAAAACTAGAAACTCCATGTATACCAGAGAGTCCGTTTCTATAATCATCTGATTTTAAGAATGCGCTTCTTGCATTTATTTGAGCGGATACCTGTTCTCGTAAAGTACCTCCTAAAAACTTTGCCATTATCGTTCTCTATTTATCTTCTGAAATGATAAGATAACAGAATCTTTATCGTGAGGTATTCTAAGTTGAACACCAGGAGTAGGAATTAAGTTAAATCTACTATGTGTATTCGCACTTGCAATAATCCACCAAAGTGAGGCATCCTTATAATACTGCAGAGCTAAAGTATCGTAACGATCTCCTCCTGTAGTTACTACATAAAAATCATCTTCATGTTCTGGGATATCAGGATAGATAGGGTTACTTCTGTAGCGTACTCCTTCTACTGTTTTATATTCTTTTATATATTCGTACCTATTCATTACTTAAATTTACGAAATTGATCGCCTAAATCCAAAATATTCTTGACCTGTTTGAGATACTGTTGGTGTAAACGTATGAATTACCGTCATATCGAGAGTAACACTTAACATATGTGGTACCTCTTCTATGCCTTTCAATTCAAAGTCAATCTCCCACGGTGTAGAAATATCCCAAGCTAATTGTACACTGTTAAACAGTACCGGCTGGTTATGAAAGTAAGTACCTATATCTAATATTACATAAGTTCCTCTCATAAAAATATCTCCCGAGCCATACGTTGGTGCTGTTGCAGAAGCTAATATATTTAACCTCTCGTAGTACATCATTAACTCTTTTTGGCTCTTACCTGTTACTTTAAAACCTAACGAAGCTTTCCTATCAAAGCCTTGGTAATTGTAAAATTCCTCTCCTCTACCTACATACCTTTGCCCGCTCCAATTAGCATTGAAGCTATCAGTTAAAGAATCTAAGTATGCCCAAAAATGTAAAGTTTCTCTTGCTTCCGGGGTTACAATTGTAAAAGTGAAAGGAATCATTTCGTCATTCCTTTGCACATCTGTACCGTCAGGATCTTCTAATTTACTCCCCTTCCCTTGAACTGAGATACTCCTTGTTGTATAGTCACCAGCACCACCTGATCCTTTTTGTCTATTATCTCTTTTTGGCGAATCGCCACCTACGTAAGATGTTTTACCTCTAAACTCTAGTTGAGAAGGTGTCTTACCTGGTGCTTTCTCGCCTTGTGCAAGTTCACCTCCCTGCTTTATATATGGTTCTAGTTTATTCTCTTTTGGAGCAGCTCCTGTAGCAGGAGTTTTAGTACCTTCTTCTACTTCTTGCGGGTTTAGCTTGTTTGTAGATTTTTGGAATGGATCTTTAACGTCTCTATTACGTGCTGCTGTAATATCATATTTCGCTTTTTCCTCTAGTTTTAAATCTGCTAAAGGACTTTCGAATTTATCTATAACATCTCTAGGTGTATCGTTGTCTAGTCTTGTAGGTATATTTATATCTGTACTTAGACCTCCTGATCCTTTCGTAAGACTTCTACCATCCTGTTTCAGATAAGTATCGTCAATGTTAATTTTTAGTTCTTGATCTGCCCTATCTAGACCTGTATTTAAAGTCCTGAACCCATCTAAACCAGTATTATCAGGTATTACCTTGCCATTCTCTTTTGCTAGTAAGCTTCCATCTTGTTTAATATAAGACTGTGCTATATCTATAGGGCGAGCATCTTTGAACTCAATTTCATCTGTAAACTGAGTATCAACCATAGGTCTATAACCTTCTTCGCCTCTATGGTCTAAGATTACGTTTTTTCCATTAAGTACAGTTTTCGCTCCATTAACACCACCAGTTCCTACTGTGGTCTTAAGGAATCTATCTAAGAATGTACTTCTCTGTCCGCCTTGCTTTAAGTACTCGTTTCCTCCAAAGCCAATAACAAAGTGAGTACCTGTTCCATTTACAGGTACTTGAGCTAAAGTACTTCCGATGACTTTTGCAGTATTACCTAGAGAGTTGAGTAACTTCCTCCTAAAACCTTTCTTTTCGTTAAAAGCAAAGTTTAATGCTGCTTGATGTAAAGCAAACTTTAATCCAGGAGTATCAACTAGTAGCTTACTTATTCGTCTAAGGTCGTCTACTCGACTTGTTATTTCGTTCCCTATTACATTATACTTAGGTGGGTTATTTATATCTTTTTCAATATAAGGACCCGCGTCTCCGTACTTTAAACTCTTAAGATTTGTCTGAAGAGGTAATAAAGGCATAATTAAACTGGAGGGTTATCTAAATATTTAGCAGGGGTTTTACCGTTCAAGTCCAAACCTGAAACTGGCTTTGTAAACTCCGGTACGTTGTTAATAGAAGAAGTATTGTGTTGTGTAGATTTATCTGTTGCACCTAATGGTACTTTTGGAGTTCTACCTTTCAATCCTAATCTAGATTTTGGAGTTTGAGTGTCTAAAATTCCTTTCATTGTTATTTAATTTGTTAGTTCGTTAATAAATAGTTAATTATTAAGTATTGGTTGCAGCTACTTTTAAGGTATCTCCTACTTTTCTACCATCCATATTAATATTCTTACCTTGTTTAACCGCTACTATCAATTCATCGATTTTTGCAATCAGCTTATCATTACTTTCTGACTTGCTTGAATCTTCTCCACCTCCAGCAATACCAGAAATCATATCTCCTATAGCACCTACAGCGGCAATAGCTGGTCCTGCGAAGGCTGCTGTGGTAATAAGGTCTTGCATTTCTTCTAGCTTCTCAGTTTCCATTGTTGCTAGAGCTACTCCTATTGCACCTAAAGCAGCTGCTATCGCTGTTAAAGACCCAGCTACTGATTGTAACGGTCCTGCCATTGCTGTTAAGGACTGAAGATCTTCCATGATACCTCCTCCTGTAAATAACGAAGTAAGTCCTGCTGCTAAACTTCCTCCTGCTAACGCTGCTGCAAAGACGGCTAAACCTCCAGCGGCTGCTACCAATCCTATACCTGCCTGAACCAGACCTGGTCCCATTTCAGCTAAGAGAGATAATCTATCTACAACTCCCTGTATGTCTGCTTGAGCTAATACGCTGATTCCGACCCCTAACGGTATTAAAGCTACACCTAAGACTCCTAAAGCAAATGCACCTGCCATTATTAATGGAGCGACAAGCCCTAGACCTGCAGTTGCAAAAGCTAGTATAGGTAAGGCTACTGCAAATCCTAACATAGCACTAGGATCAACTCCTTCTAAGAGTCTAAATGCAATAGCAGCTGGAATCATAGCTAGTGCTAAAATACCTATTGCAGCTGCACCAGCCAATACCATAGGCCCTGTCATACCTATAAGAGCTGCTGCAGCTCCTAGTACTACTAAACTACCTACCATAGCTGTTATTGCCATTGGGTCCACGGATCCTAGTAAACTAAATGCATAAGCGGCTGGAATCATAGCTAATGCTAAAATAGCTATCGCAGCCGCACCTGCTAGTACCATAGGTCCTGTCAATCCTATCAATGCTGCTGCTGAACCTAATACTACCAAACTCACTGTCATAGCCATTATTGCCTGTGAATCAACTCCTTTCAAGAGACTGAATGCATAAGCGGCCGGTATTAAAGCTAGTGCTAATATACCTAAAGCTAAAGCACCCATAATAATATTAGGTCCTACCAGACCCATAAGAGCTACTGTTAAACCTAGTACTGCTAAACTTCCCGACATAGCCATTATTGCTGTATTGTCAACTCCTGCTAAAAGACTAAAAGCAAAAGCTGCTGGTATTAAGGCAACACCGATTATAGCCATTGCTAAAGCTCCTTTAATTGCGTCGTTTCCTAACTTTCCTACCAATGCTAACGATGCTCCCAAAATTCCTACAGAAGTTGCGAATGTTAGCATAACTACCGGATCAACACCTTCAACCATTTTCAGAGCTAGAGCAAATGAACCAGCTAACGCTAATCCAGCGATGCCTAGTGCAAGTGCACCTTTTACTACATCCTGAAACTGTTTACCAATTGATGCTAAACCATCTCCAAGTGATTGCAAAAAGCCACCTGGTTGTCCGCTGCTGGTACCTTCTGTGCTTGCAGTCCTACTGGCTAGGTCTCCTGTCTGGTTTGCTGCTGTTTCTGTTAACTTATCTGTTGCTTTGCCAGCCAAGTTAGTGGCTGCATCCTTCCCTTTACCTAAAAACTTATCTTTAAGTTTACCTATACCGCCGAAATTATCTTTTAAATTTTTAAAGAATCCTCCAGTAATGTTAGGGTTAAATGCGTCTTTCAAAGATTTTGCAATTAACAATATACTACCACCAACAGCAAGTTTGGTAACCATTGATAAAATTTCTCCAAAAGTACCTCCGATTCCTTTCAATGAATCTGCCCAGCTCATTAAATAGCCAATAGGTGCTGCAATCCTTCTGACTATAGCTCCTAATATTTCTGCTATCGGAACTAATATTTCTAACATAGGGGCGATAGCTTCAGAGAGTTTTGATAAAGACTTTTCAAGCTGTTCCTGAATATCCATCCGTTTAGACTCCTCTAGAGTAACTCCTCTAATCCTAGCTTTCTCTTCATCTGTCATACCATTAAGGATTCCTTTCTGGATGGCCATTTCTCCTAATTGGTCTCTAGACATTCCAAGAGATTTAGCATAAGCTTCCTGTTCAAGGCGGCCCATCCTGGCGTATTCAGAAACATCTACAGAATTCTTAAATATTTCGTTAGCTACACCTTCTATATCATTTGCTAAAGCTAACTCTCTTGCTCTATTTAAATTTAATGACTTACCTGTAAGTAATTCGGCCTCCATTTCAGCCGCTATAGATTCTTCGAAGTTCAATAAACCGTCCATAATACCTTCCATGTCCTTCAACTCCATACCAATTTTACGGGCAGCGGCGGCGGCTGATGCTAAACCCCCGGGGTATTGACTAAACTGAGCTTGTACTGCTTTTGAAGCTTTACCCATATCTCGGATAACCTGAGTACTAGATACTGCAGAATCGGTCGTGTTATTAAACTCTTCTGTTGCGGCTTGTACTTGTTGTTCTAAACCTTCCATAGACATTCCTGATAGTTTAGCATTAACTGCTAACATACCAGCATTTTCTGCAGTAAGTCCTAATTCGTTTTTAAGTCCGGCGGCAGCAGCTACAAGATCTGGACCTAACGCTACTACAGCATTAGTACCTATTTGAGAAGATATTTCACTAGCTGTTTGTAAAAAGTCTACCGATGTAGCAAGTTCTGAATTAGCTCCTGCTAAGGCGTCAGCATTCATACCTGTTTGCTGTTGGAACTTAGCTCCTTCTTTATTCAAATCAAAGAAACTATTTACTATTTTTCCAAACACTACAGCAGGATCTGTTAGACCCTTGGCAAGAGTTTTTACAAGAGGACCAACGCCTTTCATTGCTACTTGTAGCCTAGAAACACTTTTTCCAGACCGTTCCGCTTCATCAGCGAACTTTGTCATCTCATCTTCAGCCTTCTTAAGGCCATCAGATACTGAAGAGCTATCAAAACCTAGTTTAGACATTAAACCGCCTAAACCTTTGACAAGGCCGCCTGTAATGCCTAATTTAGCATTAATACCCTCCTGTATAGTAGCTTCCTTTGCAGTTACATCTACATTTTTCTGAGCTTGTTGAACTAACTGTGTTGATAAGGATAAACGCTGGGTATCTGCATCAGCTAATTTTAGATGGTTATCTAAACTTTCTTCTACAGATGCTAATTGATCTTCCCTTTTGTCTATATCTTCTTTTAATTTCTTTGCTGCATTATCATCAGCTGTCGCAAGCTTATCGTATAAATCATCAATTTCTGAAATGATTTCCTGACGTTTTAACTGAGCTTTTGCTATTTTATCAGCTGCTTGTATTTGTACAGTGTTTAACCCTTTTTGGGCTATTAACTGCTCTCTCTTAGCGGCTTCTAGAATCTTCTCATTTTTGAGAAGTTCTTTGGATATTTCATTATTACGCCCTAACTCTACAGCGTTTTTCTGAGCTTGAGTAGAAATACTTTTTGATAATCCTAATAATGCTTTATCGAAGTCATTTCTTTGTCTAGAAAGTCCTAGCATATCACGAAGCTCCTGTCCTAGATTTCTAGACTGTTCAGTAGCTTCAGCAGCTATTTTTCTTCCTAATTCAAGAAACCTATTCTCTTCAGCTGTAAGACGGTTAGTCTCAGCTTTCGCTTTATTAAGATCTTGTTGGTTTTTTATGTCGTCTTTACTAGCCATTAACGAGGTTACTTATATTATATAAATAGGTAAAGCTCGCTTTATGGGCGAGCCTTAGTACTATAGGAAGGTTTTCTTATTGAAGGTCCTCTGGGAGCAGATCTAGAAGGAGCTTTACTCTTAGCCTTATTCATAGCACTTTGTTCCTTTTCGTAATATTCATTCATTTTTTGATAAGTAAAATTACGTAACCATATAGGCATTGCATATACAGTATCATGATCATATCCACCTTTTCCATGAAATACTATTTCATGAATCTGATTAAAGAATGCTGCTCTATACGTTGGCGTCAGGCCAAAGAAAGTTAACCCCGATCGGAATATCAACCCCTCCGTCTGGTCCATTGTCCGGGTAGAACTTTAAGTCTACATCTGGTTGAAATTCGGCTACATATTTTCTGAATGCACGTGAGTCTCTAGCTAAGAAATGATTATCTACAAAATCCCTGATACTTTTAGGGTCATTTGCCCCGTTTACTGAAGTGATCATATGTTTTAACCTAGTTGATAGATCAGGAGAAGCATCTTTGTTAATCTTCTTTAAACCTTTAATCTCATGTTGAATTTTCTGCTCCTCACCATGAGTAAGTAATTTAAAAGTAATCTTATTACCTGTAGATGGTAATTCGAATTCAAATTCATTTTTCCCGCTCTTAAATAAACTTTCATCAAAAGATTTATTCTCTAACAACGACAGGTCAACTACTTCTTGCTGTCCTTGATAATTGAATTCATAATCTTTACCGTAACCTAGTACTCTAGCTGCAATCAAGATAGCATTCTTGTCACCTACTAAAAGGTCATCGTAGTTAAACTTGGTTACAATCAAAGACTGTAATAGCTTATCAATTACTACTCCTCTTTCGATAAAGTTCTGGTTAGTTAAGATGTCTTCTTCCTTAGCAGTCATATACTTCATTTCAACAGTACCTGAAGCTAGTGGGTGTCCTTCGGGATAAAGTAATCCTTTCGAAGGTAGGTCTACAATCTCCGTAGGAAATTTTTGTGTTTGTTCCATAAATTTTATTTTGAATAACGTTGTTTCATATAAATATATGAAAAATAACTTTTGAAAGCAACAAAAAACCCGGAAATTTCTTTCCGGGCTCTTTTTTTATATACTTTAGGCAGATTAGTAGTTAAGTACGCAGTAGTCCATCGCTACAGTGATTGTCAATTCAACACCCTCGCTAGTTCCCCAGTCCAAAGAACCTTGTGCCATATTCACGATAAATGCTCCTTTGATAATCCATTCTGATACGATATCACCTACTGGACCTAAAAGATTTAAAGTCAAATCTTTCTTGTAGAAATCTGAGTAACCAGCTCTACCAGTTACTGATTCGTAAGATTGACGAGCCCAGTCCATTACTGCTTGAGCGCCTGAAGGGTTAATTGGATCATATAAAGTCATGTCCATATTTTCCCAGTTTCTCTTACCACGAATCTTTCTATAAGAGTTGATGTGATCTAATTTGATCTCCTCATCTGTGAAAGATGGTGCAGTTACTGCTTTTACCATAAAAGCTGGTATAGCATCACTGTATAGGATAAATCTATTCTGTACCTTCGGTTCGAAGGCTCTGAACATAATTTCGCTTGAATCTAATACTGCCATTTTGTTATCTGTTTTATATAAATATCAATTATTTTAATTATGCTACAAAAGTTGTACCTGTTGGTTCAATTGTGAAGTCAAGTACTACGAATTCTGCAGTCTTAGCTGGTTGTATAAAGATCTGACCAACAATCTGATTTCTATCTATAATATCAGCAGTGTTATTAGTATCGTCCATTACAACTCTGTAAGCATATAAACCTTGACGTTGAACTACTGATTCTAGGTAAGGATTAACGATTGCTAAGAATTTGTTTCTTGTAGCGATAGTATTTTGTTCAAATACTAAGTTGTTAGCTTGGCTTCCGATAAAGCCCTTCAGCTCGATTAATAAACGTCTAACGTTTACTCTATCTAAAGCAGAAGCTTTTTTCTGTAATGTCTTTTGACCGTATACTGCAATACCTTGACCAGGGAATGTAGCGATTGGGTTTACATTAGCACGATATAATATATCACGTTGTTCACGGCTAACTTTACGTTCTGCTTGAATTACGTTAGGAATACCTCCTTTGACTAGACCTGCTGGAGCGAACCATGGAGCAGCTGCACTATCTGTGAATGCGAAAACACCAGGGATAACTGTTGAAGCAGGAACCCATTCGTTTTTACCTGTAGCAGATTGAGTTTGTAACCAAGGCCAGTAAGCTGCTGCATATGAGCTATTTACTGTTCCTGCTGCTGCTGTTATATTTGATACAGTTGCACCGTACTGTTCTAAGTCGATTACTGCAATTGCATCTCCTCTACGTTCTACTAAAGAGATGATAGAATCTAATTGTGACTTATGAGTACCGAAATCGTAAATAAGACCTGGTGCAGATATAATATTGAATTGATATTCGTCCTTATTACTTAAGATTGAAATAGCATCTGCATAGTTAGAGCCTACTAAACCTTGTGTATCTGAATTAGTGATATATTTAAAGAATTTAGCTGCTCTAGCAACAAATGGTGTACCTGTAGCTCCATGAAATGAACCTGACTGAGCTATTGGTAATAAATCATCGTAGCTGCTATTAACAGTGATACCGTCGTTAGCTAAGTAGTTTAAGGTTGGATTATTTACTATTTTAACTCTAATGTAGTTAGATTTGTTAGCATATTCTCCAGATACTGATACGAATACTTCTGAACCTTCTGTTGTTTTAGAAACAGATTGGTTACCGATTACTCTCTCAATATAGTTTTCTGAGTTTGGATCTAATGATAAATCATTAAAAGTTTCTAAGATAATCTTATTTTTTCTACTATCATCACCTCTACGTACTAACAATGAAAAAGTTCCAGCTGAGTTATTAATGTTTGTAATTTCAAATCTGATATTATCTGGTTTACCCAAAGCAATTGAACCATCTGCGTTATGAGCAGCAGTTGTATGAGCAGATCCTGTAGCGTTATTATATATAATACCTTTACCAATAGTTTCTAATTCAAATGGATTGGTTACAGAACCACCAGCAGTAGCTATAACTGTATTTTCTGCAGCTGCATAAGAACCAGATACTACTCTAGTTATTAATGCTGTATTTCCTCCTTGTTCGAAGTAACTTTTTACTGCAATTGATGTTAAGTATTCATACGAATTAGAACCAGATTCAATTATGGTTCCAAATAATCTTTGATACTGTCCGTAAGAAGTTACTACTATAGGTTGCTCTACCGGGCCTTTTACTGTTGGACCAATAAACGCTGCACCTACTGCAGCCGCTTGTGGTTGGATAAACGAAATATCATTTTCTCTCGTTAATACACCTGGTGAAATTAATGTTTCTGCCATGTCTCTATTATTTGTTAGTTGGGTTCTTAAATAAATATGTTAATAAATTCAAAACCCTTTTCAAAAGATTTATTTTAAATACGTATATAAATAGTTAAATCCAGGTAAAACATATTACCTAATCTTTTTTTAAGCTTCTACTATCTCTCCAGTTTCTAAATTTATATTTACTTTTTGGAAACCGTATTTAGCTTGTAGTTCAGATGCTGTATTTTTTTCTGCTTCTTTTAATGAATTATAAAAGTTCTCTGCGGCTTGTTTACGAGTTCTCAATTCAAACTCAGCTAATGAGATAGCTGCTAATTCATCATTTAACCTAATCTTTTGAGTCTGTATCATTTTGATACTATCGATCTCTTCTTGTTGTAACTTTTGTTCTGTTGACATTTTCTAATAACTTTTAGTTTTACAATTTGGTAACTTAAGAGTTAGGTCTTGTATTATACCTAAACCCCTTTCTTTTATATAATTAGTCCAAAGAATACTACCTTCGTAGTTTTTTGAATATTTTTTTTCTAAATAGGAATCTATTGCGTAGATATCGTCAAAATAATCTACATAGCTTCTCTTAAATAACTTTTCTATACCTTCCGGATAGATAGTAAACATTCTTTCATCAAGTGTCTTATAAAGATATCTTCCGTAAATGAAATCCTCTTTTTTTCTTCCATTTAATAGAGGATGTGCGTGAATGGCTGCTTCATAAAAGTACTGTTCTATATTCTTATTATACTCTATTCGGTCTGTCTCTAAATCTGGTTTAAATTTTATAATAGTAGAATAATCTGAAGGTGTATGTATTAGATTTGCAGCTTGATAGGTAGAATGTAGAATTAAGTATTTTTTTTCATCATACATAGGTACCTCTAAGTTAATCACTATTTTAGTTTCAAACTGGTGTCTCATTAATTTATGAACCCATCTCAGATTTTCTTCTGTATTCCAAGAATGTACATATGTATGCACCTCTTCGTCAATATCTTCTACAAACTTTATAAAGTTATCTGAGAAGTTAGTAAGTAGTCCTGATATTATGATTGCTTTGGCCATCTTGATCGAAGCGCGTGTTTCCGTACTGTATTACTCTATTTGTATCCGATTTGTATTCCCTCCATGGATCTATAATAACTGATCCTTCAGGGAAATCAAAATCATGATGTTTTTTATAATGTGCTAATAAGTAAACTGCCGGGATTGGATTCTCAATATCGTATAAAACCTTATAATTTTGCTCTTCTACATAATAACCTACTAGTATAGAGGAAGAACCGTCTTCAAAATATACTCCTGGTTTATAAGATTTACCGAGAATTATGATAGGTAATTTATGAAGTTTTGCGTAAAGAATCAACTTATTTGCTAGGTTTCTAGCTTGCTTTTCTCTAGCTTTCATGATAGCATCGAAAAGATCGTATCCTAATCCTAACTTTTCTGCTAAAAATCTTAATGCAATATTATCTCGAGGATGACATCCTCCGCCATCTCCCATTCCTGCTTTCATATAAGCAGGTCCTAATATTCTGTTTGTACTACGTTCTAATGCTCCTGTTACTACATCTGTGTTAATGTTACCGTTTTTTTCAGCAACATCTTGTATCATATTTACAAGTGCTAGTTTTGTCGATATAAAAGTATTGTAGAATATTTTTATAGACTCTGCTTCATCCCAAGTACCTATTTCAAATCGAGTACCTGGTTCAATAAAGCTATTATAAAAGTCAGTTAATAATTTAGCGTCTCCAGTTTCTGTTCCATCTTCAGTTCCTATAATAATCATCTCTGGTTTAATCATATCACTTTTTACAGTTCCCATAGCAATTAAGTATGGGTTATAAATGAATCTATAATTTTCTACAAGAGGAATAAACTCTCTTCTGATTGTTCCTGGAAGAACTGTTGAAATTAACACAACTAGTTGCTCTTTTGTTGTATATTTGTTGACTTCTTCTAAAACATCTTTAACAATAGAGTAGTCAAAATCTCTGTTAGGTAGATGTGATGTAGGATACCTCCCATCATAATCTGGATGATGAGGTGTTGGTACAGCAATAAAAATAATTTCACCGTGTTTACATACATCTTCTATAAACATAGTCATGTCATGCTTTCGTCCAAGAATAATATCCTTGTCGTAACCTAATACATCATGACCTGCTTCATGCATAACTTCAGCAGCGTCTTTTCCAAGCTTCCCAATACCGATAAAACCTATTCTCATATTAGTCTAGTTTTTTTTGTTATACCTTGTAGTAGAGTCTTATTAGAAATACGATCAGCTACTTCGCTTGAAAATAAATCTTGAGAAGCAATACCAGGATGATAGCCATCTCGTGCAAATTTAGAATCTAAATGAGGTCCTAACATATTTTCTAAAAACTTGAAAAAGGGTAGTATCTGATGCATCTTTACAAGCTTATGATCTCTGATAAAATTTATTGTCTGTTCATCCCAAGAACTATAATATGTTTCTATACCTTTTGTTGATGCAATTAATTCCATATAAGAAATCATTTTAACCATATCATAAAACCTTGTACCGTCTGTTGCATATGTATAATACTGTTCCCATTTTTCTTTTTGTTGGTCTAATGCAAAATTAGGTATAAAGTTATAGAACTCTACAGGGTAATCTGATGTGTAGTAGTTTGCATATTCTTCTCTCCAATGTGTAGGTAGTAAAAATATTGCTATATCGATTTTATAAACATCTGTTAGATATTTAAAATGTTTTAAATTTTTTGCAATACTACCACCTGGGTATCCTAGATTAATTAACTGTATTGGTTTATCTACTTCTAACTTTTGAACAAGTTGGGATGCCCAGGTTTTGTCTTCTGGTAAGCCTTCTCCAAAAGTAAAACTACATCCAAATACTGCTACTTTTAGGTAATCGTCTTTCTGTTCTTCTATACTCCAATTTCCACGGGCTCCGTAGCTATTAATATAATAGGATACATCACCTTTATTTATAGTAGTTTTACCTTTTTTCTCAGCTTCTGCTGTATGGTATTTTTCAATATCTGATAAATATTCAATCTCTACTTCATAGAGTCCACCAACTTGACCAGCTAAGTGTATAATTCTACCGTAATCACTTCTCATTACATCTCTAAACTGTGTTGTTGACTCTATATTCCAAATAAATCCTTTCATTAAAAGTATGGTTTAAATTCTGGGTTCAGTTTTAAAAAATCTTGATTACGTAACTTATCTAGATCCTTAGTAACCTTTATAAATTTTTTAAATTGTTCTGGGTCTCCTTCTTTTTTATTCATTATATCTAATAATCCTTCCCACCCTGAGAATGGAATACCGTAATCTTTTTCTAACTGTTTACCGTAGTTTGTTATCTTTTCTGTTGCAAGTTTTTTTAACTCTGTCGGTAATGTTTCTAATGCGTAATATGTAGGCCAGAAAACTGGATTTATATGAAACCTACTTGTAAAGTAAAAATTTGGATTAAAATCATACTCTTCATGAGCTTTTTTTTCTATAGGTATTAATCCCATTTCAAAAAACTCTTTATGCATTTCATCTATTCTAAATATATTAAGGAGACTTACTGTCGGATGTAACCAGTAATCAATACTTGCTTCTTCAATCTTTAGTAGGTTTTCTTTAGTCTTAGGCCATTTACCATTATGTCGAACTAATTCAAAAAGGTCCCCAGTCCCATCTATAGATAAACTTAAATGTACGTGTTTAAATTTTTTCCATATATCTACTATATTTCTTCCTTTATTTTCAAGCATTGTAGCATTTGTGGAGTACTTTAACTTAACATCGTATAAGTTACGTTCTTCTAACATTTCTATAACCTTCCAATGCTCTGGCATAATTAAAGGTTCTCCTCCTGCAAAATGAATCTCTTTTGCTGTATGTATAGTTTCTTCTATGTTTTTCCAAAATCCTTGAGCATCATCTAAGTTTATTAATCCTAAATGCTCTGGAGGAGCTGCGTTTTCTCCAAAAATTTTTATAAAGTCTTTATTCCAAGATGTACTGAAGAGTGGTGAGCAGGTTCTACATGCTAGGTTACAGTAGTTACTAAATCTGAAATCCCAGTACAGTAATCTTAATTCATCTATACTTCCGTCTTCATTTGTACTTTCTACTAAGTCTTCTATCTGATCATACCAGTGGTGGTTCATTCCAGACCTCATACTCGTCATTCCAGAACTTTCTTTACTTACACACCTTATACATGATTCAGGTAATGGCTTACCTTCTAACATACTCTTACGCATTGATTTAGCTTTTTCACTATTCATAATTTCGAAGAGTGATGTATCATTTACATTACCTAAGCTATTCTTCTTCTCCATTGGAGTCATACAACATGGGTAGGTGCTACCGTCGTTTAAGACGTGTAGATGCATCCAAGCTGCTGCGCAGAAGTGTTCTGACTGTTTATAGTTATTTGTTAAATTGCTCATCTAAAGTCTGTTTCAAATTCCATATTTCGTCTCTTGCAGCAAATCTTATATGGTTGTAATTATGTTCTAAAATTGGAATCATTTTCTTTGTCATTTCTAAAAGTTCTTCATCTATCTTACTAGCTAAGTCTTTTAAAATTGTAATTATTTTTGATAGCCTTTTGCTAAAATCTAACTCACTGTCGTAACTCTCATCCCAAAAATCTTCAAATGTTTTAAACCCTATATTTTTTAATTCTTGAATTGTACCAGGGTTACCTAATACTATAAAAGGTTGACATCCTAGTATCGGCTTAAATATTTTTTCAGATAAAAAAATTGTTTCATTCTCAAATAAAGTCTCTGTAAGTACATTAACAAATGTATTTAGATGTAGGGTTTCATTAAAATTAAAAGCTAAGTTATATTCTAAATTTGAATCAACAAAAGAATCTTTACTACTATCATAATTTTTTAAGAACTCTATACCTACTTGTTTACCGTGTTCGTAATCATCAGAGATAAAACACTCATACCATTCAGCCCAGGAATTTACAAACCCAGCTTGTCCTGCAAATTCTAAATCTCTACTACCAAGACTTATTATAGAATTCTCTTTTAAGATAGGATCTTTCATTATCTCTGTAAATAGAGCAATCCTATGTGTTCTTGGTCTTCGATTTAATGAAAGAAATTTTTTAGGTTTTTTATATGTTTGTAAATACTCTATATTCTCTCGTAGTTTAATCCCAGATTGCTGATTGATATTAGTATCTAAAAAATCTTCTTTTGTAAACCACGGGTTAGCTAAAAAATAATTAAAAGCTATCGTTGTAAAGTTACTGTTAGCTGGTTCTATATACTTATATTTCAGGTTATTTGTTAATATTATAACATCATTCTTTTTAAAATTATACTTTCTTACAAATTCATTTACAGCTTTTATATCAACTTCATTGTAGAAATCTCCTTCAAAAAGATAACTTAGTATTATTTTAGCTTTTCCTTTTTTAATAGTTTCTAAAAGTTTATTAGAAAATTTGTAGATGTTTTCATCACTAATTTCTTTAAAAATTTTCGGATCTTTAACTAATATAGGGTACACGAAATTTTCAGCTGCTTCTATAAGGTTATCTACCGTATCGTGTCCGTATCCATAACCTTTATAATTAAGATCTTGTTTGAAAAACATTCCGTACACGTTATACTTTCTTAAGTCTCCATGAGTATGGGGTACTAGACTAGCCTCAACTAAAGCATTAGGTAAAGGATATTCTTTAATTAAACTCTCTATTTCTACATATTTGTCGAATCCAAACTTCATATTAATTTATGCTTTAGTCCTGGCCCGTTTAGATCTGATTCTTTTTTTAATAATCCAATCAAATCAATCATATCTTCCTGCTGTTGATTATCTGGTTCTATATAATCTTGTGAACCTGGGTTGTGCCATTGTGGATTAAGTACCCATCCTTCTTCTTTAGCTTTCTTCAGTACATCATGTACATATCTATTTGACTTAGCATCGTCTCCATCTATAACGTCCTTGAGTACGTCTAGTTTAGTTTCCGGTATACTATCCCACCAAGTTTTGATCTCTGGAAATGCTTTAATTATATCTTTATTACGTCTTATATCATATTGAGCATAGAAAGATTTGAAATCTCTTTCTCTACTTTCTAAAGAGGAAGTAAAAGCATGACCTGTATCTACTTGTTTGATATATTCAATCAATCTTAAAATACCATCTCTCTCCATATCTAGTAGTCCGTTAGAACCTCCTTTCCAGTTTACTTCAAGCCACTTTTCGATATGGTTAGCTCTTTCTATCCTGACATGGACAGGTAATGTTACGATAGACTGAAAAGATGGAAAACGTAATATATTAAAAGACATAATAGCTGCATGTGCACCGTGTTTAGCTTTTAATTTTAACATCTCGTCCATAAACTCTGTAATTGAGAATAAACATAATCCGTTTATAGTCATCATAACGTTCACAGATTTTACATTTGCCTCTTCATTAACTCGGTACATATTAGTTAACCATGTCTCCCATTCAAGTCCGTATCTAATATATTCAGCTTGTAAGCCCGTAGCTTCACAAGATGTGTATAGGTTAAATTCTTTAAAACTATGAGTAGCTTCTATAAGAGCATCTAACAGTTCTTTCTTTTGACCTAAGTTTGAATTTACTGCAAAAGGAACTTCGCATTGAGGGTTACGTTTCCACCAGTCCATTAACTTCCAAAAGTCCGGGGACATTGTAGGTTCTCCTCCTGTTACTCTCAACTCTCGTAAAGAGAACTGTAATTCTGCTTCCCACCATTTCCAAAATGCTTCAATATAAGGATTACCTTCATTCTTTCTTCCATAAGGCATTGCATGTCTTCCATCATGTTGGAAAGCTCCTGCTCCGTCTGATACTAAATTTTGGTAAGGTCCAAACTTTTTAATATCGTTTTGCCATGTAGTTGAAAAAGAGGCATTACAGTATGAACATCCAAAATTACAATTAGGATCAAAAGCAATCTCAAGCGTCTTTAAATCAACATCTTCTGTATAACCTAATTTTCCTTTGGCTTGTTTTAGTTCCTCATCTGTATAGATTACTGATTTATAGACCCTATCTGATACTTTATCAGGACCTAAATCTTCTATCTTCCAACAGTACTCACATTCTTTAGGTCTCTCACCTTCCATCATCTGTTTTCTAATAGCTTTCTTGTAGGTGGTATTATGAATTGCTTTATACGACTTAGCAACTTCCTCTAAAGGTATTTTATGTGCAGGTGGGTGATGGCAACTAGCTGTTGTTCCGTTACCTAACCATATGGTAGCATTGTACCATTTAGCACCACAAAACGATTGGGATAATTTATTTATAACCCTTTCTCTATATTCTTGGAACGATTCATTGTCCCTTTTTGCGAAAACTCCCATTATATTTTATGTATAAAATTTAGGTTACCGGAAATATCAATAGACTTATCAAATATAAATTCTTCGAATATATGATGAGATAAGGTTCCTATTATTCCTTTTAATATAAATTCATGAAGATCTAAATCTACGTAATTAAGGTTAAAGTTATTTTTAGGAAAGTTTCCAGCGCCGAAAATAATATGCGGACTACTGTCTATACCAAAAACCTTATTAGTTAAATCTTCTTCATAAACTTTTGTACCATTAATAAATAAGCTTAGATTATCTTTTGGTAGGTGTTTAAGTTTGATTGTAGTCTCTTTACCAATATTTACCAACATAGGTAATTCTACATACTCTGTTGTGCTTTCTGTTGTACATACAAAAGTCATTCCTTGACCGTTTGGATGTATATCAAGCCCTGTATATTTAGGGAGTAAAGAAAAGAGAGTCATTCTTTCATTTGATAACTCGTTTAAAGTAAACTTAATTTCAAACTCAAAATAACAATCTCCTCTTAATACTTTATTACCAGGGTTTTCAGGAAACGTATCACAAATACTACTCGGCCAAAATACCCATGGTTCCCCTTTTTTTAATTTTAGCATAAAATTCGTTTAGTTCAGGGAATGTCTCTAGAAAGTTAGTTCCTCTTCTTTTATCTAATTCATCTACAAATATAACAAAATCTTTTCTATTTCTGTCTAAATCGAAATCTCCTTCCGAAATTGCATAATCATATATTCGTTTTATCTTTTGAATCTCTACATTTGAGAAACCGTAGTTCTCGTGTGTAAACTCTTTTATACCGTAATATAGTACTTTTTCTGCAGATTTCAAAATTAAATCTTTATGTTCCTTTTCTAAAATTTTTACTGAAAGATGTGTTGGCCATCTAAGATAGGAAGTATCTAGTTGTAATGCAGATACCCAGTATCTCTGTCCATTAGCATGTTTCTTTTTCATTTCAAAAGTTCTATCTATCAGATCATCGTAGCTAAAAACTGATAATGCATTAAAAGTTGCCATAATATTGATAGTAACTTTTGGCAATGTTGTCAAGATTTTATCTATATTTTGCCAGAACTTTTCGTAGTCTAACCCGTAGCGAGTATATTCAGCTTGGTTACCTTTAGCCTCACAGGAAGTAAAGATAGTTAACTCTCTTACTTTATCATTATCACATAAATCTTTTGCAATTTCGATAAACCTATCTATAAGGTTATCAGGTACTCCTAAATTTGAATTGATAGAAAGAGAAAGTTTTCTATTTTGGTGATAGTGATCCTGAATATATTCTAATACTTTAAAAGTATCTTTTGAGAGTAGAGGCTCTCCTCCTGTTATTCGAAAGGTATGTAAGTCTTTGTACAAATTAGGCCACCATTTCCAGAAAGCTTCTACATAGGGATTATCTTCTGATTGCTTATACGGCATCTCTCCTCTCGCCTTTATATTACTAACATCATTAAAATTGTAGCTAGTAGGATATGCACCGTGTCTCTCTATCTCTTCTACCCATTTAGAAGAGTATTGAGGACCGCAGTAAGCACATTTAAAGTTACAGGTATTTGAGAAAGATACTTCTACGTATCTAGGATTATAATCTTCTCTCCAATGGCTTTCGCTTATCTTATGAAACTGATCTATAGACCATGGTTCTGAGGATTTAAAAACTCTATCTGAGAATGAATTAGAACTCTCTTCTACTTTCCAGCAGTAATCACATTCAGAAGGTTTCCCTCCTTCTAACATTTCTTTTCGCTTTTGCTTTTTATAAGACGTGTTATGTAGTGCAGATGGATTTCTCTGTACTTCTCGTAAAGGTATTTTATGAGGTGAAGGGTGATGGCAAGAATGCGTCATTCCCATTCCTAGATGCATAGTTACTTGAGTCCACTTAGCTAAGCAGAATCCGCATCCAACTCCATCTAGTTTATTTTTTACTTCTTGTAAACTCATAAAGTTATATCTAACATTTTAGCCCAAGGAGTTAATTGCTTCTCTCCTACTAACTGGTATTGTACTTGTTTGATTCCGTCTTCCTTATGGTTGACCTGTCCTTGTTGCATCTGTAGAACGTACCTTCTTTCATTTGCAGCAGTAGTTTCACCTTTCACAAATTTGCCGTTTACGATACCTTCATCAGGATGAGGAAGACACCTAAACTTTCCTTCTACTCTGTATGGTATGATTGAATTAGGTATATTAAAATTATCTTCCCGTTCTTCTACTCCATAACTTTCTACAGTAGTTCTTACGTAATCGGCATCTAAATTTAAGACTAAATCTTGTTTATGTAAATTTAAATGTAAGGTAGCAACTTCTTGAGGAGTTAAAGCTCTATTCCAAGCAAACACTTTTGCTATATCTCCTTTAAAATACTTTACTGGATTACCTTCCTCTAAAGAAGGAGTCATTCCTAAATATGCTGCACTTGTTCCATAGCTTTTTAACTTACCTATCCATTCAAGAGGTGAAGGACTGCCGAAGCCTCCTTTTGAATCTACCTCTGTTCCGTTTAAGTATAAATGAGCTGTACTTGTATTTTCATTAACTACTGCCGTAACCCAGCTCCACTGATTATCGTATCTTTTAACCCACATGTAGTTATGATTGTTAAAGGTATTCCAAAACGTAAAGGTCATTGCTCTTGAGTTATTAAATGAAATACCGTAATCGTATCCTGGTAATCTAAAAATAGGATACTCTACATACCGGTTAGCTTTATCTCCTAACAAAAAGATAGGGTTTTTTTCAGGTTGTTGAAATGCTCTTACAAGTACTGATATAGTATGGCTACCTGTAGTAAGTCCTCTTATCTCTCTATGAAAAGGAATCTTTATATAAGAATCTTCTCCGTTAAATCTCCAATACTTATGTTTTAATGCTCGAGGACCTAAATACGTATTTCGCGTAAGACCTTCTACATAACATCTCCAAAAGAGATCATCATCTTCCATTCCCCAGTCCCAGTAGTTATTAGAATATCCGTTAGTAGCTTCTACATGTTCCTTTGTAAATAAAACGGCGCCGCCAAAGTATTCATGATACTTAAGTTGATAATCCATTTGTGAAATTTTAGTAGCTATATGGCGAGGTCCTTTTTCAGGATATGAATAATCACAATCTTCTTCTGGGATCATATCAATATCATGCCATACGATATAGTCACATCCGTCTTCGAAAGCATGTTTTGCAGCAATATTTTTTGTTACACCTCTATTAAATAATTTATCATCTACTTGATGACAAAAATACATTTGAAAATCTATACCCTGTTCTTTTAGGTATTTACCTACTTTAGGTACAAACTCATGTAAATGCATTTCTCTATTTCGATAAGGAACACATACACCTAATTTATGTTTTGTCATAATTCTACTACTAAATGATGATAATTATCTTTATTACTGTTTGAGAGAGTTCTATAACGTAACGTACTTATACCATCTGTCTCAAGAGTTAAACCTTGTTTAATCTTTTCATAGTGCCTCATTTGATTTTCTCTACTAGCCCAATTAACCCAATACCCATCTTTATATCCATTTTCTTTATGCTTTAATACTTTAAAAGTTCCATATCTTCTAGTAGGGACTAACTGAGTAAACTCTTGAGGTTGGTATGTTTCTACTAAGCCACAATCTATAATTTGACCGTCGTTACCGTTACCTGAAAGATCTTTAAGTGTATTCTCAACTGTATTTTTTCCGTCATAATATATTTCTAAATCTGTCTGTGGAGAGTAATCTCCAAATTTTTGGGTTAGTCCAAATCTGGAATTATTATTTAGGGTTTTAATTTCGCTAGAATTTAACTCTCTACTAAAAAGAGCAAATTCTGTAATATAACCGTAAAAGTATTTTTGCTTATCTTCACGTAAAGGGTTGCCGACACCTAGGTACATGTACTTTTCATCCCAGTATGGGTATAGTATATCTTTAATACCTTTTCTTCCAACTTTTTCTCCGTTTAAGTAAAATTCAATCTGCTTAGTTCTTGGATTGATTGTAACTATACTTTTACATGCAATTGGTGGTAGGTTTTTAGTATGTATAGAATGTGGTTCTCCACCTTTGTTAAAGGTTTCAAATTTATAAGTATTAAAGGAATTATACGAGAGGTTTAAATCTTGACCTGGGATAGAGTAAACTGCAAATTCATCTACAATTTCTCTCGGTGCTGATTTTATTCTATACGGTTTAAACGTAGTATATAATGTTAGAGGTTTTCTAAAATTACATACATTAGGGAATCTTACAAAAGAAGTTTCTCCATTAAATTCTAGACCTATTCCATTTATACCATTCTGTCTATAAAACCTATTACCTAAAGGTACTCCTTTTTCTCTACATCTAGCTAGTAGGTCGTTATCTTCAAAACCCCATCCCCAGTATTCGTTTGAATATCCGTTAATATCTTCAAACTGTAGTATAGGAAATAAAGTGACACCCCCAAAATAATCGTCTGTGATCGTTCTATGAATATTTTTTTCATATACAAACCTATTAGCCAATTGGGTTGGTTTGTCTACCGGACTATAATCTACTTTGATAGGGTGCATATCTACGTCATGAAAACATACGTAGGTACACCCTAGTCTTCTTGCTTTCTTAAATCCTATATTTAATAACTTACCTCTATTAAAACCTTTATCATCTTTTTGTTCGACAATAATCAGTTCATAATCAATATTTTGTTTTACTAGGTAGCTAGAAATTTGTAATTTAAAATCGAAAAGTTGCTTGGGTCTATCTCTATAAGGTACTATAATACCTAGTTTATCCATTTATAATTGGATCTTTTGGTGCTTGAAATTTATGAAATTCTGTTAAGTAGAATTGAATACGCTCGCTCCAATCATCCTTATCAACTTCTTCAAACCAAATAGTTAATGCATCCATCGATGCTGCAATTTTTTCTAATGCTCTAACTTTTCTTTCTTCTAAAGCAATTAAATCTAATTCGTCTTGTTTTACTGTTCTGTTCATATTGTAACAATTTTATCTCTTAGTAAATTCCATTTAGAGTAATCCATATAATCAATATATGAAAAATTATTTAAAGATTCAACTTTAAATGCAGGATTACATATATCAATTTTCCAGCCAGAGATTCGAATTGCATCGTGCATAACCCAGTATTCATGAGAATAGGCCCAAGGTTGTTCTAATTGCGCAACCTCTTTTATTCTCTGTATACAAGTCGAATCCCATTTAAAGTGGTGAACTTGAGTAAATACCTCTTCTATAGGAAACCTCTTTGGATGTAATTTTCCCCAACTGTTGGTACCGTCTCTAAACAAAGCGTAGTGTTGTCCGGAAGTAACATCTTGGTATCCTTTCATTAAAGTTACTTTATTAGGACAGGCATTAGACATTGGATATCTGAAAAATCCTGCATAGGGGAATGCTTTATGTATATCAGTATCTCTCTCTACTACAGGAAAAATTCCGTCAGGTCCTATTCTATCTAAAAAACCTCCTGTAATAAAATCGTAATTTTTTCTCTCACATTCTTTTATTATATCTTGAATACTGTAAGGGTATACCTGGAGCTCATCATCATCTGATACTATCCACCAATCGTCAGGTCTAGTCTGTTTAATAAAGTTATATACAGCAGTAACTCTTTCCCAATGATATTTCTCATCTGTTATTACTATATAAGGTTTAATACCTAGATCTAAAACCTCCTCTAATACTCCATCATTCTCATCTTGACGGTATACAGCTACGTATATTTTATCTACCATTCCTTCATAGTGTTTTAACATATGAGGAAGTAGATGAGTATTTCTACCTACAACTGTGACAAGATTAAGCATACTGTATAACTGTTATTCCTGAAGAAGAAGGTTTATCTTTTAATACTCCGAAATTATGTAACGATACTAAATTCCATTTCTTATCTTGCTTTAATTCATCTATCAGTTTAGAAGGACCGTCAAATCTATAATAATCTTTTTTAGCATCTTCTGAAACTATCAGAGTTTCTTCGTAAAGTGAATCTGTATCATGTAATACTATGATACCTTTAGGTGAAAGTAGATTAGAGTATAGCTCAAAATCGGACTTAACTCCTTCATAAGAATGATCTCCATCTATAAAAAGAAAATCTATCTGAATATCTTGTCTAACAAAAAAGTCATAATA
>Ga0194133_10001168_pt1 | contig 48301 bp, 45 predicted proteins | sample TA2KigOf40mmetaG_FD_155448 | JGI IMG/M metagenome (GOLD analysis project Ga0194133, IMG submission 155448) | Freshwater microbial communities from Lake Tanganyika, Tanzania - TA2015055 Kigoma Offshore 40m | ecosystem: Environmental > Aquatic > Freshwater > Lake | place: Tanzania: Lake...
AACACCTAGGCAGTTAAGACTCCGAAAGAATTTGTTGAAGACAAATTCTTACGCTAAAAATATAAAAATTCATTTTTATATTTTTACCTTTAACTTTTATATTTTTAGCCGTCGGATAAAGGATATCAAAAGCATCGTCTTTAATAAAATATCTAATGGAAAATCATCGTGATGTTCCTCCATTAAAAAAAATTACATCTCGTGAATGTATAAATAGATTACGTATTGATTTAAAATGTCCAAAAACTAGAAAAAATAAACATACATTAGAAAGAGAACTAATATATCAATATAAATATAAAATTTTTGTTCAAAAAATATCTGAATCAATATTACATTTAGTTTATTATTTAAATAAAGATAAACAACCAATATGGAATATCGATACTACAAGAAAAAATTTTATAGTAAAAACAAGTGAGACCAAATGGAATTCAGATATTGCCGGAAAGCGTTTCATAACTTATGTTATAAATCCTTTGTTAAAATCAATTAGTGAACTTATAACTCATTATAGAGAATATATGGAAGAAAATAAAAATCAATATATTGATAATAATTATTATATTAAATATATGGTAGATGTGACTGCTTTTGAATGTGATCTAGATTTAGAAAAATTTACACAACCAATTCTAAAATATCTTACTCCATATTTAAAATATATTGAAGATGAATTAGAAAAAATTGACGCAACCCTAAAAATGAGAAGGTTAACCTTCTCATTTTTTTGCCTCTATTTTTTAATGAATCAAAAGATTCATTAAAAAATAGAAAACTTTGAAAAATTAAAAGATGATTTTTTTAAGATTGTTGAACAAGTTGCAGAAGAAGATGAATTAAAAGATTTGGATGATCAAGATGATGATAATTATCATGATGATGATTCTTTATTTATGATTAAACGTTTAACCAATAATACTACAGAAATAAATACTGATTCAGATTCCGATAAATCTGATAAATCTAATAATAAATTATATTCTAAAAAAGGATTCAAAGAATTTAAAAAAAAATTAAATGAACAAATTGTTGACGATGATATTGGAGATGATGATAATGAAATTACTTTATTTATGAAATTAAATAATAGCAATGATGATAATAATGATGATAATAATAATAATAATAATAATGATAATAATAATAATGATGATGGTGATAATATTTCAAATTTTGAAAAACCTAAAAAAATTAGAAAGAAAAAAGCGAAAAAATAATAAATAAATTAATAATTAATTTAATAAGTTGTTAATTTTGTTATAATTTCTTCTCCTACTTTTGTATAATTAGAATTATATTTTGATTTTTCTATCCATTTAGTACAAACATCTATTATCTTATTTTTCTTCAGTTTAAAATGATTATCTATTACCGATTTAAATTCAGGGTAACTATTATTATTCATTAAATCCAGCATTGCATGTTGCATCGTAAAAAGTCTAATATTGTGATTATATTCTTCAGATGCTTTATCTCCATTTGGTGTCTTATAAGATGCTTGGTATCCTGGTTCATTAAAATATGGTTGTTCTACTAATATTTGACCTTGAATAGATATTAAGACCTGATACAGTGTCGATGATGTATTCCATTTTTCTGTTTGCGATGCAGTAGGTCCAATATATGTCCCAAGTATACTTAAACATACTTTACCACAATTATATAGATTGGGATTAAATCTTTTATTACCGGTATTAGTAAAATTAACCATTGGTACTTCTGTTGGATAATTTGGTGGTAGATATATATCAAATATAAATATACCAGAATCATATGGTGTATCCGGTGGTCCAGTAATCAATGCTCTCATTGATCGTGGATTTGATTCATCTACACGTAGAAATATAGATGCATCCGGATGTATTGGTAGTTCTGATGCTAATGTTGGAATTTCAGTAGATAGTCGTTTCATACATTGTGTTGACGTCTTTGATGCTTTTAGCGCATTAAGATAAGATGATTTATAATTTGAATTAATGATATTTCCTGTATCAAAACGCATAGTCTTCATTGTATTATTATAAGATTCGGTTTGATTTTCCGATACATTTACAGGTTCTTTAGATTCTTTAGATTTTTCAGATTTAGTTGAATTAATAAGATATGTTTCATATAGTGGCTCAATCATTGACCATAAGAACATAATTTGAGTAATTATTTCATTATCCGAATCAAATTTAGCAGATAATTTTGCAAGTTCATATATTTTTTTTATTGAATTAAATAGATGATGTTTTGTATCGAATAATAGTATAACAATACTATCGATGCATAAGTTTTGAGTAATATTAAAGCATAATTTAAACATTTCAATACGTTTTGATATATCTAAGAGAGATGTATTATTAAATGTATCAACAAGAAATTTAATTAATAATGAATTCTCAATAGTATCATATAATTCATCTTTATTGAGTTTTTCTAGGTCTGTAGATATTCCAGAGAGTACTGATATTAATTCAAACTCTTTGGTTTTTTGCAACATCTCATAATCTTCAATTTTCCATTTATTATCTGCACCACTTCTATAACCGGTTCCATTAAATTTATCTCCTGTTTTTGTTTTATCTTTTTTGATAGGTTTAGAATCAAATGAATTAATTATATTAGAATTGCCAGACGTAAAGTTAACTATATTACAAGATTCCATGATATCTTCTTCTGTATCATTTGAAATATATGATGATAATATTAACAGTTTTTGATATAATTCTTTATTAATCTTCTTCTCCGAAACTATAGTATCAAATTTTGCAAATTTATCAAGAACCTTTCCAACACATTCAATTAGATAATTAATTTGTGTTACGGGATTCCAATAATCTAATTTGAACATCTTACTATTAGAAATCCGATGATCTATTTTGTCAAGTAATTTTGGTGAAATGAATCTAATTTGTGGTGGGGCATATGGATAATATTTTGAATCAAATAATACCTGTGCATTAATATCACCATATTTATGTTTAAATGTAATCTCCCATTTGTAAATGTTATCAATGATATTTATAACATAATTTACTATATTTGTATTTGGGTTAACTATATTTGTATTTGAGTTAACTATATTAGAATTGTATATTTTAATATATTCATTAATAATAATATCTTTTACAGTATTATCATTAAATATTTTTTTATTTTTTTTGTTAATATCATCGGTATTAATATCAGATTTTAATGCAATTTGTTTAATTCTTTCTAATTCAATAAATATTTTCATTTCATTTGTTTTGGTATTTGTATTAGAATTATTTTCTATAATTTTAATATCAGCTTGTGTATTATTTTTATTTAATTTTTCAGTAATTTTTCTAGTAATTTTTTCAATTAGTTTATTACTTGATGGTTTTTTTGTTATTGAATACATATTGATTGCATCAATCCAATCAATTTTTGTATCCATATTATTTAAATTATCTAATATAACAACATAATAATCGGTTTTCTTTTTGAGATTAAATGTATACTTATCAATTGTAACTATAATATCATTAGATAATATTACTGAATCAGACATAATTTATTAATAATAAACAATTTAATATTATTTATTAAATATATAAAAATCAATTTTTTTTATTAAATATAATTTTTAATTTGCGTAAAAAAAAAATTTTCTATCAGATTAATATATAAGAATGTCTCAAAATCTTGAAAAATTATTCGCTCTTGAAGGCGGTGCTAAACGCAAAGGTTCCAAAAAAGGTTCTAAAGACTCTAAAAAAGGTTCCAAAAAGGCCCAAAAAGGTGGCAAACCCCATGGTTCTAAAGGATCCAAAAAAGGTTCTAAAGGTTCCAAAAAACACTAAGTTATAATTAGTTAATTTTGGGGATTAAATAAATCATGTTTATTCAGACTTTGTAGAGGTTTGCACTTTTTTCTTAACAACTTTTTTTATTATTTTTTTAACAATCTTTTTTGGTTTTTCTTCAAGCTGATTAACATTGTTAATTATATTACTATTGTTAATTAAATTACTATTTTTCTTTACAAAATCATAATCTTTCAGCAGTTCATCTAACATAAAACGCATCCCGATATCAGCAAATTTATATAGTGATTCTTTAATGTTATTTGTCTCAATAAAATTATTAAATTTATTAAGTTTATTTATATGTTTTTGAACTGAAATAATAAGTTCAGTATTATTATTATCATTACTATTATCATATGTCATATATAATGGATTTTGTTTGATCTTAGCAATAATATTATTAAATTCTTTATCATTTTCATTTTTATAAATTGTATAATCTTTCAGTCTATTCAAATCAAATTTTGGATGAAATACATTATTATAACAAAACTGAATAAATGTATCTTTCTCCATATACATATTATATTTCGCAAATTCTTTTAGAACTAGTTCTAAATTATCTGCAAATTTATCATAATATGATGATTTATCTTCTTTTCCATAAATTTTTGTTCTGATATACATGAAATCATTTTGAGTTGGCGAATATTTATTATTCAGTAAAAATTGTACAACTTGAATATTTCCATTTAAAAGAGCATATTTCATTGTGAACCCATCAAAATCAATCTTGGTTAAAAGTTTTTTATCAAATGATTTACCTTCTAAAATTTTATTATCAATAATATTTTTTAAAAATTTTTTATTATTATTATTATTTAGAGCTGTGTTCAAATCTATAAAATCAGTAATATGAATAAGTTTAATAAATTTATCAATATTATCATCATTAATATGTTCGACATTATTCCCATAAAGGTTTAACATATATTTTGCAAAAGTAAATTTCCGTTTAGCAATATATAATTTTTGAACTTCTTCTTCCGGTTTATCTTCATCTTCATATTTATCATCATCATCACTATCGAGTTCATAATAAAACATATCATTTTTTTCATTTTCTTTAGTAGGTCCAGTAGAACTACAATAATTATATTCACTATATTTTGTATCGTTTAATTTGTCTATTTCTGCAATATGATCACTATTTAAAAATGTTATTTTTTCTTTTAATTTATTTTCATATTCTTCTTTATTTTTTTCAAAATCATTAATATTAAAATATTTATACCAATTATATTTTTCATTAATTTTTAGATCGATATAATATTTAGTATCATATAATAGATTATATATATCTATGTATGATATTCTTGATTTTATTTTATCATCATTATTTTTATTATCTGAATCATCATCTGAATCATCATCTGTATCATAATTTTTTGATTTCTTAGTTTTTGTTGTATTTTTAATATCAATTTTGTTAATATCGTCTATATTATTTATAATTGTATTTAGAAATATATGTGAATAATTAATATATGTTATCACCATATTTTTTATAAGATTATCCATTTGTTCATTATTGAATTTAGGCGGTTTTATACTATCAGTATCATTATCATTAATTTTTGCTTTTGTTTTTTTGGGTTTTGCTTTACCATCATTATTATTTCTTTCTATAAATTTTGTAATATATTCATTTAATTGGTAAAAATTATATAATATATCATCTAAATCAATTTCTGAAGTTTTTATGAAATTAATAATATTTTGTGTATATTTTGTATTTTTTATATCAAATAAAGAATTACATAATTCTGCATCCATTAGTATATTCATAAATATCTCAATATTATATATTATATTATCTATATTATCTTTTTCCTTATATTGGGAATTAATAAAATCGGTAATATAAATATCAAATTTATTAATTTTATTCTTCGTATGTATTTTTAGTAATTCAGATAGATGTTGTATATTACATATACCAAAACGTTCACATAAATATTTATATAGATCTGAATTTAAGGTATCATTATATTTATAATTATAATTTATTATAGATATAAGTTTAATGTAATCAGATTTATTAATTACTAATTTATCATCTATTAATTCTATTAGTGTTTTAATTTCATTTTTACCATTTTCAGATTTTAAAACACAATATGATGAATTACTTAGATAATTAAATATTTTTTTCCAAATAGCGTTTTTAGTAATTGTACCGAATGCTTTAATATTATTTAATAAAGTTTTTAACGATTTTTTAGAATAATATAGATCATATTTTGAGGTGGTTAACAGAGTTTTAATGCATTCATCTTGAGTAGCCATTATCAATATTTATGTTTAATATGTTTAATGATATATATGGAAATTATAAATAAAGATTTTAAAATGCAATTTTTTAGGTGTGTTCTGTTACTTTTTTGACAACTTTTTTCACGATTTTTTTAACAATTTTTTTAGGTGTATTTTCTTCTATTTTATCTTTATTATTTTGGTTTTGATTATTTTGAATATTATTAAATTCCATATATAATTTTACAAGATGTTTTATACCTTCGGCACCAACAACATGGTGTATTTTTGAAATAATATTCAGAGTTAAATCTCCACGTTTTGCCATATCATAATAAAATCCATAATCAGTATTATTATGATATGTATCAAAAGGAAATATTTTTTTACATTCTATTTCAACTTCGTTATTTAATTTATCCATATGTTCTTTATTATCACCATTTATGCAATATTGCATTTCAATTGGTTTAGAATTAATTCGAAATTCCTTATAAACATCATCTGATATCAATATATTATATTTTTTATATAAATTTAATAACTCTTTAAAAAAGTATATATAAGTAGGTGGTACATATAGTAAATCTTTATCAGAACCCATATATTTATTTTCTAACATATGTTTAACAACATCTATATTTTTAGCGTATAATGCTTGCCGAAATGTTTCATTATCAAAATTAATTTGTTTAGTTTTTAATAGGTAATCAAGTATGTTTTTTAATTTATATTTGATACATTTATTTAATAATTCTGTATTGTAATCACCAATATATGTTTCTTCAAAGATTTTTAATGGAATATTTGTTTTAGTTTCATTTATATCATCAATATTAAACTTAAAATTTTCAAAATTGTATTTTTCACAAATAATATTATGATAAGGATACGTTAATAGGACGTCATTTAACATTATTTTATCGTTTATTTTTTTTAATCTATCAACAATGTTTGTAAATTTATTATTATAATAATCAAAAAAATCTTTAAATTTTATAAATATTACATCATTTAAATTTTCATTTATATAATATTCTTTATAAAAATTACAAATAAATGTAGTATTTACAGATTCATTTAATATTGAATATTTTGATTCAAAAACATTTTTTAAATCATTATCCAACAAAATATCATAATAATCTAGTCCTGTTAGTCTATTATAAATATCATATACATTAATAACACCATTTATAAATAGTATATCATAAATATATTTATTTAATAGTTCATTTTTTATAGTCCAATCACTGTGTCTAATAATTGGTAATTTTACACTAAATTTATCCTCGTTCACTATTAATTTATTAAAAAAATTATCAAATAGATTACTTTTTATGATAAAATCTTTAATAAATTTTTTATCCGAGTTATCCATTTCCATATTAGATCCCCCTTTGAAATACATTGAATTAAATAATATATTTATATCAATATCATATTTAGAAGAATCTGCATTTACATATTCAGATGGATCTATTTTTGGTCTGTTTATAAATGCTTTAATGATATTATTTACAATTGTTTTTTTGACATCATAATCTCCATAATAGGATGAACTGAAGTTATAAAATTTTGTTAAATATGAAACAATATGATCATATTTCATTGTATAACCACGATTTAATAGTTTTTCTAAAAATGTATTATTTAATATTGCTTTTTCACATAAATATAACATTTGTTCATCAGTATATAACCCATTTTCTGGATGCATCTCTAATATCTTTTCAAATATTTGAGCATATTCAAAAGCTTTTTCGATATTATATATTTGATTCATATATGTTTTTGATTTCATAAAATATGCCATTAATTTATCAAAATCTTTAACTTTTGTAATACCTCCATTTTTTTTAAGTTCATCAAGATCTTTAATTAAACCGTCTATTTCATATTTTGATAATGGTTTTTTAGTAATATCATTTATTGAATATATAGACATAATTTATAGTTTATATTATAGTTAACTTAATTATAATTTGATTAATTAAAATAACTTTTTTTTTCAATTTTTTTTATTTGCCGAAAAAAATAAAAAAACTTAACAATAATTTAAAAATAATTTAACAAGAGATTAATCGGGAGAACATTTTCTTTTCACGAATATTTGCATTTTTAAGCATAAGATGATATTGTAGATATTTCAGAGATTTTTCTTTATTGCCATTTTTTTCTAGACAGGTAGCATATTCAAGAAAATTATTTATATTACCATAACTAACTGATTTTTCAAGATATTTTTCTGCTTCTGTATATTTCTTTTGATTAAAATATAATAGACCAAGATGCTCAAATGCATCTTTATAATTATTATCACAAGAGAATTTATAATAAAATTCTGCTTTTTCAAGGTCGCCTAAATTTTCTTGATATATTATTCCCATATTATTTGCACATGCGCCATTATATTCGGTTGAATCATTTTCTAGACTCATCTTATAAAATGTTAATGCAGTTTCATAATCATTTTCATAATCATCTGCATGATAACCTTTAGCAAAATATTCATCTTGTTTTTTATCAGATTTATCTTTTTGTTTAACAGATTTATCTTTTTTTTTATCTTTTTCAAATTTTTCAGATTTATCAGATTTTGAAGAATATGCATGTACGCCATCACATTTTCGACCACAATAATCACAAAAATCTTCATCTATTATATCTGGTTCATTTGAATCATCTAACTCTTCTAATACTTCTAAATCTTCTAAAGTTTGTGGACCAAGTAACATAAATAGATTTTTCTTTAGATTGTTAAATTGTTTTAATTTACTTAATTTATTTAAATTATTAGCTTGATTTGATTCATTAACACTATCGTTATTTTCAACCATATTATTATTAATATTTACAATGTTGTCAATGTTTTCAACTTCTACAACAGTTTGTGAACGATTCTTTTTATTTTTACCCATATTTGTTATAATATTATTTAGTTATTATTTAGTTAAGTTATAATTAGTTAAGTAGAATGAATTTCAATTTTTTGTATTAATAATAATTTATCCTTTATCCGACGGCTAAAAATATAAAATTTATTATTAAATAAAATTTTTACCAGCAAATTCGCCAAACAATTCTTCAGCCATCATATCGTACATTCTTGCGGCTTCTTCTTCGGTTTCAAATCCACCAATTTCTTTTCGATTTCCATCTTTTGTAATTGATGCAACATATTTATTACCTCTTTTTATAACACCTTTATATTTATTGTTACTTGTTTTATTTTTTGTTCTATTATATGAATTTTCTTTAGCAGATATAACTCTGAGATTTTCTAATCTATTATCTAATTTATTTCTATTTATATGATCTATAACATAACCTTTTTGTTGTTTACCAAGTAGATTTTTATGAAGAGTTTTACTGCGTCCAGTATATGTCATTGGATAACCATTTGAATCGATATACCAATTATGTTTTATTATCTTTTCAAAAGTAATTGTACTAATAAGAAAATAATTTTGTTCTAATTCTTTACCTCTACCGAGTAATTCTATTTTGACATATATTGAATCTTCTACATCACAAAGCTGATTTAAATCATTATAAAATCCTATAATCTTATTCTCTGTTGGCATATAATATAGTTAACTTAATTATAATATAGTTAACTATATTATAATATTATGGAAATATTAAACTATGTTTCATCTGGACTAAAAGTTTTAGTCGATCGCACTGCAGATTTTCTGTCTTATTACATGATGCCCGATAATGATCTTGATAATGATCAACCTAATTTGACAAATCAAACAAATCAAAATAATTTGACAAATAAAAAGAGAATATTTACACCTAAATCAAAATTAGATCAAATACAGATATTTTTTTCAGAACCAACTCATATTATTGATAATATATTTTTAGGGAGCGCTTTTAATGCTTCTAATTATAATTCATTAAAAAATAATAATATTGGTTTGATAATAAATATGACAAACGAGATATCAAATTATTATGAAGATGAAATAGAATATAAAAAATATGGTCTATATGATAATAATGCTCAACCTATAAAGCAATTCTTTGAGAAAGCATTTGTTGATATATTAGAATTTCAACAATATAATCCTACAAAAAATATATTAGTTCATTGTTTTATGGGTGCAAGTCGTTCTGCTTCAATTGTAGCATATTACATACATAAAAAACATAATAAAAATATAAATGATGCAATTATATTTATGAAAAATAAAAGATTAGTTGTTAATCCAACTGTGTTATTTTATAATCAATTATTGGAAGTAGAAAATCCAATTTAGTTATTTAGTTAACCAACTCATAATAGATATTCTTCAAAGAGTGGTTTTAATTGATGAAAACATTCTGGTTCTTTATGTTGACTGTGTGTACAATCAGTTTGAAATATCTTTAGTCTCCCATTATCATGAAGAGTTTTTAGTCCAAGATTTCCGATTTTATATAAATCAGTATCAAATATACTTTGAGAATATAAATCACCCGATTCATTAACAAATAATAGTGAAAATTTTCCAGATTCTGGAGGCATAATAACTTCATCATTTGGTGACCAAACCATTACAAAATTTTTTACAACGTCAAGATTATTCTGAATACAATTTGCAATAACTTCTTGATTTAATTGTGCTAAATATGTAGAGTTTGATAAGTATAAATCATAACGATATGGATCACGCCAATAATTACTAATCGAAAAAGAATCTTGTTTAGATGGTTCGTAATAATTATCTGCAAGAGGTGTCTTATAATATACACCACCATTTGGTGAAGCAAGTGTTATAAGATTTACAACCGGATATTTATTACAATATTCTACATAACCTCTAGCAAGCAACCCACCTTGACTCATACCTATAAAATTAAATCCATTTTTTAGTGCATCAATTTTATATATTTCTTCACATAATTTATCTAATTGCATTTCCATTGGTGTAAAGATACTCGTAGGAACACCATTACCAATTTCCATATTATATACATCTATTTTAAAATTTAGTTCTAGCAAATTTTTTAGTTCAGCCATATTATCTTTACTTGCAAGCACACCATGCATTAGTACAGTGGGATACGCATTTGTCATATTGCAAATATGACAAAACAAAAGAATCGAAATTAGAGACAGCATTATATTTTAGTTAATTTAGTTATATTGTTAACTTAGTTAACTTAGTTAAATTTTATTTAGAATATAAAAAAATCAATTTTTATTACATTAATATCTTTTCTTTTTCACTTATACCAATGCGGCAATTACCGCATTTATCAGAACGGAGTGCACAAACAATACATACTTTATGTCTACAACTTGTAAATACTACTTTACGTTTATAAGTCTCACATATATCACACATATTAAGTTTATCAGATAATTCTTGTTTATCTAGAATATAATGTGATACTTGACCAATATTTGCTTCGGTCATTTTGCGTTTATAATTATATCCATACCAATGAGAATCAGTATCAAGTTGTAAAATATAATTTCTTACTTTAAGAGATTGTTGAAGATAATACCACGATGATGGTTGAATATCAATAATCTTCTGAAAACCTCCAAGCATTGTTTCAGTTTCTTTTATATATGCATTATCACAAGATTTTAATCTCAGAACTACTTGAACAGATTCAGGATTGTTCATTAAAGCTAAACTTAAAAGATTATAATTATTAACTTTATATTTTAATACAGAATTTGCAAGCTTTTGATTTGTTTTTAGAAGAATTTCTAATACATTATGATCTATTATACATGCAAACTGGATGAGATTGAGTTTTACAGAAGATTTAAAAGTCATACTTTCTGGATTAATAATATCATATATATCATAGACATTTATACAATCCTTATAAAATTGGTTGTTAAATATGTTAAACAGAGTAGGATTATATTTCAAAGAATATGAAAATACAGATCCATAATTGTTATCAACATAATAATTAGAGATATCGATATTCATATTAATTGTAATCCATTTAATAAGATCATTAATATCATATGTATTTGAGTTTTTAATAAGACTCATTAAGAATGTTTCATTTAAATTATTATTTGTAAGATTTTGTTCAGAAATTTTTTTATCTTTAACTAGAGTTTTAAACATGTTTTTATGATATAATGCAATATAATATGGAACAGTATTACCATTTGTATCGGAATATAATATTACATTATTAAATGTATCTGATGAAAATTTATCAAATAGTTTTTGAATTAATTCAGTAGAACCTTTTTGAACGAATTGAATAATATTCTTTTCATTCAATAAGTATGATTCAGGAATACCTTCAAACATACCATGCATAATCATTTTGTCATAGATATTACGTCCAGATTTATCAACAATGTTTTTTAAAGATTCAAGTCTATAATGCTGAATCAGAGTTTTAATATTTGTCGCATCATTATAAAAGTTAAAAATTACAGGAATACCTATATTATTATTTTTTTTAAGTTCATTTAATGTATACATCGTTAGATAATCATTAATAATTGAATTATCATGATATGAAATAATATAATTACCAATATCATTTTTCATTCTGATAAAATTCTCAATAGAATCAAAAACTTCTAATATATTTTTATTTTCAAGAATATGTCTTACAAAATTATAATCTGATTGAATATTTTCAAATATTAATTCTTTATCAGATTTATTTAAATTTTTTCCAAATTTGGTAACACACTCAATATATAATGCTTTATCATTTTTTTTTGTTATTTCTAATAGTTTATGTTCAATTTTATCTGATCTCATTGGATAATTTATAATCTGAACAAAAATATCATAATTTTCTAAACTTGATTCAAGTATTTCATTATAAAGTTTTTTGTTATTAGTATGATATACTAATTGAGGAAATTTACGTATAAATTCTGGTTCAATATTGTGTCCAATTGATTTACAAAGATTTGCAAATTTAATAATGTTTTCGTTATTATTGTCAATATTTGTATTTGATTTTAATTTATTGATAAACATTTCTGGAATACGTCTTTCTAAAGATGTATGAATATTTAAAAGTATTGTTAATTTATCATCAACGTTAATATCATTAGTATCAATAAAAGTTTTATGATATGTTGATACTATACGTGATAGTATATCATTATTATTAATATAATATTTCATAAGATATGCAATAGATTGATAATTTGTAATATTCAGTTCAGTTATAAATGCACTAAACAGTTGATAAGTATCGATTATTTTTTTGATAGAATTATATTTTACATTTTTATTAAGAATATTTTCAAAAGATTTTTTTAATATAAATTCATTTTGGCCATAATTTTGAATAATCTTTTCATAAAATTGTGTCTGTAAATCATGTTCATTATTATTAGTTTCATCTGTTTCCTCTAGGAGATTGTCAAATGTAAATTTGTTATAAACTTTTGTTAATATGTTTTCTGGAAGTAATCCTTCGAAAGCAAAATGTTTTAATATTAACATTGTTTCTTGTGTATCAATTTCACTTAATTGATTAAAATTAATGTCTTTTACATCTTCTTTCACATATTTAAAAAGATTTATGAAAAATGCAATATTATCACTATTTGCAGATTTGTCTAAAATTTTATTGATATATATGTCTTTTACGCTATATGTTTTAATATAATTTTCGTCGATGTTAAATATTTTTAAACATTTATCAAAATCTTCTTTATCTACTATATTTGTTAAAACTTCTATAATTCGTAGAGAATGTTCATGTCTATATTTATCCATTTCCGGAAGATCTAATGGTTCGGTAATATGTGCAAATTCAATAACATTCATCATACCAACTGTTGCATCATCTATTTCACCAAATTTAATCTCATTACTAATTAATGGATGTGATATAAGTTTATATCTTAATGAATCGAATTTTTGATAAACTGTCATAAATGTGTTTTTGTCAAGATGTTTAACAATATTTTCAAAAAATTTTTCATAAGTTTTTGCAATATATGAGTCATTTATTTTTGATGGATCTATTTTAAAATTATCTCGTTTTGCATATCCAATTAAATAAGTAGCAAATTCATCACACTCCTTATGATTTATTTCATTAACAAATCTATCAAGATTTGTTAAATATAATGGAGATGCATTATCGAATTTTATGCTAATGAAATATCCTTTAAATAGTATAGATTTAAATGTATTAGATTTAAACAAGATTGGTTCTGAAATTTTTGAAAGATACTGAACTAATCCTTCATATTCGGTAAAATATAACATTAAAATTCCACAAAAATTATCAAACATATCATCTGGTATATGTACAAAATAATTAATATTTTTATATAGATATACATTTAGTAAGATTTTTGTAAAATTTTCATATTCATCTGATTTTATATTTTGTAACATTAAATTGAATTCATCTTTAATATCTTCAAAATCATTTGTAAATAGTTTAAGATATTGTTTTTGATTTGAGAGTTTTGTGAAAAATGTATTTAGGGTATCATTTAATGAATTAAAATTATATTCTTCTAAAGTAAATGCATAATTTATATAATATTCATAATATTTATCTAATTCCTTATCAAAATTAGATATTTCTGAAAGCTTATTTGTTTTAATAATATTATCCATTAAAATTAATGGTTCTATTTGATAAATAGGGTTGAGTGTAATTTTTGTAATATTTTCAAAATATTTCTCATCTGGTTTTTCAAAATATGGATTTAAAAATTTAGAATTATCAATTAAGTATTTATAAACATTTTCAGTAAATTGATTTGTCAAACAATAATTTGATATTGGCATTACATTATTATTATTTGATTGAAAAATATTTTCAGAAAATTTATTTTTTAAATCTTGTGGTAGTTCATCATAATTTAAATCATAATGAGATAATTTTTTAAAAATACTATTTGAACTTCTTAATTGATTATAATAAGGACTAATACTTTTTAATAACAAATGATAAATAGTATCATTATTATTAAACATAATACCATCTACATCTATAACATTATCACGCAACATATCATAAAATGTATTTACATATAGAGACATCTCAAGTAGAGTTATCTTATGTGTATTATTAAATTGAATTTCTTCATTTAATAGGGTAGTATACAACATATTACCTATATTTGAAACAATAATATCTCGGATTTCTTTATTCCATACACTCATCATCATAAGACTAATAAGACCAGCTTTACGTTGGAGAAAATCTATGGAAAACATATTTTGAGTACATATATGTGATTGCAAAATAGTCGGAATAAATTTAATATCAGCACACATAATAAAACACCATACAATAAGAGTATTAAGATCATTAATATTATTCATATTAAGATGATATGCACCATCAATATATTCCATATAATTAATCCAATCCTGTACGAGTGTACCAATATTTTGAATTTTTGTTTTATCACGTTGATCATCAAATTTAGCATCTAGAATAATATACATATTAATACTATTATCAGTTATCATTTGCACAATATATGATGATAAATCATTATGAGTAGAATTTAAAGTCTGAGTAATTTCACTTTCAGAAAACCATGTTTTATGGATTGGTCGATTTTTTTGTTTTTGTCCATACAAATTAAAAGTATAAGTTAGTTTTGGAACAATATTGTTAAAAACCATATTATTTGTATTAAATTCAAATGATTTTTTTAAATTATTCTGACAATATGTAATCTTATTATTAAATTGTGTATTTGCTGAATTTGTTACAATTGTCTGATTGATATTTAACGCATGATTATTTGCCATATATGTATTGAAATCCGGTTCTTCTTCCTCTGACATATCTTGTTCATTTTGATTATTTTCTTGATTATTTTCTTGATCATTTTCTGGTTCATCATCTTGATCATAATCTTGTTCATCTTGATTATTTTCTTGTTCATTTTCTTGTGTAAGTGCATTATTCATAGCTTGTACAATATTTTGTGTTGAAAGCGTACCATTATCTATCATATTATTAAGCGTATCAACAAGCAATTGAATATTATCAGCAAAAATATTTGATGACATTTTGTATATATATGATATAATTATTACTAAGTTAACTTAATATAAAATAAAGCTTATAATTATCAATTTTTTTATTTGCTAAAGTAAATAAAAAAATTTAGGCAAAAAAATATAAATTTTTACTTTATATTTTTAGGATTGCGTCAATTTTTTTATTTGCTAAAGTAAATAAAAAAATTTAGGCAAAAAAATATAAATTTTTACTTTATATTTTTAGGATTGCGTCAATTTTTTTATTTGCTAAAGTAAATAAAAAAATTTAGGCAAAAAAATATAAATTTTTACTTTATATTTTTAGGGTTGCATCAATTTTTTTAAATATTATTATCCTTTAACCGCCCAGAAAAAAATAAAAGTTAAATGAATCTATTGAGAATTTATAATTTATATACGTACAATTTTATATAAAATAAAAAAATAATAATTATTTAATATCGTTATATACTTTTTTTTATTACATATTCATTGTTAAAAAATTGAAAATTAAGATATATTTGATGCTTAATAAAAACACAATATATAAAATAAAAATGTTGTACGAAACATGTCTTGATTTACATGAAGTATTTTGCTTTAGAATTAATATTGACTTAAATAAGGAATATCGTCAACCAAATGCGTGCAAAATGTCAAAAATATTAGCAGAAGATAATTATGATTGGCCGGGTTTATTTTATACATTAGATATAAATAATGACCTCGTAAAAATTGGCACTGTTGAAAATTTAGAAAAAAAATTACAAAATTTTATACCAAATGACATTGAGATGATATTAGTATGCTGTATAGCTTATCCCGGAAATAGAGAAAATAGATACAAATCTATACGATCTGCTAAACAAAAAATTAAACGCATTACCGTTAAAAACTATAATGCTGGGTTTGGTTATACGTTTATAGGATCACCTGATATTTGCAATAATTTTAAAGGAATTACATTATTCTTTTAAATTCTGTAATAGGTGTAATTATATTATGTTTTATTTATTGCCATAGCCTTTAATAAAAATTTAAAAAAAATAGTCTAAATATCATCAATATCAATATCTGATTTGTCTTCTTCAGAATCAGATTTTTTCTTTTCAACAATACTTGCTGGTTTTTCGGAGAAACCAGTATCAGTTCGACGAGCAATATCGCGTTCCTTATCTTTCATCTTTTGTAATAGTTTACCAGCAGAAACAGTACCTTTTCGGAGTTTTGATTCATCAAATCGTGCACTCTTTGGAATATTCTTTTTAGATACCTTGTTATTTTCTTCTTCTGACTCTGTTTCAGATTCTGTTTCTGATTCTGATTCTGATTTTGGCATCATATCGTCATCATGATCATTGTCATTGTCATCTGATTCAGATTCAGAAATATCATTTGTAATATTAATATCTTCATTTGTTTTTTTTGTGAAAATGTCATCTCCGCCGCCATATTTGTAATGTAGTTGACGAGCAATATCTTTTTCATCTTCGCGTTCAATTTTCTGATAAATTTCATAGACATCATCAAATTTTTTCACATGAACATAATCACCTTTGTTCATCCAAACTTTACGTCTGAATTTACCTGGAATAGTCGCGTGTACTATTTGTTGTGGAATAAGTAGAGTTACTTCAAACTGATTACCTCCTAGTTTGGAATTAACAACCGCATGGAAATCACATCCAGTATCAGTCGGCACCTCTTCGTTGGGATTCTTCGATTTACGCTTTCCCGCCTTCTTAAAATTTTTACCACCTTTCATATTGGGCATTTTGATATACTAATATATTGTTACCATATATATCTAAATGATATTTAATTTCAATTTTTTTAATGATTAGCAACAGCTAATCATTAAAAAAATAGAGGCAAAAAATCACCTTAAATGATTTTAGGGTTGCGTCAAAGTAATCGAGTTTATCGAGATCAATTTATAAACAAATAAAAATCTATTTATAAACATTATTTCTTTCGGTTTGTGATGATTTATACCGTTTCTTTCTTTTTTACAACACGTTTTACAACCTTCTTAGGTTTGTCTTCTGGTTCTGGTTGCACAGCTTGTTCGGGTTGTTCATCAGTATCTGTTTTTTTTTTAACAACACGTTTGACAACTTTCTTTGGTTTTTCGTTTACTGTTTCTTTATTTTCAGTATTGACCTTCTCTTCAGTTTCTACTTTTTTTTTAACAACACGTTTGACAACTTTCTTAGGTTTCTCCTCAACTTTCTCTTCCGGTTTTTCTACAGGTTTTTCTTCTACTTTTTCTTCTACTTTTTCTTCTACTTTTTCTTCTACTTTTTCTTCTACTTTTTCTTCTACTTTTTCTTCTACTTTTTCTTCTACTTTCGGTTTTACTTTGACAGCATCAACTAATTTATCAACTTCTTCATTTGATTTTACAGTACCATCGGGGTTAACATATAGTTCAAAACGTTTAAAGATGGCTGGATAATTTTTAAGATTAAATTGGATAGATTCACGAGCCATACGTTCACGATTTTGTGTAGTATCTTTGATATGACTAATACCAGTAGTATCATCCGCAATAAAAATAGATGAAATACCGACAATCATATTACGAATAGACCATGACGGTGTCCATGATTCAAGATGATAACTTGAATTTGTAAGACAAATTTTAGCATTAATTGCAAAACGACCATTTGGTGTTAACATATAAAATGAACCCGGCTTTTTAGGATAATCATCCGGAAGTTCGATCTTTCCAAGATACAGACCACCAACATATGGATCATCTTGAGGACGAAGCATAAAATAGAAAAGTTTCTTATCATTTTCATCTTGAATTGCCGTAACAAAATTCATAAGATTTTTACGAATATCTCGCATATCACCATCTAGTCGCTTGAGAAATAGACGGGTCATTGCAGAAGTATTAGTATTTGTTGACATTATTATTGTTATAATATAATATATAATATTTAGATAACTTAATTAGTATAATTTTCAATTTTTTTATTTGCTCTTTTTTAAATTTAAAAATAATATATAATATAAATATATGGAATATAAATTATTTGTAGGAAATATCCCTTTCGATTGTAAGAAAAAAGATTTTAAAAAGTGTTTTCAAAATTTTGATGGATTTGTATCAGCTGATCTAATTCTGAATTCAAATTCTAAAAGTTTTGGTTTTGTTGTTTTTAATAAAAAGATAACAGTTGATAATATAATAAAAAATAATAATATTATTATGGGTGAAAGAAAATTACGATTGACTAGATATTTTGATAAGAATAATAAAACATCAAATTATATTAGATTAGAAAATATTCCAAAATCTATTTCTGATAAAGATATAAAAGCAGAATTTGAAAATTATTCACAAGTTGGTAAATGTTTTATTGATATGGATAGAGAAACTGGAAAATTAAAAACTACCGGTATCGTAGAAATAATGGAAACAGAAGTTTTTGAACAATTATTAACGCTTGATGTAATTCTAGTAAAAGATATACCCATTCAAATGAAACGGTATCAAATACTTTCTACAAACTATCATAAAACCAAAGATTTTATGTGGTCCGATGAGTATTTATAGCCTTAAAAATCATCATCATTTTCTGCCAAAAATTTGATGATTATTTTAACGCTATGTTAATAAAATTGTCGTACAAAAAGATAACGAAGTAATGAATTATTATTAAGTCAATTAAATTATTATTAAGTTAATTAAGTTAATTAAGTTATATTTTGTCTTCTTTATTTATTTTATTATTTTTGAAAACTTCTAATATTTTAAATAGATTATCTCGTCTCTTATCAAGCACTGCTACTTTTATTTCTATTGAATCCAGATTATCTTTACAATCATAACTTCGCCAATTAGATAAATATTTTAATTCTGAATTATATGTTATTTTTTTATGTATTTCTGTTAATTCTGCTTCTATCTCTGCTATTATCTCTTGAACATTTTTTAATGCTGTTACCACAGATATACTTGAATTATAATATTCTGGTATCTCTAAAATAACATTATGTAATAAATGTATTGTAGCATCTATATCTGTTTTTAATAGAATTTTTAATATTTCGGTTTGGTGTATATCTTTTGTAACACGTATATGACTCATAATAGTATATACACTGCTCGATAATGTACTAATAGAATGTATAACAGTTGTAGCAGTTACCATTCCAATTGTTCCAATCACTGCTTGCATATATAATATTAAATGATAAATTATATTTAACTTAATTATATTTAAGTAAATTATAAAAATTGAATATAATTTAGTTAAATTTAGTTAACTTAAATATAATTTATAAACCTAATATGCGACATTTTGGTATATTATATCTTGATGACAAAAGAACTGATATCGATTTAAAAGGGAATCATTTAAAAAAATTTAAATCATATTTTGACAATAAAGATTATATAATAAAAACAAAACGCAAAGAAATGCATCGGACATATGCGATTATGAATGAAAATGATTCAAGTGTAAATGAATATATTGAACCAGATATATTAAATGATTATGTTTTCTCTAAAATGGCATCGTGTAATTGGTCTCAAAAAATAAATCGTATAGAAATTAATGGAGATATTGATTATAATAAATCAGAACGTATTGTGTATGAAGGTAATATTATATCAATTGATCCCATAGGATGTGTTGATATCGATGATGCTATTAATTATAAAATTATAGATAATCAACTAGAATTGGGTATTCACATCGCCGATCCATCATCTTATATAGATATTAATTCAGATTTTGGAAAAGAATTATTAAATAGATGTGAATCAATATATTTGGATAAGACATATCATATGATACCAGATTTTAAAAAGATATCTCTTTTTAAAAATGAAAATAGACGAGCATTTTCACTAATATTAAAATTTAATACAAATAATATTTCTAATATTGCCGATTGTATTAAAAGTAAAAATTATTCGTATAAGTTTGTAAAAACAAACATCAGAGTATTTGACAATTTATCTTATGATGAATTTGAAAAAAAACTAGATGAAAAAACTTATTATAAAGATATTTATGATATCGGTAAACAAATATCAATAGGATTGGATATATACAAAGATACTGAAGTTTATGATTCTCATAAGATGGTTGAAGTATATATGATTTTGTGCAATCATTTAGCTGCAAATCATACTTATATTAAAAGAGCAAATACTGTTAAAAAATATAATAATTGTAAACTAAATAATAATTGTAAAAATAATAATCTATACAATCAATGTTATCAAAATGCTGCAATATACACAACTGATGATTTAATTCATGAAGGATTAAATTTAAAATATACTCACTTTACATCACCAATGCGGCGTATTATAGATTTTGTAAATCATATTATTATTAACTCTAATAATTCGGTTAATTTAGTTAATTCGGTTAATTTAGTTAATTTAGTTAATTTAGACAAGATTAATCAGACACATAAGTATTACAAAAAAATATATAATATTAGAAATATAGATAAATTGCTTGGAGAATTATCTTCAATAAAAATTAAAGGGAATATAGTATTTATAGAAGACAATAAAATTACTGTTATCATAATAAATAATGATAAAAATAGTTTAATATATATTAAGATTTATGATCAAAAACTATTAGACAATAACATAATAAAAATTATAGAAAAAACAGATACATATATTATTTTCAGTTATAAAAATTCATTTACAAGATATGAATTATTTCAAAATGTTGATATAGAAATATACAGACAAAAATTAGAATTCAATCCGTTTAGAATTATTATTTCTTCTTAGATTTTTATCCGTATAAAAGATAATATAAAAAATTTACGCATCCAATAAATATATAACAAGCACTGCTTCTAACATTATTTTATTACGTATATCTTCATCTTCAAAATCTATCTGTTCAAAAGATGGTACCATCATATCGTCAAACATCAACCATTTTTTATTTGATAATACAACAGAATAATAATGTCCCGATTTATAATTTGATCCGCGATGACAAACCATCCCACTAATTTTCCATTTGAGATAATTTTGAGATGAATCATTATTACCAAAAAATTTTATTCTTTTCATTATATCAACTTTATAATTATTACGTGTACCATTATAATTAAATCTATTTATATTTAGAATCACAAATTGTGGTATATTAGATAATTTATAACAATGAGATAATAAATCATTATTATTAATTTTTGTATTTATCCATTGTTCTAATAATTTTTTTATAGTTGTATTTTCCATTGGATATAGTGGAATAAATGGTAATGTACACTTTTGTATATTTTCTGTTAACATATTATTTTTAATTTCTAATATTTCAAACTCTAAATTTGGTACATTAAAAAGATTTGCAAAAAATGTATAAAATTCAGAACAATCTTTTTGACCATCAATGTCCATATCATTTGTCCAACCACAAATTATAGAATAATTACGTATTTCATTAATAGTTGATGCTGAAATAGAATATTGTTTTCGTAATGGTTCAACAAATTTTAATTTAATTAATTCTTGTAGATAAAAACCTTCTGGCTTTTTAGGTATACAATCTAATATAAAATCTACATATTGTGATTTATTATAAAACATAGCTACTAGCAAAGAATCTATATAACATGTATTATATCCATTCTCTATTACCATAGGAATTTGATTTTCTATATTTATTATACTCATCGTGATATGATATTTATATTTAATATGTTATTATATTGTTAACTAAATAAAAATATAAATAAAATTCAATTTTTAATTATAACTTAGCTTAATTAACTTAATTAATTATTATTGAGTTTGAGATGACCACCGACTCCACTCAAAAAATTATTTATTGTATTAGGACTAGGCATATCATCGATTTTAATATTATAATGATTTTCTAAATTACGGAGTTGATGTCGATCGTGATTTGTTATAAAATTGATAGCAACACCAATCTTACCAAAACGCCCACTACGTCCAATACGATGGATATATTGAGCATAATCTCGGGGAAGATCATAATTTATAACAATACCAATTTGTTCAATATCAATACCTCTAGCAAGCACATCAGTAGCAATCAATACACGTGTCAGACCTAAACGAAAATCTTTTAATACAGAATTACGCTGGTCGCTTGTAAGACTACCATGAATCTTACTTACACCAAATCCATCATCGATTAGACGTTTTTCTAACATATTTGCAGTATTAATACTATTGACAAAAATAATACACTGGCCTATTTGTAGTTTTGTGTATAGATCTGCAAGGGTTGAATATTTAATATTTTCATATAGTACTTCTATTTTATATTGTTTGATTAGATCTAAACTTAATTCTTCATATTTCAGTAGAATTTTCTTTTTTGGATCAGACGTTATTGATTCAGCTATTTCAAGAATATCATCAGTATATGTAGCAGAGAAGATTACAATTTGACAAACATCATTTAATCTATTATACATTGATTTAATTTGTTCTACAAAATCATCTTTTAGTAGGACATCAGCTTCATCCATAACAAACATACGAAGTTGATCAGGACTAAATGCATTACGTTCAATATAATCTATAATACGTCCAGGTGTTCCAATAATAATATGCGACGTACGAATATGACGATAGGGGTCTTTTTGTCCAGATACTATTTTTGTTCCACCAATTGCAAGAAATATTTTAAGATTCATATGTTTTGAAATGTTTGAAATAACAAAATGTATTTGTGAAGCCAGTTCACGTGTTGGTGCTACCATTAGGATTTGTGGGAAATGTTCATCTGGATTAATCACCGATAATGCACCAATAGAAAATGCACCAGTTTTACCAGTACCTGATTGCGATTGGGCAATTATATCAAATCCATCAAATATATGTTTTATTGTAAGATTTTGAATCTTTGAAGGATTCTGAAAGCCATAATCAAATATTCCTCTCATTAGATCATATGAGAGAAATTCCATATCATCAAAACTTTTATGATTATTGTTATCAGTCATATATATTATAATTATTTAATGCTTAAATATGTTATTTATTATAATCAATAAAATATTCAATTTTTATTGAATCTTATTGATTTATATTAAGTTTGACTTAGTAATAATTAGAAATGTTAATATACTAAAACTATAAGTAATAAAATAAATAATATACTTTAATTTTAAAAGTAATATAGATACAATTTTAATATTTATTTTTTAATTTTTATTATAATTTATTACCATAATTGTAGAAAGTTTATATGTATATTAAATATAACAAAATATATTTCATGAATATAATATATAATATTATATATATTTACTTTTATTCATCCGAACTGTTAAGCACGATTTTTAATATATAATTTATATACATATATACTTTTTATTTTTAAAAAAATATTATTTATAATCTGTACTAATATTATATTAAGCATATATATGCGAAATAATATAATATTTAATATATTCTACAAAAAAAAATTGTAGATCAACGGGGGGAGATACTCAGAAAAAATAATTATTTTTTATAAATTGTGGTTTTTAAAAAAAGTTAAAAAAATATTATATATCTCCCCCTGTTGATCTACAATTTTTTTTGTAGAAAAAACAAAAGTTAAATGTATAATATATAAAAAATATATATTTTTTAAAATATATAAAAAGTATATATATATATTATATTATTGTTCTCAAATATATTTATATATAAAGATGAGGTATTTTATTGAGATATAAACTTTTATAATTATATAATAAAATATTACAAAATATTTCTATTATATAAATCATAAAGTATTCCAAAAAAGAATATATATCTAATATAAAAAAATATTATCTACAAAAAATGTAAAATAAATTAAATATGCGATATAAATATATAAACATATAATATTATATATTGTATATGATAAAATGCGAAAAATGTGAAAAAGAATTCAAATATAAATATTTATTGATACGACATGAAAAAAATAAAAAAAGTTGCGATTTACCAAAAAAATATGTTAAAAAAAATACTATTAGTAAAGAACTTGATAAAAAAATTAAAAATATTAATGTGAATATAAATAATTTTGATAGTGATATTACAGATTATAATGAAGATATTACTAATTACGATATTGATATTGAAGACATTGACAATAAAATTGATAAAATTAATAATAAAATATCGGAACTTTATAAAAAATCAATAAAGAAAAAAACCGTATGTACCTTTTGTAATACTATTTTTCTTAATAAAACAAATTTATTAAGACATATAAAAAATAGTTGTATTAGAAATAAAGAATTAAATACAAAAATAAATGATTTTATTACAGAAAAAAATAATATAATCAATAAAAAAACAAAAATAATGGACGATATAAATAGAATAAATGATCAAAAAAAACAATTAGAACAAGAGAAAAATAAAATAATGGATCAACATAAATTAAAAGAGAAAGATGATGAAATTAAAAAATTACGAGAAGCTATGGAAAAATTAATACAAAAGCAAGTATCCCCAAATATAAGTATAACAAACAATAACAACAAAGTAATTAATAATAATTTAATAGTGAATATAAATAATTTTGGCAAAGAAGATTTATCACATATTACATTAAATGATTATAAAAAATATCTATCAGGTTTTTTTCCCGGATTTATTAAATTTATAGAAAAAGTTCATTTCGATGAAAATGCTCCTGAAAATCACAATATAAATATTACAAATATTAAATCAAAATATCTACATATATATGAAGATAATAAATGGACATTAAAAGAAAAAGTCGATGTTATAGATAAATTTATAAATAAAAAATATACAATGCTGGTAGATAAATGTGAAGAACTTGAAGAAAAGAATGAAATTAGTGATAAGATAATAGATGATTTTGTACAATTTACACAAAATTATAAAGATCAAGAAGCACAGAAAAATACAAAAAATAAAATATCAACTTTAATATATAATAATAGAGATAAAGTAAGCATGAAATAAATTAACTATTTTAAATTAAAAACCCTGCGATAAAATTTTCAAAAGCATTATTTATATCACATGTTAATTCAACATTTTCATTATTTTCATCATATTTTTGTGAGAATTTAGTTTTATCAATCAAATCTAATTCTGATACAGGAATAGTATATTTATAATATTTTATATTCTTATATTTATCAGAGATATCCATAAATGCATATTTTATTAAATGTAATATTAATTTAGGATGAGTCCATCCAAATTCAGTATTATCTAATATTATAGTATTATCTTTTAATTTAAAAATAATAGATGATTTAGATATTTTACAATAATATTTAATATAATCGCCAATAATATCAAAATCTATTATATTAGTTTCAGACATTATTTTTTGTATTTGTTAACTTAGTTATATTAGTTATTTAGTTATATTAGTTAATTTAGTTATATTAGTTAATTTTAAAAATTCAATTTTTTACGAGATCATTATCCCTTAACTTTATATATTTTTATCCGTAGGATAAAAGATAAAAAATATTGTGTCAAATATCATAATATAATTAGCTTATTTATTTATATATGGATATAGTTCGAAAAATATATAATTTAAAAGGTGATGAAATATTAATAAAAATAAAACAAATCATTAGTGAATCTGAATTAATATATCAAAAAATATTTTCTAATAATTCAGAATTAGAAACTGATATAAAAACAAAAATTAAACTACTAACAAACGATACCTTTATTTTTGATACTTATATGGGTATTATAAATCTTATGATTTTAACATCAAATAAAGATGATTATAAAAATTGGGTATTAGCTGAAAAATATTTAAAAGATTTTAATAATAAAATTAATCAAAGTGAAGACTTATTAAATTTTGTTATAGAATCTATAAAAACATGTGATAATTATTATGATAAAATATTTTTAGCAAAAATAGGAAGATCTCTCGATAGAAGTGGTATTAGAACAAATTCAAAAGAAAAAATTAGTAAAATAATATCTCAATTAGAAGTAACTGAGAATAATATATTAAATACATTGGATAAACCAACACAAGTTAAATTAGATAGGTCTAAAATAGATGCAAGATCTGAATCCATTATGTCATCTGTTTATCCAGATGATAATAATATTATTTTATTGAATAAACAAAGATATTACTTTTTACTAAAAAAAATATCTGACCCAAAAATTAGAAAAGAATTAGAAGAAAAATTTATGAAAAAATATATATCAATATTACCACTAATTGGTAAATTAATAATATTACGTGAAGCATATGCTCGTAATATGGGTTTTACATCATATTATTATTTAACAAGTGAAAAAACAGAAGAAGAAACTGAAAATATACAAAATTTAATTAGTGATTTAAATATTAAACTCGATATACCACTAAAAAATATATTTAAAGAATTTCAAAAAATAGCAAATAAACCCAAGATATCATTTAATGATATTATTTATTTATATGACAAAAATTTTATTAATATTAAACTGAAAGCAGTCGAAATAATACAAATTGTAATGATAACTATTCAGAAAAAATTTAATATAATTTTTAAACATTCATCGATAAATATATCACAAAATGTGAATTGTATAGAAGTTTATAAAAATAATATATTAAAAGGTTATATAGTATTAGACTTAGTATCACGTAATTCTAAAAGAATTACTCAAATTACTACAATAAAAATAAATTCAAATTATAATAATAATCTACCAGTTCTATTTTTATTAGGGTGTTATAATAATTTAGAAGAAAATAATTGTAATTATTCAGAATTAGTCTTGATGTTTAGAGAATTTGGTAATATATTGATAAATATTTTTGCACATACTCCAAATGGCTTAAATGAAATTGATATTGAAATGTTTAATTTTTTTCCAAACATAATGGAATTTTTAGCTTATGATGATTTTGTTATAACTCTGGTATTACAAAAAACATATGATCCAACAAAAATTAATAAAAAAATTAAAGAGATTAAAACAGCGAGAATAATAGATTTATTAATAAATCTAAAAATAAAATGTATGAGTGTATTATTTGATAATGTTATTCATAATTCATCAAATTTTATAAATAAAATTAAAAAACAAGAATTAAATGAAATATCACAATCATTAGATGAATTATATAAAAATATATTTAAAGACATTTTTAAAAATCATCTTGATAATATCGAGATACCAACATATATTAATCCAAATATTATATTAAATACAGTAAATGGAAATCATGGATTATTATTTGGTTCTGTATTGAGTTTAATATTAAGTTTTACTGTATATTATATGTTGGTTAATAAAATAGATGATTTAAATATAGATAAATTTATTGAAGAATTATTAGAAAATAAGATATTTTCATATAAAAAAATAATATTGAAGTTTATATCAAAATTAAACATAAATTATTTTAAATTATTTATAGAAAAATGTTTAAATATTATTGATGATAGTAATAATGCATACGATGAAGTGTTAACCGAAAAATGCTAAATTTTTTGTATTAAATTAAAATAAATTAAAATAAAATAAGTTATCCCGATAGTTCAAATAACATAGATGCTGTAATTTCTTTATTTTTTCCGCTCATTACATAAACATGAGTCACAAGTGCAACTTCAAAACCAAGACCACATAGTTCTTGAATATTCTGTTGATCATTTTGTGTAAGAGTTGTATTGTTATCATTATCATCACCAAATGTCAGAGGTGTATCATCAGGCAGAGAACCGGTTGTAGAAATTGGTCCCGTAGTTAGTCCTGTAGTTGGTCCTGTAGTTGGTGAAACACCAGCTGAAGCAAGTCCAGTTTGTAGTACACCCATCGAAATAGGTACAGTAAAATCTATACCATTTTGAAGTGATTGCATAATAGATGTTGATGTTGATGCAATTGGTTGTAGAATACCATTCATAAAGATTGGTGATACTAGAAATTGCTGAAATTGTGCATCATTTGTACAAAATGTATAAAATATATCAGGTGTAGCCTTAATAACTCTTGTTATTACAAACATCATTGCTCGAATTTGATCAAGTGTATACATTTGTGTAGAATTTGTAGGAGATACCGTTGGAAGATTAGTTGCAGAGTTATTTGTAGAATTAACAGGTGCAGAAACAGGTGTTGAAACAGGTGTAGGAGCAGGAGCTGGTTGTGTTGTTTTCGTTTTTTCGGGCATTACTACAACAAAACCATTATTTACTTCTTTAAAATAATCACACATAAGTTTATCTTTTTCAAGAATACGTCCACAATAGATAAGACGAACACCATCGGGATATTTAAATACTTCTTTTACTTTTTGAGCAAATGTCTCGACAGTATCATCGAGATTAACATCATCGAAAACATGAGACGTATGGGAAAGATTTTTGACAGTAATTTGCATTTTATATAATAATATAGTAATAATATCTATGTCTTAAATAAAGAGTTTAAAATTCAATTTTTTTAATTATTACTTAGTTAACTTAATATAAAAATAAAAGTAAATAAAAAAATTGATTTTTAAGTTAGCTAAATAATAAACTTTATAATTAACTATATAAATAAAACAATTACAATGCCTATATTCACATCAATTAATACAAAGTTCGATCCTATTTCAAATGTTGGTGTTATTCGTAATCAATTTGATAATATTATAGATAACTCAATTTATAATGATAGTAATTGTTATGAATCACTTACTCAAAAGATGAGAGATATAATGCAAAATAAAAATGAAACATATGTCAATATATCGAGTGATAGAGCAATATCATCTGCAACACTTTCTGCAATAAATAGATATATTGATGAAAAATATACAATTATATATATTGATTCTTCTCCAGATTTACATATGAATAATTATGATGAAAAAATGAGCAATAAAGAATATAGAACATCTGTAGTAAGTAATCTTTTATCATTATATAATAAAAGACATAATATAAACGATAATCTAAATTGTAAACGCTCATATACTAAACATCAAATAGACTATGATATAAATCAATTTATATTTCTTGGAACAAGAGATATTACTGATTATGAAGAATCTATGATATTAAATAATAATGGTCAGATATATTCATATGATAAAATCCAAAAAAATTTAGATAAAATATTAGATATTATTGTAGAAGAAAATAAAGACAATATTGTTGCAATTATATTTGATTTAACAAGTTGTAGTATGAATATTGCACCTTTAATAATCCGAGATGATATTATTAAAAATGATATACAAAATAATATACAAAATAATATACAAAATAACTTAGAAAAAAATATAAAAAAGGGAGGTTTTGATTTAGATCAATTAAATTTAATTCTAACAAAATTATCAAAATTAAATAAAATAAGAATGCTTGATATTACAGGGCATTATTTATGTGTAAATGATACAGAAATATCTTATAGAGTTACTATTGAAACAATTATAAAAATCTATTCTAAATTATTAAATTTAAAAGAATATTCACTTAATATTTTTAATGAGAATTCAAAATTCCTAATATATAAGCCACTTGATGAAATATATGAATTAGAAAAAAATCCCGATTGTGGTTTAGATGGCTGGTATTTATTACGTAATATGACATTTGGGATGCGCAATGAATTATTAAATGAATTAACAAATGATGATGTTATTATGTTGGAAATACCAAAAAATATGTTTGAAAATAATAATGATATTAATGATATTGATGAAGATGTTGAGATATTAATAGCTTGTACAAATATGAAGGAACAAGAAGATAAATCATATTATAATATAATATCTTATAAGGATATGGTATTATATCCTCACGAGAAAATTAGTATGTTATTTGAATTAACAAATTTAAAATGATTAACAAATTTAAAATGATTAACAAATTTAAAATGATTAACAAATTTAAAATGATTAACAAATTTAAAATGATTAACAAATTTAAAATGATTAACAAATTTAAAATGATTAACAAATTTAGAATAATTAACAAATTTAGAATAATTAACAAATTTAAAATGATTATATTTATTTAAGTATATTTATATAATGTATAATATCTTTGAAAGTATATATGTATATTAAATACATTCATTATAATACCTTAAAATATATTTATATTACATATGTATTTATACATTTTATGTATTTTATATATTTTATATAAAATCTATGATATGGATTATTAAATTTTGTTTCTTTATAACTTATATAAAATATAAAATCCATAAATTCTATACAGAATATTTGTGTATATTAACTTTATTCAATTTTCCAATCGTTTTTATTGCGGGGGAATTTTTACTTTTAAAATTTGTAATTTTATAAAAAATAAATTTTATAAATTTCAAAAAATAAATATATGAATTCCCCCCCGCAATAATTTTTATGAAAAGTATGAAAAATATATAAAATTTTATGAATATATAAAAGTAATAAGTAATATAAAAATATATAATTAAAAATTAATAATAAATATATTATAGTTGTATATATAGGTATATACAACTATATTTTTATTTAATGGATTATGAAATTTTCGATACAGACATACTTAATATTTATATAGAGTATACAATTATATTATATATATATACTTTCTTAATTTTCTCAAATAAAATATTCTATTTAAAAATATATAAAATATATAAAATATATTTATATAAGCATATAATTATATAATTATATATTTATACTATGTACAAGTGTGATAAATGTGACAAAGAATTTGAATACTTTAGTCTATTAAAAAAACATCAAATGCGAAAAACACCGTGTATTACTCCAGATGATTATTTACATAAAATTACAGAAATCGATACTACAATAGATGTAAAAACAAAAGAATCATATGAAACAGAAACACAATGCAAGTTTTGTGATAAAGAATTTTTGAATAAAAGTAATTTAACGAAACACATAAATATAGTATGTCCTATTAGAAAAGGATTACTTAAAGATAAAGATAAAATTATTGAAAATAAAAGAGATCTAGACCGAGATGAAGAAATTAAAAAAAGAGATGCAGAAATTAAAATTTTACGTGATGGTTTTACAGAATTATTGAAAAAACATTCTTCAACTAATATAAATATAATAAATAATAAATACAATAAAATTAATGATAATAGTAAAATAATAAATAATAATTTAATTGTAATAAATTCATTTGGCAAAGAAAATCTATCACATATAACAAATGATGATTATAAAAAATATTTATCTGGATATTTTCCAGGTTTTATAAATTTTATAGAAAAAGTTCATTTTGACGAAAATATGCCTGAAAATAATAATATTTGTATAACTAATCTTAAATCAAAATTTATGTATACACACGATGGTTCCAAATGGGTAACAATGAATAAAGACGATGTTATTGACAAATTTATAAAAAATAAATATAATCATTTATCTGATAAATGTGATGAATTAGAAGAAACAAATGAAATAGATGAAAAAACATTAAACAAATTTTTAAGTTTTGCACAAAATTATAAAGACGAGGAAGCAGAAAAAAATACAAAAGATAAAATTTTGTTGATGATTTATAATAATAAAGATAAAATTAAATTAAAATAATTAACAAATTTAAAATAATTAACAAATTTAAAATAATTAACAAATTTAAAATAATTAACAAATTTAAAATAATTAACAAATTTAAAATAATTAACAAATTTAAAATAATTAACAAATTTAAAATAATTAACAAAATTAAAATGATTTTCTCCATTCATGAAATTTATCAACATATTTATTATATACCATAACATTATCTGTTATATCAGCTGGGTCAGATTCTTTTTTCACAGTTAATGGTACATAATGAAATTCACCGAGTAGCCCAATATATATTGTTTTTTTTATTTCATCCGATGTACTTATATCATGTATATATCCATTATCGTGACATATTGTAATTTTAACATCAAATATATAAGATACACACATTAATATAATTTGTATAGGTAATCTTTGCCAACTACAATCGCATGATAAATCAGCACACATTACATCATAATTATAATTATAAACATTGTTAGTTTTTTTATCATATACATATTCAATCTCGTTTTGCATTATAAACATTTCACTTAATGTTAATTCTTGATTAGGAAATATATTATTACAATTTTTATATATAATCATAAAATTTGACAAAGTCTTACGTAGATCTTGGATACTAATATCATTTATATGATATGTCAAAGATTCATATAAACAATTACCATCTGAAAATGTTAACTGTGGAATATATAGATCTGGATTTTTTAAATTTATTGCAAGATCCATAATCATTTTATTTAAATCTAATTCATTTGATGCATTTATTAATAGGTGTTTTTCTTTTTGTGTTAATTTCCTATCCAAATATGCTTCCCATTTTTTAATGTGTGGAGAGCGAGGCTTATTCATTTGTTTATTATTCATTTGATTATTGCTCATTTGATAAAGATATTGATAAATTTATATAATAATACATATTTATATCGATTATTTTTCATTTTTTTTATATAAACAAATAATTATATAAAATGGGTAAAAAAACAAAAGAAACTGAAACTGAAACTGATACTGAAACAAATAATGATGATAATACAATAGATACAGATACTGATTCAGAAAAATCAAAAAAAGATAAAACTCTTTTAGATAAATTTAATAGATTAAGTAAAAAGACTAAATTGTATCTTGGTATATTTATTGTATTATTATTAGCTGGATTATTTATGTGGTATAAAAATAGAAAAACTATGTCAGGACAAACTGGACAAATTATACAATTAGGACAATCTGGACAAGATATACAAATACAACAAATAGTACCAAATACTAATGTTGTAATTCCACCAGTTGTTCAAGCGACTCAAGTAGCACAACCAATTCAAATAGCAAACAATGTTTCTCCTCAAAACGGTTTTAACTAAATTAAGATGCTCTTAACATTTGTACAATATCCCATACAACTTTGCAATCAATTTTATTATATTTTACAATATCATTAAATATTTTATTATCTTGTTCTGTTTTATTTTCTTTTTGATAATATTGTATTCCAAAGTTCATTGCACTTAATCCATCTGATACTTCACTTGTATTCCAATATGTATTTATTAATCCTAAAGAATATAAAGCATTACTTATTTCTTTTAATTTAAAACATAATGCACCTTTTACGACAATTGGTTCGGATATAAATATATCACACATATCAACCCATTCAATATGATTTTCCCAGATTTTTAGCAGACTTGGATGTCTCTCAAATGCTTTTTCTAATATTGTTTGTTCAGCATTACTCCAATGAAATAATCTAGTATTATATTTATTTTTTTTATCTAATTCTGCAGATTTATTATCAATAAATTTTTTAAATTCACATAAAATACGGTATTCTTCTTCATTTGTTAATTCATTCATATAAAAAACCTTATACTGGAACTCGTCATTTTCTTCGTATCCAACACCTATCATAAAAATAATCTGGTTTTCCATTTTACTATTATGTATATTCATATCATTCATATTTCCAAAAGACATTGACAAAGTTTCAAAATCAATATAAAAATCGGTTCTAAATTTTCGTTGCCAATTAAATCTATTATCTTTTATATCTTTTAATTTAGAAGGAAGAATTTTATATTGATTTTGTCTATTTATTTGTAATATTTTATTAATAACATTAGAACGTTTTCCATCATTCATACCTAGTGAGACACTAGAACAATTGTTATCACTCCATTTGCGTATTCCTGAATCGAATACTTTATCCCTGTGATTATTTGTTATATTCCATATTGCAGTTATATCATGTGTTTTTTTAACTATTTCTTTTTTAACATTTGTCCATTGATTATCATTTGTATTTGACATATTTACACACATTTCTTTTATTGTTGGATTTAATGGAGAATGTAATATCCCTTCTTGTTTTACACGATGAACCCAATTAATTGCATCATATGTTTTTTGAATATACGAATTATCTTTTTCTTTATAATTAATTTTTCCTAGTAAATCAAAACACGAAAATCCTTCTTGTGAATCATATTTACTATCTATTCGCCAATTTTTAGCCATAACATATGCAGAATGAGGAGTATATCCTTGAATTTTACTAAGTATATAATTATAAACCAATAATTGTCCTTTATATGCTTTAAATCTACCTTCATTGCGGATAGTCTCACCGTCAACACAAAGAGTCATCGATGTCCATTTAATATCAATCACAACATAATAAGGCTTATTTTTATATTTAATTTCAGATTGCTTTATAACTTGTTGTTTAAATATTTTATTAATAAAATCAGAACGAACAAGAAGATCAGCAATACCGCGCATTCTTGCTGGTTTATATAATAATACTGCTTGAGCAATAATAGGAACACCTTTTTGAATTAATTCATTTGTTATTTTACTAAGTTTTTGATATGAATTTTCAAAATTAATCTTATTATCTGGTATTATATTAATAAATTTATTTGGATAGGTTGTTTTAAGATAATCATATATTTTTGATTCGAATATTAAACCAGTAGACATTAAATTATTGCTATTATTATTTAGTTGATTATTATTTAGTTGATTATTATTATGATTATTATGATTATTATTATGATTATTATTATGATTATTATTATTTATATTACCAATATGACATATAGAACGGGTTATTCTTCGATTTACATTATTTGATTCATTAAAACCATATTTGTTATAATACATATTTAACCAGTCAAGAAGTGGCTCACCATTAAGATAATTTGCAACACTTGTACCGGATATCCATTTATCATTTAATTTATATTTTTTATTAGATAATTTATCGAATAGAGTAAAATCGATATATTCACCATCTGTCTTTCGCTTGCTCATATTATTAATAATATATGTTTATTAAGTTAAATATGTTATATGAATTTAAAAAAAATTAGTAAAGCTAAATAAATTATTTTTGTTTATAAAAGTTATTAAGTTGTTCTTGGATAGAATCAAATTCTTGTTTGGCTTCTTCTGAATTATTAAAATAGATTTTTTTATTTATATTTCCACCACCATTAAATATAATAAAATTTCCAAAAAAAGAACTTTGTTCATGTGCCATTATAAATTGTACTGTATTTTTTTTGACTTCAATACGTGAAATCATTGTTAAATTTATTAATTCAGAAGATGGTGTTTTGGTAAAACGATTGACAAATTGAAATAGGCGATAAGGAGAAGTCATTTATTATTTAATTGATTTAGTTAATTTATCAAAGAATTATAAAATCAAATTTTTATTTCAATCTTTTTAGCCGTCGGATAAAGGATAAAAAAAATTGAAATTTATAATTCTTTGATAACTCCATTAAAAAGATATTTTAGCGGTTCTTTCTAGTAGGAATTGCCAATCTTTTTACCATGTCTTCCACTTCATCTTGCCGTCAGTCGATTGAGAGCCGTCTTGGCCCTCTTCGGTCGCTTGAGAGCCGTCTTGGCCCTTCTCGGTCGCTTGAGAGCCGTCTTGGTCCACGCAACCCGTCGATTCAGAGCGGTCTTGGTCCCCGCCCGTCGGGTGTCACAAAAAAAAGAACTCCTGCCTCAAAACCACAAGAGTTGCCACCTGGATTGCGCGGGGCTTTTAATGAGGTCCGTGCTCGCATGCTTTTGCGGAAACGCTTTGGCGAAGGTCGGTACAACACCAAATATTACCGGGCAAACGGAGATACTTTGCTTGAAACAGATTGCGAGTTTCAGGTGATGGATACGTTTACACGTACTCAAACGCTATTGATTGCTGAGGTGAAAAGCAGTCTGTATGACACATTGCGTCCTGAAATAGCGGAACAGCTTCAAGTTCGCTTGGATGTTTTTCCGACTGCGATTGTTTTTCTTGTGTTGCCAAGCGAGGAATTGGAACAGAATAAGCTTGAACAACAAATCCTGTGTTTCTCGAGGGAATATCCTGCACTAGTCTCGGATCCTCGCTTGTTCATTGTTACTCGGTATCGTCCGATTCCAAGTCGTTTTGTAGGTTTGTAAAGTTGTGTGCCGTCTCTTTTATTTATTTGTTCTCGTGATTCAATATTCTTCAATATTTTTAAATCACATTAAAATTTTATTTATGAATTAATCATAATTCTACATATTGGACACTTTTTACTGTTCAATATTTTAGGATAACAATCGACACAAACATAATGGGTACATTCTAAAGGTATATTAGTATATTCTGTTAAACAAATACAACATTCAATAAATTTACTAAAATGATTTAATCTATTTTTGAATATAACTACATATTCATCATTATTAAATTCTTTATCATCATCATTTGAGATTTCAATAGAATTTTGTTTATATAAAATATATCTTTCTAATGGTGATGTTATTATTTTTAGATTATTTTTTACAGATTCTGGATTATCTATATCACAACATAATGAATGGATAAAATATAATTTAGCGATTTCTATATTATTATCAATTTTATAATAATATAATCCCATACTATTATATGCTTCTGGTAGTTCTTTGTCTATTGCCATTTGGAAATATTTTTTTGCTTCAATATAATTTTTTTCAATATTATAATAGTATGAACCTAAATTATTCATAGCATGTATATTATTTAGTTTTATTGCTTTCATATAATATTTTATCCCAATATCATATTTTTTTTCAATATCAATATAATAATAAGCAAAATTATTATAAATATCAGCAATATTTTGTTTATGTTCAATTGCTGAGAAATAGTATTGCTTCATTGAAATATAATCATTTGTAATAAATTGATGATATATACCTAAATTATAATATTTTTTATTTTTTATATATTCTTCAATTGAGTGTTTATCAAAATTTTTTTTGATATTATTGATATTATATAGACTAATATATTTAGTTTTTTCTGGATTATCTGATTCATTAGAATTAAGACTCGACATAAAATATATATTATTTAATTATAAAAAAAATAAAATGCTGGATAAACTTTATAGGTAATCTTTATAGATAATCTATTTTTAATTTAAAGTCTTCATTTTTTATTTTTAATAAAGACAATTTTTCTTTGTAATCTATATAATTTTCAATTAATTTTTCAATATTAATATTTGTATTTATATTTGTTAAATTTGTATTAAGTTTATTTATTTCCTGTATTACTTTATTTATATTAATTTCACAATCAGAATCTGTATCTGTATCTATATCAGAATTTGTTTCATTAGATTTATCAGAATTATCTGATTTAGCGGAATTATTAAATTTATTTTCAAGTTGTATAAGTTTTTTTTCTATTTTTAATAATTTTTTTTCACATTCATTCAAATCAGATGAATCAAAATTATCGTCTTTTATTTTATTTTTAATTATTTCTAGATCTTCTTCTATCATATAAATAAAATAATTATAACTAAGTTAACTAATTTTGTTAACTAATTTTGTTAACTAATTATAACTAAATTAACTAATTTTAAAAATAAACATTATGAGAAACATCATATATTTCTGATTCATTTGATGTATTACTAATTAGAATTAAAAGTTTATTTGTACTTTTTACAAATTCATAAGTATTTTTTGGAATAATATTTGATTTGCATTTATGATGATTATGTTATACCTGCTAGCCCTCTTACAGGGTATCCAGAAATAAAATCAATAGAATCATCATTTATTGATGTTTTTGTAAGATTTAGTTTTGCAAAAGGTTTTTTATATTGGTCAATATTTATCTCTTTATTTGTTTCAATTTGATTATTATTATTTTTCATTAAATATTCAAAACCATCGCAAATAAATGTTTTGTCAAAAGGTTTAGTATTATCATTATTTAGATTATTTTTTATACATGTTTCTAGTTTTTTGATATTATTTTTTATAATTTGATTATTTTTTTCTTGTAATTTTTTATGTTGAATATGCTCAATATATGATTCACTTAGATAATTAAGAAAGTCTTTCGAAAAATCATCATCATTTGAAAATACGCTCATAATTATTGCTTAATTAAGTTTAAAATTATTACTTTATCCCTTAACAGCCTAATAGGTGTTTAAACACCTCGGCTGTTAAGACTCCTTTAACTTTTATATTTTTATCCGTCGGATAAAGGATATTGATTTTATAAATCATTTTTTTTATTTGTTTAGTTAACTTAATATTAAAAAAAGTAGTTAAGCAAATAATTTAAAAATCATTTAATTTTAATTTATAATTTCATATTATCTTTATGAAATTTTTGGAAATTTTTAATGAATCTAGGTAACTGCATACGTTTTGAACGTTGTTTTTGTAATATATCTATTATTTTTTTATTTGCTTTAAGAAGTGATTTCATTGCAGACATATATATATTTTTATATTTAAAAAGAGTTACAGAATCAAAAATATATCTTGACGAATGTATTAATATTTCATCAAAAATATGCGCTTCACAAAAACCATCTTTATCAGTTTTAATTTTAATTTTATATTTTTTAAATTCATCTATAAATTCTTGTTGTGAATAATCATCACCTGACTCAGGATTAACTGGATTAATTTCGTTATAGAAATCTTCAAAATTAAATTTATTATTTTTCTGTATATTAACTATTTTATTAAAATAATCAAATTCATAAGGATTATTTTTATTTTTATAATTTTTATCAAAATATAAAATCTTACTCAATTCATATTCATCATTTGTACAAGCACAAATTGTTTGGATTATTCCATAAATTGTATCAATCATAAAGTCTTCCATATTATCTTTATTTACATCAAATACAAAATATTCATCAGAAAATAAATCGGTTGATACTTTTTTATCATCATCATTAAATCTATTATGAATTTTTTCAAAATATTCTAATACTATTTCAAAAGTTTTATCTGGATCATACTCATCATCTTTTTCGACAAGATCAACAATTGGTGTAATTGGTGTAATTGTTATGATTGCATCGTGTTTATAAGTTGTATTTGCTTTTTTAATTTGTCTATCTACATATGTTGATTTTTCAAATTCTATTTTAATATTTACTTGAGGAAAATAATATTTTAGTTTTTCTACAATATTATAAAAATTTAGTTTAAAAACATTTTCCTGTCTAATATCATCATCGTCATATTCTATATATGAAAATTCATATTTACCTGCTATTTTTATATTTTTAATATTTTTATTTTCTATTTGATTATCATTATCATTATCATTATCATAACCAAAATAATAATTTATAAAATGTGCTAACATTTGTAAATCTAGTGGATTTATAATTTTAAGTTTTTTTTTATTCCAATATTTTACAGCCATATTTGATATTTTATTTTTAGATTTTTCTGTTAAATCTGGAAAATATTTATTTAAAAGATTAAAATCTGTTTGTTTTTTAATCTGATATTTTTTATCATTTACGTGCTTTTGAAAATCAACCAATAACATATTTAAAATAATATACTTAATAATAGAATTATCATTTAATAAGTGTATTTATCAATTTTTTTTATATTTATAATAATATATGAGTACAAAAACTAATTTGATAAAAAAAATCGATGATATAAAAAAAATATTACAACCTTCTATAAATCATGTGTATGTAAGTAATGAATTAGTTGCATCTGAAAAAACAATGAAAGAAATTAAAGAAAAAATAAAAAAAAATTTTGAAGAACCAAAACAAAATCTAAAAGGATATATTATTAGATTAAAAGTTGACCAAAATAATAAAAATCCATTAATTGTTAGTTGTACACAAGTAACTATTACAAAAAAATTATTTGTAGATGCATTAGACGATGATGCATTTCAAACATTTACATATACATCAGATGAATTAATAAAAAATGGTTTTAAAATGAGTCATATTAAAAAGATGATAAAAGCAATAAAAAATAATTTAATATCTTTTGAAAAATCTAGTATTTCTATTACAGAATTACTTAAAAAATTTTAACTTAGTGATATTTGTATTTCTTTTATTTGGCCATTAATTTTTATTTTGTATTTACCTTTTTTTATCTCATCAATAGATTTTATTTGATTATTATTATGAAATAAAATAGCGTTATATTCATTATGTTTTATTACATCAATATTTGATTTTATTTTATCAATCTCATGACGAATATTATTAAATTTTCCATCAATAACTTTCCCAAAGAAATCATTTATTTTATTTAATTTATCATTATTTGATTTATAAATATTAAGATACATTTTCTTTTTAATTGAAAACATATTACTCTTTGCAAAATTTAATTTACTTTTGATATTCTGTTGAATTATATTATCATTTTGTTTTAAATTATCAATCATCTTGTCTTTATTAATACTTGCTTTACATATAATTTCTGCTCCAATTGATGGAGTTGGTGCTCTAATATCGGCAACAAAATCAGATAACATATTGTCTACTTCATGCCCGACTGCTGACATTATAAATATTTTAGATTTATATATTTCTTCAATTACATCTGGATGAGAAAATCCCATTAAATCATCTATTCCACCGCCTCCACGTGTTATCATAATTAAATCCACTTTATTTTTTGTATCTTCTGTATCAGAATGATTAGATTGATTAAATTGATTAAAAAAATTTATACCAGAACATATACCTTTTGGACAATCAACACCTTGAACCGGACTGTTTTTAATATATATTTGACCTTCAAATTTGTTTGATTTTAAAACAAATAAAATATCTTGTAAAGCCGCTCCATCTTTTGCAGTGACAATTCCAATAGACTTTATATTATTTGGAAAAGGTTTTTTATTAATAAAATAACCCATTTTTTGATATTTTTCTTTTAAATTTTCTAATTGTTTTTGTATATTACCTTCTCCTACATTTTCTAATTTATAACATACAAAATTTATATTACCATTCTTGACATAATAATCAATATTGCCAGTAGCACAAACAAGATCACCATTTGTAAAATTATCATCTTGTGCTTTAAATTTTATAATATTGATACTTGATATATCATCTTTTAAGTTTGCATATATAGTTGAACCATATTTTTTATATCCAGAAATTTCACCAACAACGCTAATTTTTTTAGAAAACGATTTTTTAATTTCATCTTTTAATAAAATATTTAGTTCAGAAACTGATATAGACATAATTATATTTAACTTGATATAATTATCCCTTAACTGCCTATAGGTGTTGTAACACCTAAGCCAGTTAAGACTTATTTAACTTTTGATTATTTTTTCAGGAGGTTAAAGGATAATTATATAATTATAATTGGTTAACTTAGTTAACTTAGTTAACTTAGTTATGATTAAATAAAAAACTGAGCCAAATTTACATTGCAAAATCCTTAATAAAATATATGTCTTTTTCAATCTTATAATCTTTGAATTTCATAAAACTGACATCATATTTAGGTAGTTCAAATTGTTTCATAAGTTGATCAACTTTAAACTTAAATGCTTCTCGACGAATCCAATTGCCAAATGTGACGTTGCGATGTTTGTCGACAAGAGTCGACATGATATTATCCCAATCCTTTTGAAATGTATCAATTTTTTTTTGTTGGGCTTCATATGCGCGTTTGTATGTTTCACGTTCAATAATAAGCTTTTTTAGTTCATTTTCATTTGAATAATGTTCCTTGGCTTCAGGTGTTAGAATAAGTTTATCCAGAGTCTCTTGAGGAATCTCATGAATCTCATAAGGTAAGACAGAATTAGATTCAGATTGTGTAGACATTATATTTTATGATATTATTTTTTTATTTAATTATGCAATTTCAATGATATTAAATTTTCAAATTTTTTTGTTAAATATAATTAACTAAAATATAACTAAGTTAACTTAATTATAACTAAGTTAACTTAATTATAACTAAGTTAACTTAATTACAATTAAATTATAATATAATATGGATATAGAATTTACTCCAGATTCAGATGTGAATATTGATGATATATTAAGTAAAATAAAAAAATATGATAACTTTAGAAATAGTGACACATTAAAAAATGATGACTATTTCATATTAAATGATACTACTTCAAAAACATTAAATATACCGGATAATGTTAAATTATATGGGATTCTAATATTGAATGATTTTAATTTATATTTATGGATAGAAAAAAAGAATAATATATTACTATGTGGATTACATAATACTCCATCAAAATCATGGTATAAAATTAAGAAAGAGTCAGATATAAAACTTCTAATTGATTTTTTTAAAAATAGAGATAAAATATATTACAATACATATAGATTTTATTTAAATACACAATATGATTTTAACACTTTAATAAATTATTATAAAGATTCACAATATATTTTAAATCACATTTATCTTGATGAACGTGATGAATCAGATAAAATAGATAATGATAAATTAACAAAATTAGATATTGCAAATATATATACACTCATATTAAAATCAAATTGTAATGAGTTTTATCTATATTCTAAATACTCAAATTCTAAAATCAGATTTGAAAATCACAATGGATTTATAATATGTGAAATAAATTATAATCATATAAAATTACGAAATAGATATGATCCATTTGACAAATTCTTACCATCAGATGTTAGTTTACTTATAAATCAATTTGAATTAAAATCAGTAAATGATATTTTAAGTAAAGATGAAATAAAAATTATAGAAATTGATATATGTGTACTTTTGGCAAAGGATAAAAAGAATTTATCAAAATTAAAAACAAAATTAATAGAAATAAAAAAATCTCAAAATGAAGAAATATCTAATTATATTGATACAGTGATAGATAGAATTAGATCAGATGAAATTTTTATTCAAATTGAATCTGATGGTATATTTAAATCATTTGAAAACTCCGTAGATATATTGATAAAAACAGTTTTTGAAAGATTTAATGAAAATAAATCACAAGATTACACTTATATTAATGAAATATTAAAATATAAAGTAAATAATATATTTTACTCTAAATTGTTATAAAGTTAACTAAATTATTTATCATATATTGGTATTTCTGATTCAGTTTCATTATTTTTAACTTCTTTTTTTGATTCTTTTTTTGATTCTTTTTTTGGTTCTTTTTTTGATTCTTTTTTAGATTCTTTTTTTGATTCTTTTTTTGATTCTTTTTTAACTTCTTTTTTTTCAGATTTTTCAGATTTTTCAGATTTCTTAGATTCTTTAGATTCTTTAGATTCTTTGGATTTATTTGAATCCGTTGATTCAGTTGATTGTTCTGATTTTATATCTGAGTTTATATCTTTTTTAGATTTTTTATTCTCATTTTTATTCTCATTTTTATTCTCATTTTGTTTATTATTTTGTGCATTTTCTTGTTCACGTTTTAATTGTTCTGCTTGTTGCAATAATAGACGTTGTCTATGTTGTTCTAGAAAAAATAAACGTCGTTGTTCTTCAAGTTCACTACTTAATTTTTGTTGATCTAAATTATTATTTGGTTTAGTATTATTTGGTTTATCATTTTCATCATTTAAATCTTCGTCTTCTGGTTCAGCTGTTTTAAGATATTTAAGTAACACAGATGCAATTAAATAATCTAATCCCATAATATAATATAGATATTTACGTAATTTCTCAATAAAACCAACACGTAAATCTTTATTTAAATAATAATGAAGTAATACATATACTACAGAACCTGTGACAAATACTTTAAAATATTTACGGTTAGTTTTATCAGATGAAATCATAGGTATTCTACTTGCAATTATATAAAACATTTAAATATATATTATTTAAATATTTTTATAAATAAATTTTGACACAAAAAAACAATTATTATATAGTTCACAATTATTATATAGTTAACAATTATTATTCCTCGTTTGAATCTGATGATTCTATACCTAAATATTTATCAATCATTTCTGGATTATCTTTATAATCTGATAATTTTAATATCTTTGTGGGGATTTTATAATCATCTAAATTTAATCCATATTCTTTTTGTCTTTTTAATTGTCTCATTTCAACTGCAAATTTTATTAGACTTTTCATATGTTTATTTTTGTATATTGGTATAAGTTCTGTATCAAAAATTTTTCTTATATTTTTAAAATCTTTTAATATATATCCCTTAAATAATTTACTATAAAAATCTTTTTTCTCAGCAATATCTATTTCTATTAATTTTAAAATTTCATCATCTGATAAATTTAATTTTTTCTTTGTAATCTCTTCAGATACATCTAGTGTTGCATATTTTTCAATACGTTTTTCTATATCTTCATATTTTAACTCACCTTCAGACTCAATACATATAACATAATTCCCATATATTCTTGCTCCTACATATGATTTTGGGTCTTTTAAAAAGTGATTTTTAAGATTATCAAGCACAAAATATACATATATATTAAATAAATATCCAACTACAATACTTTTAGAATACATTAAATTTAGACCACATACTGGCATTTGTTTAGTCTTAATCATATAATTTCCGGTCATATTATATCTATAACCTTTTATAGTGATATCATATGTATCAATATTTCCAATATAATCACCATTTGAACCATATAATTTTTTTATTTCTTCAGTAGGATTTAGTTCTACAGGTTCATCACCAAGTTGTTGTGTATCAGTAATATTAGCTACAAATTTTATTTCTGATGTAGCAATTTCATCTTCTTGATTAAATCTATTAGGTTTTAATCTAAAAACCGGAGTTAATTTAACACTATCTATTGACATATAATTATTATAATTAATATTTATTTATATCTTTATCGCATTTTTTAACTAAATTAAATCAAACTTAAATCAAACTGACAATATTTAAATCTTTTGATTTGCTAGTTATAAATAGTTCATGATAAAATATATTTTTATCTGTATCATTTATAACAGAATCTTTTGATATTTTTACTTTGTCTGCATATAATGTTCTATATGATTTATCTGATTCTTTATAATATGCTGTATTAAATTTATATCCAAATTGTAATGAAAATAAAATTTTATCATCAATATTATTTTTTTCTTTTAATTTATTAATATCTTCTAAAATACCTTTTAAATAAATTTCAGATTCAGGATTATTAACAAATCTTCTTGTAATATCAACAAGTTTATATTTTATTCTATCATACATATCCGAACATTTTTTTAAACTATTAAATTTAATAAAATTTTCATAACACCAATCTTTTTGTTTATCTATATTTTCATATTTTCTAAATTTAGAAAATATTTTTAATATAGTTAAATGGTCTCCTTTTTTATGTTTCAATTTATTCTTTTTTTCGTTAAATTTTTTACTGAGAGCATTTATTTGGTCTTTTTTTGTTTCATCTTTAATTATATCATTTGGCAAAATAAATAATTCATTTAGATTATTTTTAATTTGTTCAATTGTTATTAATATTGCAATTATTTCTTTTGAACAATTTAATTTAAAACCACATAATATTGATAATGCTTGTTCTGGTTCTAATTGTGTATTAGCTACATAGTTTCCTAATAAGTTAATTTTATTATCGGTTATTAAATCTAAATCAAATAATGTTTTTAAAGCAACTTTTATATAAATTTCACGAGGTGGTTCAATTAAAGATGAGAATATTTTTAATAAATTATCAACAGTCTGTACGGATTCGAGGTTTAATAGTTTTATAGATTCATTTGTTATATTGGATACTCTTATTGATGGTTCGGGAAATTTTTTCATTAGATTTTCAAAATCATCTTTAGTATATAAATGATAACATATACCTGGAGCAGTACGACCAGCTCTACCCATACGTTGTTTTGCTTGAGCTTGAGTTATTAAACCCTTTTCTAAAACACGTCCGTGTAATTTGGGTTCATAATAGCTTAATAATTCATAACCAGAATCTATTACATATTTAATTCCATCAACTGTAAGCGATGATTCTGCTACATTCGTAGCGATAATTATTCTTTGGTTTTCAGTTTGTTTTTTACTTAAAGCTTCTTGTTTTTGTGCATCCATTCCCGAATATACTTCAATACATTCAATTTGATTATATTTTGATTTTATTTTTTTACAAACATCTGATGTTTCTGAGACAGATGTCACAAAAAATAATATATCTGAAATCTTTCCAGTTTCTTTTTTTTGAATAAGTTTATCAATTATTGCTAAACCTTCATTTATATATTCGGTTGGACCAACAGTTCTTTCTGGAAATATAGATTTAATCTCATAGTTTGTCTTTGTCCCTATATCTAATTGTGCAAATTTATATTTATTAAAGTATGATGCAAATAATTCCGAATTTACAGTAGCACTCATTATAATTAATTTAAAATCTTTTCTATTCTCAACAACATTACGTAATAAATACATCATAAAATCTATTTGTACTTTTCTTTCGTGTGCCTCGTCAACTATTACCATATCAATGCCATTTAATAAAGGATCATTTAATAATTTTGCAACTATTGTACCATCGGTAGCATATAATAAATTTGGATTTTTACCAGCCATTTTTGCATCAGAGCCTTTGTATTTATATCCAATCTGTTCACCTAAATTAACATCCAATGTTAATGCTGCAAATTCAGCAGCACTGTGTGCTATAATTTGTTTTGGTAAACTAACAAGAATATGTCCTTTATAATTTGTTTGATGTAATGCATATTTTGGGATTAATACTGTCTTACCCGATCCTGTTCCAGATATTACAAGTATGACTTGATTATCATTAATTATTTTTATTATATCTTTTGGATTTTCATATGCCGGAAATTTAGACCAAACTTTTGCAAGAGATTTATATTTATCACTATATGGTTGTTCGTTTAATGGATTATTATTTTTTCCTGCTGGGTCTAATATACCTATATTATCACTCATATAAATTAACTCAGAAATAATTAGTTAACTAAATATAATTTGTTAACTTAAATATAATTGTATACTTAATATTACATATTTTGCAATGACTTCTTTTCTATCATTTGTATTAAAAAGTTTATGATATTTATGTAATATTGATTCAGAATTAACTATAAAATTTCTAAAATTATCATCTTGCATTAGTTTATCAAAGTTATTATATATATAATTTATACCATTAATATATTTGTTATCTGTATTATTCATTATATAATATAATTATTTATTATATAAAATATAAATAAACATATTATATATATATATGAGACTTTTTATGTAAGAGAAGTTGGTACACACGATTATAATCCGCTTGCAATATCCTTTATCCGACGGCTAAAAATATAAAAGTTAAAGGTAAAAATATAAAAATGAATTTTTATATTTTTAGCGTAAGAATTTGTCTTCAACAAATTCTTTCGGAGTCTTAACTGCCTAGGTGTT
>Ga0194133_10001176_pt1 | contig 48120 bp, 46 predicted proteins | sample TA2KigOf40mmetaG_FD_155448 | JGI IMG/M metagenome (GOLD analysis project Ga0194133, IMG submission 155448) | Freshwater microbial communities from Lake Tanganyika, Tanzania - TA2015055 Kigoma Offshore 40m | ecosystem: Environmental > Aquatic > Freshwater > Lake | place: Tanzania: Lake...
TTCCACCCGGTGCCCCTGCTCCGCCGCCGCCCGCGCCGCCTCCAACCCCGCAGGCCCGGCACCCACCACCAGCACCGATTTCGGCGCATCGGCCCGCGCGAACCGATCCCCACCCCATTCCCACTCGCGGCCCACCGAAGGGTTCACAAGGCAAGAAATCCAGTAATCGCGCGACCGCCGCCCCCAGCACATCTGATTGCAAGAGATACAGCCGCGAATATCCTCGGCCCGCCCCTCGGTCACCTTGCGCGCCAGATGCGGGTCGGCGATCTGCCCGCGCACGATCGACACCATATCCGCCTCGCCCGAGGCCAGAATGGTCTCGGCGTTGTCTGGCGTCCGCACCCCCGCCTCGGATGTGATGACCGCGTGCTTCACCACCGCTTTCAGCCGCGCGGTCAAAGGCGTCGTCAGCTTTTCGCCCTCGGTAAAGGCGGGGATGATGCCCTCAAACTCCAGATAGCTGCCATAGCCGCAGGTGACATAGTCAACGTCGCCCGTTGCATCATGCAGCGCGATGATCTCGCACAGATCATCGGCCGACAAAGACACCGAATAGCCTGGCGAATAGCTGATGGCCAAACCGATGATGAACTCCAGCCCGCAATCGCGGCGGATGCGGGCGATCAATTCGCGCGAAAACCGGGTGCGGTTTTCCAAAGAACCGCCCCATTGGTCGGTGCGCTGGTTGGACCAAGGGGTCCAGAACTGATCAATCAACGAGTGATAGGCCGCCCAAACCTCCACCCCCTGAAAGCCGCAGGCCTGCGCGCGGCGGGCAGCGGCGGCGTGGGCCTCCAGCACCTCATCAATCTCGGCTTCGGTCATCTCATGGCTGCCGTCGCTGTCATGATAAGACGGCCCGCCCGAAGGCGACCAATGCGGCTGAAACGACAGATCCGAATCGCCATGCGCGCCGACATGGTAAATCTGCTGTACAATCACCGCGCCCGCGGCTTTCACCTTGTCGGTGATCGCCTGAAAATGCGGGATCACCGCATCGGATTCATGCGCCAGATTGCCCCGCGTCAAAACCCCGGTGCGGTGCGCGGGCACCGGTTCGGTCACGATAATACCCGCCCCGCCCAGCGCGCGTTCCAGCCAATAGGCCCCTTGGCGGGCCAGTGGCAGACCCCCTTCAGCCATGTTGTTGGTGTGCGCGCCAAAGACGATCCGGTTGCGCAGGGTCTTGCCACGCAAGGTCACGGGCGACAAAAGGCGGGGATGCTGGGTCATGTCGGATCCTTCGGCTGATGCCAAAGGGAAGAATAAATCGACATATGTGTCAAGTTTTCTTTGGGCAAAGAAAAACCCCGGCCAAGGCCGGGGTTTCGCGTCAGCCTTGGCTCGGGTCCCAGGCGGAAACCGCCTTGACCTCAAGGAATTCTTCCAAGCCCCAGATGCCACCCTCGCGCGCGCGGCCCGACTGTTTCACCCCGCCAAAGGGTGACCCGGCCGCCCGGCTCTTGCCGTTCATCTGCACCATGCCCGCCTTCAGCGCACGGGCCATCCGGTTGCGCTTGGCCCCATCTTGGCTTTGCACATAATGCGTCAGGCCATAGGGCGAGTCATTGGCGATGCGCACCGCATCCGCCTCATCCTCAAAGGGAATCATGCACAGGACCGGGCCAAAGATCTCCTCGCGCTCAATCGTCATGCCCGGCACCACATCGGCAAAGACCGTCGGCTTCACAAAGTAACCGCGGTTAAACTCATCCGGCAGGCCCGGCCCCCCGGCCACCAGACGCGCGCCCTCGTCGATGCCCTTCTGGATATAGCCCTGAATCTGCTCCCACTGGCGCTTGTTCACCACCGGGCCGATATGGCTGCCCTCTTCCAGCGCATTGCCAACCTTGATCTCACTGGCGACCTGTGCGGCGATTTCCACCGCCTTGTCATAGGCCCCACGCTGCACCAGCATCCGGCTGGGTGCGTTGCAGGACTGGCCGGTGTTGTCCATCATATGCCGCACACCACGCTCCACCGCGCGATCATCGGCATCGGCGAAGATCACATTGGCCCCCTTGCCCCCCAGCTCCAGCGTCACACGCTTCAACGTCTCGGCGGCGGCCTTGGAAATCGCCCGGCCCGCACGGGTTGATCCGGTGAAGGAAATCATCTCGACATCCGGGTGGCTCGACAGGCGGCTGCCCACGCCTGCGCCATCGCCGTTCACCAGGTTGAACACGCCAGGCGGCAGGCCCGCGTCATGGCAGAACTCGGCAAAGATCATCGCATTGAGCGGGGATTCTTCCGAAGGCTTCAACACACAGGTGCAGCCCGCCAGAATCGCCGGAATCGCCTTGAGCGCGATCTGGTTCATCGGCCAGTTCCACGGCGTGATCAGACCCACAACGCCAATCGGCTCCAGAATGATGCGGTCATTTGGGGCATGGTCGCCCAGCGGGCGATCCCATTCCAGCGTGTCAAAGGCGGTCAGGAAATTGCCCGCGTGCCAGGGCAAACAGGGCGCCTGCTGCTCACGCGCATGTTTCAGTGGCGATCCCATTTCCAGGCTGATGGCATGGGCCAACTCTTCCTTGCGCGCCTCATACTGCTCCAAGATCCGCACTACTGCCGCGCGGCGGGTGGCAGGCGGGGTCGCAGCCCAGGCCGGGAACGCGGCCTTGGCGGCGGCCACAGCAGCATCGCAATCGGCCTCGGACCCCAGCGAGATCACCGCCACCGGCTCTTCGTTCGACGGGTTGATGACCGGGCAATCGCGCCCCGCAATCGGGGCGACCCAACGGCCATTGATGTAGAAATCGCGCTTGATAAGCATGCCGCCCTCCTTCGGTTTGGCCGCAACCTGACAGGGCAGGCAGATTCCGGCAAGGGGCGGGGGCGACAATTTGATCAAAGATGCGACGCTGGCAGAACATCGGTTCCACTTGGCAGCGCAAAAGCAGACCGTTGTTTTGCCCTTGGCCCCCAGGCCGCGATTCGGTCCTTAACTTGCCCTGCGGCCCCATGGCCCGGTGCAATCTGCCCCGCCGCAGGCTAAGTCAGCAGCATCACAACCCGTAGTTTCCCATGGCCGTTCGCATCAACGGCACCGCCCCCGATTTCACCGCCGAAAGCACCGCCGGCACCATCCGCTTTCATGACTGGCTGGGCGACAGCTATGCCATCATCTTCTCGCATCCGCGCGACTTTACCCCGGTCTGCACCACGGAATTCGGTGCCGTGGCCCAACTCGCCGCCGAATGGAAAAAGCGCAACACCAAGGTGATCGGCGTCTCGGTAGACTCTGTGGCCGATCACGAGAAATGGAAGCGCGACATCGAAGCCTTCTCGGGTGCCCCCGCCGACTTTCCGATCATCGACGATGTGTCGCTGACGGTGTCCAAGGCCTATGACATGCTGCCGGCCGACTACTGTCTGCCGACCGAAGGCCGCACCCCCGCCAATTCGGCCACCGTGCGGACGGTCTATATCATCGGGCCGGACAAGAAGGTGCGGCTGACCATGTCCTACCCCATGTCGGTCGGTCGCAACTTTGCGGAAATCCTGCGCGCGCTGGATGCGGTGCAGGCCACCGATGGCGTGCCCTTTGCCACCCCTGCCAACTGGGTGCCGGGGCAAGATGTGATCGTGGCGATGTCGGTGTCGACCGATGACGCCAAGGCGCGGTTCGGCGATCTGGACATAAAGCTGCCCTATCTGCGCTTTGCCAAGCGCCCGGCATAAGACAGGAAAACGGGGCCGAAAGGCCCCGTTTTTCTGTGCCAGTGGTCACCATCGCGGCCCTATTCCGCCGGAACGGCCTGCGGTTCGGCCAGCGGACGGCCCGCGCCGTCGCGCTGATAGCGGGCATAACCCAGATCCGACACGTCGATCTCGGCCCGGCGGCCCGAAATCACATCGGCCAGCACCCGGCCCGACCCGGCCGCCATGGTCCAGCCCAGCGTGCCATGGCCGGTGTTGAGATAAAGGTTCGGCACGGTTGACCGGCCGACCAAAGGCGTGCCGTCCGGCGTCATCGGGCGCAGGCCGGTCCAGAACTCGGCCCGGCTCTGGTCGCCCGCCCCGCCGAACAGATCCTCCACCGACAGCTCCAACGTCGCGCGCCGCCGCTTGGGCAGGCTGTGCGAAAAGCCCGCAATCTCGGCCATGCCGCCCACACGGATCCGGTCGCCCAGCCGGGTGATGGCGATCTTGTAGGTCTCATCCATCACGGTCGACACCGGGGCGCGGGTCTCATCCACGATCGGCACGGTGATCGAATAACCCTTCATCGGATAGACCGGCAGGCGCATGCCAAAGGGCCGCGCCAAAGCGGGCGAATAGCTGCCCATGGCCAGCACAAAGGCATCCGCCCCCAAGGCCCCCTCGCTTGTCTGCACGGCGGTGATCCGGCGCCCATCGCTCTCCAGCGCCTTGATCTCGACCCCCCAGCGAAAGCTGCCCCCCGCCGCCGCCGCCATCTCGGCCAACCGGTTGGTGAACTTGAAGCAATCGCCGGTTTCATCCCCCGGCAGACGCAGGCCGCCGGCAATCTTGTCGCGGTTCGGCGCAAGGCCGGGCTCGGCGGCGATGCAGCCATCGGCGTCCAGCACCTCGAACGGCACGCCATCGGCGCGCAGCACCGCAATGTCCTTTTCCGCCGCCGCCACCTGCTTTTCGGTGCGGAAAAGCTGCAGCGTGCCCTTGGTGCGCTCGTCATAGGAAATGCCGGTTTCCGCGCGCAATTCGATCAGGCAATCGCGCGAGTATTCCGCCAGCCGCACCATGCGCGACTTGTTCACCGAATATGCCGAAGTGGTGCAATTGGCCAGCATCCGGAACGTCCACTCGATCATCGCCGGGTCCGGGCGCGGCTGAATGACCAAAGGCGCGTGGCGCTGGAACAGCCATTTCAGCGCCTTCAGCGGCACGCCCGGCGCGGCCCAGGGGCTGGCATAGCCGGGGCTGATCTCGCCCGCATTGGCGAAAGAGGTCTCCAGCGCCGGGCCCGACTGACGGTCGATCACCGACACCTCATGGCCGGCCTTGGCCAGGTAACAAGCCGAAGTCACACCGATCACACCGGCACCAAGGACGACGACACGCATGGAAGGCTCCTGTTTCGCGGGACTTGGCGCGAAAATAGCGGATCGGCAGGAAAGGTTTTGGGGATCTTGGCGGTAAATTGAACCGATGGCGCAATATTCATCCTTGAGTTGGTAGTTTAATCGAAGAATCCACCGACCCATCAGAATTCCAACGAAGAAAAAAGCCCCGGACCTGCCGGGGCTTTTCCAGATTTCACAGCGAAAAGGCGATCAGGCCTCGGCGCTTTCCTCTTTCTTCTCGACGATCTCGGCACCGGTCTCCTGATCGACCATCTTCATGCCAAGGCGCACCTTGCCGCGGTCGTCAAAGCCCAGAAGCTTGACCTTCACTTCCTGACCTTCTTTCAAAAGCTCATTGGGGTGGTTCAGGCGCTTGTTGGCGATCTGGCTCACATGCACCAGACCATCGCGCTTGCCAAAGAAGTTCACGAAGGCCCCAAAGTCGACCAGCTTCACCACCTTGCCGGTGTAGATCTGGCCTTCTTCCGGCTCTGCCACGATCGACCAGATCATGTCATAGGCCTTCTTGATGGCAGCCGCATCCGACGAGGCGATCTTGATGATGCCGTCATCGTTGATATCCACCTTGGCACCCGAGGTCTCCACGATCTCGCGGATGACCTTGCCGCCCGAGCCGATCACTTCGCGGATCTTGTCGGTCGGGATCTGCAGGGTTTCGATCTTCGGCGCATATTCCGAGAAGCCTTGCGGCGCGGAAAGCGACTTGTTCATCTCGCCCAGGATATGCAGACGCCCGTCCTTGGCCTGCGCCAAAGCCTGCTTCATGATTTCCGGGGTGATCCCGGCAATCTTGATGTCCATCTGCAACGAGGTGATGCCCGCAGCCGTGCCAGCCACCTTGAAGTCCATATCGCCCAAGTGATCTTCATCGCCCAGGATATCGGTCAAGACGGCCCATTTGCCGTCATCTTCCAGGATCAGACCCATGGCCACACCAGCCACCGGGGCTTTCAGCGGCACACCTGCATCCATCATCGACAAAGAGCCACCGCAGACCGAAGCCATGGACGACGAGCCGTTCGATTCGGTGATCTCCGACACCACGCGAATGGTATAGGGGAAGTCGGTCGGCGCCGGCAAAACCGCCTGCAACGCACGCCATGCCAGCTTGCCATGGCCAATCTCACGACGACCGGGCGAACCGACGCGGCCCACTTCGCCCACCGAATAGGGCGGGAAGTTGTAGTGCAGCAGGAAATTCGACCGGGTGTTGCCATTCAGCGCGTCGATGATCTGCTCATCTTCACCGGTGCCAAGGGTGGTCACAACCAGACCCTGGGTTTCGCCACGGGTGAACAGGGCCGAACCATGGGTGCGCGGCAGGATGCCGGTTTCGCAGACGATCGGGCGAACGGTCTTGGTGTCGCGGCCGTCGATGCGGGCACCCGAGTTCACCACGTCACCGCGCAGGATCGAGGATTCCAGCTTCTTGATCGCCGAACCAAGGTTGATATCGGCCTTGTCCTCATCCGACAGCGCCGCCTTGATGGCCTCGACGGCGGCATCAATCGCGTTGGTGCGGTCCTGCTTGTCGCGGATCGCGAAAGCGGCGCGCATCTGCGCCTCACCGGCTGCCTTCACCTTGGCATAGATCGCCGACAGATCGGGCGGGGTGAAATCGAAGGGCTCATTGGCGGCTTCTTCGGCCAGATCCAGGATCAGGTCGATGACCGGCTGCATCTGCTGATGGCCAAAGACCACCGCGCCCAGCATTTCCTCTTCGGTCAGCTCATAGGCTTCCGATTCCACCATCATCACGGCGTCCTTGGTCCCGGCAACCACCAGGTCCAGACGCTGCTCGGGCTTCAGACGCAGTTGCGTCATGTCGTCCATGGCCGGGTTCAGCACATATTTGCCATCGACAAAGCCGACGCGCGCTGCGCCGATCGGGCCCATGAAAGGCACGCCCGAAATGGTCAGCGCCGCCGAGGCGGCGATCATCGCCACGATATCGGGGTCATTCACCAGATCGCAGGACAGCACAGTCGCCATGACCAGAACTTCGTTCTTGAAGCCTTCGACAAACAGCGGACGGCAGGGCCGGTCAATCAGGCGGGAAACCAGCGTTTCCTTCTCCGAAGGCCGCGCCTCGCGCTTGAAAAAGCCGCCGGGAATCTTGCCGGCCGCATAGTATTTTTCCTGATAATGCACGGTCAGCGGGAAAAAGTCCTGCCCCGGCTTGGCCGATTTGGCGAAGGTCACGTTGGCCATGACCGAGGTTTCGCCCAGCGTGGCAATGACCGAACCGTCAGCCTGACGGGCAACCTTGCCGGTTTCCAGAGTCAGCGTCTCACCGCCCCACTGGATTGATTTCTTCGTTACGTTGAACATCTATCGTTCCCTATCTGGAAGCACCCACAGGCCCCTTGCCCGTGTCTTCCGTTTGCATGGCGGCCCCATTGCCGCCGCCCCCTATCCTATGCATGCGGCCGGGGGCGGGCCTCACGTCGCAGATGGCCGGCGCATACAGGAAAACGGTTGCCTTGGGAAGGGCCGTGGCAAGGCTGGCCCCGAAGAGGGGGTGACGCGACAGGCAGAGGTCTGGCATCATCGGCGCAACGGGGTGTGGAGGGTGCGGCATGGGTGCCTGAGGCGTTGGCCTGTTTTCCGAGGATACGGCCTGCGATGTGCGCGACGCTTTGCGCGCGGCACTGGACGAGGGAACCGCCGCAGAGGCGGCGCGAGACCGGGTGCTGGTGCAGTTCGCCGCCGCGCTGGAGGATGCCGAGGAAGCGCCGCTGGTCTGGCTGGCGCTGGCTGCGACGGCATGGGAGGCGGGGCGGCTGGACGATGCCACGCGGAACCGAGCGCTAGGGGTGATTGCGCGCGGCGAGGGGATGGCGCGCTGGCAGGAAGCGGGCCTTGGCCCACGGAGGCAGGCCGAGCTGGCGCGGCTGGCCGAGCGGTTGCAAAGCCCGCAGAAGGCAGCCGTTCCGATACGCAAGAAGCGCGGATTCATCAGCGCCTGGGCCGTGGGTGAAATCATCGGGTTCCGGCAAGACAGCGGCAAGCGGCTGGCTCTGCATGTCGTGGGGCATACTGCGGGCGAGGTGGGCGCTTTTGCGGTGGTCAACCTTCTGGACTGGATTTCCGACAGCGCGCCGCCGGACGCGGCCGATCTGGCCGATGCCCGGCCGATCCTGTTTCCGCCCGAATGGGACCTGTCTCTGCCCAAGAGCGCCGATCTGTGCCTGACGCTGACGCGCCGCATGGAAAGGGAAGACCGCTTTGCCCGCTGGGGCCTGCACCGCGCGCCAGAACAGCGGGGCCCCTTCGACGAGACGTCGGTGTCCTACGTCGGCCCGGCGCTGTTTGACAGGGACATCGTGGGCAAGTGGAGGGCAGAGCGCTAGAACACCGCATGCGCGCCCCGGTCGTCTGCCAGACGGCCCTCAACCAGCGCGGTATAGTGGTCCTCCAGCCGGTCCGTGCCAAATTCCGGCGTCGCCTCGGCGTCATAGGCCCCGGTTGCCCGGTTCCAGACCAGCATGGATTCGGTCGCATAATAACGCCCGATGCGGGCAAGATTGGCCTTCTCGGCCAGCCGTGGCGACAGGCGGCCGAGGCCCGACAAAAGCGCGATGATCCCGTCCATCAGCGCCACCGGAACCCGCCTGACCCGCACCGCGCACCCTGTCGCCACCTCCAGCATCCGTGCCTGATCCAAAGGCGTGATCGCCGGGCCCGGCCCGCCAATGGGCAGAATGCGGTTCTCGCAGGCCGGATCGGTCAGACAGCCCACCAAAAACCGCCCCAGATCGGCATCCGAAATCGGCTTGCAGGCGGTCAATTGCCCATCGCCGAACACCAGAAACGGCTTGCCCGCCGCAACCCGGCCCACCTGCCCCGATAATGATTTGAAAAACGCCGTCGGTCGCACGATCGACCATGTGATCGCCTCGGCCTGCAATTCGGCCTCAAAAGCCAGTTTCGCGCGCTGAAACTCCAACAGCGGCCGTTGCACGCAGATGGCCGACAAAAGCACAAATCGCGGAACACCCGCCGCCACCGCATCGGCGAGCGCCAGACTGTTGGCGCGATGATCAATCGCCCAGGCATCCTTTGGCGCCCCCGTGCGGCTGGCAAGGCACGAGATCACCGCATCAAACCGCGCCTCTTGCATCCCGGCCCGCAAGGCCCCCGCTTGCGTCACATCCGCCTCAAGCCGCGCGCGAGCCTCCGGCCCGGTTGCGCCGGGCCGCACCACCGCCACCACCTGATGCCCCGCCGCCACCAAGGCCGCCGCCGTGGCCCGGCCAATCGTGCCGGTCGCCCCCAGCAAAAGCACGCGCAAGGATGGGTTCGCCATCACAGCCCCTTCTTGGATCTTGCCGCAGCCTAGCACATCGCAAACGAAAAACGCCCGCAGCTTTCGCCGCGGGCGTTTCGGGAAACCTTCGCTCCGCTTAGCGGCGCAGGCCCAGACGCGAGATCAGCGAGGCATAGCGCGCTTCGTCCTTGGACTTCAGATAGTCCAGAAGCTTGCGGCGCTGGGCAACCATCATCAAAAGACCCCGACGCGAGTGGTTGTCTTTCTTGTGGCCCTTGAAATGCTCGGTCAGCGTGGCGATGCGCGACGACAGGATCGCAACCTGAACTTCCGGCGAACCGGTGTCGCCTTCCTTGGTTGCATATTCCTTGATCAGGCGGGCTTTTTGTTCAACGGTGATCGACATCGGATGTCTCCTTAACGGTAAAGTTGACGGCACAAGCCGGGATGTCGTCCAGCAAGGCCCTTGATGCACCAAAAGGGCAGCCCGCCCATCACGGGCGGATGGGGGCATATAGACGGGGTTCGGCCAAAAGAAAAGCCCCGAATCGGGGGGCAGGAACGGCGTTTACCATAGGCTCAGATTATTGGCCGCAGCCCAAGACCGAACTGAAGATCAGACCTGGCTCGTGCTAAGGTGGTATTCGACATGCGGCTTTTGTCCGCGTTTTTGGAATTTATGGTTAACAAACCGTTTAGCGCCGCATAGGAAACTCTACCTTAGGCTGAATCATGCTTGGATTGCTTGGTATCTTGGGGGCGATGGTCGCTGGCCTTGCCATGGACAGCGGCTCTTCGTCCCGCGAGGCAGAGGATGATCCGGAAGAAACCCCCGAGCATGAGGCGTTCGGCGTCTCCTCGACCGCTTTTCTCGGCTTTGACGACGAAGGCGAAGGCAGCGATTCCGGCGGCACCGAACCCGATGGCCAGCCGGTTTCAGACGACACGCCCGACCCGGCCGATCCCGATCAGACCCGTTCGGGCAGCGCCGGGGCCGATCAGATGATCAGCGGCTCCGACCATGACCGGCTGGAGGCTTTGGCCGGCGACGACTATCTGGATGGCGGTCTTGGCGATGACAGTCTTGTCGCCGGCGCGGGCCAAGATCTGGTCCATGGCGGCGCGGGGCACGACATGCTCGCCGGCGGCGATGGCGATGACAGCCTGTGGGGCGATGCCGACAATGATCTGCTGACAGGTGGCGCGGGCGATGACCGGCTGATCGGCGGCATGGGCCATGACAGCCTTGCCGGAGAGGGCGGCAATGACACGCTTTGGGGCGCCGATCCCACCGGCGACGATGGCGCGGTCGATTTCCTGAATGGCGGGGCCGGGGATGACAGGCTGCATCTGGGCGCGGGCGATTGCGGCCACGGCGGCGAAGGCATCGATACCTTTACGCTGCAAGATTTCGGCCCCGGCGCCGCGCTGGCACAGATCACCGATTTCAACCCGGCCGAGGATGATCTTGTGGTGATCTACGACAGCACGCTACACCCCGACCCGCAGCTTTCGCTGCAAGAAACCGCTGGCAACAAGCTTCTTCTTCTGGATGGCGTCCCGCTGGCCAGCCTGACCGCAGGCGCAGGCGTCGATCTTTCCGCCATCCGCCTGCAAGCCGCCTGACACCCCGCCCGGCGCACTGGCCAGCGCACGGGCCTAACCCCACCGCACCGGCATCTGCGCATAGCCGATGTAAAGCGGGTGCTTCGGCTGGCCCCCGGCGGTCAGCCCCAGATGCCACAGCGGTCGCCCCTGCCCCCGCAAAAGCGCCGTCACCGCCCGGTCCCGTCCCCCCAGCCCGCCATGGCCGCCCCAACCGCACAAGACATCATCGGCCCAACGCGCGCCCGCCATGATCGCGGCGTCATTCTCTGGCCCCACCGGATCGGCCACGCCCCGCAGCGCGCGCGGATCGGTGGCGCGCAGCGCAAACAGGTTCACCACCCGAAACCCGCCATAGCCCAAGGCCCGCGCCCGCCGCTCGCAGCGTTCGACCGTCGGATCATTGGCAGCTTCCGTCGCGGTCGAGGGGTTCAGCATCACCCACAAAAGCCGCCGTCCTGCTGCCCATTCCCGCGTCAGGGCATAGCGGTAGCTTTCACAGCCGGAATAGATCGCCTCGCTCGCCGCATCGCCCTTCTGATGCGCGCGCCGGATCATTCCAGATTGAACACGCGGCTTGGGTGCAACTCCCCCGCCTTGTAAATCCCCACCGCCACCGGCCGGCCCTGATAGCTGGCCCAGGCCTCATCGCCATACTGCACAGAGGCTGCCAGAACCATGCCGGGATTGCCGTTCTTCAGCCGCACCGCGCCTTCGGGCGTGCAGGGAAGCTCGGGCAGGTCAGCCAGACCCAGCTCCAAGGGCAACAGCAGCGCGTCAATCTCGGGCGATTTCGCCAGCCGGTCGATCTCGGCCAGCGACACCCCTTCGGCCGCCTTGAACGGACCCGACCATTCACGGCGCAGCCAGGCCACATGGCCCAGACAGCCCAAGGCGCGGCCCAGATCGCGGGCAATGGACCGCACATAGCCGCCCTTGCCGCAAACCATCTCCAGATCGACATGGTCGGCATCCGGGCGGCCGATCACCTCCAGCCGCTCCACCCAAAGGGGCCGCGCGGCCAGATCCATCACCTCGCCCTCGCGCGCCAGATCATAGGCGCGCTCGCCATCCACCTTCACGGCGGAAAACTGCGGCGGCACCTGCTCGATCTCGCCGCGAAAGGCGGCCAGGGCGGCGTCAATCTCGGCATCTGTCGGGCGCATCGCGCGCGTTTCCACCACCGCGCCCTCGGCATCATCGGTCGTGGTCGCCGCGCCCAAAGTCACCCGGAACCGATAGCATTTCAGCGCATCGGTGACATAAGGCACGGTCTTTGTCGCCTCACCCAAAGCCACGGCCAAAACCCCGGTCGCCGCCGGGTCCAGCGTGCCCGCATGGCCTGCCTTCTGCGCGCCAAAGGCCCATTTCACCTTGTTCACCACCGTGGTTGATCCCACGCCCGCAGGCTTGTCCACCACCAGCCACCCGTTCACCGGCCGGCCCTTTTTCCCGCGCGCCATATCAGTCCTGTTCCGTGGTCAGATCGGTGACGACGCCGATCATCGGCCCCATCGGAAAGCCACCGTCATGGCGCTCCAGCATGGGCGCATACAGCCGCGAGACCGACCCATCAAGGAAAAGCGCATTCGGCGTGGCCAAGAGATCGCGGAACAGCCGGGCAAAGCTGTGGAAATTCACCACCTCGTTGGAAATGGCAAACAGCGCATGACCCTTGGCATTCACCCCCAACCCGTTGCGATAGTAAAGCGAGCCGGACGCGGGCGAAAACCGCGGATGCAGCGCCCCGTCGATCACCAGCATCGGGCCGGACTGGCTGGCATGGCGGCAGGCGGGCCGCGTCTGCTCGAACAGCCGCGATTCGATGACCGCAAAGCTCTCGCCCACGCAGAACACCCCATTCGGCAGCAGCCCGAAATTCCCCGGCCCGTCGGATGTGATCAGCCGCGCCCGCTCGACCCCGTTTTCAATGTAAAGCCCCACCGGCGCCAGATCGGGATGAAACATCCCCGCGTTCATCGCAAAGGCCAGTTGCTTGCCCTGCTTGGCCAGATCCACATCCACGGCGGCAAAGCTGCCATAAGGCAGGTCGCCGCCTTGCAGAAACAGCCGCAGATCCTCGCCGGGGGCCACATCGCAGACGGTATAGGATTGCGCGTCAAAGATCACGTCGCGGCAGGTGACGGCCTGCGCCAGACCGGGCAGGGCTGGCGCCAGAACCAGCGCCAGAACCAGCGCCCTAATCGTCATCGCCTTCGTCCTGCGGCCCCAGATCGCGGGCCACCGAAGGGTCCGAAAACATGCGGCGCGTGTCATCCAGCCGGTCAAAGGTCTCATCCGGGCGAAAGCGCAGGTCGGGGGCGTATTTCAACGTCAGCCCCTGCGCGACCCGGTGGCGCAGCTCGGCCTTGTTGCGCGCCAGCGCCGCAATCGCGGCCTCAACCGGAACCGACCCCATCAGCGGCATGACATAAACCGTCGCCACCTTCAGATCGGGCGAACAAGACACCTCGCCCACGGTGATCGACATCGCGTTCAGCTCGGGGTCATGAATCTCGGCGCGGTTCAGCACATCCGACAGCGTGCGGCGGATCAGTTCACCAACCCGAAGCTGGCGTTGCGAAGGCCCATTGGCCGGATGGAAGCGCTTGTTCGACATGGGCGTCGTGTAAGCCCTTTTGGCCGCGCCCGCAACGCCGGGCTTTGCGCGCCTGCGGAAGGGCGCTAAAGGGGGTCCACAGGACAAGGGGCAGGACAAGGGGATTGCCATGGATCAGCGGCCGGGAATCGTGATCACAGGCGCATCGGGCCGTATGGGGCAGATGCTGGTGAAAACCGTGCTGGCCAGCGACAAGGCGCGGCTCGTGGCCTGCATCGAACGTCCCGGCAACCCCTGGCTTGGCCGCGACGTGGGCGAGGCGATGGGCGGCGCGCCCCTTGGCGTGATCGTCACCGATGACCCGCTGCCCGCCTTTGCCCAGGCCCAGGCGGTGATCGACTTTACCGCACCGGCCGCGACGGTCGAATTTGCCGCCCTGGCGGCCCAGGCCCGCGCCGTGCATGTGATCGGCACCACCGGGCTGGAAGCGACCCACCACGCCAAACTGGACGCCGCCGCGCGCCATGCCGTCATCGTGCAGGCCGGCAACATGAGCCTTGGGGTCAACCTGCTGACGCGCCTGACCCAAAAGGTCGCCGCCGCGCTGGATGCCGATTGGGATATCGAGGTGATCGAGGCGCATCACCGCATGAAGGTCGACGCGCCCTCGGGCACCGCGCTCATGCTGGGCCAGGCCGCCGCCGACGGGCGCGGCGTGTCGCTGGACGCCGCCCGCGTCTCGGGCCGCGATGGCATCACCGGCGCGCGCGAACGCGGCAGCATCGGCTTTTCGGCCATTCGCGGCGGCGATATCGTCGGCGAACATGACGTCTTGTTCGCAGGCGAGGGCGAGCGGATCATCCTGCGCCACGTGGCGACCGACCGCACGATCTTTGCCCGTGGCGCCCTGCGCGCCGCCCTTTGGGGTCAGGGGCAAAAGCCCGGCCGCTATGACATGATGGATGTCCTCGGCCTGTGATCTGCCCGAAATCCGGGTGATCCAACCCGCCCCGCCCTGCGTATTCGTCACGTTGTATGTCGGAGTTTTTCCATGCGTGCCCTGCTTGCCCTGTTCCTGGCGTCCACTCCCGCCCTTGCCGGTGACTATCAGCCGGTCATGGAAAAAGATGTCTTCATGGCGCTAGTCGCGGGCAAGGAACTGCGCAACAACCTTTATGATCTCAGCCTTTTCGTCTCACCCGATGGCAAGATCTCCGGCGATGCGCTGGGCTGGAAAATCACCGGAACCTGGTCGTGGAAAGACGGCTATTTCTGCCGCGAGATGGACTGGGAAGGCTATGCCATCCCCTATAACTGCCAGCTTGTCGAAACGCGCGAGGGGCGGATCGTCCGCTTTACCGTCGATCGCGGCACCGGCAACAGCGCCCAGTTCCGCCTGCGCTAGACTTCAAAAGTCGATCGCGAGGCCCTTCTTCTCCCAATCGCCAAAGCGCACGGGCTCTGGCCCGTCGCGCCCGCCCAGTTCGGTCGGCAGCGCCACCGCCTTGGCGGCCTTGCGGCGATCTTCCGCTTCGGCAAGCGCCCGCAGGGCAGCGGGCGGAAGGTTGGGGGTGTCGTCGGACATGCTCTATCCCTTCGGGCTCTGCCAGTGATATAGGGCGCGGCACAGGCCAAGGGCAAGGACACAGGATGACACAAGCAAAAGCCCCCAGACTCACCGCGCGCGGCGCGGCCGTTCTCTTGCTGAACGCGGTTCTGGGCGATGGCACCCTTCTGGCCGAGGCGCTTGATCACCCCGACATCGCCGCCCTCGCCCCCGCTGACCGCGCCCGCGCCCAGCGTCTGGCCCTGACCGTGCTGCGCGTGCTGGAGTCCGCCGACAAGGTGCTGCACCCCCTGATGCGCAAGGCCCCATCCCTGCCGGTCTGGAACATCCTGCGCCTTGCCGTGGTGGAACTCGCCGAAGGTGCCGCCGCGCATGGCGTGGTGAACGAAGCGGTAGGTCTGGCCCGCGCCGGGCTCAAGACCAGCCATCTGGCCGGGCTGGTCAATGCCGTGCTGCGACAGGTGCCGCCGGGCGTGCCGCTGAGCGGCGTGCAGAAACTGCCGCGCTGGCTGCGTCAGCCCCTCGTCCATGCCTATGGCCGCGAGGCCGTGATAGCGATCGAGACCGTGCAGGCCACAGCCCCGCCGCTTGACCTGACCATCCGCCCCGGCGCCGAGGCGCCCGAGGGCGAGCTGCTGCCCACCGGTTCCCTGCGTCTGGCCGACCGGGGGCAGGTCTCTACCCTGCCGGGCTATGCTGCGGGCGGCTGGTGGGTGCAAGATGCCGCCGCCGCCATGGCCGTGCCGATGCTGGGCGACTTGAAGGGCCTGCGCGTCCTTGATCTCTGCGCCGCGCCGGGGGGCAAGACGATGCAACTCGCCGCCGCCGGGGCCGATGTGACGGCCCTTGATATCTCAGGCCCCCGCATGGCGCGGGTGGCCGAAAACCTTGCCCGCACCGGCCTGACGGCAACCTGCGTCACCGCCGATGCGCTGGCCTGGCAACCCGATCAGCCCTTTGACGCCATCCTTCTTGACGCGCCCTGTTCGGCCACCGGCACCATCCGCCGCCACCCCGACCTGCCCTTCGTCAAGGACGGCTCCGAAATCGCCGGGCTGGTCGCCTTGCAAACAGCCCTTCTCGACCGCGCCCTTGGCTGGCTGAAACCCGGCGGGCAGCTGGTGTTCGTCACCTGCTCGCTCTTGCCCGACGAAGGCGAGGCGCAGCTCACCGCCGCGCTCGCCCGTCATCCCGGCCTCAGCGTGCTGCGACCCACCCTGCCTGGCCTCTCGCCCGACTGGATCACGCCAGACGGCGGCCTGCGACTGCGCCCCGATTACTGGTCCGACAAGGGCGGCATGGACGGGTTCTTCATGGCCTGCCTGAAAACGCCCTAACCGCCACCGGCCCTAACCGCGCGGGAACAGCCGGTACCACAGCCAATCGGGCAGCCCCTGCCCATAGCGGAACAGCCACGAAAACGGCGCGGGGAAACTGGACTTGAACCGGTTCGACCGCATCAACCGCATCATATGCCCCGCTGCCTTTTCCGGCGTCATGATGAAGGGCATGGCAAAGCTGTTCTGCGCCGTCAGCCGCGTCTGAATGAACCCCGGATTGGCCAGCTGCACCTTGATCCCGCTGCCCCGCAAATCGGCATACAGGCTTTCGGCCAGCACCATCGCGCCCCCCTTGGACGCGGCATAGCCCATCGCGCCGGGCAACCCGCGATAGCCCGCCAAGGACCCGGTCAGCACCACATGCCCCGCCCCGCGCGCAATCATGGCGGGCAAGACGGCACCCAAGACCCGCGCCGTGCCGGTCAGGTTCACATCACACATCGCCAGCAGCTTGTCCGCATCCAGCGCGTGCGCCGACATCGGCCAATAGACGGCGGCCAACAGCACCACCCCATCCACCGGCCCCAGCGCCCCCGCCGCCTGCGCGACCGAAGAGGCATCGGCCATGTCCATCGGCAGCGCTTGCGCCCCCAACTCCGCACAGACCGCCGCCAGCCGCTCGGCATTGCGCGCCGAAATCACCAGATCCGCCCCCTCGGCCCGCATCGCCCGCGCCAAGGCCAGACCCAGCCCGTCGCTGCCGCCGACCAGCCAATAGCGCTTGCCCTCAAACGCGCCCATCAGCTGACCTCTTCCACCGGCGGCTCGGGTCGGGGACGATAGGCCACGCCCTTCCACCACAGCTTCATCGCCTGCCAGTGGATTAGCGCCAAGACCCGCCGCGACCCGAAGGGCCGGCGCAGGCAGGCCCACAGGATCGCCCCATTGGTCAACCGCCTGCGCGGCCCGGTCAGGGTGGCAATCACCCCGTTTTCTCCGGCGGTGAAATCAATCCAGATGCCGATCCTGTCGGCACGAATGTCAAAGCGGAACCGATAGCCCCCCCCGACCGGCTGAAAGGGCGAGACGTGAAAGATTTTCTGCGCGGTCAAATGATCCTCGGCGGTGATCGGGCCGTGATCGGCACGATGCACCAGATAGGAATGGCGGTCGCCAAAGGTGTTCGACACCTCGGCAATCACCACCCACAAGCCGCCCTCAGCATCATGGCACAGCCAGAAGGACACCGGGTTGAACACATGGCCCAAAAGCCGCGGCTGGGCCAAAAGATCAATCCGCGCCGGGGTGGGCAAGCCATGGCTTGCCAAGACCTCGCGCACCCAGGCCGTGCCCCGGCCCCAGCCGGGCGCGCCGCCGTGGTCACGATCATGCAGCGCCGCCAGATTGGCCCGGTTGCGCGAAAACAGCCCCGGCCCCTTGGCGCTGTCAGGCGTCAACAGCACATAATCGACCGTATAGCGAAACCGGTTCTGCACGGCCCCCTTGCGACCGTGAAAGGTGGTGCCCGCGATATGGTCAACCGCCGTGGTCACGCCGCCACCGCCTGCGCCTGCCGCGCGCCCATGGCATTCACCACATCCACCGCACTGGCAAACCCGTCCTCGTGGAACCCGTTCTTCATCCATGCCCCGCAGAACCAGGTGTTCTGCGCCCCGTTCATCGCCCGGATCACGCCCTGCGCCTGCAAGGCGGCATGGTCAAACACCGGATGGCGGAAGGTCGTCACATCATGGATCAGCCGCTCGTCAATCCGCGCCTGCGGGTTCAGCGTGACAAACAGCGGGTCATCCTGCGGGATCGGCTGCAATGAATTCATCCAGTAGCTCAGCGCAATGCGCTCCGGCTTCGGCTGGCCCTCGGGTTCCACATAAACCCAGCTCGCCCAGGCCCGGCGGCTTTTCGGCATCACCTTCGTATCGGCATGCAAGACCGCCTCATTCGGCTGATAGCGCACCGAAGACAGCGCGGCCCGCTCGGCGGGGCTCGCATCCGACAACAGGGCCAGCGTGTCATCGGAATGGGTGGCCATGATCACGTCGTCATAAAGCTCCCACGCGCCGCCCACCGCGCGCACCATCACCCCATTGCCCTCGCGCCGGATCGCCGCCACCGGCGCGCCGGTGCAAATCTCGGCGCCATGGCGCGAAAGATGCGCCTCCAACCGGCGCACATATTCCACCGACCCGCCCTTCACCGTATACCACTGATGCTGCCCCGTGGCCTGCAACAGCGCATGGTTCTTGAAGAACCGGATCATCGCCTCGGCCGGGAAATCCAGAATCCCCTCGACCGGAGTAGACCAGATCGCGCCCGAAATCGGCGTGATGTAATGGTCGCGGAACGCGTCCGACGTGCCCAGCTTCTTCAACAGCCCGCCAATCGTCAGCGTGGTGCCGATGGCCGCCGCCTCGGCATTGGCGTTGAACCGCGCAATGTCGCGCACCATCCGCAAGAACTTTGGGCTGACCGCATTGCGCCGCTGGGCAAACAGCGCATTCAGACTGCGCAGCGCATATTCCAGTTTCCCCCCCCCGAACGAGGCGCCAAACCCCATGTCGCTTTCGACGTAAGGCACATCCAGCTTGTCAAACAGGCCCAGCAGATTGGGATAATTCACCTTGTTGAACACGATGAACCCGGTATCCACCGGCTGATCTCCGCGCTTTCCGGCAATCTTGGTGCGCGCATGGCCCCCCAGCCGGGTCTCGGCCTCATATAGGGTCACCGCATGATGGCCCGCCAACAGGTAAGCGGCAGCCATGCCGGAAATGCCCCCGCCGACAATGGCAATGCGGCGCGGGGGCTGGCCGTGGATTTCAAACGGCATGGGCGGTCCTTATGGTTCGGAATTTTCCTGATCTTACGTGGGGTTTGCCCGATTGGATCATCCAATTTGCCGCAGGCCGAAGATCAGGTGATCCAGTTGCCGATTGGCCGCGTATATGCGTTGTTATGCCAGATACTCTTGCCATGCATATTCTCCATGCGCCCGCGCGGCGAACGGCTTATGCTGGCGGTGAGCTGATGGCGCAGGACAGGAAAGTGTCGAAGACGGAAGAAACCAATTGGGCGGCGCTGATGTTGGCCGTCCGCGACCGGCAGGACCGTGCGGCCTTTGCCCAGCTGTTTCGGCACTTTGCACCCCGGGTTAAGGCCTTCCTGATGAAGGCCGGCACTGAGGCGGCCTTGGCCGAAGACTGCGCCCAGGATGTTCTGGCCACGGTGTGGCAGAAAGCGCACCTCTTCGACCCCTCGCGCGCTTCGGTGGCGACCTGGGTCTTTACCATCGCCCGCAACCGGCGCATCGACATTGCCCGCCGCGACCGCCGCCCCGAACCCGAGGCGCTGGATTGGGGCGGTGACAGCCACGAGCCGGATCAGGCCGACGTCTACGAAGCCGCGCAAGAAACCCGGCGGCTGACTGACGCCCTCTCCACCCTGCCCGAAGCCCAGCGCGCCCTCGTGGCGCGGGCCTTTTACGGTGAATTGTCGCATAGCGAGATCGCCGCAGAAACCGGGCTCCCCCTAGGAACAATCAAGTCGCGCATCCGTCTGGCGCTGGATCGCCTGCGCGCGAAAATGAGTTAAGCCATGAAGAACCGTGAATCAGGTATCCGCCACCATATCTCCGACCAGCTCTTGATGGGCTATGCCGCCGGCAGCCTGCCCGAGGCGTTTTCCCTTGTGGTCGCCACCCATATCTCGATGTGCGACGACTGTCGCGCCCGGGCCGAAGCCTATGAGGCTTTGGGCGGTGCCGTTCTGGAATCCGAAACCGCCCCGATGAGCGAGGCCAGCCTTGAGGCCTGCATGGCCCGTCTTGACACGCTGATCGCCCCGGAACCGGCGCAACGCCGCCCTAACCCACAAGCGCGCGGCATGTTCCCCTCGCCGCTGGCGCAATATGTCGGCGGCGATCTGAACGCGATCCGCTGGAAGCCGCTGGGCATGGGCGTGCGTCAGGCCATTCTGCCCACCGGCAAGGGCGCCTCTGCCCGCCTTCTGCACATCCCCGCCGGTCAGGCGGTGCCAGACCATGGCCATCGCGGTCTGGAACTGACACTGGTCCTGCAGGGTGCCTTCCGCGATGACAAGGACCGCTTTGGTCCGGGCGATGTCGAAATCGCCGATGAGGCCGATCAGCACAAACCCGTGGCAGAGGCCGGGGCCGATTGTATCTGCCTTGCCGCCACCGACGCGCCCTTGCGCTTCCGCGCGATGATGCCGCGCCTCTTGCAACCGATCTTCCGGATCTAAGGCCCCGGCGGGCAAAGGCCCCCACCCCCATCCCCTCCCCACAAAAGGGGGAGGGGATGCATTTTCATCAGATCGCGGCCAGCATCGCCTCACCGCCGGAAATGTCGCACTGACCGGCGTTTTCCTCGGCGTGCAGCACCTTCACAACCCCATCCACCGCCTGCAAGGCATAGCGCTTGGACCGGTCGTGAAAGCCAATCGCCGGCACGGTGAAATCCATGCCAACCGCTTTGGTAAAGCCCGCATCGCCATCGGCCAGAAAGCTGATCCCGGCCGCAGCCCCGCCCGTGCTGTCACCCCAGGCTTTCATGACAAAGGGATCGTTGACCGACAGGCAGATCACCTCATCCACGCCCTTGGCCATCAGCTTGTCGATCACCCGCATGAACGAGGGCACATGGCTCGTGGTGCAGGTGCCGGTATAGGCGCCGGGCAGGCCAAAGATCACCACATTGCGACCCCTCAGCTTGGACCCCAGATCCACCGCTTCCGGCCCATTCGCGCCCATTTGCAGCAGTTTTGCATCGGGCAATTTGCTACCCACCGAAATCGTCATTTCTTGTCCCTCGCGCGTTGCGTTTCCGTATCCGCCGGATATAGGCTCCGCCCCGAGGTTCGACCAGAGGGAGAAAGACATGGCGCATGTGGTTGTGGTGGGCGCGGGTCAGGCGGGTTCGGCGGTGGTGGCCAAACTGCGCGGGCTTGGCTTTGACGGCCAGATCACGTTTGTCGGCGAAGAACCCAGCCCCCCTTATCAGCGCCCGCCCCTGTCCAAGGCCTATCTTCTGGGCGAGATGGAGGAAGAACGCCTCTTGCTGCGGTCCAACGCCTTTTACGCCGAACAGAACATCACCTTGCGCCTCAGCGCCAAAGTGGCCAGCATCGACCGCACCGCCAAGACGCTGACGGTCGGCGATGAAACCCTCTCCTACGACCATCTGGTGCTGACCACCGGCTCCACCCCCCGCCGCCTGCCCGCCGCCATCGGCGGCGATCTGGCAGGCGTCTACACCGTGCGCACCTTGGCCGATGTCGACGCCATGCGCGCCGAATTCGCCCCCGGCCGCCGCGTGGTGATCGTCGGCGGTGGCTATATCGGGCTGGAGGCGGCCGCCGTGGCCCGCAAGCTGGGCCTTGAGGTCACCGTTCTGGAAATGGCCCCCCGCATCCTGCAACGCGTCGCCGCCCCGGAAACCAGCGACTATATCCGCGCCCTGCATCAATCCCACGGCGTTACCATTCTGGAGTCCACCGGCCTTGATCGGCTGTTGGGCACTGGCCACGTCTCGGGCGTGCGCCTGCGAGATGGCCGCGAACTGCCCGCCGATTTCGTGATTGCCGGTGTCGGCATCCTCCCCGGTCAAGCCCTGGCCGAAGCCGCTGGGCTTGAGATTGAAAACGGCATCAAAACCGACGCCCATGGCCGCACCTCAGACCCCTTCATCTGGTCGGCGGGCGATTGCGCCTCATTCCCCTACAAGGGCGGCCGCATCCGGCTGGAATCGGTCGGCAACGCCATTGATCAGGCCGAAGTGGTGGCCGAAAACATCCTGGGCGCGGGCAAGGACTACATCGCGAAACCGTGGTTCTGGTCCGACCAATACGCCTGCAAACTGCAAATCGCCGGGCTGAACACCGGCTATGACAATATCGTCACCCGTGGCCCTGAAGGCGAAGGCGTCAGCTTTTGGTATTACCAAGGCGACACCCTCCTCGCCGTCGACGCGATGAACGACCCACGCGGCTACATGGTCGGCAAACGCCTGATCGAGGCGGGCAAATCTCCCGCCAAGGCCAAGATCGCCGATCTGTCGGTGCCGCTGAAGGACCTCCTGAGCGCATGAGAATCATCGGCGGCCGCGCGCGGGGGCTGAAGCTGGCCGACGTCGGCGCGGGCGATCCGGCGGCGCATCTGCGCCCCACATCCGACCGGGTGCGCGAGGCGATCTTCAACCTTCTGGTCAACGGCGGCTATGGCAACCCCCTGCAAGGCGCCCGCGTGCTGGACCTCTTCGCCGGAACCGGGGCCCTCGGGCTTGAGGCCCTGTCGCGCGGTGCCACACACACCACCTTTGTCGAAAACGGCAAACCGGCTCTGGCCCTTCTCACCCGTAACATCGCCCTGATGCGGGCTGCGGGCGAAACCCAGATCTACCGCCGAGACGCCCTTTCCCCCGGCCCCAATCCCGACGCGGCCTTTGACGTGATCTTCCTTGACCCCCCCTACGGCAAGGCGATGGGCGAGGCGGCGTTGAAGGCGGCCATGGCGGGTGGTTGGCTTGCCCCGCAGGCGCTGATCGTCTGGGAGGAAAACACCCCACCGCTCTTGCCGGACGGCTTCACGCTGGAAGATCAGCGCAAATACGGCGATACGCTGGTCACCATCGCCCGCGCGCCCTGAATTCCACCTGAAAGACCCGAATGTTCGAAGTCGCCACCCACCTCGCGCTCCTCCTCATCCTCGCCGCCTTTGTCGCGGGCTTTGTCGATTCCATCGCAGGCGGCGGCGGCCTCATCGCCATGCCGATGCTCTTGATCGCCGGGGCGACCCCGCTTGAGGCTTTGGCGACGAACAAACTGCAAGGGGCCTTCGGCGCAGGCACCGCAACCGTCGCTTATGCCCGCGCCGGCCATGTGCGGCTGAAAGACCAGTTCGGCATGGCCGCCGTCTCGGCCCTCGCCGCCGCCGCTGGCGCCTTGGTCGCCAAATCCATGCCCGCCGACGCCCTGCGCATCATCATGCCGGTGATCCTTGTCGCCGTCGCCGCCTTCTTCGCGCTGAAACCGGGGCTGTCCGACCGTGACCGCTTGCAACGCCTGTCGCTGGCGCACTTCACCTTCACCGCCGTGCCCCTGATCGCCGCCTATGACGGCTTCTTCGGCCCCGGCACCGGCAGCTTCTTCATGCTGGCCTTTGTCATGCTTGCGGGCTTTGGCATGCTCAAGGCCACGGCCCACACCAAACTGCTGAACTTTTCCTCCAACATCGGCTCTCTCGCCGTGTTCATCCCCTTGGGCGTCATGTGGTGGTGGGTTGGCATCGCCATGGGCCTGGCCCAGATGGCCGGCGCCACCCTGGGCGCGCGTATGGCCATGCGCGTCGGCGCGCGGCTCATCAAGCCACTGATCGTGTTGGTTTCCGTGGCCATGGCCCTGCGGCTCTTGTGGCAGGCACTCGGCTGACACATCAAGGCTGGGCTTTGAACGCGCCCATTGCGTGAGCGCAATGCGATAGCTTCCACATCGCGCCAGAATTGGGTCGCCTGTGCGAAGGGAGCTTGCCATGACCCCGAATGCAACGCCCTTTTATGACTCCTCAGACAACGTCACCGGCTGCTACCCAAGGTTTAATCCGGCAGGCTGGGACGGTGCCGAGCTTGAGTTCATCAACAAACCGTTCCTGCGGGCCAAAACCGTTAGCGTGGCCTATGTCCCGCTGAACATGGGCAAGGTCTTTACCCGTGTGAATGAGGCCATTAAGGCGGCAGGTGCTGCAAAGACAGATCAGACCTTGGTGCTGTCGCGCGAGCTTTCGGCGTTTTCAGCCGAGCATCTTTTCGCAGTCGAAAAGCCCGTCCCCGGCGAGGAGATGACAACGCTCAGCGGGCGTTTTTTGACCAGGGTTTTCGAAGGTCCCTATTCCGAAGTGCCCGACTGGCACAGCGAAATGGAAAACCTCGCCCGCAAAAAAGGCGATGCGCCCGGCACTGTCTGGTTCTTTTACACAACATGTCCAAAGTGCCAACAGGTCTATGGCAAGAACCCTGTGGTCGGGCTTGTCGAATTGACATCGCCCCAACGAAAAAGGCCCCCTTCCGGGGGCCCCTCTGTTTACTCCGCCGGAACCTTCACCGCCTCATCCGACAAGGGATGCGTCAGATGCACCAGCATCTCCTTCGGGCAGACCTGCAGGAAATTCGCCCGCTCGGGCTCCCAATTCGCCAGGATCTGGCTCGCCAAGCGGCTACCTGTCTCGGCGGCATGGGCCTCTATCAGCCCCTTCACCTGCGCTTCCCAATGGCGGTGGCCAATGGCACAGGTCACAAGGCTTTCCATGTTGATGAAATCCTCGGCCGTACCCTGGGGATCATAGACATAGGCCATCCCCCCCGTCATGCCCGCGCCAAAGTTCGCACCAATCCGGCCCAGGATCACCGCCACGCCGCCGGTCATGTATTCACAGCCGTTCGACCCGCAGCCCTCAACCACCACCGACGCGCCCGAGTTGCGCACGGCGAACCGCTCGCCCGCGCGACCGGCCGCATAGAGATAGCCCCCCGTCGCACCATACAGCACCGTATTGCCGATGATGGTGTTCTCCGATGCAGTCAGCGGCGACGACATCGGCGGACGCACCGTGATCGTGCCGCCCGACAGGCCCTTGCCGACATAGTCATTGGCATCGCCCTGCACCTCGATCTTCAGCCCCTGCACCGCAAAGGCCCCCAAGGACTGGCCGCAAGACCCGGTCAGCTTCACCGTCAGATGATCGGCCTGCAGGCTGTTCTTCATGCCGAATTTCTTGACGATATGGCTGGATGCCCGCGTGCCAATGGTGCGGTGGGTGTTGCGCACCGCATAGGACAACTGCATCTTCTCGCCGTCTTCAAAGAAGCGATGCCCATCCTTGATGATTTCCGCATCCAGCGTGTCCGGCACCGCATTGCGGGGCTTTGACCGGTCATAGGTGATGCGGTTCGCCCCATCGACCGTAATCAGCAGCGGGTTAAGGTCCAGATCATCCAGATGCGCCGAGCCGCGCGAAACCTGCGTCAGCAAATCCGCCCGCCCGATGATCTCATCAATCGACCGCGCCCCGATCGAGGCGAGGATTTCCCGCACTTCCTGCGCGTAGAAGGTGATCAGGTTCACCACCTTGTCGGCGCTGCCGGTGAACTTCTGCCGCAGCGCTTCGTTCTGGGTGCAAACCCCCACCGGGCAGGTGTTCGACTGGCACTGACGCACCATGATGCAGCCCATGGCGATCAGCGCCGCCGTGCCGATGCCAAACTCCTCGGCCCCCATCATCGCGGCCATGACAATGTCGCGCCCGGTCCGCAGCCCGCCATCGGTCCGCAGCGTGATCCGGTCGCGCAGGTTGTTCATCGCCAGAACCTGATGCGCCTCGGTCAGGCCCATTTCCCACGGCAGTCCGGCATATTTGATACTGGTCGCCGGGCTGGCCCCGGTGCCACCGTTATGCCCCGAAATCAGGATCACATCCGCCTTGGCCTTGGCCACCCCGGCGGCAATCGTGCCAACACCACTGGACGACACCAGCTTCACCGTCACCTTGGCCCGCGGGTTGATCTGCTTCAGGTCATAGATCAGCTGCGCAAGGTCCTCGATGGAATAGATGTCATGGTGCGGCGGCGGGGAAATCAGCGTCACACCGGGCGTCGAATGGCGCAGCCGCGCGATCAGCGCCGTCACCTTCATGCCGGGCAATTGCCCACCCTCGCCGGGCTTGGCCCCTTGGGCGACCTTGATCTCCAATTCCTCGCAAGCGTTCAGATATTCCGCCGTTACGCCAAAGCGGCCCGAGGCCACCTGCTTGATCTTGGCGCTGGGGTTATCGCCATTCGGCTCCGGCACGAAATGCGCCGGATCCTCGCCGCCCTCGCCACTGTCACTCTTCGCCCCAATCCGGTTCATCGCCACGTTCAGCGTCTTGTGCGCCTCCGGGCTCAGCGCTCCAAGGCTCATGCCCGGCGTCACAAACCGCTTGCGGATCGAGGTGATGCTTTCCACCTCTTCAATCGGCACCGGCTTGCCCAGCACCTTGATGTCCAGCAAATCGCGGATATGGATCGGCGGATTGGCCCGCATCGCGGCCGAATACTGCTTCCAGATATCATACGACGCCCGGTCACAGGCCGATTGCAGCATATGCATGGTCTGGGCTTCCCAGGCGTGCTTTTCGCCCGACCGCCGCGCCTTGTAGATGCCGCCAATCGGCAGCACATCCGCGCCGCCTTTCCAGCCCTTGGCATGCACTTCCTCGACCTTCATCTGCAAACCTTGCAGACCGATGCCCGAAATCCGGCTTTGCATGCCGGGGAAATACTCGGCCACCATGGCGCGGCTCAGCCCCACAGCCTCGAAATTCAGCCCCCCGCGATAAGACGAGATCACCGAGATCCCCATCTTGGACATGATCTTCAACAGCCCCGCATCAATCGCATCGCGGTAATTCCGCATGGCATCCAGAAGCGAGCCTTCCAACAGCCCCCGCGCAATGCGGTCTGCAATGCTGTCCTCGGCCAGATAGGGGTTCACCGTGGTCGCCCCCGACCCGATCAGCACGGCAAAGTAATGCGGATCAATGCATTCCGCCGCCCGCACGTTGATCGAGCAGAAGGTCCGCAACCCCTTGCGCGTCAGCCAGCTATGCACCGCACTCGTCGCCAGGATCATCGGCATGGCCACCCGGCCCTCGCCCTGATGCTCATCAGTCAAGACCAGCTGCCCTGCGCCCGACGACACCGCCACCTCGGCCTCGGACCGGATCCGCTCCAGCCCCTGACGCAGCGCATCAGCGCCCGCCCCTGCCGGGAAGGTGCAATCGATGAACGCCACCTGATCGCCAAAGCGCTTGACCAGAACCCCAAACTCACCATTGCCGATGAACGGGCTTTCCAGCACCAGAATCTCGCTCTGGCTGCTGTTTTCGTCCAGCACGTTGCGCAAGTTGCCAAAGCGGGTTTTCAACGACATCACCCGGCCTTCGCGCAAGCTGTCGATCGGCGGGTTGGTCACCTGGCTGAAATTTTGCCGGAAGAAATGGCTCAGGGGGCGGTAAACCGAAGACAAGACCGCCGCCGGCGTATCATCGCCCATCGAGGCGACCATTTCCTTGCCGTCCTCCACCATCGGGGCCAGCACCTGCTCCAGCTCCTCCACCGAATAGCCCGCCGCGATCTGCCGCTTGCGCAGCTCGGCCCCGCTGAACTGCGGCTCTTCCGGCACATCGCGCAACAGCGCATTCAGATCGACGATCTTGCCAACCCACTCGCCATAGGGCTGGGCACTGGCCAGCTTGTTCTTCAATTCGGTGTCATGGAACAGCTTGCCCTCGGCCATGTCGACGGCAATCATCTGCCCCGGCCCCAAGGCGCCCTTCTCACGGATCGTGGTTTCATCCACCGGCACCATGCCCGCCTCGGACCCTGCGATCAGCATGCCGTCGCCGGTGATGACATAGCGCATCGGGCGCAGACCGTTGCGGTCCAGCCCCCCACAGACCCACCGCCCATCGGTCATGGCCAAAGCCGCCGGGCCATCCCAGGGCTCGATGACCGAGTTGCAATAGGAATACATGTCCGCCCAAGCCTTGGGCATGTTCGTGGTGGCCTTCGACCAAGCCTCCGGTACCAGCATGGTTTTCGCCATGGGCGCAGACCGGCCCGACCGCACCAGAACCTCGAACACCGAATCCAGCGCACCCGAATCCGACGTGCCGCCCGGGATGATCGGCTTGATATCCTCGGCCATGTCGCCAAAGGCGGAACTGGCCATCCGGATTTCGTGGCTCTTCATCCAGTTGACGTTGCCCTTCAGCGTGTTGATCTCGCCGTTATGCGCAAGCATCCGGAAGGGCTGGGCCAGCCACCACTGCGGGAAGGTGTTGGTGGAATACCGCTGATGATAGATCGCAAAGGCGCTTTCAAACCGCTCATCCTGCAAGTCGGGATAGAAGGTCGCCACCTGCTCGGCTAGCATCATCCCCTTGTAGATGATTGACCGGCACGACAGGGAACACAGATACATCCCCTGAATCCCGGCGGCATTGGCGGCTTTCTCGATCCGGCGGCGGATGATGTAAAGCTCGCGCTCAAACTGTTCCTGATCGATGTCCTTCTCACAGCGGATCAGGATCTGCTCGATCTCGGGGCGCGTCGCATTGGCCTTGTCGCCCAGCACAGATGTGTCCACCGGCACATGCCGCCAGCCATAGATATAATGGCCCATCCGCAGAACTTCGGTTTCCACGATGGTCCGGCACCGCTCCTGCGCGCCGAAATCCGTGCGCGGCAAAAAGACCTGCCCCACCGCGATCAGCTTTTTCACATCCGGCTCATGGCCCGTGCGGCGCACCTGATCGTAAAAGAACTTGACCGGAATCTGCACATGGATCCCCGCCCCGTCGCCGGTCTTGCCATCGGCATCGACCGCGCCCCTGTGCCAGACCGCCTTCAGCGCGTTGATCCCGTTTTCCACGACCTTACGGCTGGGCTTGCCGGAAATCGCCACCACCAGACCCACGCCGCAGGACGAATGCTCATCCTCGGCCCTGTAAAGCCCGTTGGCATCCAGCCAGGCGCGCTTGGCCTCTTCGGCCTTTACCCAGGCGTCATCATAGGTTGTCATGGGTCAGGCCCTTTCTGTCCAGGTGCGACAAGACGGCGTCGCAGTCGAAAATCGGTTGGGTGGATTCAAAGCCCTTGTCGCCTTCGCGAAAGAACTTCACCGGATGGCTGTCCATCGGCAGCCAGCCGCCATTGCCATCGTCCCATTCGGAGGCGCCCGAAAAGAACATGCGAAACTCGCGGCTGATGTATTCATTGCCGCGCGCCCGGCGCAGGACATTTCCCGCATCATCGGTCTCGGTATACTCAAAGGCGGTCTCTTCCAGCACCACCCCGTCAATGGTGATGGTCCGGCCCGTCAGCTCGTCAAAGCCGACGACGTTGGAATGTTCGCCATTGTCCTTCGACAGGCTGAAGATGAAATCATCGCGCCCCGTCTCGGTCAGGTTGGTAAAGCACGCCGGATCCTGCGGATTGGGGTCCAGCGTTTGCGTGACCACCGGGTTCAACTCGATGCTTTCGATCCACTGGGTCTCATCATCAATGCGGCTCAGGAAGAACGGCCCCTCCTGATCGAAATCCGCGCGCCACTTGTGGCCCGCCGGATCGGCCTCGCAGGTATAGTGATTGGCGACATAGCAGCCGCGCGACTGCACGGTCAGATAGGTGGTGCAACCCTCGGGCGCGATGAAGCTGCCCGCCAAGGCGGGGGTGGCCATCAGAAGCAGAAGCGCGATCAGGATCTTCATTCTGTCACTCCGGGTTTGGTCAGCACGATTGACCGATGAACTTTTCCAACACGCAGGGTTCGGCCCCTAATCTGTCGGTCGGCCTGTCGGGACGGATGCCAGACACAAACCAGACGCGAACCAGACGCAGGCCAGACGGTTATTCTGCAGCCACAGCAGGGGTTTGGGCCAGATAATCCAAAATCGCATCCGCCGCCTCACGCCCATCGCGAATGGCCCAAACCACCAGACTTGCCCCCCGCACAATATCGCCTGCGGCATAGACGCCAGGCAGGTTGGTGGCATGGCTGCGGAAATCCGCCTTGACCGTGCCCCAGCGCGTTACGGCCAGATCGGCAGCATCCCACTGGCCCGGCAGATCCTCGGGCTCAAAGCCCAGCGCCTGAATGACCAGATCGGCCGGCTCGGTATAGTCGGCCCCCTCGATCACTTCAGGCGACTGGCGGCCGCTGGCATCGGGCGCGCCAAGGCGCATCTTCTGCACGATCACACCATGCACATGATCCGATCCAACAAAGCCGCGCGGCGCGGAAAGCCACACGAAATCAACACCTTCTTCCTCGGCGTTCTGCACCTCGCGCTGCGAGCCGGGCATATTGGCTTTATCACGGCGATACAGACACTTGACGCTCACCGCGCCTTGGCGAATGGCGGTGCGCACACAGTCCATCGCCGTATCGCCGCCGCCAATGACCACCACGCGCTTGCCCTTGGCATCCAGCGTGCCATTGTCAAACTCAACCACCTCGTCGCCAAAGCTCTTGCGGTTCGACGCGGTCAGGTAATCCAGCGCCTTGACGACGCCCGCAAGACCGACGCCCGGGGCTTCGATGTCACGGGCCTTGTAAACCCCGGTCGCAATCAGCACCGCATCATGCTGGCCCCGGATCGCGTCAAAGGAAATGTCCACGCCCACATTGCAATTCATCACGAATTGAACGCCAGCTTTTTCAAGCTGTTCAATACGTTGCATGACAACGGGCTTTTCCAGCTTGAAGCTGGGGATGCCATAGGTGAGCAAGCCCCCCGCACGGTCATAGCGGTCATAGACCGTCACCTGCACGCCCTTGCGCCGCAGCGCATCGGCCGCCGCCAGACCCCCCGGACCGGCCCCGATGATGCCCACGGATTCCGCCCGCTCTGCCCCCGGCTTGATCGGCAACACCCAGCCGTTTTCCCAGGCAAGATCGGTCAGATACTTTTCCACCGCGCCAATCGTCACCGTGCCGTGGCCCGACTGCTCGATCACGCAATTGCCCTCGCACAGCCGGTCCTGCGGGCAGATGCGGCCGCAGATCTCGGGGAATGTGTTGGTGGCCTGCGAAATCTCATAGGCTTCCTGCAACCGGCCCTCAGCCATCAGGCGCAGCCAGTCGGGGATGTTGTTGTGCAGCGGACAATGCGACTGGCAATAGGGCACGCCGCACTGGCTGCAACGGCTGGCCTGCTCGGCCGCCTTCTCGGCCGCGAACTCGCGGTAAATCTCTTGGAAATCTGTGGCGCGCAAAGTGGCGTCGCGCTTGTTGGGCATTTCTTTGCCCAAGCTTACGAACTTCAGCATTTTCTGCGTGGCCATGGCTGCGCCCTCAAGGTTCTTGGCTATCGGCGCAGGGATACTTTGGACGGGCGGGGAATAAAAGTCAGTATAGGTTACCTATTCGGCAGTTATTTCATGCCGCACGGCAACAAACGGGGTATTCGGTCAAAATTTAGGTCAGTCTTGATTACCTATGCACTCAAAACCCCAAGGAAAGCGCCACCAAAGCCGCCGATCCCACGATGATTCGCCACCAGCCAAACAGCGCATAGCCGTGGCGGCTGATGTAACTCAGCAGCCATTTCACCACGATCACCCCGGTGATGAAGGCCAATCCAAAGCCCAGCGCAATTTGCGACCAGGCCGAGAAATCCAGCACATCGCGGTTCTGCAGCAGATCGTAGCCTACCGCCGCCGCCATGGTCGGCATCGAAAGGAAGAACGAAAACTCGGCCGCCGCCCGCTTCTCCACCCCCATCAGCAAGGCCCCGACAATCGTGGCCCCAGACCGCGACACACCGGGAATCATCGCCAGACACTGCACGAATCCAATGGCCAGCGCCTTGCGCAGAGGCAGCGCGGTGGCATCGTGATAGACCGGCGTCGGCGCGATGCGGTCGATGAACAGAAGAATAATTCCGCCCAGAATCAAAATGATGGCAATCAGTCGCGGGGTTTCGAACAGAACCGTCTTGATGAAATCATGCGCCAGAACGCCGATCACCACGGCGGGCAGAAACGCCAACAAGACCGAGACGATGAACCGCATCGCCGCCGGGTCGCGGTGGGCGGTGGAAAACACCTGCCACAACCTGGCGAAATAGACCGTCAGCAGCGCCAGAACAGCGCCCAGTTGGATAACCACCTCAAAGGTTTTCCCGGCACTTTCAAAGCTCAGGAAATGCGAAGCCAACAGAAGATGGCCCGTCGAAGAGACCGGCAGAAACTCGGTCAACCCTTCCAGCAGGCCCAGCAGGGCGACTGTAACCAGATCGCCCAATCAGGCTTTCCGCAGGTTCTTGGCCGATTCCTTGATGGCCGCATATTGGCCCGAAGGCCGATAGCACCACAGATACTCTGGCAGGACCGCATCCATATCGACAGGCACGATCCCCAGATCGGCAAAGCCCTTGGCGCCGGGGCTGACGACGTTGTCTGCCCCAAGGCTTGTCACCTGATCGCGGGTCAGCATCTTGTTCGGGAACAGCCCCAGCGTCAGGGCCGAGGCGAAATCCAGACCCGTCGCCATTATGCGCGCGGCAAAGAACGGGATGTTCAGCACCAGACGGCGACGGCGAATGATGCCCAACATCTTGACCATCAAAGCCCGGAAGGTCGCAACCTCTGGCCCGCCCAGCTCATAGATGCCCTGCGCCCCGCCCAAGACACCCTTGACCGCGGCCTGCGCCACATCATCCACATGCACCGGCTGGAACCGCGTCTCGGCCCCGACGACCGGCAGGACCGGCCCCATCCGCGACATGGCGGCAAAGCGGTTGAAGAACTGATCCTCGGTGCCGAAAATCACCGAAGGCCGCAGGATCATGGCCGTCGGAAACGCCGCCAACACCGCCGCTTCGCCCACCCCTTTGGATTGGGCATAAAGGCTGGCACCGTTCACATCCGCCCCGATGGCCGAAAGATGCACCAGCGTCTTGACCCCGGCCTCGGCCGCAAACCGCGCAATGCGGCCGGGTGCTTCGGCCTGAACGGCGGCAAAGTTGTTCTTGCCGCCCCGGTCAAAGGTGCCCACGCAGTTCACCACCGCATCGGCCCCGGCCATGGCGGCGCGCACCGATGCCTCGTTGCGGATATTGCACAGCACAGGCTCGACCTGCCCGACCGCGCCATAGGGCTTGACGTGCAGGGCCTCGTTCGGGCGACGGACCGCGACGCGGACCCGCCAGCCCTTCTTGGCCATGCGGCGCGCGATGTAACGACCGACAAAACCCGAGCCGCCGTAAATGGTGACAAGCTTGCTCATCTGGGAAACCCCTGCTGGCACAGTTTGAATTGGCCCCTGCATAGCTTTGTGGCCCAGAACGGGCAAGGCAAAAGGCCGCCCCCCTGCCGCGACAAAATTCACGAAATGACCGTTGACACCCCCAAGCGCCCCGGCTAAACCCCGGCGCACTGAAAACGTGCCCAGATGGCGGAATTGGTAGACGCACTGGTTTCAGGTACCAGCGCTGCAAGGCGTGGAGGTTCGAGTCCTCTTCTGGGCACCATTTCGATCAAATGACCGCCTTCCGGCGGTCTTTTGCTTTTCAGGGCTTGCCAGCGTTGACCCATGGCGCCGGCGGGGCTAAGCCGCTAGCAACCCTGATGATCGGACAGAGCTCGTGACCATTCACCTTTACCAAAACGACCTGCCCGACGGGCTGGATCTTGGCCCCATCGTGGCCATCGACACCGAAACCATGGGGCTTGACCCGCGCCGCGACCGGCTTTGTTTGGTGCAGCTTTCCGATGGCAAGGGCGATGCCCATCTGGTGCAGATCGCCCGCGGCCAGACATCGGCACCAAACCTGCAAAGGCTCTTGACCGATCCGGCGGTGCTGAAGCTGTTTCACTTTGGCCGCTTTGACATTGCCGCCTTGCAAAACGCCTTTGGCGTGCGCACCGCGCCGGTCTGGTGCACCAAGATCGCCTCGAAGCTGATCCGCACCTATACCGACCGGCATGGGCTGAAATACCTCTTGCTGGAATATGTGGGGGTGGATGTCTCGAAGGCCCAGCAGACCAGCGACTGGGGGGCCGCCAGCCTGACCGAGGCGCAAAAGGATTATGCGGCCTCTGACGTGCTTTACCTGCACAAGCTGAAAGACGCGCTTGAGGCGATCTTGCACCGGGAGGGGCGGATGGCGCTGGCGCAGTCCTGCTTTGATTTCCTGCCCACACGGGCGGAACTGGACCTTCTGGGCTGGGATGAGCCGAATGACCTCCTCCACCACTGATTTTCTGGCCACCGGCCGCCGCGTCATCGCCCGAGAGGCCGAGGCACTTGGCCTGTTGGGCGACAGTCTTGGCGAGAGTTTCGGCCGCGCGGTCGAACTTATTCTGGCCGCCAAAGGCCGGGTGATCGTATCGGGTATGGGCAAATCGGGCCACATTGCCCGCAAGATTGCGGCAACCCTGGCCTCGACCGGAACGCCTGCGCATTTTGTCCACCCCGCCGAGGCGAGCCATGGCGATCTGGGCATGGTGACGACAGGCGACGTGGCGTTGGTGCTGTCGAATTCGGGCGAGACCTCGGAACTTGCCGATATCGTCGCCCATACCCGGCGGTTTTCGATTCCGCTGATCGGGGTTGCGGGGCGCGAGGGCTCAACGCTGTTGCGGCAATCGGATGTGGCCATCCTCTTGCCCGCCGCACCCGAAGCCTGTGAAACGGGGATTGTGCCGACCACATCCACCACCATGACGCTGGCCTTGGGCGACGCGCTGGCGATTGCGCTTATGGAGAATCGCGCCTTCACGCCTGAACATTTCCGCATGTTCCACCCCGGCGGCAAGCTGGGGGCGAAGCTGATGAAGGTGCGCGACCTCTTGCATGCCGAAGTGCCGCTGATCGGGCGTGACCGGCCGATGGGCGAGGCGCTTCTCGAGATCAGCCGCAAGGGCTTTGGCGTGGTGGGCGTCACCGATGATGCGGGGCTTTTGGCGGGCATCATCACCGACGGCGACTTGCGCCGGCAAATGGAGGGGCTTCTGGGGCTGACCGCCGGGCAGGTGATGACGAAAAATCCGCGCACGGTTGCTCCTGATGCGCTGGCCGAAACGGCGGTGGCGCTGATGAATGACCGCAAGATCACCTGTCTTTTCGTGGTCGACCCGGCCGAGCCGGGCCAAGTCCGGGGCATCCTGCACATCCACGATTGCCTGCGCGCCGGGGTTGTCTAGGTGGCGCGGAACTTCGCCAAGGGCAATCTTCATTCGCGGATCGTGATGATCCTGAAAGTCACCCTGCCCCTTGTGGCGCTGGCTTTGCTTGCTTCGCTTTTCCTGTTTTCCCGCAACATCGATCCCGAGGATGCGATCCCTTATGCCGATGTCGAGATTGCCGACCGGCTGGCGCAGCCGCGGATGACCGGGGCGGGATTTTCCACCGTCACGTCGGACGGGGCGACGCTGACCCTGTCGGCTGATGAAGCCACCCCCGGCGAGGCAGGCGGCACCGTGACGGGCCTGCGCGGAGAACTGTCGGCGGCCGACGGCTTTCGCGCCGAGATTTCCGCCCGCCTTGGGGTTCTTGACCGCACGGCAGGCACCTTTGTGCTGGATCAGGGCGTTCGGATTGCAACCTCGACCGGTTATGAAATGACCATGGAACGGCTGACCCTTGGCACCGCGCGCAGCTTTATGGAAAGCGGCGGGCCGGTGCAGGCCACGGCACCGATGGGACAGCTTGAAGCGGGGGGGCTGCGGATGGATCTGACCGCAGATGGCAAGACCCATCTTCTGGTTTTCAACAAGGGCGTGCGCCTGATATACCAGCCTAATCCCTAACGGATTTTCCAGATGCGCAGCCATTTCCTTTCCCTTGTCCTTGCGGCCGCCCTGGCGCTGCCGCTGGGTACGGCGCTTGCGCAGGGAACCAATGTTGCCTTTGGCGGGTTGAAGGCCGATACGCGGCTTCCGGTCGAGGTGACGGCAGAAAACCTGACCGTGAATCAGGCAGATGGCAGCGCGGTGTTCGCGGGCGATGTTCTGGTCACGCAGGGCGAGATGCGGATGCAGGCCGGCGAGATCCGGGTGGAATATGATGCCACCGGCAAGGGGATTGCCCGGCTGTTCGCCTCGGGCGGGGTGATTGTGGTCAATGCCACCGACGCGGCCGAGGCGGCGCAGGCCGTCTATACCATCGCCTCGGGCGAGGTGGTGATGACGGGCGGTGTGCTGTTGACCCAGGGCCAGGCCGCAATCAAGGGAGACCGGCTGGTCATCAACCTGCAGACCGGCACCGGTCGCATGGAGGGTGGCGTAACCACCACATTCACGCCGGGGGGCAACTGATGGCCTCTCCGCCGAAATCTGCCCAAGGCCAGGCCGGCCCGGAACTGACCGTGACCGCAGGAAGCGGCGGGCTGTCGATCGTCAACCTGCGCAAAAGCTACAAGCGGCGGCCGGTCATTCGCGATGTTTCGTTGCAGCTTAATCGGGGTGAGGTGGTGGCGCTCTTGGGCCCCAATGGCAGCGGCAAGACCACCACCTTTTACGCCATCGCCGGGCTGGTCACGCCAGAGGGCGGGCAGGTTCTGATCGACGGGCGCGATGTGACCACCCTGCCGATGTATCGCCGGGCGCAGCTGGGCATCGGCTATCTGCCGCAAGAGGTGTCGATCTTTCGCGGCCTGTCCGTGGAAGACAATATCCTCGCGGTGCTGGAAATCGGCATTTCCGACCGCCACAAGCGGCGCGAGCGGTTGGAAGAGCTGCTGAGCGAGTTTTCCATCACCCACCTGCGCCGCGCGCCGGCGCTGGCGCTTTCCGGAGGCGAGCGGCGGCGGGTCGAGATTGCGCGCTGTCTGGCGGCCGATCCAAAATACCTTTTGCTGGACGAACCCTTTGCTGGGGTTGATCCGATTGCCGTGGGAGAGATCCGCCATCTGGTGCAGGACCTGAAATCCGAGATCGGGGTGCTGATCACCGATCACAACGTCCGTGAAACGCTGGAAATCGTTGATCGGGCTTATATTCTGCATGATGGCACCGTGCTGAAGCACGGGACCACCGATGAGATCGTTCGCGACGAAATGGTGCGGCGCGTCTACTTGGGTGAAAACTTCCGCATCATTTGAAAGATGGGCGCACGCCACAGTTGACAACTGGCCTTGCCGATCCCCAAATGAAAGGGATGCAAGCGTCTGTCGCCCTTCATGGTCTTGACGATGCGGCCGGTCCCCGGCCCCGCCACAGCCCTGATGTGGCGAGCAAAAACCTAACAATAACAGAGAGAAACCTCAGCCCCGGCCGGCAGTCCGGGTCTGCCCACCTGCGCGAAGGAGGCATCATGCGCTATCAGATCAGCGGCAAGCAAATCGACATCGGCGAAGCGCTTCAGACCCATGTGAAGGCCGAGCTTGGCGAGGTTGTGGAGAAGTACGCGCAGCGGCCGACCGAGGCGGTGGTGGTGTTTTCCAAGTCGGCGCATGAATTCGTCTGCGAAGCCACGATCCATCTGTCGACGGGCCTTTCGGCCCAGGCCAAGGGCCATGCCACTGAAATATATGCCGCTTTCGAATCCTGCCGCGAGAAGATGGACAAGCAATTGCGCCGCTACAAACGGCGGATCCGCAACCACCATCACAACCGTCCGGCCCCTGTTGAATTCGCTGGGGCTTCCTCGTATATCCTCGCGCCAACAGAGGAACCCGAAGACGGGGACGCGGGCGATCTGCAGCCCATCGTGATTGCCGAGATGGAGACGAAGATCCCTTCGATCACCGTCGGCGAAGCGGTGATGCAGCTTGAGCTGGGCGGCCAACGGATGCTGGTGTTCCGCAACGAAGGACATGGCGGCGTCAATGTCGTATATCGCCGGGATGACGGCAATATCGGCTGGATCGACCCGCGCAACAGCAAATAGGCCGGCTGAGATGCGCGGCGCATACGGGAACGGCCGATGGACCTGTCGAAACTTCTGACCCCCGCCGCAGTGCGGGTCATGGGCCAGATGACCAGCAAGAAGCGTCTCTTCCAGGAACTGGGAGAGATCGCAGCCCAGGCCTATGGCCTGACCGCCGCCACGGCGATTGACGGGCTGCAAGAACGCGAAAGCCTTGGGCCAACGGGCGTGGGCAACGGGATTGCGCTGCCTCATGCCCGTCTGATCAGGCTTGAGAAGATCACCGGCATTTTCCTGCGACTGGAAAAGCCTTTGGACTATGAAAGCGTGGACCGGCAGCCGGTGGATCTGGTGTTCTGCCTGTTGGCACCCAAGGATTCGGGCGTCGATCATCTCAAGGCGCTGGCGCTTGTCAGCCGCACCATGCGCGACGCAGGCATCTGCGCCAAGCTGCGTGCCAATACTGATGTGGCAAAGCTTTACGCTATCCTGACCGAAAGCAAGGCGCCGCAAGCGGCCTGATCACTTGACCAGATAAGGCCGACCCCGCCGGTTTGCCGCCATCGGCAAGACGCCATTGGCCGGGAAATCCCCCATCAACACCGGCTGCATCCCCTGATTGCGCAGGTTTTGCAGGAATTGGCCAAAGCCAGTCAGATCCGCCAGAAGCGGTGCCTCCGTCAGCCGGCGCAGGCTGCGCGGGCTGATCTCATCGACGATGGTCTGCAACGGCTCCATCGGGTTTTCGACGAATTCGGCCAGTGTCCAGGTGCGTACCCGCGCCTTGACCCAGGACGCGCGCAGGATCGTCAGAAACTCAGCCTCGATCTTTTGCAGCTGCGCCGCTTCGTGGCGGATGTCGCCAAAGTTGCGGTTGGAATGAAAGAGCGGAATGGCCCAGGCCCCGGAAATCACCGAGATATGGGCATTGGCATCGCCCGCCATGAACCATTTCAGATCCTGATTGTCGGCCGGGCCGAATTGAAAGCACTGACGCTCGCCCCGCGTGTTCCAGATCAGGCTGGTCAGAACGCTTTTCGGGTTATAGTCGCGCATGGCGGCGCTGTCGCACAGCGCGCCGTTGTAGATGGAATCACCGCCGGCAAAATGCACCCGATCGGGGGCGAAAAGATGCCCATGCACCCGCGTGCCTGTGGCCTTGCCCAACCAGATTTCAAAATTCTCAAACAGGTCGGAAAAGCCCTCGAACACCGAATAGGGCGCCGCCGTTCGGCCGTTTTCCCAGTTTTCATTGGGATGGCGCGACTGCATGTAAAGCCCGGCCCGCCCCTTGGTGCGCCGTTCAACCGCGCGGGCAAAAAGCCGGTCGATCTTGCCGGGGTTCGGCTCGGCCGCGGCCTGACCGCTGGAGTTATCGGAGAGGAAGCTGTCATAAAGCCGGTTGGCATGCGGCCAGATCTTGCGGGCGACAAAGCAATCTGACCGGCGCAAAATCTGCAGGTGGTCATCATAGAAGATGTGCGGCTTGCCCTGGAAATCGAACTTGGACAGGGTCAGGGACCGGCTTTCCACCTGATCAGACACCTGCCGCACCAGTGTCTGGAAATAGGATTCATCCGGAGCCCAGACATGGCGGAAATAGCGTTCAATCTCGGCCCGGTCGGGATTGTCGAGAATGGCCGAGAGGGTCGATCGCGTCAGGCACCACCACTGGCTGCCCAGATGCGGCACGATCCCGGCCGGGATGCGCCGTTTCAGCCCGATGCGGCGCTGCAGACGGACACAGCCATCAAACAGCCGCCGCTGTTTGCGCCAGCTGTAAGGAAAGCGCATGGTAAAGCGTTCAAGGTTCAGCCCGCCGATGGTCCAGCCGACATCCTCGGTCGTCATGCTTTCGATGAAATCGGTGCGCGGGCGTTCGTCCAGATAGCGCACCAGTTCGGCGACCGGCCGCAAGGGCAGGCACGAGCCCGAGGACAGATAGACATGGCGCACCTGTGGAAAGCTGCGCAGCATGATGGTGCTCGCCTCTTGCGTGGCGGCCACGATGCCCCATGTGCCCCATTCGCAGGCATGACGGCCCGAAAAGCGGACATTGCCCAGATCGCCAAGCGCCTTGACCAGCCCGTCATAGCCCTTGCGCTTGACCCGCTTATCAACGTGGATCACCACCGGGCAGCCATGCGTGGCCCAGTGCCGCGCCACCTGCGCCGCCCGGTCCAGTGCCGTATGGCACAGCATGACAAAGCCCACGGTCATGCCCAGTTCCCCTTGGACATCAGGCCCAGAATTTCAAGCTGCCGCCAGTTGATGTATTTCTCGGACCATTTGCACTACAGGTCGGGCTGCTTGGCCATGGCAAGCCTGTAGGCGCGGTATTCGTGGCTGTTGGCATAGTGCTGCCGGCGTTCCATCTCTTCCTCGGCCTTGTGGGCAAAGGTATCAAGAAACTTGGCATGCAAGAGGACACCCGAGGCCTTTTCGCCGCCCCATTCGTCATAAACCTGATTGAGACCCCGCGGCAAAAGCATGTGGGTCGAAGAGGCATAGGCATAGGACCGGTTCCAGCGCACCAATGGCACCTTGTTCAGGGCCGGGGCGCGTTCGGGCAGATCGGGGAAGAACATCCGCGCCCGGGGGCCGCCCTGAATCCACAGGTTGCCGTATTTGCGGTTGCGCTGGATCGTATAGTTACCACTGTCGAACCATTGCGCGATTTCAAAGGGATCCTGCCCCTCATGATAGGGTTGGGCGTCAAACGGGCCCTTGGGATACATGTCCAGAAGCATTGCCGAAAAGGATTTGATCGACGAGGCATCCAGCCAATCGGTCAGCGCCCGCAAGGGGCGGATGTCGCAGAAGGGGTAGACGAAGAATTCGTCGGGATCGACCACAAGACACCAGTGGTTGTGGCCGTATTTCATCTGAAGCCAGTTCAGCCAATCGACCCCAAAGCGCGCCCGCTTATAGCTGTGCCGCGTGGTCCAAAGCGACACATCAGGCTGTTCGGCCAGATATTCCCGGCTGCCATCGTCGCTGTCATTGTCCACGATCAGGAAATGGTTGACCCCCATTTCGCGGTAATAGCGCAGAAAGAACGGCAGGCGGAAGCGTTCGTTGCGCAGGGTGGAAAACACAAGAATGGCATCGTGCGAGATGGCCGATGTGCGGTCCGCCACGTTGCGCAATTCGCGGCGCTTTCGGAACGCCCGAAACAGCCAGCGCTTGCGGGCGAGGCGCAGCATGTATCTTGAAAAAATTCTCAAACCAAAAAATTCCTGCCTGCAAACACCGTTTCAGGCCCATGCCTATCATGCAAGGCTTAAGACCGTCTTGAAATGCGCCGCCCATGTGGGCCGCTGCCAAGCGGTCGTCTCGCCTTTACTCTGCGGCTGGGCAGACTGCCGAACGATTGTTTCCACCCAAGAATATATATCAGAAGCGGGCAGGTAAACCGCCTTGTTTCCAATGAGTTCGCGGGTCACCGCAAGATCGGTGGCGATCACGGCTGTACCAAGGCTTGCCGCCTCAACCGGAGGCAGACCAAAGCCCTCGGCGAGCGAGGGGGCAAGCAGGGCGCGGGCGTGGGCAAGAAGCGCCGCAACCGCACCATCGGACAGCCCGGGCAGCACGCGGATGGGCCCATCGGGCGGCAGCGCGTCCAGCCGGGCAAGAAGGGCCGCATCGGCCCAACCCCGGTTGCCGATGATGTAAAGCCGGGGCGCTGGTGCCGGCAGGTGCGCCCAGAGATCCAACAGAAAGGCGTGGTTCTTGCGCGGCTCGATCGTCACGAGGGCGACGAAGTAGGGGGCCGAAAGATCAATGCCCTGCGGCAGCAAGGCCGGGTCCGATGGCGCCAGATCGACGCCAAGGTTTGCAACATGTCCCGGCGGCACGCGGCCCAGCCGGGCAAGCTGCACCTCGGTCAGGCGGCGGGTGGCCTCGGTCAGGTGGACGACCTGGCTGGCATGGGCAGAAACGGCGGCAAGGCGGGTGCGAAAGGGCTCTACCGTGCCGGGGCGGGCAAACTCGGGGTGGTCAAGGGGAATGGTGTCATGGATCAGCACGGTGACGGGCAGACCTGCCCCGGCCAGCGCGACAAGCGTTTTGGGCCCAAGGTTGGCATGGCCAACGTTCAGATAGCTGGTGCCGGGGGGCAAGCGCCGCAGAAGGCGCGGCAGGCCGGGCCGGATGGCACGCGCCACGGCAAGCTGGCGCGCGGCGGTTTCAGCGCGGGCGCGCAGAGGGTCAAGGCGGTGCAAAAGCCGCGAGAGGAGATCGGCAGGCGGCAGGGCGGCGTGATCATGGGCCAGCGCGGCAAGCCGCCGACAGCCCGGCGCATCCAGCAAGAGCCAGCCCGCCGCGCTGCGGACAAGGCCATGAAGCGGCGTTTCAAGCTGGCAAAGATGGGAAAGATAGGCGAATTCCACCCGGTCGATGCCGGTCATCGGCCCGCGTCCCAGCCGCGACACCAACCGCGTCAGATCCAGAAGCCGGGCGGAAACCACCGGTTACTGCGCGGCCTTCTGCAAGGCCATCATGTCGTGCAGATAGGCGGAAAACTCATCGCGCAGATCGGGCCGGGCCAGACCAAAGGCCACGCTTGCCTGCAGAAAGCCCGACTTGGACCCGCAGTCATAACGCTGGCCCCGGAACCGATAGCCATAGACCTTGCCCGATTTCGTCTCTTCGGCGATGGCGTCGGTCAGCTGGATTTCCCCACCTGCCCCTTGCTTCAGCTTGTTGAGATTGGTCAACACCTTGGGCTGCAGGATATAGCGGCCGATCACCGCCAGATTGGAGGGCGCATCGGCGGCCTTGGGTTTCTCCACCATGCCCTTTGTCTCGACGATAGAGCCCATGTCCTGCCCGATATCGAGAATACCGTAGCTTGAGGCCTTTTCAGGCGAAACCTCCATCGCGGCGACCATATTGCCGCCGGTCTGCTCATAGGCTTCCATCATCTGCTGCAGGCAAGGCTTTTCGGCGGCGATCACGTCATCGGGCAAGAGAACCGCAAAGGGTTCATTGCCGATCAGGCGGCGGGCGCACCAGACGGCAAGGCCAAGGCCCAGCGGCCGGTTTTGCCGCAAATAGGCGATGGCCCCGGAATCCATGTTGGTTTCCTTAAGGATTTCAAGAAGTTCATCCTTTCCGGCCTTGCGCAGCGTGTTTTCAAGTTCGGGCGAGTGATCAAAGTAATCTTCAAGCGCCGATTTGCCCTTGGAGGTGACGAAGATGAATTCCTTGATCCCGGCAGCCCGCGCCTCATCAATCGCGTATTGGATGAGCGGGCGGTCAACAAGGGTCATGATCTCTTTCGGAATGGACTTGGTCGCCGGCAAGAACCGCGTGCCCATGCCTGCAACCGGAAAGACCGCCTTGGTGACTTTTTTTCGCCTTCATGTCCGATACCTTCACTCTTACGGCCTTTGGCCAAGATTAAACAATATCGCGCAACAGTTAAAAGGGAATTTGGCCAAATCATGACACAGACACCATGGATGGTGATTAATAGCACACATGACCGATTCCGGGGATGATTATTCGGATAGGGCGGGGCGGACCTAGAGGACAGGTCGCAGGGGGGCGATGCGGGCGGTTTCCTCGGCGATGCGGCGCGTGAACGGGGCAAGGCGCAAGCGGGGTCCCTCACGCGTGGACCAGCCGAACAGCCCGCCGGTCTGCAACCAGATGCCATGGTCGGTGAACGCCACCCGATGGGCGCGGGGGCTGGGGGCAAGGCAGATCACGGTGACGACCCTGCCTTCGGCGCGTGCGATCCGCGCCTGTTTCATCAGCGCCGCACGCTGCCAGATCCGACCCGAGATCACCGCGCCGCGCCGCGGTCCGGTTTCGGGAAGCGCCATGAAACCGGGCGCCGTCGGAACCAACGCCGCCAAAGGGGACAGGGGGCGCGCCATGCCGTCATCCCAACCGGCTGCCAGGCTGGCAGCAAGCCGCTCGGCCTCGGGTTCGGAAATCCGGCGGGCGCGGCGCAGATCGGCCAGCCGACGGCGCTGCGCCTCGATGGCGGGGATAGTCTCGGCCTCCAGCGCCTCGGGCGCGTGGCGGCGCAGGAACACCGCGATACTGGCTGCAATCTCATGCAGATCGGTGGGAACGCGGTCGGCCCGCCGCCGGACGCTGGCGGCAAAGCCGTGATGCACCTGCGCGTCAGGCACCACGGCGGTTAGGCCATGCCCGGCAAGCCGCAGGTTCACATCTGCGTAATCAAGATAGAACCGAAAGGCAGGGTCAAAACCGCCGATGGACAGAAGGGCTGGCCGGCGAAAGGCGCAGTTGGTGCCTTGGGTTTTCACCGCGCGCGCGGGCGCGCCGGGGTAGGTGGTGGCATCGTCAGGCAAGGGGTGGTCAAGGCCAAGGGCATCCACCTCGCAGGCCTTCCATTGAAAGGAAATCCCGTTGCGGCCGCGCACAAAGCCGGTGGCGGCCACCACATCAGGCCGCGCCAGGGCGCCGCAAAGCCGGGACAGCCAAGTCGGTTCGGCCACCGCATCATCGTCGATGAAGGCCACCATTTCACCCGCGGCGGCCGAAAGCCCCAGATTGCGCGCGGCCGAGATATTGGCCTCGTCAAAGTGCAAAAGCTTCAGGGGCAGCCCCGTGGCCTTAGCTGCTTCAATCCCGGCGGGATCGGCCACGACGATGACCTCGATCTGCGGGTGATCCTGCTGGGCCAATGCCATCAGACAGCGCGCCAGTTCTGCCGCGCGGTGGCGGCTGACGACGATGACGGTGGCGGCGGGCAGGGTCATCCCATCTCTGCCATCATGGCCTCGATCAAAGGCACGTCCGAGGGGTTGTTCAACTCCCAGAACTGGCGGCCCTTGGCCTGAACCTCAACGCACAAGACCTGCCGCCCGTTTTCAAGAAACCGCAACTGTTCCAGCCCCTCCAGCGTCTCCAAGGGGCCGATGGGCCAAGTCGGATAGGCGGCAAGGGCGGCGGGGCGGTAGGCGTAGACGCCAACATGGTGGAAGACCGGGGTTTCATCGCTGTCGGCATAGGTCTTGCCCATGAAGGGGATCACCTCTTTCGAGAAATAAAGCCCCCGCATCCCCGCCCCGAACACCGCCGTTGTGCCACCCACCCGCCCCGCCCGGCGATCAGCCAGAAAGCCGTTCAGCGCCCGGCCATCGCAGCGCAGAACCGGGGTGGCGATATCGGCGCCGGGGTCGGCCAGAAGCCCGCGAACCAGATCTTCAACGAACCAGGCAGGCGTCAGCGGCGCATCGCCTTGCAGGTTCACCACCACATCATAGCCGGGCAGCTTGGCCGCCACCTCGGCACAGCGTTCGGTGCCGTTTTGCGCATCGGACGAGGTCATCACCACCTCGGCCCCAAAGGCTTCGGCATGGGTGCGGATGCGGTCATCATCGGTGGCGACCACCACCCGGTCCACGCCCTTGACGGCCATCGCCGCCTCCCAACTGCGGCGGATCAGGGTTTTCTCGCCATCAGGGCCTTTCAAAGACACCAAAGGCTTGCCCGGATAGCGGGTGGAGGCATAGCGGGCGGGAATTGCGATCAGCACGCTCATGCCTTCAACTCCACGCCGGGGGCATAGGCGATGAAGAACGGGTTGTCCCAGCCCGGCTTGCCATAGGCCAAGGGGGTATGGTCGTCAAAGCGGACGACATGGCCGCCTGCGCCGCGCAAGACGGCATCGCCTGCGGCGGTGTCCCATTCCATGGTGCGGCCAAGGCGGGGGTAAAGATCGGCCTCGCCCGTGGCGACAAGGCAGAATTTCAGGCTGGAGCCGGCCGATTTCATGTCCTTGCAGGCATATTTGCCGATGTAGTCATCGGTGGCCGCATCGCGGTGCGATTTGGAGGCCACCACCATCAGGCCCGCATTGTCGGGCTTTGACACCGAAAGCGCGCGACTCGCGCCCGCTGCGGCCTTGTCCAGCGCCCCGGTTTCTTCCACCGCCTGCCCGTCAGCGCGCGTGTAACACAGCCGCCCGTGGGCCGGGGCATAGACCACCCCACGCACAGGCACGCCGTTTTCGACATAGGCGATGTTCACCGTGAAATCGCCCCGGCGCTGGACGAATTCCTTCGTGCCATCCAGCGGATCGACGATGAAAAAGGTCTGGGCAGTCAGGGCATGGCTTTCGGCCTGCTCTTCGGTGATCAAGACCACATCGGGAAAGGCCGCGCGCAAGCCAGCCGAGATGATCGCATCGGCGGCCTCGTCGGCCTCGGTCACCGGGCTGGCGTCGCTTTTGGATTTCACCTCAAAATCGGGGCCGTTGTAGACCTCCATGATGCGGTCCCCGGCCTCGAGGGCAAGGCGGCGGATGATCGGAATCAGGCGGTCGAAATCCATGGTCGGTCCTTTTGGCCGGGCAAAATCGCCCTTGGCGTTGATTAAACATCACCTCGCCTTTATCATGCCTTGAAAAGGGAACAGCAAGATTTCCGGTGTATACGGGGCCCAGACCCCGAGTGAGGTGATGCAGATGTTTCAGCCCAGCGTGCCGCGAACCCGCATCGGCAGCCTCGTCGCATTCCTTGAACTGATCTTTCACGCCACCGTCCGTCATGTCCGCAAATCCAATGGCAATGCGATTGTCGGGCTTTTGGTGTCGATTGCGCAGTCGCTGGTGGGCATCGGGGTGATGGTGCTGATGTTCAGCCTGATTGGGCGTGGCATTGGCACACAGGTGCGGGGTGATTTCATCTTGTACATCATGTCGGGCATCTTCAGCTTCATGACCCATTCGAAGACCATCAAGGCGGTGTCGAGCGCGGATGGTCCCACCTCGGCCATGATGAAACACGCGCCGATGAACACCATCGTTTCGGTGTCGGCGGCAGCACTTTCGGCGCTTTACCTGCAAACCCTGTCGGCGGCGGTGATCCTGTTTGGCTATCATGCACTGTGGACCCCGATCTCGATCGATCAGCCGGTCGGCGTGGCGATGATGTATATCCTGTGCTGGTGCTCGGGGATTGGCATCGGGCTGAACTTCAAGGCCGCCACCCCCTGGGCGCCCGGCTTCTATACCGTGGCGACCACAGCCTATACGCGGGCGAACATGGTGTTTTCGGGCAAGATGTTCGTGGCCAACCTGACCCCGATGTCCATTCTGGTGGTGTTCATCTGGAACCCGCTGTTTCAATGCATCGACCAGACTCGGGGCTATATGTTCCTGAACTATGACCCGCGCTATACCTCGGCCCTTTATCCGTTGATCACAACCTTTGTGCTGATCGTCATCGGCCTGATGGCCGAGCGCTATACCGAAAAGCATATCTCGGCGAGCTGGAACGCCAAGCGATAGGTGTTGGCCTGTCCCGGCCGATCGCTGCACCCCTGCCACAGGGCTGTGGCCGGTTGACGACAGTGCTGTCGATTTTCCGCAGATTCTTCTGACGGCAAAACGCTGAGCCCGCTTGCAGCCCCAATTGCCCCCCCCTATATACGCCCAGAAGCCGGGAACAGGCGGGTGCCTGTTGTCCGCGTCTCACATGGGATCGGGTCGGGATGCCATCTTGGGTTCCGCCCATATCATCGCCTAAGGAAAGGGACACTCATGGCCAAAGTCATTGGTATTGACCTCGGGACGACCAACTCTTGCGTTGCCATCATGGACGGCTCGCAGCCCCGGATCATCGAAAACGCAGAAGGCGCGCGCACCACGCCCTCGATCGTCGGTTTCACCGAAAACGAGCGTCTGGTCGGCCAGGCCGCCAAGCGTCAGGCGGTCACCAACGCCGCGAACACCGTGTTTGCCGTCAAGCGTCTGATCGGACGCCGCTTTGACGATCCGGTGATCGTCAAAGATCAAAAGAACATGCCCTACAAGATCGTCAACGGCGGCAATGGCGATGCCTGGGTCGAAGTGCGCGGCGAAAAGTATTCGCCCAGCCAGGTTTCGGCTTTCATCCTGCAAAAGATGAAGGAAACCGCCGAGTCTTACTTGGGTGAAACCGTCACCCAGGCCGTCATCACGGTGCCCGCCTATTTCAACGACGCCCAGCGTCAGGCCACCAAGGACGCGGGCAAGATCGCCGGTCTGGAAGTGCTGCGCATCATCAACGAACCCACCGCAGCGGCGCTAGCCTATGGCCTTGACCGCAAGGAATCGCGCACCATCGCGGTTTATGACCTTGGCGGCGGCACCTTCGACATCACCATTCTGGAGATCGACGACGGTCTGTTTGAAGTGAAGTCCACCAACGGGGATACTTTCCTTGGCGGTGAAGACTTTGACATGCGCATCGTCAATTACCTGGCCGAAGAGTTCAAGAAAGAGCATGGCGTTGACCTGTCCTTGGACAAGATGGCGCTGCAGCGTCTGAAAGAGGCAGCCGAAAAAGCCAAGATCG
>Ga0194133_10001179_pt1 | contig 47960 bp, 48 predicted proteins | sample TA2KigOf40mmetaG_FD_155448 | JGI IMG/M metagenome (GOLD analysis project Ga0194133, IMG submission 155448) | Freshwater microbial communities from Lake Tanganyika, Tanzania - TA2015055 Kigoma Offshore 40m | ecosystem: Environmental > Aquatic > Freshwater > Lake | place: Tanzania: Lake...
CAAAGATTGACCAACTGTATCAATACCAATGTGGTAACCAGCCTTGAGCAAGTTAATGTTAGCAAGGTCTCCTTGTCCAGCGGGGTTCAATTGTGCCCATTGGCTGTTGGTATCCTTGGGTAAAAGCTCAGAAGGGTCCTGAACATTTGGCTTGCCGCATGATGCTGGGATTCCTTGAACTCCAGATTGACCACCAGCTACATCAGAATAGCGCTCGTTGCCCTTTGCTTCAATATCCTCAGCAGGTAGAGGACCATTTTTGCGCTCATTTTGGTAAGCAGGTTGTTCATTGGACTCCATCATTTCACTACCATACATTCCCTTTGAGTTGAAGTATTTAAATAAATATACGAATCCAATGATAGCCAACACAATTAAAATCCAATTATCTTTAACCTCTTTTGGGAAGACTGCCAAGATTTTAGAAATAAAGTCACTCATTATATAAAATTAGCGATAAAATATTTTTCAAATTAATAATTAATTGTTTGACAAACATTTAATTAATAGTTATAGTTATTACTAAACATTTCACTTATCTAAATTGTAAAATAATTAGTCTGGAAATTGTTCGAATTATAGAAACCTATTCTATTATCAAAAATTATTATTATCAATTTTCCATTATTTCATTCATACTAAAATCTTCATCGTCACTTTCATCAATATCATCCAACATGTATGTCTTTTTTATATTTTTAACTTCTAAATAAGCTAATATAGCTGATTGTTTTGCTTGCTTTGCTCTCTCTCTAGCCTTTTTATAAATTTCATAATATACTTGATTTGGCTGTTTCAATGTTATAGTTTCTAAATTCTCTAAACTATCTCCTAGCTCCATTTCTTTTAAATCATTAGGGTCATCTATTTCTTTTTTAACATCTTTATTTAAATCTTCTATTTCTAAAGTAATATTCTCATCTCCAAATTCCACTTTTGATTCCACTTTTGCCATTGGTTTTGTATCTTGTTCTTGTTTTTTATCATCATCTTCTTCAAATACTAAATCTGTGATTTCTTCTAAACCTAAAATATCATTATTCTTTGTATTTGTATTTGTATTTGTATTTGTATTTGTATTTGTATTTGTATTTGTATTTGTATTTGTATTTGTATTTGTATTTGTATTTGTATTTGTATTTGTATTTGTATTTGTATTAGCATTAATATTGCTATTTGTTTTTTGAACTTGTGATTTGTCAGGTGTAATAGTTAAATTATATGGTTCTGTTTTTACAGTCTCTAAAGTATGTTTGTTTGTATCAATATGAATAACAGTATTCGTGTTATCTTCGATTGCTGGAACAATACCCACTACACTTTCATTAATATTTTTTTGTGATGGAACTTGTGATTTATCACTTCTTTTAATAAAACAAGAATCTAAAAAGGGGTCTGGACTAACTACCATAGATTGCTTAAGTTCTATTTCTATTTGAAAATTTCTAGAAGTAAATTTTATACCCTGTATTTCTAAAATAGATATTAACAGTTTTTCTTGTGAAATATCCTCTATATTTATAATACTATCCGTTTCACTATATATTTTAATATTTGGTTTTACGTTTACTCTAAGCAAATAATTTTTACCTGATTTATAAATTTTAAAAGGAGAAGTAAATGCTGTTTCAATATCATCTTTTTCTAACTTGGTTTGGAACCATGATTCCCCTTTTACATAAATTAATTCTTGACATTTCGATTCTAAATTTTCAATCCAACTAATAAAAATATTATCATTATTATCAAACATCAAGTCTGCATACACCTTTTTACCATTTTTTATAAATCCCTGTTTCGTGAAACATTTAGGGGTTTGAATATATAATGTTTTATTATTTTTGTATAAAATACGTGTAAAATACGAACCTCCAGGAATAGTAGTTGGTGGTCCTAAAAATATATTTGAAAAATCATAATCCATAGTTGGTTCAATAATATTGTCAATCATTTATTCAAATAATAGAAAATATTAATAATAATAACACGCAAATACGCAAATACGCAAATAAATAAATGGGTGTATTCAAATTCCTAAAGTAAATATAAATAAATCACACGCAAAAAATCTGATTTAATTTTATTATCTAGTTTTATACCGAGTTATGCCAAATTCTTTAATGAAACAATGTTTAGACATACTACAAACAGAAGATGTAAGAAATGAAATTAAACGTATTTTTTCACCTGTTACCGATTTAATATTATACGAAATATATCCATATATTTATTTTATTATTTTACTAGTTTTTTTAATATTTATATTAATTTTAGCAATATTAGTTATATTAATATCATTATTGCGTAATAATAAAATATTTGTAAACACTGTTATTTAGTATTTCAATCTTAATATTTATTTTTTCCTATATATATTGTATAAATGGCTAAAACTAGAAACGTGAGTTTTAAATCAAGACAAAGAGGACAAAGCAAGTCTAAAACCAAATCTCAAAAGGGAGGAAACCAAGGTCCTTACCCTGATAGTGCCTGGGGTTTCCAGTTAAACAATGTCGGTGATTTATGGAATCAATTTACACGAACAATGGATAGTTCTTCTACTAGCAATGTAATTACACCTGCTTCTCATGCTCCTGTTGCTGCTGCTCAAAAGGGTGGAAAGGCTAGAAGCCGAAGCCGAGGAAAAAAGGGTGGATATTGGGGTGCTGTTTTGGAACAAGCAATTGTCCCCCTAACTTTGTTAGGAATGCAACAAAAGTTCAAATCCAGAAAACACCATAATGTAGCTAAGAACAAGACAGTTCGTCGTCATTAAACGTCCTATATTAGTGTACTAATTATAATAAGTATTTAAGCAATAATATTTATTATTTATTTTATAATTTTATAGTATAAAATACGCTATGAACTTTGAAAACCAAATACAACAATGGGTTTCTATTGATAACCAAATAAAGGAACTAAATGAGCAATTAAGAGAACTTCGTGACCAAAAAAATGAATTAAATGATTCTATTGCTACCCATGTTGAAAATTCTAATTTGTCAAATGCTACCGTCAAAATAAGTGATGGACGCATTCGTTTTGTTAAGGTAAAAGATACTCAGCCTTTAACATTTAAATATTTAGAATCATGTTTACGAGATATTATAAAAAATGAAGACCAAGTTAATAAAATTTTGGATTATATCAAAAATAAACGTGAAGTCAAATACGTTTCCGAAATTAAACGTATTTATAATAATTAATTTATATCAAAATAGTATATAGTGTTATATGTCTATTATTACTAATAACGATTTAATATTTTATGAAAAAGATGGTGTAATTATGAGTGGTGGATATAGTTTAAATTCTGGATTATTACATCAAGGTATCTCTCCTATGAAAACTATCAACACAATTGAGCAGACCCAAACGGCTGGCTCCGGCTCTCTCGATAGTGCTGTAACAAATAAAGAAGCAAAGGTATCAGATATTTTTGCTAACTTGGCGATTCCTACTGGACTATATTTAATAAACCAAAAACCATTATATAACAACAATAGCAATATCAATATTAATAACAAACCCAGTAATAATTTGAATGAACACTCAATGATTTCTGATGATATTTATGACAAACTATTCAATTTAGTTCAATTGGACGAACTAAACAAGAAAAAATACAATAAAACAAAAAAACACAGACAACAAGAAGACAAATCAAGTCAGTCAAATAAAAAACAAAGACATACGAGAAAAAGAAAATAAATATATAATATTATACATTTATAATATTAAAGCATTATAAATGTATCATTATTTCCAAACATATAATTTTTATGATGATGATTTAATATTTAATAAAGAAGAACAATGTCTTATATGCTGGGAATTTTCTGATGATATAAACGAAATAAATAACTTACAATCTCTCATCATTTTTGATTCAACGTGTAATTGTAACAGCTATTTTCACAACAAATGCTTATACGATTGGGTAAAACGAACACAATCTTGTCCTATTTGTCACAAGTTTTTAACTATTAAAAATAATAAAGTATATCGTTTTTTAAACAAGTCATTCATACAAAATTCTTTAAATAAAGTATCATTTGTTCGTTTTTTTACAATCATTATTTACCTATCTAAAGTCGTAAGTTATTACTTTTTATTACAATTATTTATTTTACTTTGTAAAGTTTATTTTCACACTCATTATGAATATTTAGAACATATAAAAGAAACAGTTGATAAGGAATATATTACAAGTGAAAATGAGGTTTATTATTATAATCATAGTTATTTATAGGTAGTTCAATTATAGGTAGTTCAATTATAGGTAGTTTAATTATAGGTAAGTTTATTTAAAGTTTGCTCCATGTATTGTGATTAAAAGGTGAAACCAAAATACTCTTGAGTCTATCCTTCCAAAATTTAACACGCTGCTCTAAAGCTAGGTCCTTCTCGGTTTTTGGATACACTGGTTGCGTTGCCATCAACTCTTCTTCTTGTGGTGTCATTCGTGGCTTATAACCATAACAATTTACTCCAAAACGCATTTCAGGATTTGCTATAAATCCTCCATTTACACCTGGTCTTCCACAATCATTTTCGTGTCCCTTTATTTTTTGTAATTGGTCATATTTTGATTGTTGTGTTGGGAATAATGCCATTTGATTATCTGACCACCCATAATTACACCAGTCTGCTCCATTTTTATACGCATCTTCCACTTCTTGATAAGTTGCTAATCGTGACCCATATGCGCTACATAATGCTTTTGCGTCTTCATATACATATGTATTTTCTGGAATATTAAATACTTGTTTTCTTAATAATAATTCAGGAATAGGAGCCTTTATAGCATCCACTCTTGTTGTAGAAGTGTCTTCTACTCTTCCAGTATCACTAGTTATAGGAGAACCACTTGCTTTCTGAATATCCTTTACAAAATCTGGAACTTTCTCTAATGTAATTAAATCCTTAATTGTTTTAACTATGTCAACATTGAAAAAATACTGAATTGCGCTTATTAATAGTAAAATAATAAAAATAGTAATTACTAAACTTAATAACCAATTACTGGAACTCGAATCGACATTTACTGAAGAAGAATCTGTTGCTCCAAACAATACTCTTACAACTATGATTGCTAGCATAACAATTACTAAAATACTTAAAACGGTGCTATTTATAACCATATTATTCATAAAATTATACATACTATTTAATCCAGAAGTTAGATTGATATTTATTTGTTTAATGTTGTTATTAGTTTCTGACATTTATATATATAAAACAAATATTTATTTTATTTATTATTTCTTCTTTACTTATTATTTTTAACCTAAGTTAATCTTTATAACGCTCTTTTTCTGTAGAAAAAACAATAAGCCTTTGGTGATATTATTTGTTGCGTGTTAGTTACTTCTGTTACGTTTGTATCATTAAAATGATACCATTTGCCATTAGCATTTTTAACAAAAGATGTATAATGACCTCCTAAAACTGAACCGCCATGATTACAAACCCCGTATAAATCGTAAATATACGATTCTTTGTTGTAACCTATAACATATTTTGTTAGGTCTAAATTTTCTAAAGGGAAATCAATCAGTATTTGTTGTTTTTTATTTTTAGAATTATATCGTTTAATATCCAACACCAAAATAGTTGGAAAACTCCAAAATACTATGTTTTTATTGGCAGCCTCTTTTTGCCCTGTTTTTTCATTCAATATTCTATTATCTCCATCTAATACTTCACACTCTACATACGAATCGAAACAATCTAATAATGTTGGTTGCTTGTTCTCTAATGGTATGGGTAGATTGATAACAAAATACGGTTCTGGATTTAAACTTATTACCTCGCCTGTTTTTATTGATTTTAATTGAGAGACATGAATGCCGTAAAACATATTCCATATTTCAGAGTAGTCGTTCGCATACATTTGTTTTATACGCTGAAAACATAAGAGAGCTAATTTGTCTCTATCATTCTCAACCGTTCCCACAATATTCATATTTACTTCTCTAGCTAACGAATTATGAAAACAGTCTATAACAAATATTAGAAATTCAGGTAAATCATTTTGTTCATACCCAGTAAACAAGTCTTGTCCTTTTATTTGTGCCAGTTTTTGAACCGTTTTTACAAATTTATTAGGAGTTACAATACAATTTTCGTTCCATAAAATTTTTCTCAGTTCATCCCACTCTAGTATTAAAGCGGAATCATAAATATTTTTTAGCCGTTTCTTGTATATTTCTAAATTTAAAAAGTCATTTAACTCATACGTATGAGACAAAACCTGTATACAAGCATTTAAAAAACACGTATTCCCTAAATTAGACAGTCCTGATAATCCTTTGTCTCTATATTTTATATTTTTATTAACAGTATCTGTATTCAAATTCATAATATGTATTAATTATTATAAAACAATATATTTAAACATATTTTTTATATATTATAATATAATTGATGTCTAATTTAAATAGTCGTCTAACGCTCTCTCAAGATGAAAGATTGTTACTTAATATGTATATTAACCAGTATAATCAAGCTAATAATCAAATAACCCGTCTTTATAACACAATGGATAGTATTCGAAGTAATATAAATAATATAATCGCTTTTAATAGAGAAAATATGAATAATAATACAAATACTAATACTAATACAAATGGTAACCAACGTAACAATAATCGTAGAACAAATATGTCTCGAAATACTATTCCAAATATAAATAATCTATTTAATAACAATCCATATGTTTTTTATGATTATAATAATCCTATTTCACCAACAACATATATTAATAATGAAACTGAAACAGACAATAATTTAACAAATTTATTATCGGTTTTTTTATCATCAACTGTGCCAGTTAGACCAACACCTGCTCAAATATCAAACGCAACTAGGCTTGTTAGATATTCTGAAATACAAAATCCTATTTCCAATTCTTGCCCCATATCTTTAGACAATTTTTTACCAAACGATGAAGTCAGACAAATTCACTATTGTGGACACATTTTTTCAAAAACTTCTTTCGATGAGTGGTTTTGTAATAATGTTAGATGTCCTGTATGTCGTTACGATATAAGAACATATCGACCAAATATTTCACTACCAATTCCTTCGCCAATAGGCCCTTCTTTGAGTCCTATAATAAGTAGAGAAATCCCCTCAACTCTAGAAAATAATCAACAATTACAAAATGATGGTGTAACAAATAGAGAAGAAGTAACTGAACCGGAATTAGAAACAGATATAAATTATAATGAAAATAGTATAAACAACAGAAGAATCAGAAATCGAGGTTTACACAACGATAGACGTAGAAGAAATAGTAGTAGAAGCAGTAGCAGCAGCAGTAATAATAGCGAAACTAATAGTCAGAATTCAGCATTAAACATGCTTACAACGAGTATTTTTGAATCACTATTATCATATCCTGCTAGAAGATATAACAGAGAACCTGAATCAAATGATGAACGGTTATTTTATGACCCATCATTAAATACAATAACATATGAAACAATTATTCGACCTAATCGTAATAACGATACACAGCGTTAAATTTACAAATCCAAAATCAGAATAAAATATATTATTAAAATCAATATAAAGACATTATAATAATATATACAACTAATAATGTCGTCACAAAATAACTCAACTACTTGGAGAAATGGTTATAAATGGACTGTGAATGAATGTTTACGCCTCGAGCGTGAATATGACTTACTACAATTGTCTGTTTCCGAAATGGCTCTTTTACACAACAGAACAAAAAATGCTATTATGTTTAAATTACATCAAGAAGGACTTGCTGATTATAATGAGCTTTATATTCAAACCTATGGAAACTCATCTATTACAAATGACGTGACATATCCATCTTTATTACAAGTTGACGTTAGTGTTAACGAAGATGAAGACTATGATGAAGAATATGTTCCTAAATTAATTGATGAAGACGAAGACGAAGATGATGACGAAATGAATGATTCAATTTCTGACATTGAACATGAAGACGTAAATGAATACTATTTGGCTGAGCAAATTAGGTCATTACAAAAACAGATAAACTCACTTATGAGCTATTTTACAAAAAGAAAGAGTGTAAGCCATTTACAGCACACTGCTTAAATATTTTCTAAATTTGTCTATTTATATGTAGAGAAAAAATATTTATATATTTTCCTATTTTTCCTTAAATAATATTACTAAATTATATTTATTGATATTATTTTATTTTATATTTTTCAATTACTTTTTGAGACCAAAGAATTTCACAACGCTTTGGTTTCCTTCTTTGGCATTATTTGTCTCTCTTAAATATTTATCAAATATTAATGTCTTCACTTCTTTATCCTTTATTTTCGCCATTTTTTCCTCACATTTTTTATAATCTGGTATCTCTCTTTTTATATCTTCTATTTCCTTTTTAAACGTTGATACCTTAGCCCTCCTCGGCGGCTTTTGTGACATCCATATCTCTTCCAATACTAACCCAAACAACTGTAACAATGGCTTCATAATTTGATTCGAAATGTAAAACGAATAATCTAATTGTAAATTATTATCCTTTATAAAAGTTGGGGTTTCTATTTTCTCTCCTTGAAGCGCTTTCTTATTTGATTGAACTATATACGCAAATGGAATACGGTCTCCTGATGTTGGTTTATTTCCAGGTTCTCTTGCTGCTATCCTATCTGCTAACACTTTGTGTGCAATTTGCTGCGGATTTTTATAAAAGGAACGCAGCGATTTTGTTATAATTAGTTTCTCTATCGGAACCACACCGTCTACCAACTCCTGTAAACACTTGTATACATAGTTTATCGCCTTTTGAATATCTCGGTCTTTCATCAAAATATCTATAACACCTCCATAAACATCTTTTACTATTGGAGCATTATCACGTCTTTTTAATACAATACCCATCTCCTTTCTCTTACCTTTGTTTGGGTCTGTTTCGTATAAAATACCTACATATCTCTTTTTTGATAATAAACAAAATGGCAGAAATGTTTTTTCATATTCAAAATCATGAGGTTGTTTTAAAAACTTTGACACGTTATGACACGCTTCTTGTGCTATTTCAATAGACAATTCTAACGCCTTGTGACCTATAATTTTCTCGCCAGTTTCTTTATCCATCAAATTGAACTTGAAGAATACGGAGTCCGTATTATGAACTATTAAATTTCCGACACCAGCCGCGAAATGGTGATTATCTGTTGTTAAATCATATACATAGCCTTCATATGGAATTTCATTTATTTTTTTTATTTGATTTTCTATACTAAGTTGTGGTTCTAAAGGACAAACTACTATATCATTATTTTCGTCACAAAATAATCTAAATTTTATATTTTTACTATTTAAATAATTTGTATATTCTGCTGCTTCAATCATAGAACTATATGAAAATGAAGCATACATATTTTGTTTATATTTTTCATTAATTTCTTTTTGCTCCACTTTTTCTAAAAGTGGATAGTGTAATAATTCAGTTCCGATTTGAATATCTTTTGGTGAAATTTCTAAACCATCTTTTGTAACTAAAGAGTGGTCATCTGTTACATCAACTACTCCTGTGTGAGTTAATATTCTCAGCATTTTTTTATGAGGTGCTAGTTGATGTCTTATTACCCTATATAATCTAGTCCATCCTTTTTCTGTCCATGTTTCAATATTTTCAAGTTCGCAAAATTCTTTTTCTTGTTTTCCAGGTTCTGTACATTTAATCCAAAGATTATTTCCATATTTTTCTGCTAATTGTTCAATCGTAAGAATGTCAATTATTCTATTTTTTTCTTCTTTGGTTTCACCTTTTTTAAATGTGGAAATATATACAGGTGTGTAATTTGCTACACTGTCACCGTACACATACTCTGCTTTTGTATTTACCAGACCATATTTGGTGTCAACGTCTGCGTCGGCATAACATTCTTCCACAACCCGTTTCGCATAAGTTAATAATAAACGTCCTGTTGCGGTAGTTGACGCAGCAATATCCGGTTCATAAAATGTGCTCGTCTTTGCTCCTAGCTGACCATATAACGAATTCGCTGTTACTTTATAAGCTAACTGTCTTTTATCTAACACATTTTTCATAAAATCATCCGGAGCATTTGGTATCAACTTTCTGGTATCTTTTCTCGCTTTTAACAACTCCTGTAAAATTGAAGGCATAATTGCTTTTTCTTCAACCCCGTCTTTTACAAGTGGCTGCGCAAAACGACACATTTTATATCCTGATTTTATCTTCTCTGCTCTTGCTTTTGGATTTTTTCTCACATATTTAAATGTGTCAAATGATATATCGACATATTCGTATCCTGGAAGGTTATCATAAATATACTCTCCACGTTCACCTTTGTCTCCTGTCTCTGCTACCAATTTGCCATCTAAGTCATATATTTTTGTCCATACTTTACTGCTCGGGCATAAATTTTCGGACAACATTGACGACGGATATAGTGACGCAAAATCGCCAACTGGAACTGGATTGTCCAAGTAAAGACCACATTTGGGTTCCAAAACAATCGCACCTTCATAACCATCGTCTTTTGAACCCTTGTTTATTACAGGCATTAATACCCCCTTTTCCCTACACTTTTTAGCAACATAACTAGTCAATTTTATACCCTGTCCTCTAAATATTAAGAAACTCATCGGAACACTACATAATTTTGACATTTCTACTAAATCAGTTATCACATCCACTTTGGCGAACAAATATTGAACCAAGTTACAATCCTGAATACAGTATTTAGCAATAACAGCACGTGCTGCCGGTCCTTCATTGGTCATTCTGAAAATATCTTTAGGTGTAACATCGTCTTTGGCTAATCCCCATTTCACTGTTTTTCCTTTTGGACTCTCATGCCCTGCGATTTCAAACCATCCATCTTGCTTGTTTATACTTGTTACTACAAATTTATCTCCGTCTTTGTAATAATCGCTCGAGTGGTTTATTTCTTCGAAATGTATGTAACTTTCCACTTGGAGACCAGTCATATTTGAGGTTTTAATCCGAGTTGTTAATTGAGCTGTTTCTTTGTCGGATATATGTTCAATCCCTTTTACTACATCACCAATAAAGTGGCCGCCAACATAATCTAACTTGTATGATGTTAGGTTTTCAGTGCGCCGAAACCAGTTTAACATATCCACTTGAAGACGTCCGTTCATTTTAATAATTGACAAATCGTATGTTCCAGATGCTAAGGTGATACTGCTTTTGTCAATTTCTATTTTACCTGTTTTATAATCTACAGTAGCACATAATTCATCATTATTGCGCGACAATCGTAAAAACTCCTCTACACAATCTAATTCTTGAGAGCGACGGAACATAAATTCATAATCAAAACTGAAAATATTGTATCCGATAATAATGTCTGGATTCACTCTTTGAACTAATTTTGTCCAAGCTAATAAAACGTCTTTCTCTGTTGAATATGTTTCTATTTCTGAATTCGGAACCGAATTATGTAAATGGTCGCATGAATTTAAAACAATACAGTTATTCAAATATGGTTCTTTTTCGCCGTAACGAACAAATGTTGAACCGATAAATGTTACCTTGTCACCTTCTAATGCCGGAAAATTGTTGCGCAATGATAATATGAGTTCTGTTATTTTTCCTTCTCGTTCGAATTTTTTGTCACATAATATGTCGACAATAGTTGACTGCTTGTTTTTATACATTTCTGGCTTAAATCCAGTTCCTACCTTAAAATATTTCTCTGGTTCTTCTTCAATGACCCCATTGTCTGAATGCGTATCTTCATTGGCTTCGTCTTCGTTACCTGGTTCGTCCGTCTCCGCTACAACTTGGAACGCTTTATTCGCATTTTCGAATAAACTTTCTATTAAATGTTCCTCTGAATTGGATGAGCGTTCACGAACTTGTGTTTTTAACCAGTTTTCGGTTTTCTCTAATAACTCTTGTTCTGAAACCACTTTTGTTTTTGGATAAACTAAGTCAATATTTTGAACTGGATTTGATTGTTTAAAACCAAATGCTGTTTTTATTATTTCTCTAAGTATTGTTTTACATTTTTCAGCGGTTAATTCCATATTATTTTTTGCGAAATAATCGACGATATTTGTTGCTAGCTTTTTGTATGACTTGATTGGAACTGGAAAGTCACCATGGCTGCTACTAGCCTCAATATCAAAACTCATTATTTTATAAGGAACACGAGTTTCCTTATCATTCAATGGAATCACATTTTTGTAATTAATTTTGAACTCAAAATCACACGAAGTAGTCTTATTATCTTCTGAAACGATTACTGTTTTTTTATTAGGTAATGCGACCCATCCAGAGGGACTGATTTCTCGAATGTGAAAGAATCGAAGCAATGGCGGAATATTTGCTTCATACAATTCAACAAAGCAATCTTTGAATAGATACCCATTTTTTAATAATCGTCTTTCCTTAATTAGATTTCCGTCACCGTCATCGTTCATAGTATCTTGATACCATAAATTTTTGACTTTGTTGTAAACAGGAACGTTCGCAAATTTAATCAAAATAAATCTATGTAAATTTCCGCCATCGAATCCATATAATTTCTTTTTCTCTATTAATTTACATTCTGTAATAGAATCTTTATAATATTTTCCTACCTTTGTTTGGATGTGTTCCAAAAAAGCATTCTTCATCGTTTGACCCCATTTATTACTTACCTTTAAGTAAAAGAATGGCTGGTATTCTTCCACAATTATAGATGCTTTTTGTCCCTCTTCATTAATACCAAACATTTGTATCACAAATTTTGACTTATCTGTATTATATGTATGTTGACCATTTCCATTAGAGTCGTCATCACTAGATGATAACCCAGTATTTTTATCATTATAAATATTAAACTCGAATAACTTGAAAGTTTGCTCCATTTTTTGAATATTATATCTTACATTCTTTTCATTGTTTATTTTTAATTCAATTTTATTGTTTATTTGATTTTATGTTTATTACATTTATTGTTTTTACACCTTTTTACATTTCACGAAACGCTATAACTCCGTAAAGCCTTTGGAATGCTGATTTTATATTCACAGCATAAATGATTTAAATTTATACTACAATAATATATAATATTGACAAATGTAAGAAAATAAACAAAAACATGTTATGATTATAATTTATTTTTTCAAATTTGGAACAAAAAGTATAAAAGTCCAGAATTGAAAATAATATATATTATTTTTAATTTAAAGAATATATATTTTTATATAGTTAATTTAATTAATTATATAATTCCTAAATATTTTCAAAATCTTTATTTTCATTTATCTTTTTAAGTTTTTCTTTTTTATTTAGGTATGCTCTCCTTGCGTATTCTTTTTTTTTCTCTGGGGTCAATGTAGCATTATAATTTATTTTTTCTTTGTATTCCTTAACTTTCTGTTTGTGTTTTTCTTTATTTTCTTCATAATATATTTTGTTTCTTATTGGTGCTGTATTTTTTTTTAGATGTTCTTTGGTTTCAATTAATTCATTTTTTGTTTTTTCTAATTCTTCTTTTAACAAAATATTTTCCTTAATAAGTTCTTCGTTATTCATTAAGGTAATGTAATAAATTATTTTTATATAATTTTCACTATATAAAAATGGGCGTTTTAAATGAGAAAAGGTGTAATAAAATGATTCATACTATAATATACATTATTATTGACTCTATTTAAATAGGTTCAATAATAATTGTAATGTGTATTTTTACACATTCTTAGAGAAGCTTGTAGGAAATGAGAAAATGTGTAAAACAACTATTTATCAATCGTCACTTCTTTGGCAATGTTTTTTATGATTTTGTCTTCCTTTTCCAAAGCATTATCTCCTTTGCCTCCCATGGCTTCAATAATTAATTTGTTATATTGGTCTGAAAACCTTGACTCACTTTTGTCGCAATCTGGATGCTTTGATTTGAACTCTTTTAACATTTTGGAATTTTTATATGCTACTTCTTTAATCACCTTTCTTAATTTTTGTTTATCCTTATTTTCCTTTTCCCATTTATCCTCATCTTTTACGTATAAAACTTCTCTCTTTGAATCTGTACAATGAACTGGACGTTTTGTTTCATCAAGTGAATTAAGGTTTTTCACGATGATATTTGAGATACCCTCTACGTAACCAATTTGCCCAACCTTTTCCAAATCACATAATTGTACTTTAATCGTTTCAACAAAATCCATAATATTCATGGCATCTTTACAAGTCTCGTTTAAAAAGAATTGTAAATTAAATGTTTTATTATGTGAATTTGTATTGTTATGATTTGTTATTGTATTATTTGTCCCATTTTTACAAACCTCTAATATTTGTTTTTGTAAATCTTGATTTTGTTTTTGTAATTCTTGGTTTTGTTTTATAATTTCTATTATTAAATCAGGAGTTATTTCATTCGTATAATTTTTATTTACATAAACTAAATTATTTTTGTCGCCAGACAGCGATTTTGTCGCAACACTGTTACAAATCTTTTTATGTTTCCATAATCCAGAATGGTATAAATATTCTTTACCACAATCACAAATATGTATTTTAGGTGTTGTATTCTTTGTATCCATTTTGTATTCTTTTTCTCTTTTATCGTGTTTTTTGGTAAGCAAATGTTTATTCATATCACAATTCTTAAAGCATTTATAGTCGCAATATTTACATTCAAAATTTGGCGATTTTTCAGTCTCATTTTGTGTATCCATTGTATTCTAATAGAATACAAAAAAATCGCCTAAATTGTTTTATTTTTAATATATATATTTTCAAAAATATTTTATCGTGACAATTTTTGAAATTATTTTTTCTGAGTCCAGACGCTAAAAATTTTTATGGTCACAATTTTTCAAAAAAAAGTGAGAAAAATGTTTTTCCCAAAAGTGTTTCCCTTTTTCAAAAATGGACATTTATAAATGTCCAAATTTCATTTCCCTTTTTACTTTTTGGAACAAAAAAAAACAACAAAAATAATATATATTATAATTTTGTCTTCCTTTTCCAAATCATTATCTCCTTTGCCACCCATTGCTTCAATAATTAATTTGTTATATTGGTCTGAAAACCTTGACTCACTTTTGTCGCAATCTGGGTGTATTGATTTGAACTCTTTTAACATTTTGGAGTTTTTATAAGCAACTTCTTTAATCACCTTTCTTAATTTTTGTTTATCCTTATTTTCCTTTTCCCATTTATCTTCATCTTTTACGTATAATACTTCTCTCTTTACATCTGTACAATGAACTGGTCTTTTAGTTTCGTCAAGTGAATTAAGATTTTTTACAATGATATCGGAGATGCCTTCTACATAACCAATTTGCCCAACCTTCTCCAAATCACATAATTGTGCTTTAATGGTTTCAACGAAATCCATAATATTCATAGCATCCTTACATGTCTCGTTTAAAAAGAATTGTAAATTAAATGTTTTATTGTGGGAATTATTTGTATTGTTATTAGTTATTGAATTGTTTTTAGATAATTCGATAATGGTTTTATTTTGTTCGATTAACATTTGTTGTAACTCTTTATTTTGTTGTAAAACACTCATAATTAACTCCGGTGTTATTTGAGAATTAGTTTCTTTATTACCTGATTCATTAACTGAATTATGTGGTTCTTTACATTTCTTTTTGTGTAAATAAAGACCTTGTCTAAAACTATATTCTTTTCCACAAGCACAAGTATATTTTTTAAGAGTTTTATGTAATTGGTCGTCATTATTTTTGTGTTTATTAGTCGTTAAATGTTTTGTATAATCACTTTTTCTAAAGCATTTATAATCACATTTCTCACAAATAAAATCAATCTGAGAGTTTAAAGACTCTTTTGTAATCATTTGTAATTATATATGGTAGTTACAAAAAAATCTCCTAAATTCTTTTTTAATAAAATATATTTTTAAATAAAATTTATCGTCACATATTTTGAAATTATTTTTTCTAAGACCAGACGCTAAAAATTTTTATGGTCACAATTTTTTTCAAAAAAGTAAAAAAAAATCATTTTCCCAAAAGTCTTTTCCCTTTTCAAAAATGGACATTTATAAATGTCCAAAATCGATTTCCCTTTTTGACTTTTGGAACAAAAAAAACAACAAAATAATATATTACACATTCTCTCATTTTACACCATTGAAGATTTAAATGGGACAACAACCCATTAAAATTTAACAGGGTTTGCCCTTCACAGAGCGTGTAAATTTTTATTTTAAGTATTTTTCAGCAAAACATAATTTTTATAAAAATTGAATTAAAAAAATTTTGAATTAAAAATAAAGAAATACATAATTATAATATACAAAATGGAAGATTTACAATTTTCTCAAACTGGTAAAAAATGGTCTATTGAAGAAGACCAACAACTAATTACTGAATATACATCTGGAAATGATATTGTTGATAAACTACAAGCAAGAGGATATACAACTTATAAAAATAGTGAATATAATCAAAATTATTTGATTAGTGAAAAAGAACAAGAAACCATAATTGAAAATAACCCACTCACTGATAGCAAAAATAACAATTTGGAAATATCACAAGACATTTCTAATATGAAAAATGAAGTGAAAGAAATAAAAACAAGTATTGATGAACTTAAAGAAATTTTAACAAAATTTACGAGTTTGATGATTGTTGGATAAAGTTATGTTCCATAGTTCGTATTGTAGATTTCTTACAATCAAATATTTTACAGGGTTTTCTAATATTATCTTTATTTTTCAAATAATATTTAACTGCCAAAATTTTATAATCTGCGCTTTTATGTGTCATTTCTATAATAAAAATAGAAAAACTTACTCATAATTTGTCTCATTTTAGAGCAGTGCGTATTTTAAATGCCGAGTTAGTTAGTCCTTATAAACCTTCAATGTTCTTCTTTTTGTGTATTTTCTTTTGTTTGTTTTATTTTTATAGTAATCTTTATTATAAGCATAAATAAAGTAGTTTTCATAATTGGTTGGTTTTATTTTATCTATTGATGTTTTTACACTTTCATCTAATGCTATAAAAGTGTTTGGTTTATCCAACTTGATATAATGTTTCATTTGATTAAAAAACTGCTCTATACTATTCAAGCGTGGATGATAAGGGCAAGTATAAACTAAATAATTTCCACTTTCTTTTATTATTTGTTTTGTGCTTTCTTTTTTATGTATTTGTCCGTTGTCTAAAACAAATAATTTGCCTTTTACTTTACTACATATCTTATTCAAAAATTCATTAAACCTTTCGGCATTTACTGCTCCATTCTGGTATAATTCAGATGCTATACATTTTTTATTATTTATTGCTACAACCAAAGAATATTTTTTGAATACTTCATTATTCGTTGTTTTCTTTATACATCTATCACCTAAAAATGCTCTACAATAATTATGGGTAAGTGATGTGCTTACTGATGTTTCATCAATTGAGATTATATCTTCCAGTTTAAATTTATTTATTACATCAAAAAATTCTTTCAACTCTTGTTGTTCGTTTCTAATATTTCCTCTATAAGTTTTTGGAAAATGTTTGAAAGTTGCTCTTTTTCTGGTAATATTATTAGCTCTAATAATATCTGATAAATATTGTCTTGATATATCTAACTTTGGAAATTTGCTTTTTAGTAATTCTTGTAAAAAATTCATTTGTATATCACTATGTTTTCGCAAGGTTTCTTTGATGAATTGTATATGTTGATTTTCTAATTTATAAGACCCTAATTTTCTAAGGTAGTAAATGAAATAACATTAGATGGGAATTTGCTTATCTACCATAAAGTAAGCAGATGATAAACCCATTACATAGAATTTAGTTTATCCTCTTTTTAGGAGGAAGCGTCCGTATTTTTTTTGTTGATTAACACGGCATTTAAAATACGCACTGCTCTAAATATTATTTATAGTAATTTATTTCAGGTGCGGTTTTAAATCTTCAATGGTGTAAAGAACGCACTTTTTCAAAAAGTTGTTAATTCTTATCCAAAAAGTAAAAAGGGAAATCGATTTTGGACATTTTTTTTGTCCATTTTTAGAAACCTAAATAAAGTCTTGAAAATACGAAAAAAATATTCGTGTCTGTCTGAGATGCTCTGGTTGCCAAAAAAATAATTCCGAATTTGTTACGATACATTTTTCACACATTTTCACGAAAATATTATCTTTGCTACTTTTAGGCAACAAATGGCAACATTTGGCAACAACCAAAAAGACAATTTTTCAAAAAATGAGTTCTGTTGTAAAAAATGTGACTATGTGACGTCTAAAAAATTTAATTTTACAAAACATTTGACCACAGCTAAACATATGACTGGCAACATTTGGCAACATTTGGCAACCGAAAAAACGGGTTTTGAAAAGTCAGTCACAAATAGTTCCGAATTATTTACAAATAATGAAACTGAAATGGTAACAGATGAAGAAAAAGTAGCAAAAGTAGCAAAAGTAGCAAAAGTAGCAAAAGTAGCAAAAGTAGCAAAAGTAGCAAAAGTAGCAAAAGTAGCAAAATCGGAAAAATCGGAAAAAAAGATATATGTGTGTGAATTTTGTGATAAAGAATACTTAGACAGAAGCGGATTATGGAAACACAGTAAAAAATGTATAAACCATCAAACAGAACTTACAACAAATGATATCATAGTTTCTTTGTTAAAAGAAAACACGGAAATAAAACAACTACTAATTTCACAAAATAACAAACCAAATGTTACAAATAATGTCAACAATATAAGTAATGTTAATAACAAATTTAATTTGAATGTATACTTAAATGAAACATGTAAAGATGCTATAAATATTACAGAATTTGTGAATTCACTTGTTTTGAGTATCAATGATTTAGAGGAGACTGCTCGTTTAGGATATGCTGAAGGTATTAGTAAAATATTTATAAATGGATTAAATAATTTAGATGTCAATAAGAGACCAGTTCATTGTAGTGATGTGAAAAGAGAAGTATTGTATATAAAAGAGGATGACAAGTGGAATAAAGAGACAGAAACGAAACCATTATTAACGCTAGCAATAAAACAACTAGCCGGTAAAAATATTAAACAAATATCTGAATGGAGAAAACTGTATCCTCATTATTCAGACCCAAGCTCTAAACAAAATGATAAATATAATAAACTTATTTTTGAAGCCATGTCTGGTTCAACAAAGGAAGAAACGGATAATAATTATAAAAAAATTATATCTAATGTATCCAAATATACTGCTATAGATAAAGTTTTGGAATAATATACTATATTTTAGATAAATTATAGTATATTTTATGTTTATCTCTTACCGCTTTTATTTTTCCTTGTTTTTTTATTTTTTTTGCTATTAGGTTTTTTAGTTAGCTTACTTTTATTCTTTTTATTTTTATTTCGCATCATTTTACGAGTTAGTCTATCATACACGTGCTGAGGTGTGCTAACAGGTGTAGCTGAAACTATTTTTCCATCTAAAATTTTAGATTCAACCCAATTGACAAAAGAATCAACACTTCGGTCTTTTGTGCTGATGTTACTGTCTTCATATGCTTCTACTTTTTGACCATTTTCGGCTATATATTTCATTGTAGGAAACCCATCTACATTCCCAATATTTTTTATTAAAGGCATAAAATCCTTATTAACATCGGCAATAACTAAATTGCTATCATTCACATATCTTTTGCTCAATGCGTTTCCCATTTTTTCCCATTCAGGTCTGGTTGCGTTACAAGGACCACAGCCAACCATATAAACGATGATAAACATTTGTTTACCATCTTGTATATGTTTATCTATTATATGAGCATCCTTTTCCGAATCAATATGTAGCAAGAGCATTTATATATTTGTTGTATATTATTTTTTCCACTTCTTATTTTTTGCCGCCTTGAAAAATGAGAAATATTATTCTACTGTAGTATATATAAATGTGTAGTGATTTTATGAACATAAAATTTGTAGCCATTATAATAATATTTTTAGCTGGTTTATACTTTTACGTTTATTACAACAAAAATCCTAAAATGTTGGAAACACTTACTACAATGAATGGTGACTTAAGATGCCCAAATGTTCTTATCCAGAAGGATTCTAAATATTACCTTTACAATTCTGAAATAGCGGAAGTTCCTGGTGTAAATCCAATTATGTTTAATAATTTAGAAGAGTATACTGAATTTTTAGAATGGCAACGTGGTGCTGGCATTCGTTGCCCAGTTTTATATTTACAAAACACATATGACGCACAAGGAAAACGTGTATACAAGGTGAGACCTAGTGTTACTGAAACACAAGGTGGTTTGCCTCCTATGATGCCAGTTCCTCCGCCACTTAGAATGCAACCTTTAGAAGACACAATATATGGTAGGTTACCAGCAGATTCAAAAGCATTATACACAGGGGAAACAACACCTGCGGAAGCGGTTAGAATGTCAAACGAACATATGCTTTTTAGTGATAACGCAATGGACCCAAATTGGGGAGGAGTGGATTATACACAAGCATTAGTGGATTCCGGCTTCTATAAAGATAATGAAAGAGACCCTAGTAGACCTTAAATAATAATAAATACATTATAGTATATTTATTATTATAGAAATCGAGTTTACTGTTTATCAATAAACTTCATAACATCATTTAACGCATCCTTTGACGTTTTTAATGTATTTAGATTATTAAATGCTTCCATATTTTTCTTCATATCGCTGCTATTCAAATCCATATTTAATACTTGTTTTACCATCAACATATTGATATAATCCTCCATATTGAATATAGTTTTTTCGTAATCTTTTCTATATTTTTGAATCAATAATTCATCCTGTAGCCTGATAAAATTAGATTTTATGGTTTCAGAATATGTTATAGCTGAAGCTGCTTCACCGTTAGACGGAGACATGGTGTCTAATCCTTCAATAATAGAATATGGTGAGTTAGAGGCATATTTATTTACTAAAAAATATACAATATACATTGAAATAAATAGGGCTATTATAATCACTATTAAATCATCCATTGTGTTATATTATACTTTAAGAAAATGTTGCCACGGTTTCAACTGAAGGAGTGTTTACGTAAATAAAATTTATAACGGTGGCAATCGTTGTTTTACTGATTTTTCTTGATTTACCATTTGAATCCGTTGTACAAATATTATTCAAACAGCTAGGGTCTTCATTTACACATCGAATTAAATTTGGCAATGTTTTAAACTTGGCTAAAATAGCTAAAGCAGAAGCGGAACTTATTCCCGGTATTTGACACAACATTATTTCTCCAATATTTTCCGGCGTAACATTTTCCTTTTTCACCCTTTTCACGACACTACAGTAGTCCTTTTCCGAAGTAGTGTTATTTGGTTGTGCGGATACGGTTGATTCTAAATTGTTATCCCCATCTTGGTCTGTCACTTGTTCTTTTTCATTCTTTAATGGAATATTAGAATAATACGCTACTCTTGTATTATCCTTATTTAATTTATAAGCCATATTACATACAATTAAAGCAGTCTCTTCAATAGAATTAGAGCGCATAACTGAAAAGCCTTTATAATAATGTATCGAAACCATCGCGGAATACAATGTCTGCTTATCGATTCTTTCTCTAAATGTATTGAAACGGTTAAAATCTCCTTCAATTAGATATATGATATTATGATTGTGATGAGGTATCCCATTTAATCGATATGACTGTTCTTCATAACGTCCATCTTTAATACTAGCTGCTAAATCAGACAATGTCTTTCTTTCAATAATAATAATGTCATTTTGTCCATCATTAATAATGATGTCTCCTAAAGGCAACTGTTCTACAATAAACTTCAGGTCTTTAAAATTGCTAACAGCGGCGACAGTATTTTGACATTTGCTTAATAATTCGTGTTCTCTCACATCAATACGAATATTCATTATAAGGGTTTGAATATAGTTTACTATACTTATTATCTTTAAATATAAATTTAGTTAATTATTTAATATAATAAACATATTTTAGAAGAAAAATATTTGTCTAAATATTGCCTTAATTTTTGCTGATATTTTATAACTAAAATATTCAATATTAATTATAAAATTTTTATACAACACAATATAATAAAAACAAAAGGTTTTTAACCCATGTTTCCACCGTGTGTAGCACTGTATCCGTATTTCTGTGTTTGAATAGTTCTGCTGGGGATACACACAACTCCTAAGTTGCTGTTGTTTGCTCTGATAAGGTTAGGATTAGATGACATAAAGAATCCGACTGATGGGGCAAGGCCAGCCTTTTTTGCAGTGCCACCGCAAGTAGGCTTGTTTTGAGCTGCCGTAGATTTTGCAATTTTTGTACCACTCATATACACCATTTTTATATATACTACAAAAATATTTTATTTTTTCGCTAAACAAACAATCTAATTAATTATACAAAAATATTTATACAAAATACTATATTCTAATTCAAATGTATTTTGTTAATAATTTAGTAAAACGGCTTAAACTGAATACGCTATATAATATTATATATTGTAAAATGAACGACGACGACGTGATTAAAACAGACGACGGATTAATTTTTAACCCTTATAATCCATTGAATAATGAGATTAGATTGAATAATGTTCAATCTATTCTCACAAAATATGGTATACCTCCTAAAGTATTTAATATGGAACTTTATAGACGTGCTTTTGTTCATCGTTCCTACACAAAACGTCCTGAATTTGAAAATCTACAACAAAAAATAAAGATAGTTGAAAAGCCATCTAATTGTTTACCTCTCAGCACCAAACATAATGAACGATTAGAATTTTTAGGCGATGGTGTGTTAGAACTTGTTACGAAATATTATTTATATCGTCGTTTTCCTAAAGAAAATGAGGGTTTTATGACGGAAAAGAAAATCGCTATTGTTAAAAACGAAGCTATTGGTAAAATAGCATTGGAAATGGGTCTAAATAAATGGTTGATACTATCTAGAAACGCAGAAGAAAAGAAAATACGAACAAATTTGAAAAAACTAGGTTGCTTGTTTGAGGCGTTTATTGGGGCTATGTTTTTAGATTTTAATAAAATGACCTTAAATGATGAAGAAGGCTGGTTTCAATCTATATTTGTCACTGGACCAGGATTTCAGATGGCACAAAAATTTATTGAATCTGTTTTCGAAACGCATATCGATTGGGTTGCGTTAATACAAAATGATGATAATTACAAAAATATTTTACAGGTTAAAATCCAAAAAGAGTTTAAAGTGACCCCGCATTATGTAGAAATTGAGCATGATGTAGAAGAAGGATATAAAATGGGAGTGTATTTATGTTTAGGACAGCAAATATACAATTTACAGCATTCAGACGCAATACATATATCAAATTTCAAGTCATTTTCCGCAATACACGAGCATGTTGCTAGTCACGGAAAAATATTTTTATTTATGGGCGATGGACAGCATAAAATAAAGAGAAAGGCAGAACAAATGGCGTGCGAAAAAGCAATTAATGCTATAAAAAACAATACGGATGTTACGCAAAATAACACAACCATTGATAATGAGAATAAAATATAGATTATTTTATTTATTAGTTTGGTTTGAAATTATTGTTCTAGTTTGAATAAATGATAAATATATTCAATACATAAAATAATAAAAATTTATATATTGAATTTATATAAGTATAACTGATGAATTCTTTAGCTATATTATCTAAATTAAAAACAAAACCAGTTCATAAACAGAATACAGGAATAAATGTTATTATTTCCAGGACTGAACAGGAAATTAAAGGTAATGAACCGGAAATTAAAGGCAATGAACCTGCTGAATTTGTTACAGATGTTGATATTGAAAAAACCCGTAAAATTTTAATGGTAGAACAACTTGATGATGGTCGTCGAGCTAAAGAAGTTTTAGAAAGATTAAAAAAAACTAGATTATCTGGTGTTATAAATAAACAACCTATTATTTCACAAGAAGAAAAAGATATTGCTCCAGAACCGGAAAAGGAAAGAGAAAAAGAAATAACAATCATGAAGCCAAAAAAACAGAAAAAGAGCTTGATATTAGAAGAAGAATTGGATACTCAAAAAATACTTGGAGATACTTTGCCAGAGGGTGGTCCAAAATTACAAGAACTACAACCTCAAAAACTTATTCCAGAAGAAATTGTAGAACCGCCTATAGAAAAACCTGTTGAAAATGTGGTTGTTGTTGAAAAGGCTCAGAGGAAGAAAAGAACTGAAAAGGGTGTAGTTACAATGCTTCCTGGTGCTATGGTTAAAGTTGGAGATACAATTTTACAGAACCGTTTACCTCCTCCACCAGTATACACGTTAAAGGTATCAGAATATTTTATGAATAACAGAGAACTTTTTATACAATTTATAAATGGCCTTTTTTCTGAATACAAAGATGATTTACAAGATGAGACAAAAAATATCTCGTGTGACGAGATTGGTAAAGACACGGGTAAAGTTGGTTTGTTAACCCATCAAAAAATAGTAAGGGATTATATAAATTTATATACACCATATAGAGGATTATTATTGTATCATGGTTTAGGTTCAGGTAAAACTTGTAGTTCCATTGCTATTGCCGAAGGATTAAAATCATACAGAAAAATTATTGTTATGACACCTGCTTCATTAAGACGTAATTATATTGAGGAAATCAAAAAATGTGGTGACCTACTTTACAGAAAGAATCAGTTCTGGGAATGGGTTTCAATAGAGAACAATCGTGAGTTAATAGAACCATTATCTGCTGTGTTAGGACTAAAAGTTGAAAACATTGAGAGAAATAAAGGCGCGTGGTTAGTAAATGTAAGTAAACCAAGTAATTATGCTACATTGAGCACGTCGGATAAAAGTTCTTTAAATAATCAGCTAGATTTAATGATACAAAATAAATATACTTTTATCAATTACAATGGGTTACGTCGGGATAACTTTGCCAAAATGACGCAAAATTTTGAAAAAAATATATTCGATAATTCGGTTGTGATAATTGATGAAGCACATAATTTAATAAGCAGAATAGTAAATAAAATTAATCGTATGAGTAAGTTTGCTGAAAAGAAACGCGGTCCCCAAATGGAAATATATACTCACTTCGCTTTACAGTTGTATGAGTTTTTATTAAGGGCCGAAAATTGCCGCGTTATTTTATTAACTGGAACCCCTATTATCAATTATCCTAACGAAATTGGTATATTGTTTAATATTTTGCGAGGATACATTAAAACGTGGCATTTACCGATTATAAATAAGGAAGAAAAAAGAGCCGATGATTTGAAGTTAACCAAGGAAACTGTTCTAGGATTTTTCGCGAATGAAAAAATTTTGGATTACATTGATTATGATGTTAATAACCGAACATTGGTTGTAACGAGAAATCCATTTGGTTTTCAAAATAAGATAACTGCTTCTTCTGGATATAAAGGAGTGCGTTATGATAAGCACGATTTAGACGAAAATGGTAACTACATTTCTACAGAGGAAGGAGTTGTGAAAGATGATGAATTTATTAAAAGAATTGTTAAAATTATTAGGCACAACGGGTTTGATGTAAACCCAAAATCAATAACTTTTACAGTTAACACGGCATTACCAGATACATTAGATAGTTTTGTCAATAATTTCATAAACAAAGAAAGTGGAGAAATTATTAATCTTGAGAAATTCAAACGCAGAATCATTGGTTTAACTTCGTATTTTAAGAGTGCTCAAGAGGAGTTGTTGCCGCACTATGATAAATTAGTTGACAAACATGTTGTAAGAGTTCCTATGAGTGACTATCAATTTCAAATTTATGAAGAGGCTCGTTTTGATGAGAGAAAAACTGAAAAACCAAGTAATGCAAAACAAAAAGTGGATGTAGATGGAATGTTTATAAAACCTGCGTCAACATATAAAATATTTTCGCGTTTATTTTGTAACTTTGTTATGCCAAAGCCTCCAGGCAGACCCACACCTAGAATGGTAAGAGTTGTAGAAGGACTAAAATGGTTGGAAGGTTATTTTAATCAAAGAAAAATTAATGATGAAGTCATTCGTAAAAATGTATTACAATATCTAGAAACTCTACCTAGTAATTTTACTGAAAACGAAGAAAATGTTGATTTATTAAAGAATCAAATTATTAAATACAATAATACTTATGGTTTTAATTCTGAAAAAATTCCTGACTTTAAAACATTTATTACTACTCAACCTAAAGAAATAGCACAACCACAAGCGCCAGCTGTAGCACCTGTTAAAATCTCAAAGGGTGAAGCAAAAGAAAGAGAGAGATTAGCAAAAGAACAAGAAGCAGAACGAAAACGATTAGAGAAACAAACAGCGAAGGAATTGAAAGAACTAGAGAAAATAGCAGCAAAGGAAGCAAAAGAACTAGAGAAAAAGAACGCTAAGGAGTTGAAGGAATTAGAAAAGTTAGCAAAGAAGGAAACGAAAGCATTAGAGAAGGCGGCTGCGAAAAAGGGCAAGGGTTCTGATGATATGGATGATGATGATGAAACCGAAGATGAGGAAACAGATGATGAAGTTAAAGTTGAAGATATTGAGCTCGAAGTTGAAGATAAAGAAATGAAATCGATACCATCTTATTTAAAAGGCGGAGAAGGAGACAATGATGAACCAATACAAAATCAATTTGAGGAATGGGCTGATAATCCAGAAACAGCTGACGAATTAGTTTCCTTTGATATTTATAAAGATGAAGATTCCAACTATAGAGACAAAGATGAATTAGAAGGGGATGAAATATTACAAAAAGTAGGTGGCGATGAATACAAAATCGCATTAGATAACGCTTTATCCTTTTTAAATACAAATAAAGAACAGTTCCTCAATTTGGAAGCATTAGAGAAATATAGTCCTAAATTTTTAAAAATGATTGAGAATATTCAAGACCATAATCATCCAGGTCTACATTTAGTTTACAGTCAATTTCGTTCTATGGAAGGCATTGGTATTTTTGCTTTGGCATTAGAAGCAAATGGATTCGCTCGTTTTAAAATTAGCAGAACAGGTTTAAATACTTGGCAAATTAATATGTCGGAAGAAGAAATGGGAAAACCTACATATGCGCTTTATACCGGAACAGAAGATGCGGAAGAGCGAGAAATTATCCGAAACATTTATAACGGTGATTGGAACAATATTCCGAACAATATAGCAACTCAATTGCGCGCTAGAAGCACAAATAATAATATGGGTGAAATAATAAGGGTTTTGATGATTACATCCGCTGGGTCAGAAGGTATCAATTTGAGGAACACCCGATATGTTCATGTAATGGAACCATATTGGCATCCAGTTCGTGTTGAACAGGTTATTGGACGAGCGCGTCGTATTTGTTCGCATCAGGGTCTCGAAGAACAATACAGAACGGTTGAAGTATTTATTTATGTAATGGTTTTCACGGAAAAACAATTGGAGTCTGATTCAGCGACTGAGATAAAATTAAAGGATACAAGTAAAATTCCTCCTTTTAAGCCTCAAACAACGGATGAAAATTTGTTTGAAATTTCAAAAAGAAAGGAAGAATTAACTGAGCAATTATTGGTTGGCATCAAAGAATCTTCTATTGATTGTGCTACACACATTGGGTCAAATAGTAAAGAAAAATTGAGATGCTTAACATTCAATAAACCAACAATTAATGATTTTTCATATAAGCCAAATATATCAGAAGAGACAAATGATGCTGCTGTAAGATTAAATCGAATAGAACGCACGTGGGAAGGTAGACCAATCAAGTTTACTACTGAGGTAAATGGAAAACAAGTTGTTAAAACATATATGTTGAGACCAGACACAAATGATATTTATGATTATGAAAGCGCTGTTACCAAAGGAGCCGAACCAATATTAGTTGGCAAACTAGTCAAACGAGGTGCGAATAATTTTGAAATCGAATTTGTGTAATAACTATAGTTACTTGGACTAAATAATAAATATATATATATCTTTGTTATTTAGTATTTTATTTTACTCGTCTAATTTGATTGTTTATTTTGATTGTTTATTTTGAGTTTGCTGTTGGTTCTCAATTATTACCATCATTTTGTCAATAAATGTATCGAATTTAGTATTTAGTATTTCAATTTGCTGAGACAATTTCATTATATCATTATTTCTATCATATGATAGATTAGTAGGCTCATTGGCTACGTTTATTTTTTTTAATTTATTAAATATATTGTTGTTATTATTGTTGTTATTATTGCTATTATTTATAGTATTGTCTGTATTTGGATAATCATCAATTATCAATGAAATATTATTACTATTACTATCTTCCCAAGATACTTTTTTTACAACATTACTATTTTCATAATTATTGATATTAGTATCGTTATTGTTATTATCTAAGCTAATATGCTTTAATTTTCTGTTTATATTATCAGTATTTATAGTGGGTGTATTAGGAATTGTTTGTTTTTCATTTTTAACAGATGTTTTTGTTGGTTGTAACCAAGTTTCAGCTGATTCCAAATTTGTGTGAATATGTTCTACTTCAAAATTACGTTTTGCGATTGTTTCTGCTATTAATGATTGCATTTCAGTAATTCGCGGTTCTTCAATCTTTTCAGTAAAATCCAATTCTTTTGGTTTTTTTAATGTTGAAAACTTGTCAAAATCTTCGCGTTTTTGTTGTAATTGTTTTTCAAAATTGGTTTGTCTAGCATTATGTATGTCCTCAACCTTATAAGGTTCCATTAATTCTTCGTTCCCAATTTGAATTCGTTTTATATTTTGTTCTTGGTTTAAATTGGGAAACAATCTGTTTACGGCTATTAAAACTTGTTTCAGAAATAATTTATTGATTTCCATAAGCCCTGAACTAGGATTTATTTTTTTTATAAATGGGGAAATATTGCTGTGAAAAACTGCCTGAATACCATTAACAACTGCTTTGTTGTTGGAATTACTTTTAATATTTAATTCATCTAATAAAACTTCCCAAAGCATATTCAAATTTTCTTTATTGGAAAAAATATTTATAATATTATTTGATTTCATTAATATTATAACTTATGTTTTTTTAATATTATTATTTACACATATATTTTTTATATTTATATTTGTATTTGTATTATAAATCTTCATTAAAATATTTTTTTCTAAAACTTTCAATGTAGCTATCTTTAAAACGATGTGTTTTTAAATAATGCCCTGTTACTTTATCTTCCAGCATATGAACTATGAAGAAGAGAGAATACACGCCACATGAATACGAATTTTGTTGGTGGTCTGTTGGATAATTTTGGTCAAATTTAAAATTTATTCGCTTCTCTAATGAATGGCCTTGTTCAATAACAGAATTCACAAACTTCATAACTTGATTCGGTGCTTTGTCTCCGGCACTATCAAAATAAAATATATTTCCTTTCTTTATGTTTATGAAGAGAGAAATCCAGTGGCTGCCGCCTTTATAATGTGGGTCTGTATTAAAAATAATACCTATTTTATGTTTTCCTTTACGTATTTGGTCGTTTAAATTGAAGTGACATAGTTCTTCCCAAACACATTCACCATACATTTGTTGTGTGTCATAATCTATTGGTGAAGGTCCAATAAAATCAAAACACTTGTAATTGTCTTCATATTGTCTCATTACTTTAATAATATCAACACTTGATAGCCATTCCGTAGGATTTTTCTTCCATTCTTCGGGAGATTTGGGAGCAAATGAATCTAATAATTCTTTTTCCATTTTGGTTCCCTTTGCGATTTGTTTTATCCAACAAGATTCTTTATTACACACGGATGAGTAATTTCTTTTAAAAATTTGCCATATTTCTTTTGAGTCATTTGTCTCTATTTTAGCATCAGGATGTCTAGCATTCCATAAATTGCGTAACTTAAACAAGTCATCATCTGAATAACAAGTGAATTCATTATTATCATTGTTTGTTTCTGGACTACAATTTAATTTAATAAATGGCTTTGGAATTGTAGTCTTGTTATTTCTTATTTTTTTTGTTTTACGACCACTTCCACTTCTAAACCCGCCTATTTTATTTTTTTGTAATTGGAGTTTGCTTTGACTCTGTTTATGGTTTTGCTTATATTTTGTGCTGCGTTTGTTCCAGCTTCTTACTCCCATATATTTAACATATATTTTCTTTTTTTCCTCAAAATATTATATTTATCTAGGTATAAACAATTCTTTCTTGCGTGGTAAAATTTGTGTTATTTTATAATTTTGACGAACATTATGAAACCAATCTACTGGCAATTTATGAATATCTTCTACTCCGTTTGAACTAGCAAGTCCCTTTTGTTTTGTATTTTTCTCTCGTGTATTTGATTCTAAAGCCTTTTTATATTTATATTTTTTAATTACAACATCTTCCACTTCATTTATAATTTTAACTTTGTCGTCAACTATTTCCACTTTGTTCATCACTTCATCATCACATATTTCATCGTTGTTCATCACTTCATCATCACTGTCTTCTTGTATTATCCCTGCGATTTCATTTGATACATTTACATCGCGTATATTTTCGTCATTAATTTCATATTCATATTCATCTTTATCTTCATCATCTTCATGTTCATCTTCATCTTCATCTTCATCATTTTCATCTTCATCGTCATAATCATAATCGTTCTCTCTTATTTGTTCATCGGGTTCGTTGGATTCGTTGTTTTTTATATTATCATTATGTAATTTTATATAATATATACTTTTGTCAATAAAGTGGTCAAAACAATCTTTTACATCGCCCAATAAATCTGATGGTATATCATTATCCAATAACTTATTAAATAATGTTATTATGTCTTGTCTAAACATAGCCTTGTCTGATTTTAAATTATCACTAGTATCCTTCGCTATTTTTTTGTTTAATTTTGCTAACTGGGTCTTGCTCATCAAAAAATTTAATGTAAGCTGATTCACATAATCTTCCGACATTTGTTCTTTATTTATATTTTATGTTATTTTATATTTTGGAAAAGAATATAAAATAATTTATTTTAACTGATATTTATTTTATAATTAGGATATTTAATTTATCTTTACATTTTTTGTTTGCTGTCTAGTCGTATTTTTATACAAATCAAAGCCAACTGTATCTGAATGAACATTTTTATTATCCGGACCAAATTTCTCTTCAGCAAATAAATTGGGAAATGGTTGATGGGGGGCGTTTTTATTTTGCCAAGTCATTGTGTATAAACTACTTTCGCTAGAGGGTACATACACTGCCTGACTAGAACGTTGTAAAGCATAAACTTGATTTCTTAATTCGGATTCATTATTTACATTGGCAGCAAAACCAGACCAAGGTCCGAAATCATTTCCGGGATTAAATATCTGCTCAGGATTATATGTAGCTCGCTGAATCAAAGGAGTATGTATTTCTTTTCTAGGGTCTACAATAGGCATTATAGAATATTTTGTTAAAACTGGTCTGGCATCCAAATATGGTTGTAATTGTTGACTTGGTTGATTTCTCGAAAAAGCTCTCTGGCTCATTACATCATGTCTCGCAGAAGAAGATAAATCATCAAAATCATGGTTATTCATTTTTCTGTATTAATATATTTATATATTATAAAATTATATATTATAAATAATATTAAACACAAATTAATAAATAACTATAACAACAAATTATGTGTGGTATTTTTGCTCTTCTAAATTATTCAAGGTCTTTTTTAACAAAGGCTTTAAGTAGAGAAATTATTAATTCTGATTTTTATAAAGGTAAAAATAGAGGACCTGAAAACTCTAACATTAGTTTTGATGAATCAACAAATTGTGTCAAAGGCTTTCATCGTTTGGCTATTAATGGTTTAAATGAAATATCGAATCAACCACTACATTTTGGCGGCTGTAGTTTGATTTGTAATGGTGAAATATATAATTACAAACAATTATACAAAATGATGGACTTAATTCCTGAAACAGATTCAGATTGCGAAGTTATCATACATCTATATCTGAAATACGGTATTAATCAAACATTGCGTATGTTAGATGGTGTATTTGCTTTTGTTTTATTTACCCCTAACACTATCTATGTTGCTAGAGACCCGTATGGAGTTAGGCCTCTTTACTATTTTCGTTCATTAGCTGCCACTCATTATAACGATTTGTTGTTAGGCTTTGCGTCAGAATTAAAATCATTGTGTACCATTGCCAATAGTTTAAACCTTCCGGTTCGGCAATTTTTACCTGGTTCGCTAATGACAATTCATAAAACACAAGATTATGATAAAACTATGTGGTTAGTTGGTGATTGTGGATTATATCATTTGCCATCATTTTCTTACTCTCATACTGAAAATATATTGAACAGCACAAGCTCAGAATTGTCGCTTGAAACAGATTATATGAAGAATTATTTAAAAGGAATAAAATCACATTTAGTGTCTGCTGTTGCTAAAAGATATAGCACGACTGAACGACCAATCGCTTGTTTATTGTCTGGTGGACTAGATAGCAGTCTAATTGCTTCTATTGTTTGTAATATTCATAAAAACGAAATAGCTGGTAAAAATAATAACACAAAAATAGAGACCTACAGTATTGGATTACCTGATTCAGAAGATATTAAATATGCCAGAATTGTCGCCGACCACATTGGTTCAAATCACACTGAGATTATTGTTTCAGAACAAGACATGTTAGATGCTATTCCGGAAGTAATTGAAGCAATTGAAAGTTATGATACAACATCGGTTAGAGCTAGTATTGGAAATTATTTAATTGGCAAATATATTAAGACACACAGTGAAGCAAAGGTTATATTTAATGGTGATGGTTCGGATGAACTTTGTGGTGGTTATTTATATATGAGTTCGTGTCCAGATAGTATCGAATATGACAAGGAAACAATACGATTACTGAATGATATTTATTTATTTGATGTATTGCGTTCAGATAAATCTATTTCATCACATGGTTTAGAGCCAAGAACCCCATTTTTAGATAAGGCCTTTGTGAATTATTATTTATCTATTCCTTTAGAACTTCGTAATCATAATTTAACAAAGAGTATGGAAAAATATTTAATCCGTTCAGCATTTCAAGACTGCGACTTACTTCCTTCAGAAATATTATGGCGAAAGAAAGAGGCATTTAGCGATGGAGTAAGTAATAAAGGCAAATCGTTGTTTCAAATTATTCAGGATTATACAGATACAAAAATAGATAACTCAGGTTTGGATAAAAAACAAAAGGAAAAAAAATATTACAAGGATATTTTTAATGCTTTATATCCAAATCAGTCGCATATAGTTCCATATTATTGGATGCCCAAATACATCATTTCGGATGACCCGAGTGCCAGAACACTAACTAGCTACAAATAACAAAGTTTTAACTGTATAATAATTCTGGATACATTATATAATGGTATATTACAAAATATAACATTATAATATATATGACAACTCTTTATGATTTTCAAAGTAATTTAATTACAGGAATAACTGTAATTACTTATTTTTTATATGTAGTTATTGCTCTAGGTTTGTCTGCCAGCGCCCCAAGATATTTGAATGATTTGGTATATTATACAAAAATATATGTTGGGTTATTTTTAGTAATTCGTTTCAATCCATTTAGACGTGTCAAATTTACACCACTAGATGCTCGAATCGCGTTTAACGCTGGTATGTTTTTATTGTTTGCTACAGTTCTTAATGGTATTTTACAGCAATATGTAGCTATAATTAAAACCCATACTCAAAAGGTTGGTAAAGAAATTCAATCCTTTGTGTAAAATGTTATCTATAACTATGTTTTTTTGTTTTGTTTTTTGTAGTATTACTTTTACGTGTTTGATTTTTATGCGCCTTGGGACGCGGTGCTCTATTAAAGAATATATGTAAATGTTGTAATATTTTTTTTGATAATATTTTATCGATATTAAGCATTTCTTTTGATTTTACTACAAAACTATAATTATATTTTGACATATTATTTATCATATATTTTGTCATTTCTGATATTTCTGTTTCTGTATTTATTGGTATAATATGGTTACTTATTAAACGTTCTATCATTACTTCAAATGATAAATCGTGTGTATATGGTTTAATGTTTATGTAATATACATTATCATTTTTCATTCCAGGATGATAAACGTCATCTATAAAACAAATTTCTGAATCTTCGGGAACTTTAGAACAGCGAATGAAATCTTTGTGAGTTTTCATATGCGTGGTTCTACATATCTCAACGTGTTTTCCATTTACTTTAAATGCGTTTATAACTTGGTCAAAAAGTGTTCCGTGAATTTTAGTTTCGAAATAATTCTTTATATATTGAGCCCATTCTAGTGGACCTTGATTATTTGTATAAATCATTAGTTTGTTACAATGTTTTTCCATCTTTTTATTTTTTAAGTAGTTCAATATATTTATTATATTTGGTCTTAAAAATTCAGGGTATAAATCTAATACATTATTAAACAATTGTTGGTCTATTGTCACTTCTATATGTTTCATTTTTATATAAGACTTCAAGGTATCCCAAAAAATACCTAATTCAACAAAATATCCTAATGTTTCATCCATGTCAAATACAACTATTTTAGACGAACAATTCATATGCTTATAATATGTTATGATTATAAATAACTAAAATAAAAATATTCGTATAAGTTATAGATACTCTTTTATGTCTAGAGAACTGTCAAACAAAGATTATATTACCATTTTGAAATTTTATAAAATGAAAATACCAAAATCTAGATTAGGGTTGAAAAAGAAGGCCGAAGATATTATGGCTGAAAAATTATGTAAATGTATTAAAAAGGTTGACCCCGTATTCGAGGCTAAATCCATCGGCATCTGTTCAAAAACAATATTTAACAATAAAGGATTCAAACGGGGTAAATTTACTTGTACTGGAAAACGAAGTGCTAAAATACTAAAGAGAGAAAATAATAAAACCAGAAAAAATAAATCAAAAAGATAAGTTTCGCTTCGTAAAATTATATAAAGGATTGACTAATAATATATTATATAATATCATAGTAAATGGGAGTAGCTCAATCTAAAACTGTATATGTTGAAGAATGTGGGGTTAATTATGATTGTTCTGTGTGTAGGTTGAAAGGTAAGCCACCTAATTTATTGGGAAGATTTTATTCTATAAATGACAGCCAATATAGATGTAATTGTTGTTACTATGTATTTGATAAAAGTATGATACCGTTACCATTGAATAAAGAAAACTTGGATAAACTAGCCAATAAATAATATTTTGTTTATGGATTATACAATAAAAAAATTTATATAATTTTTATTGTATTATTGTAGTTATTCTAGTTATTGTATTTTATAGTGTTTATGCTCTGCGTATTCCCAATAATGCGTAAAATTGGGCTAGCTGACCCAAATTAGCATAGTATCCATACACACGTCTATAAGAGCCTGCTCCACTTAATCCATTTGCCACCATTGAGCCAAATGTTCTTGAGCCACTTGTTGCCGAAAGTTTCGAAGTTCTAAGATTTCCTGTTCCTCCCATTTATTTATATTATAACGTATTATATTTTTTTTCACATAAAAAAACATTATTTTCTTATTTAATTGTCATCATCATCGGAATCATCAGAATCATCATCTAGAGAATCGTCGCTTGAACTATCATTCTTTTGTTTACCTTTTTTATTGGTAGACCTAGGATTTTTTGTCGTCTTTGTTTCATTTCTCTCTCTATCTAAATGGTCTAACGCACTTAAAATAATTAGTTCTTGGTTAGTTAATTTTTGAAATATTAAACACTCATCCATTTTAAACTGATAATGTCGATGCATAAAATTTTTACAAACAATTATTACCCCATTGTCTGTTATTTTTATATCACATATTATTCCACAGTATTTCAATTGTATATTATTTGGGTCTGTTATCGGTATCCATCTTATGTAAACACCGTATTTTAAATCTTTTATTTCATCAACATATCTATACCCTTTTAATTTATTTAAATAATCAATTGTGGTTTCACGGTCTAAATGTAATTCCTTTAAAATTTTTAAATTCATTTCTAGTATTTTCTTTGTAGTTAAGCCAAATATATTTTCATTATCATCATTGTCTAAAGCACTGTTTAATTTTTTCAAATCCATATCGTTCACTTATAAATAATACAAGTAAACAATATTTAATATTTTATTTTTATTCTATTTTTTATTCTATTTTATTTACCAGAACGCACCACCAAAAGAACTGCCTCCGGCATTTGCTGCCATTGGTTCAAATGATTCGGATGCCATTCCCATATTCATACCAGAATTCATTTCCTGATGGGCCATATTATTGTAATCTGGCAATGCCTGTGTTGTTGGTTGAGCAATTGGCAATGTGTTTATTGATGTGGTTCCCATTGAATTCAATGATTGATTCATGGCGTTTTGCCCTTGAACAATAGGCTGGCTAACTTTTACAGAAGCTTGTCCTTTGTTGCTTTTTTTTCCCTTTTTGTCGTCCTTTGGTCCTTCCCACATTTCCATAACTCTATCTACAATTATGCTGACTTTCTCTCCTAGTTTGGTTTGTAAACTGAGAATAATAACTAAAACGGCTAAAATAATGTTTGTTATGGCAAAGTCTCCATATTTCTCTCCGCTATATGTTGGAATAAAGGTAATTATTCTATGTATCAATAATATACCCATAAACATAACAACAACTTGTCCAACTATTTCTGCTAAAATTTCAAAGTTGCCCTTTTCGTCGTCGGCTTCAGGAACAAATCGTTGCATTGTTTTGTTCAAAATCACTACAGGAATTAACGCTAAAATAGCATATTGAACAATATTCATCAATTCTGTTTTTGAATCGTCGTCAAAATTAAAAACATGTTTAAAAAATCCTGGTTTTCCATTTGCTGTTTTTGATAATTCTTCCAAACTTTCCATAATCTATTATAGGGTATAATAAGAAATTAAAAAACTAATATACGATAAATATAAACTATAAAACGAAAGGAATAAATGTAAACTAAAGGAATGAAACCCCGCAAATAATCAAAGGTAAGGCTAATATATTTATTCAAATTACGAATTAAAACTAACACTAAATAAAATATTATAATTATGGATATTCAAAGTGATACAATGAGAGAAAAAGCATTTGATAAATCAAATACAGAATCAAATGTCGAAACTAATACCAAAATATCCGATACCATTTTTCATAATATTAACAAAAATAGCCACGAAGAATATCAATACCTAAATCTTATTCAAAATATTCTTGAAAATGGTATATGGGAAGAAGGTCGCAATGGCAAAACTAAGAGCCTATTTGGTGCTTCTATGCGTTTCTCTCTAAAAGACGGGACTATTCCCATTTTAACCACTAAAAAGACCGCCTGGAAGACTTGTTTGAAAGAGTTGCTATGGTTTATTCGTGGACAAACAGATAACAAGATTTTAAAGGAGCAAGGGGTTCATATTTGGGACGCCAATGGTTCTAGAGAATTTCTTGATTCAAGAGGGCTTACTCATTATGATGTCGATGAATTGGGCCCTATTTATGGAAGACAATGGCGTAACTTTAATAAACCATATGTTCTAAACAAAAAGAAACAACTTTCTGGATGGAGAGACGATGATTGGATTAAAGAAGATAAAGGAATAGACCAGTTACAGCAAATTATTGACGCTTTAAAAGACCCAAAACAACGAACTAGTCGCCGCTTGATAATGACAGCGTGGAACCCATGTCAACTAGATGAAATGGCGTTACCACCTTGCCACATTTTGTGCCAATTTAACGTTCACGATGGTAACAAATTGTCGTGTTCTATGTATCAGCGCAGTATAGATTGCGTGCTTGGCTCGCCGTTTAATATAGCATCATATTCATTTTTAACACATTTATTAGCTAAACATTGTGGTTTAGAAGCGCATGAGTTTATTTATTTTATGGGGAATTGTCACCTTTATGAAAATGCGATTGAGGCAGCTGAATTACAAATAACAAGAGAACCATACCCTTTTCCAACGGTTTCAATTAAACAAGTTAGAGAGAATATTAATGATTATCAAGTAGAAGATTTTGAAATACATAACTATAAAAGTCACGAAGCAATTAAGGTTGCGATGGTTGCGTAATCGCCTAAATATATATGTTTAGAAAATAATTTATACAAATAATATGATTCCCCACTAAATATAACATATACTCGCGTAACATATTTAGAAACAAAGTATTCTATATTACTATATTTATGAGTGTTAATCGTTCTGTTCAAGCTGCTCAACGCCGACGTGCCGGCCCACCTGAACCTGCTCAAATGCGCAATGGACCCAGCACATCTATTAATTCGGCACAACTATTTGCTAACCAAGCTAAACCTGGAAACGGACCTAGCATTCCTGTTAGCAAAATGGGTGGACAACAATCGAATATGTCTAGACAACAATACGAACAACAAAATTCTTCTATGGCTCAAGCCCAGTCCCAGGCATTTAGTAAAATGACTATCCCACAGGCTATTACATTAATTACCTTACGTTTAGGTAAAGTGGAGACTATGCTTCAAAATCAGACATATAATATGGGTTCTAGCATGGGTATGGAATGTGATGATGAAAATCGTGCTGATATGGTTCAAATTGATTCTAATGTGCTACAATCTATTATGAGTCGCCTCGAAGCATTGGAAAAGAGAAGCAGTAGCGCTTCTGGTCCAGAAGTTACATTACTCAAACAACAAGTGGAAACATTTAAACCTATTTTAACTCAAACCAAGAACTCTACCGCAACTATTGTGAAAGAGCATAAAGATTTTAAAACTCAAATGGATACTCTTCGTTCCGAACTTGAAGAGACAAAGGAACTTGTAATTGCTCTACAAAATTTGACTATGGATAACAGCCAGAAACTTTTAGCAATTAGCATGTCTAGCGACCAATTATTAGAAGGCTTCGACCAACCCATTGATATGGACGTAGATGAAATGGATGCTACTGAACACGTTGCTGAAGAAATGCTTGAACCAGCTGATTCAAGTGCTGTCGATTTAAAAGAACTTGTTAAACAAGAATTCAATCTTGAAGCCTAAATGTTCTTTATTGAGATATTGAGGGTCTTTTTTTGTAAATAAAATATACTTTGTTTTTATTTTATTTACTCCTACCTTTTTGATTATTATTTCGTTTACAAATCGATATAAAGCATATCATAAAAACCATGTTTGACAATTATATATCGTATATTATTTTATTTATTTTTGTTTATTTTTATTATAATTATGAATATGAATATGATTACTGAACCTTATAACATTTTTTGGAATTCTAAAAAATATATTTATGAACCTGACGAAACAAATACACAAAATTGTTTTAATGGTCTCAATTATGAGAGAGAAAATAATTATTGGGTATACAAAAATGATTATGAAAAATGTATTACCGATTATGATGATTCTACAGATGATGATTCTACAGATGAGACAACACAAAATAATGACATCCAAATCTGGGTTACACCCAATAATATCTATGTTACAACCGATAATGACCCTGCTTTAGAAACTATTATTGATGATATTGAAACCGGTGGTCATGATGACAATGAAACAATTTGTGATATTGTGAATGAGTATAATTATAACATTAGTATTTGGTCATCATATTTTATGTCTGCTATTTCGACCGTTAACAATTTTATTTTGGGTATTACAGAAAATTTTTCAGAAAAAGGAAAAGACGAATAATTATTTAATAATTTATTTATTCAATGGTTTAAAGATTTAACAAATAATATAAATAATACTTATATTAATCATGACAACTAATAAATGTTTTACTGAAGAGGAAAAAAATCGTTTATTTGGGAAACCCACTTCTGAAATCATTTTTTCCAAAATGAAAGAAGGAAATTTTTCCTTTATCTTAAACGGTATGTGCTACATTAAAGAAGATTCGTTGGTTATTAATTATAAGTTTTTTAAACATTTTGCTAACCCTCAAACATATGAAATTATTAATCAGTATCTTGTATCACTTATTGATTCTATTTTAGAAAAATATAGCAGCTTCGCAGTTCATCTAAATATGAATTCTTTAACGGTTACACAATTAGATAAACATCGTAAATATTTAACTCAATTAGCTGCTCTTTTACAACAAAATTATCCAGATACATTGTCGGCTTGTTATGTTTATGATGCTTCTTTTATTTTTTCTCAATTATTTAATATTATTAGCTTATTTGTTGATAAAGTTACATTGAATAAAATTCAAATTGTGAATCGCATTTAGTTATTATAATTATTTATTATTTATGTAGTCTATTTTATATAAATGAGCTATAATTATTTAACTATTGGATTCGATTGTTCACCTGCAGCAGCATTACGAGAATTAAATTTACGCGAATTTGCTCTGCCATTTGATTGGGTTGTTTCTAACATAAACGCTCTACAAATGTGTTTTGAAACAAATTTTAAATATTTTCATAAAAATTTAAAATTAATTTACAATAAAACGAGATTAATCGACAATTATGGGTTTATATTTCCACACGATTATCCATTAAACAATATGACTAATTTTGAACATAATTTAGGTGAGGGTATATTTGGTGAAGAATTTGGAAATTTTATCACTCAAAATTGGTATGACTATCATAGTGTTGTATTAAATAAATATAATAGAAGGATTGAAAGATTTATTAATATTATAAACGATAAGAAACCGATTATTGTTTTATGTAGATATAATACGAATGATGTAATAAAATTACAACAACTATTTATAAAATATTATAAAAATAACAATATATATTTTGTCAATTCTTGTAATGAACCTTTTGAAAATGATTATATAAAAAATGTTTATACAGAGAAGGAAAATAAGTGGAATGATGTAAATATATGGAAGGAAGGTATTAGTGATATTATAAAAAAGATAAAATAACATAAAGATACATCGTTTAATATTATTATTGCCGATGAATAGAGTAGACCAAATGAAAAAAATTCAAAGTGAAGCGCTAGAATTGTTTACTAAAAAAAATATTGATTATGGAGATGCGTTTGCTAAATATGGTGTTATCGGGGTTCTTATGCGAATTGAAGATAAATTACAACGTTCTATGTCTATAACAAAAAATGGCGTCAACTTGATAAACGATGAAGGCATAAGAGATACTTTAATTGATTTACATAATTATTCAGCAATGGCACTAATGTTATTAGACGAATAAAAAGGTTTTAATTTGTTTTACAAAAACATATTAAACCCACATTGTTATATATTTATAATACTATTGTAATCATGTATTTGTCTATTGATAACAAATCCAAAATTGAAATGTTTGTAGCTCTTTTTCAACTCCTTAAAAATTGGGGCTCTAATATTACTCTCCAATTCGAAAAAGACCAACTTTTTATACAAAATATGGATAAATCCCATATATGCTTGTCTAATATCACCATTAAGCAATCATGGTTCACCGAATATAAGATTACAAATGATTCTTGTATTTGTGTTGACTCAAATAGCTTCGCTATTATCATTAATTATGCTCTTAAACACAAAAAAATGGAAATATTATTTGACACAGATGATAACAGCCCTGACAAAATATTTATTAATTTGTTGAATAATGATATAAATCCCACTAGTAAAAAAGACAACTTTGACCATTTTTTTGAACTATCCCTCATCGATAATGAACAAGATGTGTTGTCTATTCCTGACGTCGATTACAACGCCGAATTCACGATTGACTCTAAAAAATTTAGCGAACTTATTTCCGAACTCAACGTATTCGGCTCCAATTTAAATATTCGATGTTCCGAAGAAATTATTGAAATGAACGCATCTGGTGACGCTGGCAAACTAAAGGTTAACATACCAATTGATGACCTCAATGAATTTGCTATAGCAGAGGGCGAAGAACTTGATGTATCTTACAGCTTAAACCATATTAGCAAAATGTGCTTGTCCACAAAGCTTGGCTCGACTGTTGAAATATTCATTAGCACTGAATATCCTATGTCATTTAAATATAATTTAGGAGATAATAGTTTTGTATCCTTTTATATTGCACCAAAAATTATAGATTGACCGAAACAAAAATCCTTGTTTGACATTTTTACTCGTTTTTCGTTTCTTTTTTTATTATTATTTTTATCTAAATATGCTAAACATAATAATCGGAATTTTCATTTTTTGTATCGTTTTATTCTTTTATCTACATATTCAATTTCATTTAAAAACCAGTGACGATTTAGAAATTTATGAAATCGAACAAGCATCGAAAGATAAAATGGAAGAAATTTGTGACCTGAGACAACCTGTTTTATTCGATTGTGACGAAGAAGGAAGCAAAATTATTCAAACCACAAATAAGAATTTTTTATTAGAAAACTATCACATCTTTGAAGTTAAAATTAGGGACAGCCTCGATACAGATACTGATTCTGAATTATATGTTCCATTACCACTACGAGTTGCTAATAAATTATTTGCCGACGATAAACAATCACTTTATTTTAGCGAAAACAATACTGATTTCCTTGTTGAAACTGGTGCCGTTAAAAATATGATGTATAATGACGAATTTTTACGTCCTCATTTGGTGTCGAATTGTAATTATGATGTAATGTTTGGGTCAAATGGTGTCACAACTCCTTTTCGATATGAATTAAATTATCGCAATTATTTTATGGTTACCCAAGGCTCGGTTAAAATAAAGTTGTCTCCTCCAAAAAGCACACGTTATTTGTATCCAGTTAATGATTATGAAAATTTCGAATTTAGGTCTCCAATTAATCCATGGACCCCACAGCCTAAGTTTAGGGCCGATTTTGATAAAATCAAATGCCTTGAAATTGTTTTGACCCCTGGTAAGTACCTATTTATTCCAGCTTATTGGTGGTATTCTTTTAAATTTTCAGAAAACACTAGCATCAGTTGTTTCCGTTATAGAACATACATGAATAATATTGCTATTAGTCCTAATATTTGTATGTATGCTCTTCAAAATCAAAATGTGGAAAGAAAAATTGCGAAAAAAATAGACATAAAAAAATTATCATATTCATCAAATGATAATATTTATACTAATGACGATACTGGTGAAAGAAGTATTAGCAATATAGTTGATACTGAAAATAATGAATCCAATAATGATACTACTAATATTTCGGATATAAACATTACAGATATAAATTCTACCCAAGAAATACCGCCTATACTATTAGATACAAATATTTTTCAAACCCTAGATGAAACTTCTTCTACACATTCTGTTTCCGCTATATAAAGTTTATCGCGTATTTTGAAGATATAATAATGTATTTTTTATACAATATTAAAAACAACTCATCAATTTAATATAATACAAACAAAGTTATCTGCCATATGTCAAACCCTAATCAAAATATAACCATGAATACAAATATGATATATAAAATTAATATCAATGACCGCAATTACAGTTCTTGGTCTATATTTGATGCGAACACATTGGAACCATCAACTGATATTTTTAGCATAAACTTTAATCCTTCTGATAATCAATTGTTTACAGGTGATATTTTTACCATTAATTCATTAAATAATGGCAACAATAACGACAAAATTAGTATTAATATTGTTCACTCTTCTATTCGTAACAACGATAATATTCCAGCGGTTCTTATTTTAACCAATAATAAAACATATGGCCGCAGAAATGGCTCAAAAGGAAAACTATTGTATAAATGTGTGCCTGATGATATGCGATTACCAGCCTTCTTAGTCCCTTATGAAATTAAACACATGGATTTTTCCAAAGTATTCACAAATATATATGTGACAATACGTTTCAGTGATTGGACTGATAAACATCCTATTGCTACCATATCGCAAAATATTGGCCCAATTGACGTCCTCGACAATTATTATGAATATCAATTATACTGTAAAAGCCTCAATTCATCTATTCAAAAGTTCACCAAGGATACAAATAAAGCCATTGAAACCTATATGCCTACTATTAATGATTCAAATAATTCTAAATCCAATAATGATAAGGAGACAAAAAATGGTAAAAGTGTAAACGAAAGGAATAGTTGCGATAATAGTAACAAACATGACGAATTTATTGAAACCATGTGTCAAAAATATCCTCAAATTGAAACCCGAACCAACTTTAATGAGTGGCGAATTTTTACTATTGACCCTCGAGGCAGTGTCGATTTCGACGACGCATTCAGCATTAAGAATGTTAGTCCAAATACTGTCCTTGTGAGCATTTATATCGCCAATGTAACCATCTGGATGGACTTCCTAAATCTCTGGTCCAGCTTTTCCCAACGCATTAGCACTATTTATCTACCTGACCAAAAACGACCTATGTTGCCTACCATTTTATCTGATTGTTTATGCTCTCTACAAGCCAAGACTACTCGTGTTGCTTTTGTGCTCGATATAACTATTGATACTCTTTCTGGCGAAGTCCTTTCTACCAAATATTCTAATTGTAGTATCAAAGTATTTAGAAATTTTATTTACGAAGAACCAGCACTATTGAAAAATTCGGATTATACCTTTTTACTTGACGTTACTAGAATATTATCTAAAAAATATAAATACATACAAACTGTTCGTAACAGTCACGAACTTGTGTCCTATTTAATGGTGTTTATGAATCATCATTGTGCTAAAGAATTATTACAAAAACGTGTTGGTATTTTTCGCTCTGCTGTTGTTAAAGACACCGGTATGACTGTTCCGATTGACGATACTAAGTCCAATATAATTATTAATGAAGATGTTGCCAAATTTATTAAAATATGGAACAGCTCTTGTGGACAATATATCGATGTTTCTACTTTAGGAGAAAATATTAATACCGTTATTAAACATGACCTACTTGAAATGGATGCTTATGTTCACATAACATCCCCTATACGACGTTTAGTCGATTTATTAAACATTATTCAGTTACAGAATATTAGCGGTTTAATTCAGTTATCAATAAATGCCTCCGATTTTTATAACAATTGGATTAAAAAAATTGATTACATTAATACAACTACACGAGCAATTAAGAAAGTTCAAACTGACTGTTTATTACTTGATTTGTGCTATAATAATCCAGAAATACTTGAAAAAGAGTACGACGGATACTGTTTTGATAAAATTGTTAGAAATGATGGTCTATTTCAATTTATAGTATTTTTACCGGAACTAAAAATAGCTTCTAGAATAACTACCAGGGAAAATATGGCGAATCTTGAAAAAAGAATGTATAAACTTTTTTTGTTTAAAAATGAAGAAAGATTTAGGAAAAAAATAAGATTCCAATTAATTCATTAATAAATATTTTTTTTATTTGTATGATATATATAGTATAATGGCTGCTGGATCTACAATTTTTTATAAAATTCCGTTGGGTGGTGCTGGTAATGATAATATGTGGGGACTGAGAGTCCAACAAGTCAATACAGGTGGAGTTTTTACCGGCTATGACAGCATAACTTTACAATCTACCACAGTTTTAAGTTCGTATAAAGGGATTCCTAATGTTGCCATAATATTAGTACCTCCAGCTATTGATGCCGGCATTTCAGGCAACTGCGTATCTAATATTACTACTTCCTTTGACGCGACAGACGCTGGCCGGTTAAATCTTATTTTAAAACCTTTCGCCCCCGCTGGGGATGGTGTCGGAATAAATTTGGATGGCGACACTGTAGACGTTTTTTTTCAATTCAAACAAGCTAGTGTAAACACAGACCTAGTTAGGGTGGTCGGGATAGATTGGACAGACCATGTTTACAGTTTTGCTGGTAATACAAATGTTCCAGGGACCACCTTAGATAGAACCAATACCAGATTCTTATATTTTGGTTTTCCAAATCAAACTACCAAAGTTATAAATACAGGTTATGGAAATGATATAAAAGGCTGTCCAAATCTAAAGTGGTTAGAGTTGCCCGCAACTTTTACTGCAATAGAAGCTGACGCCCTTAACGTAACCGCGCTTCCAAACGCAGCTAATTATCCGCTAACAACAATCGAAGTTAACGCAAATATTTCATTAGAAAATAACTCGTTAAGAGGTTTAAAATTAACAAAAGACTCTATACTAAATTTAAGGGATACCGGAAGTAATGATTTTGGTCAATTAATGGTTGCTGGTTTAACATACAAGCAAGTTTATGATGCTATCACATGTTTCGGAGAAAATACTAAGATTATGTGCTGTGTAGATGGAGAAGAGAAGGAAGTGTTAGTTCAAAATATTCGCAAGGGCACCCTTGTGAAAACATTGTTACACGGATACGTCCCTGTTCACATGATTGGAACCAGTAAAATACACAACTTGGCAAATAACGAGCGTTATGAGGAGAGATTGTATGTTTGCAAAAAGGAGAAATACCCTGAGGTAACCGAGGATTTGATTATTACTGGTTGCCACTCTATATTAGTAGATGCCATTACGGACGAGCAAAGAGCAAACTTAATGCGAGTAATGAAAGATATCTATGTGACTGATAGCAAATACCGTTTGATTGCTAGTTTAGATGAACGCGCCGAACCATATGCTTGCGAAGGAATATTTAATATTTACCACTTTGCTTTGGAAAACGATAGTTACTACAAAAATTACGGTGTGTTTGCTAATGGATTGTTAGTTGAATCATGTAGTAAGCGTTATTTGAAAGAGTTGTCAAATATGACTATTCTCGAATAAATTGTTGTATAACAAAATATAATATAAATTGTATAAATATTTAAGGATTATCAATATAATTAAATTATAATTATATGGATTCACTAAGTGACAAAGCTAATACAATGGACAACAAGAAACCTATCATTGAGACTAATCCCAAACAGGTAGACAGATGATGTATAGTGAAGTGCGTGAAGTGATGGGATAAGTATAACGATAAAAGTATAACGATAAAAGTATAACGATAAAAGTATAACGATAAAAGTATAACGATAAAAGTATAACAATAAAAGTATAACAATAAAAGTATAACAATAAAAGTATAACAATAAAAGTATAATGAATATGTAATATTTTGCCGTATATTATTTACGTATTATATTATATATGAAGCCTAGAACTAGAGAAACAAAAAAACGCTTGACAAAAATGAAGTATGCTCGTAATAAGAGTAAGAAATACGGTAGAAAAAGATATACTCGACGTAATAAGTCAATGAAAGGCTTAATGAAAGGAGGATGAGGAATAATAAGTAGCAGCCCAGATTTGTCTGCGTTTTGGAAAAAGGATGCTACAAAGAATAACTATTATGGAATGAAAGGCGGATGATGTGATAGCGTTGTTGTCTAATGACAACTATATACACATTTCTGGAATGACGCATATAAAATGCTGAACAAGAAATGGTTATAATGTATATAAAAATAAATCTTATAAATAAATGAAACTTTGAAACAAAAAAATCTTAAAAATGATACTAAATGTTTCACTTTTAAGATATTTTTCCTCCCAAAAATTTATCGTAACAGTTTTTACAACAATATTTTCATATTTTAGACCATTATCATAAGAAGTGATTTTACAAAACACGTTTTCCAAAACTTTATTCGGATACTCAAAATCGGACATTTTTAAAAATGTCCAAAATCGAAAACCCTTTTTACTTTTTGGATTTTTTTGATGACTAAAATAAAAATATACAAAAACAATTAAAATACAGAATACTGAAAGCGACAGCATAAATGGTAACAACCTTGGAGCCAATAAAAATCCTATTTTTTTCGCACATTTCACAAATTGTGCCGCTGGGTTATGGTCTCATTATTCATAATTATTATTTCGGTATGTTACGATATTATGCTCTCGCCCAGAAATAATAATTGTCACCATAAATCGCAAAACAAGGTATCAACTAGTATCAATTTGTTTCAAATTAGTATCATTTTATAAGATTCTCACCGCGTAAAATATGGCGAAAAAATGTATAGCATATATGTAGTAAAAATGCCTATAGTTTTGGAATATATTTGGCTCGGTGGAGGCAATGAATTAAGAAGTAAAACCCGAGTTTTACAATGGGATTTTAG
>Ga0194133_10001182_pt1 | contig 47853 bp, 34 predicted proteins | sample TA2KigOf40mmetaG_FD_155448 | JGI IMG/M metagenome (GOLD analysis project Ga0194133, IMG submission 155448) | Freshwater microbial communities from Lake Tanganyika, Tanzania - TA2015055 Kigoma Offshore 40m | ecosystem: Environmental > Aquatic > Freshwater > Lake | place: Tanzania: Lake...
TTTTTCCTACTTCGACATCAGCCAAGTACTGCATTTGCAACTCTCATGCAATTTCCTGACAAAATTTTTTGAATCTCATTATCCGAGTAACCCATTTGAACCATCCCCACGGTAAATAAAGGCCAGTTGGTCCAGGCCATACTGTTCACCATTTCAGGACTTTCTTTGAAATCATCTGAAGGCCAAAGTGCTTCCCAACGGGTTCTTTCCTGGCGGAAGGCGGGAATCTTTTTACGCTCTTCGGATGCGAATTGAGAGGTATATGAAATATCCGTTCCGATTGCCACATGATCAGGACCAAACTTTTTAACAACGTAGTCTATATGTTGCATCATTCTGGCGATATCCCCACTACCTCCAAGAAATCTTGGTATGCAACAGATCCCAATATAGCCTCCTGTATCAGCGATTGCGCGAATGACATGATCCGGCTTTGCACGAATGTGTTTATGTATTGAAGCCACTGTGGTATGGCTTGCAACCATCGGTTTTGTTGATACCTGTGCCGCTTCCAAACTGGTTTGCCATCCCGAATGAGCAATATCCACGATGACCCCCACCCGATTCATTTCCTTAACCACCTCACGGCCAAAATCGCTGAGTCCGCCATTAGCCAATTCTGCACAGCCATCCCCAATCACATTTCTCCGATTATAGGTAAGATGCATCATTCTAATACCCAGATGAAAAAATATAGTGATATACCTTAATTCATCCTCAACCGAAATCCAGTCCTGAGGCAAGGGCACCCCATTCCCCGTAAAATAGAGCGCATGGCGATTTTCCTTTTTTGCCTGAAGGATATCATTTGGCGTGGCAGCCTTTCTTACCAACTCGCTCATCATATCGGTTGCATGGGTAAAATGCGCCAAACGTTTAAGTAAACGCTTAATTTCATTTCCCTCTTCGCCGGCATTCTGAATGATACAGGTAACCCCTGAGGCCTTCCAGGCATTTTCAAATTCTATCCGTTCCTTTTTATTATAGACAAAGCGAGTTATTGACATATCCTCCTGCAAGTCCTGAATTTCTAACATGGAAGCAGCGGAATTTACAGCAGAGCTAATTTGACCGCCGTCATAAGCCGCTCTGGGCATAAAGCCGTATACATCAATTACCAATGAATTTTTATGTAATTCAAGTCCGCGTTCAAGCTGTTTTTGCGTAGGTTTTAAAATATTTTTTGCTAATTCAAAATCTGCTTTAATCTGTTCATTAATCCAATATTCTCCTAACAAGTTATTCTCCTTGTTTAACAATCTTTGTTCAGGTTTGAGATCAACAAACTCTGTTCTTTGGTCTCCTAAGACCCGGTTAGCAACTAAAGTTAGTCCGGCAAGTCCGCCTAACTTCAAAAAATCTCTACGTTTACTTTTCATAGTTTTTATGATCGTTTAATTTAGGTGGTCTGATACACCAATCTTTCACAAATTACATCTTAAAATTTCAGTTGCAAAATATATGGTTCAGTGAATTTTAATACTTCGATTGTCTTCAAATTGCAATATGTTTAATTCGATATTTTACAACGTAACATAGTTATTAAATTGCCTGATGCTTATTCATGTACTAAAGTCAAAGATTCATCGGGTTAAAGTAACCGATGCAAATCTAAATTATATCGGTAGTATTACCATCGATCAGGATTTGATGGAAGCTGCTAACATCATAGAAGGTGAAAAAGTACAAATCGTCAACAACAATAACGGAGAAAGGTTTGAGACTTATACTATTGTTGGTAGAAGAGGTAGCGGTGATATTATCCTAAATGGTGCGGCGGCGCGAAGGGCTATGAAGGGTGATGTGATTATCATTATTGCCTATGGTATTATCGATACCAAGGAAGCGAGCACTTTTAAACCCTTTATTGTATTCCCTAATGAGGAAACCAATTTATTGAAATAGTTCATTACCAGTAACTTCAAGGGCATACATTATCCCAAAATATAAATTTGAATTTATTTGGAAACTTTTTAAATCTCGGTTCTAATTAAATTTGAGGCTTTTTTACTTGATTTTTCTGGGATCTGAGACCCTATGAAAGCAATTTTATATATTTTTCTATTATTTGTTGCACCTGTTTTAGTCGAACCTGTAATGGCTCAACAGAGTAGTGTACAGGGTTTGATTATGGAGAAATCAGGTGCAGCTAGAATTGGAGGAGTGTACATAATCAACAAGAAAACGGGTATTTCTACCTACAGCAATGAATTAGGGCTCTTTAAAATTGCGGCTTCCATTGGAGATACATTAAGCCTTTCTAAAACCGGCTATTCAGAATTAAATATTCATCTTTTAGAGCTTTCCGATAAGGTGTTAATACTTCAAGCTATAATTAGCTTGTCGGAAGTAAAAGTAATTGGAAAGACCAAGCAGCAAGAACTTGATGAGGTTAGAGATCAATACCGTAAAAAAGGTTCCTTTTATTCGGGTAAACCACCTCTGCTGGCCTATTTATTTAGACCCCTCACTACCTTATATGAGCTGATTGGTAAAACTCCTGCGCAAGCACGCCGCTTCAATGCTTATTATACAAGGGAGTTGCAGGAATTGGAGATCGACCGCCGCTTCAGTGCCTATACGATTAAGAATCTTACCGGTTTAGACGGTAATGATTTAAAAAATTTCATGATTTTATACCGACCGGATTATCAAACCATTTCAAAGTTTGATGAATATGCCATGATTAATTATTTAAAAAAGTCACTTAAGATATTCAATGATAGGGGGAGACCTGAAGCTCAAAGTGTACTCCCTTCCCTGCCCAAAGCCCCTGATTTATCGGAAAAAAACTTAAGTATTAGGATCAAGCTTATTTAAAATCAACTCTTCCGTACGGTTATAAACCTTGTTTTTTAATTTAACCAGATCTTCTTGAGTCAGTCCGGCTACCTCCACTCGTTCAGAAAATATACATTCTAATGTGCCAGGTTTAATTTCTAAAGGTTTGTTTCTAGGCAATAAGTTTCTGGCATTTAAAATAACCATGGGTACAATGTCGGTTTGAGTTTCAATGGCCAGTTTAAATGCCCCATCATAAAATTCGGATAAAGCTGCATTCGTCTTGTTCATTGTTCCTTCGGGAAAAATCAATATAGACTGCCCATCAGTTAAATCATGCTTTAACTCTTCTACACTTCTCGCTCTGCTTTCCTGACTTTTTCGATCAATCAGAACTACAACACGCTTGTAAATCAGCCCGAATAATGGAGTTTTAACCATTTCTATTTTACCTAAAGGTTTAAATGATCCGGGAATTGCTAAAACCACCGCAATAGCGTCGAGGTAGGAATTATGGTTGCAAACATAAATACATGCTTTATCCAAACTTAAATTACCTCGGCCTCTGGTTCTAACCGGGAAGAAACATAAGACAGAAAAAATCAGAGCCCAAACTTTTAGGAAGAAGAAAATAATGTCCTGGCTCTTTTTTTTCTTAAAAATTGTAGAAAAAAGTAAAATAAACGGGAAAACGAGGATCATTGCTGAGATAAAAACCAGGAATCCCCAGAGGATAAACAAAACTGAAGCAACTTTTTTTAAAATTTTCAATTTACATTTTTGAGTTTTGTGGTATGGAAGTGAATTAAGAAACTAAAAGGCCTTTTTCAGTAAAATTTGACTCCAGGCTAAATAGTAGATTCATGTTTAGATTTTGAGATACTCACAAGCCTTTTCGGCGGCGAGTTTCTCCGCATTTTTTTTATTATAATCTCTTCCAATCGCACAATTGATACCATCAACACTGATTTGGATCGTAAAAAGTTTAGAATTTTCACCTTCTTCATTGGCAATAATTTCAAAGTTAATATCTTTCCCATGGCGCTGGCACCATTCTATGAGTTTACTTTTGAAATTTGTTTCGGTTAGTTCCAGAGTATGGATATCAACATGAGGTTTAATAATTCTATTTATGAGAAAATTACGGGTAAAATTATATCCCTTATCGATGTAAACTGCTCCAACCATGGCTTCAAAAGTATCACCTAGCAGAGAGCCTTGTTTATTGTTATGACCGATTAGTCTGTTATCATATTCAATATGCTCATCCAGGCCAAGACGCTTGGCAAGTTGGTTTAAATTTGAACGGCTGACAATTTTTGATCGCATTTCTGTCAAAAAGCCTTCATCCTTATAAGGATACATTTTGAAAAGAATTTCGGCTATAACAGACCCTAAAATGGCATCCCCTAAAAATTCGAGCCGCTCATTACTATTTTTTGTACCGTTTTTAATTTCAATAGCAACAGAACGGTGTCTGAATGCCATGCGATAGAGGCGCAAGTTTCCCGGAACAAAACCTAAAAGATTTTCTAAAGATCTGATGTAAACGCGATTTGGAGAAAAATAAAGTTTATAGATTCTGGAAAATTGCATTAATGACCGTTAATTTCAGTGATAAGAAAAATATAAAGGTTTGTATAAATGCGAAATTTGGGATGATATCAAAATCAGCCTTTGTATTTTTTGAAAATTACAGAAGCATTGTGTCCTCCAAAGCCAAAAGTATTACTTAATGCAGCATTAACTTCACGTTTTTGGGCCTTATTAAATGTAAAATTTAATCTGGAGTCGAAACCCGGGTCATCGGTGAAGTGATTGATTGTGGGAGGGATAATATCATTTTTAACTGCCAGAATGGAGGCAATTGCTTCAACAGCACCGGCTGCGCCCAGAAGGTGACCCGTCATTGATTTTGTTGAGCTGATGTTTAGTTTAAATGCATCTTCCTTGAATAGATCAAGTATGGCTTTAACCTCACTGATATCCCCAAGTGGAGTGGAAGTGCCATGGACATTGATATAATCAATATCAGAGGGTGAAATTCCGGCATCTCTCATGGCATTGGTCATAACCAATTTGGCACCAAGGCCTTCCGGATGCGGAGCGGTGATGTGATTTGCATCAGCACTCATCCCGCCGCCAACTAATTCCGCATAAATTTTAGCGCCTCTTGCTTTTGCATGTTCAAGTTCTTCCAGAATAATGCTTCCGGCGCCTTCACCTGCCACAAAACCATCTCTTTCTTTATCAAAGGGCCGGGAGGCAGTAGAAGGATCATCATTGCGGGTTGAAAGGGCATGCATGGCATTAAATCCGCCCATACCTGCCTCGTTGATAATAGCCTCAGATCCACCTGAAACAATCACATCTGCCATGTTTAAGCGGATGTAATTAAAGGCATCAATCAATGCGTTGGTTGAGGAAGCACAGGCAGAAACGGTTGAGAAGTTGGGTCCACGAAGACCGTGACGAATCGAAATATGCCCTGGAGCAATATCCAGAATCATTTTTGGAATGAAAAATGGATTGAAGCGCGGCGTTCCATCTCCATTTGCGAAGTTTACAACTTCATCGGTGAAGGTCTTCAACCCACCTATTCCTGAACCCCAAATTACTCCAATTCGGTTGGTGTCAAGGTTAGGGAAGTCCAGACCTGAATCTTTAATCGCTTCATCTGAGGCAGCGATCGCATAATGAACAAAAGGGTCGAGTTTACGAGCCTCTTTTTTCTCCATGAAATCTTCCGGATTGAAGTTTTTTACTTCACACGCGAATTTTGTCCGGAATTTTTCAGGGTCGTAGTGCGTTATAGGTGCGGCGCCGCTTACCCCATTGATCAAACTATTCCAAAACTCCGGAATGGTATTACCGATTGGAGTAAGCGCACCTAGTCCTGTAACTACTACTCTTTTAAGGTCCATTAATATAGGATCTCGTAAAATTATTTTACGTTCTTTTCTAAATAGGCGATAGCTTGACCTACAGTACCGATAGTTTCAGCTTGGTCATCAGGGATGGCCACATTGAACTCTTTCTCAAACTCCATGATTAATTCCACGGTGTCTAATGAATCGGCACCAAGATCATTGGTGAAAGATGCCTCTGGTGTAACTTCACTTTCGTCTACGCCTAATTTTTCAACGATAATTGCTTTAACTCTTGAAGCGATATCAGACATGGTTTTTTGGTTTAATTGTTTACTAATTCAGTGCAAAGAAAAATAAATTCTCGCAATTTTCAAACCTTTTTGCTTTTAGCTATTTTAACTTAACTACATTATAAAAGATTAAGGATGTTAACTTTGTAAAATACACTTTGGATGTACCTTGAATAAAACTACATTAAAATTTGAACTTGACCTCGATTTTGTGCTCGTAGCCATTACTGCACAACTAAAGGATTACATGTTTTGTTACAAAGCTAATAAACAACTGGGTACTAACTTTGCCAAAATTGCTGATCTTGAACTCCCCTATAACAATGATGAAGACCCATTTTATTTCAGCAGATATTTTTATCTGATGACTGAATCCGATACCGAGTTATATATCCTAGCAAATAAAGGTACGGAAGGTTTTTTGGTACCCGAAATGAAAAAGGTAGATTTCTTTTTATTAATTCAGAACTATATCCATGAAGAGGACCTCAAAGAGATAATTAATGGTTTAAATAAGATTCCGGAAGTGCTCGTTGCAGTGGAAGTTGAACCTAAAAAATTGAAATCTAAAGAAAATCTTATATTTTAGCCTTTCGAGATGGTGTATTAAGTACACTAATTTAACCAAAAGATATTTAAATTAAAGAAGAACAGATGAAGACGGTTCATAACAGAACTAAAATTGTAGCCACCTTAGGCCCTGCTTCTGCAAAGAAGGAAGTATTATTAAATATGATTAAGGCGGGTGTAGATGTTTGCAGGTTAAATTTCTCACATGGTAAAACTGAAGATCATCAGAAAGTCATTGATATTATTCGTGATATTAACAAGAAATACAAGACAAATGTTGGCATACTCGCCGATTTGCAGGGTCCTAAGATTCGAATTGGTTTGGTTAAAGACGGAGGTATCAATCTCATCAGCGGTCACAAAATCGAGATTACTACCAAAGAATTGATTGGAGACGATAAACAGATTTACATTACCTATCAGAGTTTTCCAAGTGATGTCCGTTCTGGTGAAATTATTCTTTTGGATGATGGAAAAATTCAAATGAGAGTGTTAAGCACCAATAATAAAGACTCTGTACAGTGCGAAGTGCTTTACGGAGGAATTCTCAGCTCACGTAAAGGTGTTAATCTTCCCAATACCAAGGTTTCGATACCCAGTTTAACAGAAGAAGATCTCACAAATCTTGAATTTGCATTGAAAAATGATGTGGAATGGATTGGACTTTCATTTGTCCGCTCGGCAGATGATATTATTGAATTGAAACGGATTATTGCCAGAAGCGATAAAACTGCCCGGGTTATTGCCAAAATTGAGAAGCCGGAAGCCGTTGACAATATTGATGAAATTATTGAAGCCACAGACGGGGTAATGGTCGCAAGAGGTGATCTCGGTGTTGAGATGCCCATGGAACAGGTTCCATTACTACAAAAAATGATTGCCAGAAAATGTCGTTCAGCTTCGAAACCGGTTATTGTAGCTACCCAAATGCTAGAAAGTATGATTACCTCCCCTCGTCCTACACGAGCTGAAGTGAATGATGTGGCAAATTCTGTTTTAGACGGTGCTGATGCCGTGATGTTGAGTGGGGAGACATCGGTTGGTGAATATCCACTGATTGTTATAGAAACCATGAATAAGATCATACGGAACGTTGAGGATAATGATTATCCATACAATACACCTAAAGTTTTAAATAATAATTCTTCCAATTACATGGGTGATGCAGTTTGTGGATCGGCTGTCTATCTTGCTGAAAAAACTAATGCAGTTGGTATTATTTCCATGACCTCATCAGGTTATACCGCATTCGAAATATCCAGTTACCGTCCAAAAGCTGCAACTTTTATTTTTACGAGTAATCGAAAACTATTGAATACCCTTAGCCTACTATGGGGAGTTCGTGGTTTTTATTATGATAAGTTTGAGAGTACAGATAAAACAATCAGGGATGTCAATCAGATTCTGAAAGTTGAAAAACTGGTTGAGCCGGGTAATGTGGTCATCAATACCGCTGCAATTCCGATCGAGAAGAAGGGTAAGACCAATATGATTAAAGTGACCATCGTCGATTAATTCAGGTTATAAACAGCCTTAAAAATTCAACAATAAAGCCGGCAAAAGCCGGCTTTATTGTTGTGTAAACGGGTGTAACAAAAACGATCCTAAATCGCCATTTTTTAGAGTTTTCAACACAGTTAATTACCTTTTAATCAAACTATCATGTAACTGATTAAGTATTGGGGTGCAGATACAATAACAATCTGTGGAAAACTCTGATTCGATAACTATCTGACTGTGAGGTAATTTTACAAATGAGATAAGCACTACTTTACTGGGTGCTAAAGAAAACACTCTTTGTATCAGTGAATCAATCTCGGGTCAATTTACAAATCAACGTCCGTTTGTATGGATGTATAGAGTAAGGCAGTTCCAACTGTTCTTCCTCTTTTTCTGTTTCCGAATATAGTTCATGTTAAACCAATCCTAAATCATCAAGTTTTTCACAATATGTTAATAAATTGAAACTTTTGGATATAGAAGAATTGAAAAGAACTTCATTAATAATCATCAGTTTACTTTAAGCGGGTTTTATATCAGTAAAATTATTTTGTTCTATCTTATTTGGGGCTTAAATAATCATGGCTATCAATTAAATAGAGTAATATTCAGTATATCTCTATTTAGGCTTTTCAAATGGATGGTTAAGCTAAATTCAAAATTAGATTTCCCACTTAACTTTGCTTCCCTCCATTGCCGGGGGGCGAATTCCTTTTGAAGGCCAATCCCGATGGCAATCGGGACTTAAATCCCTAGGTGCCATGGTCACAAGCCCCTGCGCATCAAAAAAAAGCGATCGCTGCTTTTGGGGGACATCACAATATGATAGCATTCCGGGTATGATCCCAAAATCTAATGCTCGGAAGTGCTATTTGAAAGAATCTGCTGCTTTTTTTTGATTTTGCTGGCACTGGGGATTGAATCGTCCTTCGCAAAGGTTTATCTGATATTAACGGTTTTGGGACAGTGCTCCGAGCTTACAACCGCTCATAAATTACCGTCATTGCTGATTGCAGGGATCGGCATTCCGAGATTTGGCAGGAAAGGCGCACTTAATCCTTGCACTATCTTTCATAAAACACTTCAGCTAAGTAATCCGGAGAAGTGTTGCAGATCCATTCATTTGCTCATTACCATTGATACGGCTCGGATTACACCGATAGGATTAAGTGTGGATTTACAACAAATACCGGGAAGCCGCGGCTCTTTTGCTTACTTTTCCAGCTGCAGGGAAAAGTAAGTGCCCTTCCGCCACAAAGGCGGACTAATTTTATAATTGATCATAAATTTTATTTTTAGGGGTCAGTGGTGATTTAATAATTTCTGGTTTAATGCTTGCAAGGGCATTAACGGCCCTTAGCAAATTGCCATGGCTTTTATCATTAAAATTTCAACAAAAAAGCCGGCTTTTGCCGGCTTTTTTATGGTATAAATGGGTGTAGTAAAAATGGCCTGAAATGGCCTATTTTTAGAGTTTTCCACATAGATAAATAGCTTTAAATCAAGTTGTTGCAAACCGATTAAGTGTCGAAGTGCAGATACACTAACAATCTGTGGAAAACTCTATTTCCATAAAAATGCCTCCAACTTATAGATTTGGTTAAAAACCCCCTAACATTTTTTTTAAGGGTAACTAACTCAATTACAGCATTAAACGATTATTTATGGCAAAAGCTTCTACAAACTCATCAAAAAAAGGAACAGGAAAAGGTCTTCAGTTTCAAAGATATTTTACCAAAAAAGGAGTAAACGTTTACGATTTATTCAAATACGAGAAGCGAACTTCGGTGATTCGTAACCCTGCGGGTGATGCTGTTTTCGAAATGAAAAATGTAGAAGTGCCTGAAACTTGGAGCCAGGTTGCAACAGATATTTTGGCGCAAAAATATTTCCGTAAAGCAGGAGTGCCTCAGCCAGATGGAACAACCTCATCTGAAAACAGTGTTAAACAGGTTGCCCATCGTATGGCAAATTGCTGGAGATCATGGGGAGAACGCTATAATTATTTCGCAACAAAGGAAGATGCGGGTATTTTTTACGATGAATTGGTCTATACCATCGTCGGTCAATTAGCAGCACCCAATTCTCCTCAATGGTTCAATACCGGCTTGCACAGCTCATATGGAATTACCGGTAAACCTCAGGGTCACTACTTCGTTAATCCGGATACAGATCAATTAGAAAAATCAACTTCCGCCTATGAGCGCCCTCAGCCTCATGCCTGCTTCATCCTTTCGGTAAATGATGATCTGGTAAATGATGGGGGTATCATGGATCTATGGGTTAGAGAAGCAAGAATCTTCAAATACGGCTCAGGAGTTGGAACCAATTTTTCTGCGATCCGTGGTGAAAGTGAAAAATTATCAGGTGGGGGTTATTCCTCCGGACTGATGTCATTTCTGAAAATCGGTGACCGCGCAGCCGGAGCCATCAAGTCAGGTGGTACCACACGCCGTGCTGCTAAAATGGTATGTCTGGATCTCGATCATCCTGAAATTGAAGGTTTTGTGAACTGGAAAGTTGAAGAAGAGAAAAAAGTTGCAGCCTTAATCGCTGCAGGATATTCCTCTGACTATGAAGGTGAAGCCTACCGAACCGTTTCGGGACAAAATTCAAACAACTCGGTTCGTGTACCAAACACATTCTTTAAAGCACTTGAGGAGAGTGGAAACTGGGATCTGATCGGACGTATTAGCGGACAAACAGTTAAATCCATTTCTGCAGAAAAATTATGGCAGGATATCGCTTTTGCTGCTTGGGCCTGCGCCGATCCCGGTATTCAATATGATACCACCATCAACGAATGGCATACCTGTCCTGAAGGAGGACGTATCAATGCCTCTAATCCATGTTCAGAATACATGTTCCTCGATAATACAGCATGCAACCTGGCTTCCATTAACCTGGCTCACTTCTTCAATGCCAATACCCTGGTGTTTGATGTTAAAGGTTTTGAGCATGCCTGCCGTATTTGGACAGTGGTTCTTGAAATTTCGGTATTGATGGCACAATTTCCGTCTAAAGAGGTAGCACAATTGTCTTATGATTACCGGACCCTTGGTTTGGGATATGCTAACCTGGGCTCTATGCTGATGGTTGCCGGAATTCCTTACGACAGTGATAAAGCCCGCGCAATTGGCGGCGCCATCACGGCAATCATGACCGGTACTGCTTATTCTACCTCGGCAGAAATGGCCAAAGAGCTGGGCACTTTCAAGAAATTTGAAGAAAACAAAAAGCATATGCTCCGGGTGATGCGTAACCACCGGTATGCTGCCTATAATAATGATGCTTACGAAGGGCTTGAGATCGCTCCTCCGGGTATCGATCCTAAATTCTGCCCTGATTATTTATTATCAGCGGCCTGCAATTCATGGGATAAGGCCGTTGAACTCGGTGAGAAATATGGTTATCGCAATGCTCAGACTACCGTAATTGCTCCGACCGGAACCATTGGTTTGGTGATGGATTGCGATACAACCGGCATTGAGCCTGATTTTGCTTTGGTTAAATTCAAGAAACTATCGGGTGGTGGCTATTTCAAGATTATTAACCAGGGTGTTCCCTCGGCTTTACGCAATCTAGGATACAAGGAACATGAGATTGAAGCGATTGTAAATTATGCAAAAGGTGCCGCAACTTTACAGGGAGCACCACACATTAATTTCGACAGTCTTTCAGCGAAAGGATTTACTCAGGATGAACTGGAGAAAATTGACAAGTCGCTACTTGCAGCATTCGAAATAGGTTTCGTATTCAACCAGTGGAGTCTGGGCGAAGAGTGTCTTAACCGTTTAGGTTTTAAATCTGAGCAATATTCTTCTCCTGATTTCAATCTTTTACGTGCCATCGGTTTTAACCGTCAGCAGATTGCTGAAGCCAATGAGTACATCTGTGGTACTATGACTGTTGAAGGTGCACCTTATCTTAAAGAGGAACACTACCCAATTTTCGACTGTGCTAACAAATGCGGACAAAAAGGTGAACGTTACATTCATGCACACGGCCATATCAAAATGATGGCTGCTGCACAACCTTTCCTTTCAGGTGCAATCTCTAAAACCATCAACCTGCCTAATGAGGCCACCGTTGAGGAAATCAAAGATTGCTATGAATTATCATGGAAACTTGCTTTGAAAGCAAACGCGCTTTACCGCGATGGTTGTAAATTATCTCAGCCATTATCTACCAAATCTTCCGACAGTAAGGAAGATAAGCTGGATACCGTGGAAGAGGTTCTTGGTGATGCAGCCAATGTGAAACTGAGTGACCTTACTGCTGAACAGGTTCTTGATGCTGCAAGAACTATTCTTGAGCGTTCTACCGACACGAAGTTCAAACGTCAGTTATCTTCAGTAGTAGAGCGTAAAAATTTGCCTAGTAAACGGGGTGGCTTCACACAGAAAGCTGCAGTTGGCGGACAAACCGTATTCGTTCGTACCGGAGAGTACGAAGATGGAACATTGGGTGAGATTTTTGTGGATATGCACAAAGAAGGTGCCACGTTCCGCTCCCTGATGAACTGTTTCTCTATCGCAGTTTCTGTTGGTCTGCAATACGGAGTACCATTGGAAGAGTTTGTTGATAAATTTACCTTCACCCGTTTCGAGCCATCAGGTATGGTTACAGGGCATGACAATATCAAGAGCGCAACCTCAATTGTAGATTATATGTTCAGAATGCTCGGTTACGAGTACCTGGGTCGTACTGATCTTGTTCATGTGATTACCGAGCAGAAGGCGGTTGTTGGTAATCCTCAAATGACCGATAATGACGTGAATCCGGATACCTCAAACGCTTTCATTGAGGCTTCGGTTACCGTTACCTCTACAACTTCAAGCCTTAAACTGAAGCCGGTTCTGGATATCTCCGGTGGTGGTCAGTCTGACGCACCTGCCTGTGGCAATTGCGGCCATATCATGGTGAGATCAGGTACTTGTTACAAGTGTCTGAACTGCGGAACGCAGGGGGGATGTAGTTAAGGAGAAAGCTTAATGCTAAAAGATTGAAGCCCTGCCGGAAATGGTGGGGCTTTTTTTTGAGGTTTGAATTGAACCTAAATGCATAAAATGTTGATAATCGGTGGTTAGGGTAGGAGTATGTGTTTAAAGATAGATGTATCATATGAAGCCAATACTTTATTATTAAGTCCCCCGCTATTCGCTACCTTCCACAGAGCTTGTCCAATAATAGAAACAAGGATTTCTAATCCAAATGAATACATTTACCAATAATCTTCCGGTAAATTAATCGAAAACAACTCTTGAATCCCCGTATAGAATGAGTTACCTCAATTTACGTTTCACCACTTGGTTGTTTATTCTTGTTTTAACAGGCAGTCTTAATCACTTACAGGCTCAGGTGCTTGTGCACAAAGAGCCAAGACATCGCCCTGTTTTTAAAAATAATGAAATAAGGATACTGAACGTTTTGGTACCTCCGGGTGATACCTCTTTATACCATCTCCATAATACCCCATCTTTTTTTATCAGGCTTACGGATACCCACACCGGCTCGCAGGTACAGGGTGAATTACCAAAAGCTGGTCAATCGAAAGCAGGGTAAATTCGGTTCGAAAATTTAGCTCCTCCAAATAATCGGGTTCATCGGGTTTGGAACGCCGATAGGGATACTTTCCAGGTGATGGATGTGGAACTTCTAATGAAAAAGACGACTTTTGATCAAAAATCTCTGAATTTACCCAATCTCAAACTGGAAATCGATACCAGCCGGGTTAGGGCTTATCGACTGAATCTGACGGAAGAAAACAGCTTCACAGTGAAAAATAAAAAACATTCGCTGGTTTTAGTATCTCTGAATGATACACAGGCAGAGATCATAGAAGATGGACAAACCCTCCTTAAAAATCTTAAACGGGGAAGTTTTTTTGTCATCAAAAGAAACCAGTATTTTTATATCAGAAACAAAAGTAGCAGCACTAAGTCCTTCGTATTGTTGGAACTGGCTTCAAAATAAATCGGACAGTTAATCTGAAGTATTCCGTGATTTTTTTACCTGAATAGGAATTCATAACCACTGATGAGGCTACAAACTATAATAGTTAAAAGTTTTTTCACCGGCTGTCATTATTAAGTAACAAATTAGGACAACACAGGTATTCCTATGCTTTTTTCATATTTTTATCTATTGGAATAAACTTATAAATTCAATCAAAATAAAATCATATGAAAACAATACTTCTGGTGCTCGCGATGTTTATCACACCACCTCCCTCAATTTATACCTTCAAAGTTCAAAATATTGACGGTAAGAATCTTGATTTGAAACAATTTAAAGGCAAAAAGGTCCTGATTGTAAATACAGCATCTAAATGTGGTTATACCAAGCAATACGCTGATCTTCAGAAGCTTGCCGATACCTACAAAGACAAGTTAGTAGTCATAGGTTTTCCTGCCAATAACTTTGGAGGTCAAGAACCGGGTGAAAACTTAACTATCAAGGAATTTTGCCAGAAAAATTTTGGAGTAACCTTTCCTTTAGCTGAAAAAAGCAGTGTCAAAGGAGACGATATCAGTCCGCTTTTCAAACACCTGACTACCGCCGCTAATCCTGATTTTACCGGCGATATCAAATGGAACTTTGAAAAATTCCTGATAGACGAAGAAGGAAATCTGATTCATCGTTTTCGTTCTTCGGTAACACCAATGTCGCCCGAAATTACTAAATATTTATAGGCCTCAATCGATTGAAGAAGTTATTGCTGGCACTTTTTGTGGCGTTTTCGCTTTCAGAAATACATGTTGCTGTTTCAAAGACGGGGGATGAAGATCAGCTGAAAAGTCTGGTAGATAGTTTTGCGATCGCCATCGTAAAAAAGGATAAAGCCTGGATCGCTTCCAATTTGAGCGAGACCTGTAAAATGTATGAGCCTTCCGGTAATACACTCGACAGGGCAGGTATTGTTTACACCTTTACAGAAGGTATTTATGATATCAGCCGATCTGCTGCCCTGAATAAGGCATTTAAAGTGGATGGTGCAGTTGCGGGTGGATCTGCTGATTTTGATGTGGAAGGTGTTGGGAACATAAACGGTAATCGTGTAGATATTGCCGGTTCCTACAGATTCAACCTGAAATTCAGTAAAGTAGACACCAGCTGGAAAATCGTAGAGATAATTATTGATCAACGTTAAACTTTTTAACGATTTTGTTAAAAAAAATGCCCCAATCATCTTTTAGGACATTTTTTATTTCAATTATACTCTTAAAGCATACTATCCCATGAGTCGGGTTCAGCTAATTCTGGTAATTTAAACCGAGCTCGATATCAGTAAGGTTAATACACACCCTATATAATGGATTTCATGCCGCTCCGGATGCGTATGATTTGATTTTGGAAAACAATACCTGCGCGTTATCGCTTCGCTTAGTCCTTTCCTCCGGAGTATTTCCGGCAAGAAATACTACTTGATTTCAGATGATCGGTAGCCGGAAGATATCTCCTTAGGCAAGGTTTAGTTTACCCGATGCTGTTTTTCATCGCAACGGGCAGTCCGGCAATAGAAGCACAGGCACTGTTAAACAAACCCGGGTGGCAGCTCTATCTTTTTTGCTCTTCTCAATTTTAAAATAAGGATTCAATTTCCCGCAAAAAAATAGGGCAGAACACGGGACCGGAATAAGCCGTGAGCAACAGACCCTGCTTTCCAAAAACTGAGAAAAATAATCAGGCTAAATTTAATCTGGTAAGATAGTATATCGATCTCGAATTAATTTATTATTCAGTTGATGAAGTCTTTTTACCCATTCACTTTCTTTGGGAGGATGGTCTCCTTTAGAATAATTACTTAATTCATACCCAAATCCTTTAATAAATTTGTTTTTTGAATTAAGTTTAATTTTATTTTTAACAGACATTTATGATCATCACTAAAATAATCGTCTGGGCAATTCTCATTTTCATCTTTTTGAATATTGCCGGAATTTATGTTTTACACAGATTTCTTAGTAATCGATTGGCTGATAAACTTTCTATTTGGTTGTTTAGCATTTGTCTGAGCCTTGGCTTCACGTTTTTATTTACATTATTTGGCTTGATTCTATTTCTAAAATGATAATTTGACCTGATGTTTAACCGTTAATTATGAGTTTACACTTAAAGCAACTCCTGTTTTGTTTCTTACTGTTGAGTCCGGTATTCAGCATAGCGCAAACCCAGGGCTCATTTATTAGTGCATTAGAAAATCCAAATGATTGGGTGGAGTCTGTTTTTAAAAAATTAAACAGGCGCGAGCGTATAGCCCAGTTGTTTATGGTTAGGGCTCACACAGATAAGGGAAAGGTATTTGAAGATTCCATTGCTAGGTTAATTCGTAAGGAACGTATCGGCGGACTGGTATTTTTTCAGGGTGGTCCCGGTAGGCAGGCTGCTCTGACTGATCGTTATCAATCGGTTTCAAAAGTTCCCTTGCTGATTGCTATGGATGCAGAATGGGGCTTGGGTATGCGACTGGATAGTACAATTTCATATCCCTATCAACTTACACTAGGAGCCATCCAGGATAATAACTTGATATATGAGATGGGCAAGCAGCTTGCAATCGATTTTAAACGAATAGGCATGCAGGTAAACTTCGCTCCGGTTGCTGATATCAATAATAACCCCAAAAACCCTGTTATTGGTATTCGCTCATTTGGGGATAATAAATACAATGTTTCGGCTAAGGTTAGTGCCTATATGAAGGGGCTTCAGGACAATAATGTGCTGGTCAGTGTCAAACACTTTCCCGGCCATGGTGATACTGATGTTGATTCACATCATGATCTGCCACAACTACCTTTTAGCCGGGAGCGGCTTGATTCACTGGAGTTATTTCCGTTTAAAGAATTGATTAAGCAAGGGGCTTCCGGTGTGATGGTCGCTCATATGAATATTCCGGTTCTTGATAATACTCCAAACTTACCATCAACACTCTCTCGTCCAATTGTTACCGAACTTTTGAAAGAGGATCTTGGATTTAAGGGACTTATTTTTTCGGATGCCATGGAAATGAAAGGTGTTGCAAAGTTCTTTCCGGAAGGGGAGAGTGATGTGTTGGGATTGATTGCCGGACTTGATGTGATTGAACTTTCAGGCAATTCTAAAAGGGCTGTGAAGCTGATACTTAAAGCGATAAAGTCTAAACAACTAAGCTGGGAACGTGTCAATGCTAGTGTTAGAAAGGTGCTTTTAGCCAAGTATTGGTCGGGTTTGTCAAATAAAAAGTTTATCAACCCTGAGGACATTATTTCCGATTTGAATCGTCCGGAGGCCAGAATGCTCAATCAGCAGCTGGCAGATGCTGCAGTAACGATTTTAAATAGCGATTCACAGATTAAAAACTTTGATTGGAGTAAAAAGACCGCCTTGGTGAGTATGGGAACTCCTAATCTAACTACATTTCAAAACATCATGAAGCCTTTATTACCAAACTCATTGATCTTTCTTCTTCCAAAGGATCCATCGGAAAGTGATCTAAATAATGTGAGGGAGGAACTCAAGGCTTATGACCAGATTATTGTGAGCATTTATGATACCCGCAGAAGACCAGGAGCAGTTCTGGATTATAATGTCGGTCTCAAAACACTGGTTGCTGATATAGCTAAAATGAACAGCATATTTACACTCTTTGCGAATCCCTATACCATATCCGGTCTTCCCGGACTTGAAAAAGCAAAAACTTTGATAGTCAATTATCAGAATTCAGAGGAAGCACAACGTGCTGCATCTAGAGTGATTACAGGTGAGTTAAAAGCTACAGGAAAATTACCCGTTACAGTAAATCCTGGTTATAATAACGGGGCAGGAATTAGTCAGAGATAAGCTATTTGATTAATAAAATCAATATTTTTATGACTCTTTCAAGATGGTCTAACAGTCATTAAACAATTAAACCCGATCCGGACATGTCGCAACAAAAAGCTCTAAAGTTAGTTCGCGCATCTGCAGGGTCAGGTAAAACCTTCGCCTTGACGGCGCATTACCTGGTTTTACTGTTCAGCGGCAAAAGCAAATTCCGTGAAATTTTGGCGGTTACCTTTACGAATAAGGCAACTGCTGAAATGAAGGAACGTATTTTGGCAGCTCTAAAAGAACTCGCTCAGTTCGGTTTTCAGAGTTCCAAATTTACGGCAATCCTCAAGGCAATTTATCCCGACTTACAAGATTCTGAATTAAGAGTTAAAGCCTCAGAAATTTATTCGGCTATACTACACGATTATAGTCGCTTTTCAGTGAGTACAATTGACGGATTTGTGCAGCAGCTGATTCGAAGTTTTGCCTTTGAACTTAACCTCGATAGTGGGTACAAACTGGAAGTAAATAACGAAAAAGTAAGGGACGAGCTTGTTCAGGCCTTAAATCTTGAACTTGAAAAAGACCCTGACCTATTGGAATGGGTGACCAGTCTTGCGATTGACCGAATAAATGATGGATATGATTGGGATTACAATCGAACCCTGAAAGATTTAGCCAATGAAATATTTAAGGAAAGATATTATCCTTTTCAGCAGGCCATGCAGGCTATGGGCATTGAACAAACAAAAGAATTTAATGCCTTGCGTAACCAGATTAAGAAAGGGATTAAAACCTTCAATGAAGAGATAATTGAAAAGACCAGTTACATTAAGCAACTTTTTGACGCTTCGGGGATTGAATCAAAAGATTTGGATGGAAAGACCAATAATCCACTTCTCAAGCTGGATAAAATCATTCAGGGAGAATTCAGCAAAGTCGATTCTCTTAGGAAACTAATCAATGATTTCGACCAATGGCCAAATGGCGCTTTGAGAGACAGTTCAATGGTTTGGCAGCTTTACAACACTATAAATCCGCTTTTGGGCCAGTTAATTGCTTATTATGATGCAGGTATTGAAATATACAACACCTACCTGGCTATCAATAAGAATAGTTCCTACCTACATTTGATGCAACGAATGGCAGAACTTTTGAAAGATTATCGTTCTGAAAAAAGAGCCCTACTCATTTCAGATGCGCAGCAACTTTTAAAAGGTATAACCGGTTCAGACACAGATAATCCCTCTTTCATTTGGGAGAGAACCGGAAATAAGTACAAGCATTTTCTCTTTGATGAGTTTCAGGATACGAGTAAATTTCAATGGATGAACTTCTTACCGCTTCTCAAGAATGCGATTGCAGAGGGTTCTTATGGTAAATATTCAGCTCATCTGGTTGTAGGAGATGTCAAGCAGTCGATTTACCGTTGGAGGAATGGCGACTGGAGGATTCTGCATAGTAATCTGAAAAGGGATCTGCATGCGGATAATGTGGAGGAGGAAAATCTGATTTACAATCGAAGGAGCTCCGAAAACATTATCCGCTTTAATAATTTCTTGTACGAAAGTCTCCCGGAAATTTTACAGCTAAACTTGAACGATTTGTTTTATGAGTCGGCGCCGATATCACTTCACAATTACTGGGAAGAAGAAAACAGCAGTTTGATTGTGAAGGCCTATGAGGGAAGTTATCAGGAAATAACCGACCAAACGCTTAAAGGGGGTAAAATTGAGGTTAAGTTTTTTACAAAGAAATCAAAAGCATTTTCAGCTGAGGATCAGGATGAAGAGGAAGAACAGTATGAAGCTGCAGAATATACCATTGAAAAGCTGATCCAGCTTTTAGAACAGGGCGTTCCAATGCGAGATATAGGTATTTTAGTTCGATCAAATCAAGAGGCTGTACAAGTTCTGGACTGTATTTTAAAGCCGGAAAATCAGAGTAGATTAACAGAAGCTGCGGGTAAAAATTTTCAGGTATTATCAGGTGAGGCATTAAAGATTATCAATAATCCGGCGATTGCTTTATTACTTTCAACTTTTCGATTATTGACAAAAAAGGAATCAGAAAGGGGAATTTTTTATGCTGAATGCGCCAGACTTTGGACTGAGATTCAGCATCAAGGTCAAACTCGGATCAACTTAAATGGTAATGATTGGATGAAAATAGTTACTGATTCTGTATCCTCCATGGAGGAAATATTACCTTCTGAGTTATATCTGAATGTTCATGCGCTCCGAAATCTTCCTGTGAGTGAACTAACCGAAAAACTGATTCGTATTTACCGTCTTGGGAACCAGGGTTCGGAATCTCTTATACCCTATCTATTGGCCTTTAGGGATCAGGTTGCAGTTTTTGCTGCTGCCGGTGATCAGGGTATCGGTGCATTTATAGAATGGTGGGATCTGGAGGGCTACAATAAAGCCTTGCCATCATCCGAAAATCAGGATGCTGTCCAGGTTATGACTATTCATAAATCCAAAGGGCTTGAATTTAAAGCAGTGATCATTCCATTTCTAAACTGGAATTTTATTAAATCTTCAAATGGCCGATTGAAAAATCTCTTGTGGGCAGATGCTGGTTCTGCAGGTTTCGATCAATTTGTAACCTTCCCGCTAGATCTTAGTAAAGGGCTTGCAGATACTGTATTTGCCAAGGAGTATTTTGAGGAATTGATGCTGAGCTATATGGATCTGATGAATACCCTTTACGTGGCAACAACCAGAGCAAAAGATTATCTCTGTCTTATTTGCCCGGATGTTCCCCTTAAAGTAAATGAAAGTTCAGCAAAAAATATTCAATCTGTTCTATTCCAATTATTGGAGAGTAAAATACTAGGAAACTTGAATTTTGAATCTGAGGAGGACCTGGCTTATTCGGTTGGAGAGCTTCCAACTTTGCTCAAAGAAGCTAAGGCGGTATCGGAATACGAATCCTTAGAAATCCATGAATACCATGTAAATGAACAGCTGACTGAACGATTTAAGCGAAATAGCGCAACAGAAGATTCATGGTTTAATGCAAAACAGCGGAAGGGAATTGTCATGCATAAATTATTGGAGACCTTGAGCGGTACCGAAGATCTTGACAAACTCATTGCTGAAAAGGTTCAGGAAGGACTGGTCAGAGAATCCGAAAAGGAGGAAATTAAACAGGCCGTTGAGGATATTTTGCTTCAGGAGGAAATAAAACAATGGTTCAAAACAGCTAAAACCATTATCAGTGAAAAGGATTTGATTATTGATTCAGGAATCGTAAAAAGACCCGATAAATTGTTTGTTTTTGAAAATAGAGCGGTCCTTTTGGATTTTAAATTTGGGGCACAAAACAAAAAATATATTGAAGACATCAGTATTTACCGTGATAATCTCATGAAAATGGGTGAATTTGAGCAAATAGACGCCTATTTATGGTATTCGCAAGATCGCAAACTACAGAAAGTTTGAAAATGAAGAATCAATCATCTGATAAATTTTTATTTCGCGTTGCCACAGATCTTCTAAATCGGTTTGGGAGTGATCAGACAGATATTGCCCTTGTTTTTAACAATAAAAGACCACAGTTATTTCTGCGCAAATATTTAGCCGAGATTAGTGGTAAACCCATTTGGAGTCCCCAATTTTATACCATCCAACAATTCTTCTCTGAATCAACAAGTCTGGTTTGTGCCTCACAATTAAAACAGTTTTTTATTCTCTTTTCCGAATATAATACCTTATTAAAAAAGGAAGGTAAAGAAGCTGTAAGTGTGGATTCTTTTTATCCTTTGGCCGAGATCATTGTTTCTGATTTTTCTGAGATTGATTATTATATGGCTGATCCGGCCAAGGTTTTCAATCTTATAGGAAGTATAGCCGAACTGGAACAACAGTTTCCAAATTTTGAAGAAGAGCAGCTTGCTTTTATGGAGAGCTTCTGGACATCCTTTTCAAAGGAAAAACAGAATAAAATTCAAGAGAAATTTATAGAAATGTGGCATCGGATGCCTCAACTTTACCAAAATTTTCATTCAAGATTGAGTGAACTCGGATTGGTAAGTAGTGCTAAAATGTATCGAAATCTCGCTGAAGGTAAGGATTCTGAACTGAAGTTTTTGGATAAATTCAGTCATGTTGTTTTTGTTGGCTTCAGTGCCCTTAACAGAGCAGAGGAGATCTTGTTCAAATCTTGGCAGGATGAAGGACGTTGCTCTTTTTATTTTGATGCTGATGCGCATTATTTTTCTAATACTATTCAGGAAGCCGGTTATTTTATCAGGAGAAATATTAATACCATAGGATTGGATAACCAGTTTGCGATAACCGAAAATCGTATCGATGATCCTCAAAAGGAAGTTAAAATAATTCAAACTTTAGGTAAAATTGCTCAAGGTAAATTGCTTGCTGAACTGCTTCCGTCCATTCAGGACAAAAATGATCCTGCTTCAAAGGCTATTATTCTTGCAGACGAAAGTTTATTACTCCCGGTTCTACAAACGGTGGATGATGAAGATTTGAATATCACCATGGGCTATCCTTTTGAACAGTCAGCGGTATTTGGTTTATGTGACCTCTGGCTCGATATTCAGGAAGAAATAGCCGCAGGTGATAATTTATCTATTGCTTACCCTAAAGTTCTGACCTATATCTTCAACCCCCTGATATCTTCCGAAGTTGAGTTCAGGGATAAAATCCACCAACAAATTATTGATGAAAAGAAATCCAGGTTCAAGTTAGAGGAGCTCAGAGGAGTCAATAAAATTGCAGGTCTTACCTTTAGCAGCTATGTTAAACCTACGGATTCTATCAAGAATTTGGGAAGTTTATTGTTGCTGGTTTCAGAACAGATCGCTGATCTGCGTAAGCTTGAAAGTCTGCTCATTCTAGAGGCGGTTAAAACCTTGAATATTCTTTCAGATAGTTTTGCTGATCTTGAAAACAGTGGTAACCTACCGGATATAAAAGCCAGTTTTGTTCATAAAACAATTAGGAGGGCATTGGCAGGACTTAGCGTGCCCTTTGATGGAGAACCTTTGTCCGGATTGCAGGTGATGGGTTTGCTCGAAAGCCGTTGTCTTGATTTTGATGAACTCATTGTGATCGGAATGAACGAGGGGATTTTACCTAAAGTGAGTATCACGCCGTCATTCATTCCAGACAATGTGAGAAGAGCGTTCGCATTACCGGTTTTGGAAAATCAAAACTCGATTTTTGCTTATTTCTTTTATCGATTATTGCACTGTGCAAAGAAAATTACTTTGATTTATGTAGGGCTTACTGACGATAAATCAGGCAATGCCAGTGAGGAAAGTAGGTTCATAAAGCAAATAGAGTTTGAAACATCTTTTAAGTTTACCCGTGTTTTACAACAGAATCAGAAAATTGATAGACCCGCTCAACAGATTATCGAAGTAGAAAAAACAGGACCGGTTTACCATAAACTCCAAAGTTATTTAACTCGTAAATCTGAAACTAAATTTGACAAAAAGATTTCTGCCTCTGCTTTCACAGATTATATTAGCTGTCCTCTTAAATTCTTCTTTAGCAAAATAGCCGGTCTGGAAGAGCCAAAGGATTTACCGGATGAGATTGGACCCCACACAGTTGGTACCATTTTGCATTCGGTAATGGAAATCTTTTATCAGGACTCCATCGGAAAGGAAGTCAGTGCAGATTACATCAAACAGCGTGCAAAACTGATACCTACTATGTCTAAAGCAGCGATGATTGAAGAATTAAATCTCAATCCGGAGGATGAACCCGATCAAAGTGCTTTGCAGCAAATTATACTTAAGGTAATTGAGCAGTATGCTTTGAAAGTAATACAGCATGATGCTCAAATAGCGCCGTTTACCATAAAGGAATTAGAAAAAAAAGATACTTATATGCCTCTATTTTCAATTGAGGTCGATGGAAGGAGGGAGCAGGTCAGGTTAATGGGAAGGATTGATCGTGTGGATGTTCATCGTAACAAAACGCGAATTGTGGATTATAAAACCGGTAAAGATCAGTTAAAATATGGTGATTTTGAAGATCTGTTTGCTGATGAAGGGAAGGGTCAGAATAAAGCGCTAATTCAAACACTTTTTTACACGCTGGTTTATGAAACCACTAGAAATGTGAATCAGGTAGAGCCTCATTTATATCCTGTGAAAGATTTTAATCAAGGAACCCAGTTTGTTGAAAAGGGGAAAAATGGCCTGATATTGGAAAATACTCATTTGGCTCAACTTAAAGAAAAGTTTGCTCAGAAGTTAAGGGAAAAATTGAATGAGTTGTTCGATAGCAGAGTGCCATTCAGACAAACTATAAATCCTGATAATTGTAAATATTGCTCGTTTAAGGGTATTTGCAGGAGGTAGATGAGTTAATCGCAAATTACGGATTTAAGTTTCTTTTAATGCTAATTTGAATTTTTCCGATGATCCGGCATTTTTCTTCTGCATCACAAATTGTACTATCGCTCATCTCTTCTGATAAATAATGGGTAGCACAAAGCAAGCCTAGCCCTTAGGATGTTTCCTCGGCTTCTTTTCTTTATAAGCCATAGAATATTGAAATAAAGTCAGTTATTGATCAGGTTCCTGTTAATCCTCAACAGCTGGTCCGATAGAGAATTCGCTACTTCGCATCTCTTGAAAAAGAATAAATTCATTTCTCTGATCTTTCAAAAATTTAATTGTATTTAACCTCAGTTCGATATTAGAAATTATCCATTTAATGGATCTCATCTTGCTCCTTAGGCCTATGATTGGATTTTGGAAAGCGATACCTGCGTGTTATCGCTTCCCGCAGTCCTTTCCTCCGGAGTATTTCCGGCAAAAAATGCTACTTGATATCAGATGACTCGTTGCCGGAAGATACCTCCTTCGGCAAGGTTTAGTTTACCCGCTGCTCTTTTCCATCGGTACGGGCAGTCCGGAAATAGAAGCACAAACCCGGGTAGCAGCCCAATCTTTTTTGCCTTACTGAATTTTAGGATAAGGATTCACTTTCCCGCAAAAAATTGGGGCAGAACACGGCACCGGGAGCAACAGACTGAGAAAAATTATCAGGATCCGGCAATATCTTTTATCAATCTCACCTAAGTTAGATTGTTTTTATCGATCTCAGGTTATTTACCATTCGAATTGCAAATGAAAATATTTTTTATTGAATTATTTTTCAGTTTTCATTCTATTGTTCGTTATTTGCCGAAATTTCATAATTCCTGTTTAGAAATCATTTTTTAACTATTTAACGGTTTCTGCAATTCGTAATTCGTAATTATTAATTCGTAATTAATAATTCATAGCCTTATATTTGTGCTCCAAATATTGGTTTTACATATGAGAGAAATACAATTCAGGGAAGCACTTCGTGAGGCATTAAGTGAAGAAATGCGTAAGAACGAAAAAATTTTCTTAATTGGTGAGGAAGTTGCGGAATATAACGGAGCTTATAAAGTGAGTCAGGGAATGCTTGATGAGTTCGGTCCGAAGCGTGTAATTGACACCCCGATTGCCGAACTGGGTTTTGCCGGAATAAGTATAGGTGCCGCAATGAATGGATTGAATCCTATCGTGGAGTTTATGACTTTTAATTTTTCTCTTGTTGCGATCGATCAGGTAATCAATTCTGCCGCAAAAATCCTAAGTATGAGCGGGGGTCAGTTTTCCTGCCCTATTGTATTCCGTGGTCCAACCGGAAATGCAGGGCAGCTGGGTGCTCAACATTCTCAAAACTTTGATAGTTGGTATGCAAATTGCCCGGGTTTAAAGGTTGTTGTCCCTTCTACCCCATATGATGCAAAGGGCTTGTTAAAACAAGCTATTTTGGATCCGGATCCGGTAATTTTCATGGAATCTGAAGTCATGTATGGTGATAAAGGAGAGGTGCCTGAAGAGGAGTATTATTTACCAATTGGTAAGGCAAACGTAGTTAAGGAAGGATCGGATGTAACCATCGTTACATTTGGTAAAATGCTTTCGAGGGTGGTATTGCCTGCCGTTGAAGAGTTAAATAAAGAAGGTATAAATGCTGAGGTAATTGATCTTCGAACCATACGACCTATTGATTACGATACGGTTATTCAATCAGTTAAGAAAAGCAATCGAATGGTTTTTGTAGAGGAGGCATGGCCATTGGGCTCTATTGCCACTGAGGTAACATTTAAGGTTCAGAAAGATGCATTTGATTACCTTGACGCACCAGTCTTGAGAGTTGCCTGCGCAGATGTTCCTCTTCCTTATGCTCCGACATTGATAAAAGAAGCACTTCCAAATGCAGAACGTGTGGTTGCTGCTGTAAAGAACGTTCTTTACAAAGAAGCATAGTATGCCCGGAATTTAATAAATAGCCTTCAGCGGTGCATCCGCTGAAGGCTATTTATTTTTGTAATTACCGAATGTTAAAGTGTGATCTGACGTTTTATACTTTCTTCAAGTGAGATTAAAGTCTCTGTCCTTTGTATGCCTTTTACCCCCTGGATATCCTCGTTAAGTACCTGCCTTAAATGATTGGTATCCCTGCAGATTATTTTTGCAAACATGCTGTAAGAACCGGTTGTATAATGTAGTTCTACTACTTCTTTAATTTTTCTTAAATTTTCAACGGCATCTTTGTATTGAGAACCTTTTTCAAGATAAATACCCAAAAATGCACATATATCATAACCAATTTTTTGAGAGTCAATAATGAGATGAGAGCCCTTAATAACTCCCAGGTCATGCATTTTTTTCATCCGCACATGAATCGTGCCGCCTGAAACAATCAACTTTTTTGCAATTTCAGTGTATGGAATAGTTGCATCTTCCATTAGTATACATAAAATCTGCGTGTCCAGATTGTCAAGTTCGAAATTTTGGCCTCTATTTTCCATATTCATTTATAAAAATATTAACAATTACGCAATATAATTATATTTTAAATAAAAATTAAAATAGTTTGTTAAAATATTTGCAATAAATAAAGACTTGTTATAAATTCGTCACATACAATCGAAATAGATTGTTTACACACTGTAGGGTGGTGAAATTTGGCAGACACACCTCCTCGTCTCGGTGGCGAAGATTTGGGAAATACCTTAACCGGGAAATAACTGCTTCGTGAAGGTTCGACTCCTTCCCTTACAGCAAACCTTATTCTACAGGTTTATAATTGGTTAGTTTAAATAAGCTCCTGCCCATCAGGAGCTTATTTTATTTTTTAGAATTGCTTACTTATACAAATTGATCAAAACGAATAATTTAGAATTCAACAAATCCTAGTTTTCGGACGATCTCTCATCTCTTCAGCCTAACTCAACAAATTGGGCTATGAATTTTGTTTTCAAGCCTTTACCAAAATTGAAATTTAACCGCTCAATATTTGAGTCAAATTATAATAATTATAATTATATAAATTAAAAGATAAAAAAAACATAAAAATTAAATTAATTTATTAAAATGTTTGCAAGAAAACTGAATGTTACTTACATTTGTATCAAGCAATCAAAAATAGATTGTTTGTACACTGTAGGGTGGTGAAATTTGGCAGACACACCTCCTCGTCTCGGTGGCGAAGATTTGGGAAATACCTTAACCGGGAAATAACTGCTTCGTGGAGGTTCGAATCCTTCCCCTACAGCAAACCTTATTCAACAGGTTTATAATTGGTTAGTTTAAATAAGCTCCTGCCCATCAGGAGCTTAATTGTTTAAAGAGGCTCGAGAATTTTTATTTATTCTGGCCCATTCATTAAAATAGCTTGAGAATTTATTCATTACATCTCTTACCTTTGAATCTAATTGTTAAACCATCATGATTTAGCCAAAACCCGCAGGATTATGATTATTAGATCATGATTGCTTCATCAATATTAAAAAACAATAAATAAACAGATGAAAACAAGATTCCTGTTCACCTTGATTTGGCATCTCTTTCTTTTCTTTTTCCTAAGCTCCTGTGTAAAAGATGAAAATGAATCTGTGCCAAAGAGCACGGTTTCCAGGCTGTATGTTTCAAATGCCGACACCGATGCGGCAGTGATGAATACTTTAATTTTTGATCCTGCCGATCAGACTTCCTTTCCGGAACCTTATAAATTCAATTCCCAATTACCTGATGGAAATGGAATTTTATTTAATCCATTTTCTGGTGTGGTGTATCAGGTTAGCAGAGTAAATAGAAATATCAGGTCTTTTAAGGTAAATACTGACGGGACATTGGTAAACAAAAGCTCATTTATTCATGAAGGTTTGGTAAGTGCACGTGAAATTGCCCTCGATCGCTCCCGTGACATGATGTATATCTCGAGCAATACAGATAGTGCAATCTATGTCTATCCAAGCGTTAGTACATTAAATGGTACAGTTCTGGCAGGTAAAAAATTAAAACTTAATGGCCAGCCTTGGGGTATTCATCTTGATAATGACCGTCTTTTTGTGGTTATTGATCAGAATAGGGCCGAAATTCAATTGTATGAAAATGCCTCAGCATTGGTGGTAGGACCAATACAGCCGACTAAGAGAATCAGGCTTAATGGTGCAATTAGACTAAGAGGCATTACCTACTCAGCCTCAAGGGATGTACTTATTCTGACTGATATTGCCGAAGCAACTGGATCGGGATTTGATACGGATGGCTCTATTCACATCATCACTGAGGCTAGCTCAAAGTTCACAGAAGCTGGTTCAAGCATTAGTCCTTCAAGAACAATAAAGGGTGTTTTAACAGGCCTTGGAAACCCTGTTGATGTGGCATGGGATGATAGGGAGGGTAAAGATTTGATCTACATAGCTGAAAAAGCCGGCCGAAAAATTCTAGTCTTCAGGTATTCAGCTGCAGGAAATCTTGCCCCATTGGTAACCGCCAAATTAAATAGTAGTCCGGAGGCCATTTACCTTGATGCCCGATAGGCAATTTATGGATTCTTATAAGTGCCGGTTTTTTCTTTAATTTGTATATATAAATTAAATAGATATGTACTCTAGCTTATTTGGTCTACACTCCGGACTTCGATATATAGTCCTTTTGTTACTTGTAATTGCCTTATTATTGGCTTTAATCGGATTATTTGCAAAGAAGCCTTATACTCAAGCCAACCGCAAAATCAATTTATTTGCAATGATCTTTACACACACCCAGTTTCTGGTTGGATTGATCCTCTATTTTTTTAGTCCGCTGGTTAATTTTTCTGACATGGGTGCGGCCATGAAAGATACCCAAACCAGGTACTGGACTGTAGAGCACCTGGTTATGATGCTTTTTGCAATTGTTTTGATTACCATTGGTCATTCGCGTTCCAAAAAAGCGTCAGATGCTTTTAATAAACACAGATCAATAGTTTTGTATTATGGTCTGGCAGTTTTGGTTATTGTGGTGGCAATTTATCAGAGTGGTCGCCCGATTTTGGGGTAAATAATCCTGAATTCTCGGGGAATAATTAAAACATGTAAAATTGAAAAAATTTGCTTTCTCAAATTTCTTTATATTTTTGTCAATGATGAGTTTCAAACAAAATACTGCAAATTGGTGGTGCATGGTAGAAAAGGGCCAAGGGGATAGGTATTTTGATTAAATCTAAAAAGCAAAACCTAAAAAATACAAAACCCGACGCCCTGAGACGTCGGGTTTTTTTATGTTATTTGATCGCAAAACAACCCAGATGATCAGACAAAAAAAATGATTATGAAAAACTATAAATTATACACTTCCCACAAGAAATTACTGGCCGATACCACAACTCCGGTGAGTATTTATTTGCGTTTACGTGATGTTTTTCCGAACAGTATATTGCTTGAAAGCTCTGATTATCATAGTAGAGAAAATAGTTTGAGTTATGTTTGCTGTGACCCCATTGCAGGTATAGTTTTAACTGATGATCAATTGAAAACCTATTTTCCTGACGGCCAAAGGGAGCAATTTCCCTTGAAAGATCTGGATTTAAAGAAACACGTTTCAACGTTTAGAAAACAATTTGAATCTGCGGCAGCAGATGATTTTAAATTTATTTCAAATGGCTTATTCGGCTATTTTGCCTATGAAACGATAGAGCATTTCGAGGACATCAAATTACATTCTAAGTCTGCTTATGGAAGAGAAATCCCATTGATGCAGTATCACATTTACAGGTATATTATTGTCATAGACCATTTCAAGAATGAATTATACCTCATTGAACACAGGCCAGAAAAAAATACAGATCAGGGTATTGATAAAATACAGTATTTGATTCAGAATAAAAATTTTCCGGAGTATAAATTCAGTTTGAACGGGACTGAACAATCTAACTTTACGGATGAACAATTTATTAGTTTGGTAGAGCATGTAAAACAACACGTTTACCGGGGTGATGTTTTTCAAATTGTTCCCTCCAGAGCATTTTCTACACCATTTTTAGGAGATGAATTTAATGTTTATCGTGCCTTACGTTCCATCAATCCCTCTCCTTATCTATTTTACTTTGATTACGGTGATTTCAAATTGTTTGGGTCTTCGCCGGAAGCGCAGTTGACCATAAAGAATAATATCGCAACGATTTATCCTATTGCAGGCACTTTTAAAAGAACAGGGAATAGTCATCAGGATGCCGAACTTGCCGAAAGCTTGAAAAAAGATGTTAAGGAGAATGCTGAACATGTCATGTTGGTCGATCTTGCAAGAAATGATTTAAGCAGGCATTGCCACAAAGTAGAAGTCAAGTCATTTAAAGAAATCCAATATTATTCACACTTGATTCATATGGTTTCTAAAGTTACCGGGCAATTGCAAAGTTCGGTCGATCCTTTTGATGTGGTTGGAGATACTTATCCCGCCGGCACCCTCAGCGGAGCACCAAAATATATGGCCATGCAGTTGATAGATCGTTTTGAGGGGCAGAAGCGTGGGTTTTACAGCGGAGCAATCGGATTTATGGGTTTCAACGGTGATTTTAATCATGCAATCATGATACGATCGTTTCTTAGCCAGAATAATGTGCTGCATTACCAGGCGGGTGCAGGCATTGTGGCAGATTCAGATCCTAAAAGTGAGTTAAATGAAGTAAATAACAAGATTATGGCATTAAGAAGGGCTTTGGAGATGGCAGGTGAATTATAAGATTATAGAATTTTTTTCTGGGTATTGAATCCAGCCTTTGACAACACAACAGAAGCATAGAAATAAATAAGTATAGATGAATATTTTAGTAATAGATAATTACGATTCTTTTACCTTTAACTTGGTACATCTTTTGAATGAAACTGGACATCAGGCTACGGTTTGGAGAAATGACAAATTCAATTTGTCTGATGTGAATGATTTTGAAAAAATCTTACTTTCTCCCGGGCCCGGCATTCCATCAGAATCCGGACTCCTACTCGATGTAATCAGAATGTACTCATCCAGTAAAAGTATTTTGGGTATTTGTTTGGGCTTACAAGCGATAGCAGAGGTTTTTGGAGGCGAGTTGTATAATCTGTCGCGTCCTGTTCATGGTAGAGCCACTGAAATTACAGTTCTTGATAAAAATGAAAAATTGTTTAGCGATTGTCCACAACAATTTAAAGTTGGAAGATACCATTCATGGGCAGTACGTAAAGAAGTCATTCCTGATGAGATTAAAGTAACCGCCATTGATACTAAAGGAGTAATAATGGCTTTAAGTCACCTCAGGCTTGATGTGAGAGGGGTGCAGTTTCATCCTGAATCAGTTCTAACTGAACATGGAAAATTAATGATTTCTAATTGGCTAAGTTGAATATAGGTTTTAAGATATGACGGTTAAAGGTAAAAAATATGGGCAGGAGTCTGGCAGAACAATTCTTGATAAGATTGTTCAAAAGAAAAGGGAAGAAATTGAACTGGCAAAACGCAGGACTACGATTGAACAACTTCAGTTACTTGAATTTTTTAATAGGGAATGCTTTGTTTTACGTGATTTTATTTTAGATCCAAAACGTACAGGGATCATTGCTGAGTTTAAGCGTCGTTCTCCATCCAAAGGAACTATAAATGATCATTCATCCGTTCAGGAGGTGACCAATGCTTATGATGAAGCCGGGGCGTCCGCACTTTCTATCCTGACCGACTTTAATTTCTTTGGGGGTAAAGATCAGGATTTACTTGATGCAAGAGCAGTCAATAAGCTTCCCTTGTTGAGAAAAGATTTTATTCTTGATGAATACCAGATCACTGAGGCAAAAGCACTGGGAGCTGATATTATATTGCTTATTGCCGCTATTTTGACTCCCAAGGAAGTCCACAGGCTCGCAAAGTATGCCAAAAATCTGGGTATGAATGTTTTGCTTGAAGTTCACAACAAAGAAGAACTAGACAGAAGTTTGGCAGATGATTTGGATGCTGTAGGAGTTAACAATAGAAATTTGGCTGATTTTTCGGTTTCAGTCCGGCATTCTCATGACCTTGTTGATCATATTCCTTCTCGGTTTCTGAAAATTTCTGAGAGTGGTATCAGCCATCCTGAAACCATTATGGAATTGAGAGCTGCAGGATTCGATGGTTTTTTAATCGGAGAAAACTTTATGAAGGAAGCCAACCCGGGATTATCTATGAAGGCTTTTGTATCCCGCATTCACCATTCATGAGCTATCAGTTCTGCTACAAGGAGATTCCGGTAGCCTGGGCTTCTATTCCTCTGGTGCAAACTCCTATCTTTGTAATTATTATTTCTAATTAATGCCTAGACAAAAATTTTTTGATACAAGTGTAAAGCCCGAAAGGGCGGTCTTGGTGGGTATAATTACTCCCGGTGAGACGGAAGAACAAACGCAAGAATATCTCGAGGAACTTAAATTTTTAGTGCAAACAGCCGGTGGCGAAACACAACATTCCTTCACCCAAAGGATGCAGCGCCCCGATCGAGCTACTTTTGTTGGAACCGGAAAACTTGAAGAAATTAATGCCTACGTTAAGTCGGAAGATATTGATATGGTCATTTTTGATGATGAACTCTCTCCTTCTCAACTTCGTAATATTGAGCAGGAACTAAAGGTTAAAATACTCGATCGCAGCAACTTAATTCTTGATATTTTTGCAAAAAGAGCACAAACCTCTCAGGCCAAAACACAGGTTGAGCTTGCGCAGTTACAATATTTACTTCCACTGTTAACCCGATTATGGACTCACCTCGAGCGGCAAAAGGGAGGAATCGGAATGAGAGGTCCCGGTGAAAGTCAAATCGAAACGGACCGCCGCTTAATTTTGAATAAAATAGCTTTACTGAAAGAGCGCTTAAAGGAAATTGATAAACAAAATCTGACTCAAAGGAAGAACAGAGCTCAATTAGTCAGGGTCTCGCTTGTTGGTTATACCAATGTTGGTAAATCAACAATCATGAACATGATTTCTAAATCAGAGGTATTTGCAGAGAATAAGTTATTTGCAACATTAGACACCACAGTTCGAAAGGTAGTGATCGATAATTTACCTTTTCTACTCTCCGATACAGTTGGTTTCATACGTAAGTTGCCTCACCATTTAATCGAGTGTTTCAAGTCTACATTAGATGAAGTTCGGGAAGCTGATATTCTGATACATGTAGTTGATATTTCACATCCTAATTTTGAAGATCAAATCAACACGGTCAACGAAACTTTAAAGGAGATGGGTGCAATCGATAAGGAAGTCATCACTGTATTCAATAAAATTGATGCTTTCAAACCTGTCGATTTCGACCCGCAGGATGAGCATCCACCAATGACATTGGCTGATTTTAAAAATAGCTGGATGAATAAGGACAGAAATCCCGCAATTTTCATTTCGGCATTAAACAAAGAAAATATTGATGAATTCAGGACAATGCTCTATGAAAAGGTCAAGGCGATTCATACGAAGCGTTACCCTTATGATCAGTTACTCTATTGATCATAAGAGTCTATTCCATGAATCTCTCATTTTTAAAAAAGAAATATTCAGATTGATTTTTTAATTTAACCAATTCTTAATCCTCAGTTTTATGGAATCTAAACGTCAACAGAAGTTTGCAGGAGTTATTCAGAAAGATTTGGCCGAGATATTCCAGCGGGAGGGCTTGAATCTTTTGCCTAATATTATGGTAACGATAACTAAGGTTAGGGTTTCACCCGACTTGGCAATTGCCAGGGTTTATTTGAGCTTTTTCAACAGTATGAACAGCTCAATGGCTCTAAGTACTATTAAATCTCATTCGAACGAGATTCGCTATAAATTGGGTAATCGTATAAAAGATCAGGTAAGAATTATTCCCCATCTTGAGTTTTTTCTGGATGATACCAGTGAGTATGTTGAGAAGATGGATAAATTATTTGAAAAAATTAATAAAGAATCGCGTCAGGCAGAAGAGCCCGGAAAAGCTGATTGAGATGAGAACGATGAGAGAACCTGTTAATTTTTACACTCATCTTATTCCGGCAATCTTAGCTATTCCCGGCACAATCTTTTTAATTAACCGTTCTGATCTACCTATTGAATATACAGCAGCCTGGATTTATGGTATCTGTACCATTGTACTTTTTGGAATAAGTTCAATGTATCACAGTTATCCCAATACAGATATTGAAATAAGGTTCTGGCAAAAATTTGATCATTGCTGCATTTACCTGATGATTGCAGGTTCTTACACACCAACAGCTCTTCTTGTTTTTGATGGTTACACACGTTGGACACTTTTTAGTATGATTTGGGTTATTGCATTTGCCGGGTGTACTCTTAAAATTTTCAATCGTCTTCAGCATAAAGGGCTATCACTTGGGATTTACATTGCTATGGGTGCCTTGATTGTACCATTAATGAATGAAATGTCAGAAAAATTAAGTTTATCAGCCATTGGATGGATGTTACTCGGGGGTATATTTTACATCGGAGGAACCGTTTTTTACTATAAGGATAAGCCAATGCGAAATAATATCCACAGTCACGAAATATGGCATCTTTTCGTGGTTGCAGGTGCGACTTCTCATTATGTTTATAACTATCTCTATTTATTTAGGCAATAAAAATAGAAGAACTAATAAATTATGGTAATTATTTACGCTGATCGTATGTAATCAATGCCCTATTTTTTCGTTAATTTGGGAATATGCCTCTTCACCTGCTTAGTTTTATATTTCTGCTTTTCGCATCATTTTTTAGTGATGATCGGCCCGTATTTAAGGATAAAAATCTCAACGTTTTTATTAGTAATATTCTCATTTACCCTGCATACTCTCGTGATAATTGTTTACAAGGAACCGTCAATGTGAGCTTCAAGTTAAATAAACAGGGTCGAATTTATCATTCGGAAGTGCAAAAGGGTTATGGTACCGATCTTGATTTTGAAGCCTTAAGAGTTGTTCGTATGACTTCCGGAAAATGGGAAGTTCCTCCCTCCCATGATACCTTGGTTTCGATGATTTTGCCAGTAAATTTTTCTTTGCGTGATTTTAAGTGTGAGGAACTTTCGAAAGATGAAATTAATGCAGCAATCAATGCCTATCAGGCTAGAAAGGGGATGAGCGAAGTTGTTTTTAATTATTACGAAAAAAAGGAGGCCGGAGTAATTGATGAAGCAGGTGAAATACGCGTTCAGGCACTTAAATATCAGTTAGGTTATGATGAACAGTTCATTGAAAAGTTATTAAAACAAGCTCAGCGGAAACTTAAACAAGAAGATACTGAAGGTGCTTGTGAAGACTTTTTGATTATTAAGAGATTAGGTAGTGATCGATCAGTTCCCTATTTAAATCAATACTGTAAATGAATGTGAAATTTAAAGAACTTTATCAGCTTTAAAATGCCGGGTCATTCTAATTCATTTAACAGGCCTGGAATTAATAAACTGATGTTTATCTCGGGCTTATTCGCCCTGCTTTTTTGTTTTCTGACAAAATCATGGAATGTTTATAATTATTCAATTATTGGAGCTGTCCTTGAACTTTTGTGGCTTCCTGTAATGATTATAGTCTTCATTGGGCCGATCTTTTCGATTAGCCTTTTTTTCAAAGACAACTATAACCCCCGTTCATTAGCATTATATGCAGCAATTTTGCAATTGACTGCCATGATGATTCTTATTTTCTTTAAAAGGTTTTAGAACCAATCAAATGAAATGTTAACCAGATTATCGGAAAATAGGATTTGGTTTCCCTCAACCGAGCTCGCGGAGGAAGATGGATTGTTAGCATTTGGAGGCGATTTATCAGCAGAAAGACTCCTATTAGCCTATTCTAACGGGATCTTTCCATGGTATTCTGAGGCTGATCCTATATTATGGTATGCGCCAAGAAAACGATTCGTATTGTTTCCTCAGAAATTGAAAATCTCTGCATCGATGATTAAAGTTTTGAATTCAGGTAAATTCAAAGTAACGTACGATCAGGACTTTGCGCAGATAATACAATCCTGTGCAACAATAAAAAGAACAAAACAAAAAGGCACATGGATAACTGCCGAAATGATGTCTGCATACATTGCCTTGCATGAGCTGGGTCATGCACATTCGGTTGAAGTTTGGGAAAATAATCTTTTAGTTGGAGGTTTATATGGGGTACAAATTAATCAAGTCTTTTGCGGTGAAAGTATGTTTTCAAGAGTCAGTAATGCTTCAAAAGCGGCTTTGATTTATTTATGCCAAAAACTAGATTTTAAAATGATTGATTGTCAGGTTTATACCCAACATTTGGAAAGTATGGGTGCCGAATTTATCAGTTCGGATGAATATTTAAACGTGTTGCAGAGCAATAAAAAATCAGATTTTTGAACTACCCTAACTGAATCAATTTTACTTTATAAATCGTCTGACCTCTTAATTAGTGCCCGAAATGAAATTACTATATTAAACTGATCTTTTTTTGACATATGCAACAGTAGCTATTATGACTATACGAGGCAGATCTGTTAAATTCAGCCTTTCACTACCCAAAATAGATTCCTGAGCTTTAACTTAACCTGAGTTCGATATAAGCAATCTAATTTAGGTGAGATTGATAAAAGATATTACCGGGGCCTGATTATTTTTCTCAGTCTCTTGCTCCCGACCCTGGGTTATGCCCTATTTTTTTGCGGGAAAGGGAATCCTTATCCTAAAATTCAGTAAAGCAAAAAAAGATAGAGCTGCCACCCGGGTTTGTGCTTCTATTACCGGACTGCCCGTACCGATGAAAAACAGCAGCGGGTAAACTAAACCTTGCCGAGGGAGGTATCTTCCGGCGATGGAGCATTTGAGATAAGGTACCATTTCTTGCCGGAAATACTCCGGAGGAAAGGACTAGAAGAAGCGATAACGTGCAGGGATTGCTTTCAAAAAACCAATCATAGGCGTCCGGAGCAATAGGAGATCCATCAAAAGGATAGTTTCTAATATCGAACTGAGGTTAACTTAAGATTTCTTCAATATCTTTTACTGACAATGATTTAACAAAACTTTCTTCGGTTGTAATCAGCGACTCTGCCACTTTTCGTTTACGGTTTTGTAAGGCAAGGATCTTTTCTTCAACAGTGTCTTTAGTTATAAATTTATAAATAAACACATTTTTAGCCTGCCCAATTCGATGGGTCCGATCAATGGCTTGCTGTTCAACAGCTGGGTTCCACCAGGGGTCTAAAATGAAGACATAATCAGCCTCTGTTAAATTGAGTCCAACACCACCGGCCTTAATAGAAATAAGAAAGAGTTTAATATCCTTATCGGATTGAAATCTGTTTACTACCTCACCTCGTTTGGATGTTGAACCATCGAGATAAGAAAAGGCGACATTATTAACCTTAAAATATTCTCGGTATATATCCAAATGCTTCACACACTGTGAAAAAACAAGGACTTTATGCCCTCTGGAAAGTACATTCTCCAGGGTATGAATCACATTTTCAAATTTGCCTGAATCACCTAGATAACCTTCATTAGTCATTTTAGGATGGTTTGCAATCTGCCTTAGCTTTGTTAGTCCCTGTAATACCTGGATTTGGGATTTTTTGAAAGAGCCGTCTTCCAGATTTAACAAGAGTGCATTTCGATATTCTGATTTAATTTTTTCATAAAACTCCTTTTGTTCTTCACTCATTTGGCAGTAAAAGAGGTTCTCAGTTTTTGGGGGTAATTCGGTGGCTACTTGAGTTTTAGTACGTCGTAATACAAAAGGCTTAATTAAAGCCTGCAGCCTGCTAGCTTTCTCCTCATCTTTTTTCTTATCTATGGGTATAACGAATTCTGAATGAAACAAACTCTGCGTACCCAACAAACCGGGATTAATGAATGACATCTGAGTCCAAAGATCGTTAACAGTGTTTTCTACAGGTGTACCACTTAAAATTAGTTTGTGCTTTGACTTTAAGGATTTTACAGCTTTGAACGATTTTGAGGCCGGATTTTTGATGTTCTGACTTTCATCCAGAATAATATAATTGAAATAAAAAGTTTTTAATAGTTCAATATCGACCCTGCATATCCCATAGGTGGTAAACACCAAATCGTATGCAGAAAATTTTTCAATCTCTTTACTGCGTAAACTTCCGCTATGAACATGTATTTTGAGTTTAGGTGCAAATTTCTTTGCTTCATTCAACCAGTTATATACCAATGAGGTAGGCATTATAATCAATGAGGTCGAATGTATTTTTTCTTCATGATCTTCCTCTTTGATTTTTTGCATCAGGGCGAGAGTTTGTACAGTCTTTCCCAGACCCATATCATCGGCAAGGCAACCTCCGAAATTGTACTTTCTTAGAAAGTGAAACCAGTCATATCCTGCCTTTTGATAAGGACGTAAAATACCATGGAAGGCTTTTGGAAGATCAAAATTTTCAATTTCTTCAAAATCAGCCAGTTTCTGCAGTTTACGATCCATGGTAACTTGGGCTAATTCACCATGGCTAAAATCATTAACCAGTCCGATGTGATATTTTTTTAGTTTAAGTTGCTTAGTCCCCTCAGTAAATTGAAGCAGATTACTATATCTTGAGAACCATTCTTCCGGAATGACGGCAATCTCACCGGATGGTAATTTAAATTCTCTAATCTTGTTTAAGATATGATTTTTGAGATCAATAAAGGGTATTTGATACTGTCCGAAATGAACAACTGCATGAATATCAAACCAGTCGTTATTCTCACGAATTTCTAAATCTAACTTACTTCTTGCGATTACATAACGTTTTGAACCTTCGGTTTGCTCAAATGAAAAGCCACGTTCTACGAGCTGATCATGGTGCTGATTTAACCAGTTTATTACACTGAGTGGTGCTGATTCTGAATCCTGGAATGGAACATCCGGATTATAAGTATTTAACAGTAAGGATCCTGAAGATTTTAATCCAAGCTCTTGTAGAATATCGACTTTATTTTTTTCCCAGTTCAAAGAACGTTTGATTCTGTGGAATAGATAATCATTTTCACGTTTTTCCATTCTGACTGTGATCCTTCGATCACTTCCTGCAGGGAAAATATAATCACCATACCTAAAATAAAGTTGAATTATAGGTGAATCAGTTGCAGAATGAATTAATTTTAGGATAGGTATCGCTTCAAATTGCTCGGTCAGAATCTCAAAACCTTCAGCATAAACTGAATGCTTTTCAATCAGAGGGGCAACGAATTTCTCAAAATATGTTTTTTCTGAAGATTTAGGTATAGATATATACCGTTTATTGAGAAATGGCAGCAACTTTTTACCCTCCAAATCTTCTTCAAAAAAATAAAGCACATCTTCCAGAAGTAGCCAAGCAGGTTGGTTGCAAATGATTTGAGCATCTTTAAACATAAATTCGATACGTTGGCCCTGAAATTTAATGGTAGGGAAATATCGTGTTTCAGTGATACTACGTCTAAAATGAAATAATACGGAGGCAGATTCGGATGCAATGCAAAGTTTTCGTTCCACCGGCCAGCCTTCCTTGCTCATTAAAAAGAGATCTCTATCTCCGATTAATTTTAAGGCCTCTACAAGTTTTTTTTCAATTTTTGGTCTGATAACATCGGCGATTCTATCATCAAAGATTGTTCTGAAATACTCAACAGGCCTTATGGCTTTTTTATGAAAACGTTTAATGATATGACTTTGCTCAACTTCTTCCAGAAGCCTAATAAGTTTAAGGTCAGTTTCATCTATAATGGATGAAAATTCATTAGCTGTCGCACTAAACAGACGTTGATAAGTAAGCGAGAAACCTTCATCAGAGTTGAGTTGCACAACATGGGGTTCAATGAGGTAGCCAAGAAATTCATGCTTGCATATCGAGTAAACAATTTTACAAGGTTTACTGCTGTCAACTCTCAACATAATTGCTAAAAAATATACGAAAGCTGAGCATTAAAAAATTCTAAATCTAATTAGAAATTTCATTATTTATCTGTTTAGTTTAATAAATGCACAAATTTTGAAATAGGGCTGATTTTTTCAAAAAATTCATAAATATTCCAAGTGGCAGAATGATATTTTTGCCAATATTGAAATTATACGAATTGGAAATTTTAAGGATTCAATTCTTTTAGGAGGAAAGTTAGGTCTAATCTGGAATTAGATATCGATTGTGCCAAGGAAAACAAAGCGGGCAGGGCCTTCTAAAAACACGTTTCGGAAGCTTGTTCCATCGAAATTAAAATTCACCTTCAAATTACCTCCCTTTACTTTGATTACCGAGTGTATTTTACCGCGCAATCCTTTTTTCTTGGCCATAGTCATTGCTACTGCTGTCACGCCGGTGCCACATGCAAATGTTTCATCTTCAACCCCTCTTTCAAAAGTTCTGACAAAATAATGATCACCAAGATCTTCAACAAAATTTACATTAATTCCTTCTGCTTTGTAGGTATCATTATTTCGAATAGTTTTTCCTTCATGATAAACATCCTTATTTTCTATGTCCTTTACTGAAAGAACATAATGGGGCGAGCCGGTATTCAGGACAAAGGCTTCACCATCAGTCAGGATACGGTTTACATCAATCATTTGAAGACTTACCCAGTTTCCGTTTTCTGAAATTTTGGCATAATGTGAACCATCAACTGCCAAAAAGGTAGTTTCACTGGATACGATTTCAAGATGTTTGGCAAATGCTGCTATGCAACGTCCACCATTACCACACATACTGCCTGCTTTTCCATCCGCATTAAAATAAAGCATTTCAAAATCATAACCTTCCTTTAACTGAAGCACCATCAGTCCGTCTGCCCCGATACCGAAATGGCGATTGCATAGTTTTTTTATCGCATCGGGCTTATTTACCAAGGGAAATGATTGATTTCTGTTATCGATCAGGATAAAATCATTTCCTGCCCCTTCGTATTTATAGAAATTCAGATGCATAATTAAATTGTAAAGAGAGCCTGAATGATTAAATAATTCTGTCCTTTTGACTACAATATCAGCCAAATTTCGGGAAATAAATCGGAAATGTTTTATGAATAGCTTCAGAAATAAAACCTGATTTAATCTTTAACATTTTTTAACATAAAAAGGATAATCATTTTCATGATTTGTCTTGAAGTGGTATTAATTTTGAGGAGGATTAATATTAAATGAAAATACTACTATGGAAAATATGAAAAAGATAGGTGTTACTTTTTTAGCGGCATGCCTGGGTGGGGCTGTTGCCATCGGATCATACAAGTTTTTAGAAAGCAGGTATGGAAACAAATTGTCTTTTGAAGATAAGCAGAAGGTATATTTTACAAACAATCCCGGAGGAGTTGTCAATTCCTCTTCCGGATCTTTGGATTTTACGGAGGCGGCTGCGACAGTAACTCCTGCAGTTGTGCATATAAAAACAACCTATAACGTCAATGCCAATCGGGGTTATCAGGGGCGAGATCAAATGCAGGATATGTTTGAGGAATTTTTTGGTGGTCGTCGTCGTCAGCAGGGTCCTGCACAAGGATCTGGTTCCGGTGTGATTATTTCTGATGATGGATACATTGTAACGAATAATCACGTGGTAGACAATGCGGATAAAATAGATGTGGTTTTGCCTGATAAGCGTTCACTTGAAGCCAAGGTTATCGGACGTGATGCAAATACTGATTTGGCCTTGCTTAAAATAGAGGGATCAGGTTTTCCTATCGTCAAACTAGGAAATTCTGATGATGTTCGTGTGGGGGAATGGGTTCTGGCAGTTGGATATCCATTTGCTTTGAATACAACTGTAACTGCTGGGATTGTAAGTGCTAAAGGAAGGCAGATAGGAATTTTGGATCAGGGGATCGAATCACGTGAGGAGGGTGAGCCACAAGCCAGAACAGCTATTGAATCTTTCATTCAAACTGATGCCGCAATTAATCGTGGAAATAGTGGTGGAGCACTAGTAAATACCAAAGGTGAATTAATTGGAGTAAATGCCGCAATTGCCTCGCAAAGCGGAAGTTATGAAGGATATGGTTTTGCAATTCCGATTAATCTTGCAAAGAAAGTATTAAATGATTTTAAAGAATTTGGGTCTGTTAGAAGAGGATACATTGGGATTAACTTTACCGGCCTGGATGCGGAACAATCAAAACGTTTGGGAGTTGATGAGATAAATGGTTTGTACGTCAATGAAGTTTTACCGGGTGGTGGTGCTGCTCAGGCTGGTTTAAAAGAAGGAGATATCATTACAAAAGTTGATGAAAAACAAATTATTTACCCTTCTGATCTTCAGGAACGTATAGGCCGATTGGGCCCAGGTGATAAAGTTTCACTTTCCTACTTGAGAGATGGCAAGACTTTAACTTCCAACGTAACCCTTAAAGGTGAAGAGTCCATTAAGACTGCAAGAAGTTCATCAAGTGTGGTAACGAAAAACATTGGGGCAAGCTTTGCACCTGTATCAGAAAGTATTAAGAAAAAGTACAAAATAAATTCCGGGGTTATCGTGACTAATGTTAAAGCGGGTGGTTTTTTCGATCAGCTTGATCTCGTTCAGGGTACGATTATAACCTCAATAAACGGGGAAGCCATTAATAAACCAGAGGACATTGAACGTGCCATTACTGCCGGTAGAAATAACATGGCAACTGTAAATGCGATTAGTCCCGATGGAATGCAAATCAGATATCAATTTCAAGTGAGATAAGTTTTTTGCAAGCAGATTGGATTATGGTTTTTAATCAATTAAAAAGTCCTTGTCAATAACCATTGACAAGGACTTTTTTTAAGCTTTAACATTCCGAAGATCGATTTTACCAATCCTAAGGACTTAAGTTTGAATAGAATATTAAATGTAAACCAGTCTTCAGTCTTCAGTTTTTGAACAAGAGCAACAAGAATATGGGGCGAAAATTTAGATTGTTTCTAAATAGATAAAATTAGTAGTTCACAGCTTTGGATTTGCGTGATTTTTGGCATAATGTGATAATTTTGTTTCTTGAATAAATAAAAAAAATTAGAACAAGGTAATGAGCAATTTCGCAAAAACGTTCTCATCATCATTGGGAAAAAAGTTGGTAATGGCTTTAACGGGCTTATTCCTGTGTACTTTCCTGATCGTGCATTTAATTGGGAACCTACAGTTGTTTAAAGATGATTCTGGGCAGGCTTTTAATGCCTATGCTTATTTCATGACACATTTTACACCTATTAAGGTGGTTTCATATTTGTTGTACTCCTCAATTATTATCCATGCAGTTTATGCATTAATCATAAGTGCTGGTAATAAAAAGGCACGGCCAATTGGATATGCAGTTCAGGTAGGTAATCAAAACAGTCCTTGGACCTCAAGGAATATGGGAATTCTGGGCACCATTTTACTGGTTTTCATCGTGGTTCACATGGGTGATTTTTGGTGGAAATACCACAATGCAGAGTTGCCTTATGCTAAATATGAGATTAGTCTCGATAATCCGAATGATATTCGGGTTTCAGAACTAGCATATGATGCCAATCTGTTGGTTCATTCGGAGGTAACTGATTTACAGGCCCGAATAAGGATTGTTATTTCTAAGGATCTTTACAAGATTGTCAACAATTCCTTTCAGACTTGGTGGTATGTGGTACTATACCTAATCTCAATGGCAGCTTTATCTTTCCATCTCATTCATGGTTTCAGGAGTGCTTTTCAAACCATTGGTTGGGATAATAGCAGGTTTTTACCACTGGTAAGATTTATTGGTATATGGGTATTTGGAGTTCTAGTACCACTCGCTTTCGCTGCTATGCCATTATATTTTTTCTTTAAATAGATTACACAATACCCCTTAAATCGGGATTAAAATAAATTTCTGAGATGAAATTAGATGCAAAAATACCTGAAGGCCCTCTTGCTGAAAAATGGTCTAAACATAAATTCAACCTGAAGTTGGTGAATCCGGCCAATAAAAGGAAATACACAGTTATAGTAGTCGGAACGGGTTTAGCAGGCGCTTCCGCGGCTGCATCGCTTGCTGCACTGGGTTATAATGTAAAAGCTTTTTGTTATCAGGATAGTCCGCGACGAGCTCATTCCATTGCGGCTCAGGGAGGTATTAATGCTGCGAAAAACTATCAGAATGATGGCGACAGTGTGTATCGTCTATTTTATGATACAATTAAGGGCGGTGATTACCGTGCCAGGGAGGCTAATGTATACCGTCTTGCTGAAGTTTCGGTGAACATCATTGATCAATGTGTTGCACAGGGTGTTCCTTTTGCCAGGGAGTATGGGGGGTTATTAGACAATCGTTCCTTTGGGGGTTCTCAAGTTTCCAGAACATTTTATGCCAGGGGTCAAACAGGACAACAATTATTGCTTGGAGCATATTCTGCATTAAATCGTCAGATCAACCTGGGTAAAGTGAAGATGTTCACTCGACATGAGATGATGGATGTTGTAACTGTTGAAGGCGAAGCTAAGGGAATAGTAACGCGTGATTTAGTTTCTGGTCAAATTGAAACGCATGCAGCACATGCAGTTCTTTTATGTACAGGTGGATATGGTAACGTTTTTTACCTTTCAACCAATGCCATGGGATGTAATGTAACTGCAGCATGGAAAGCACATAAGCGTGGCGCATTCTTTGCAAATCCATGTTTCACACAGATTCACCCAACATGTATTCCGGTAACCGGAGATCATCAGTCGAAATTAACTCTTATGTCTGAGTCATTACGAAATGACGGTAGAGTATGGGCACCAATGACTGCGGAGATTGCCCAAAAGCTTAGAAATGGTGAATTGCAGGCGAGCGATTTGAAAGAAGAAGATCGTGATTATTTCCTGGAACGTAAATATCCTGCTTTTGGTAATTTGGTTCCGCGGGATGTTGCTTCTCGTAATGCCAAAGAAATTGTTGATGAAGGTCGAGGTGTGGGTTCTTCCGGTATTGCAGTTTACCTTGATTTTGCCGAAGCGATAGGACGTTTAGGTGAAGATGCAGTCAGGGCAAGATATGGGAATTTGTTTGATATGTATCAGCAAATAACAGATGAAAATCCATACAAACAACCGATGCGAATATATCCTGCTGTTCATTATACTATGGGTGGACTTTGGGTAGATTATAATCTGCAGACTACGGTTAAGGGACTTTATTGTCTGGGTGAGGCAAATTTCTCTGATCACGGAGCAAACCGTTTGGGTGCCTCTGCATTGATGCAGGGACTTGCAGATGGATACTTTGTTATTCCATATACTTTAGGAGATTATTTAGCTACCATCGGTCCGAGTCCGGTTGATACCAAGAATCCTGCATTTGAAGAAGCCAAGAAAAATGTAGTGGATAGGGTCAATCAGTTGCTAGCCTTAAAAGGAACTAAAACGGTAACCGAATATCATCGTGAACTTGGTCATATCATGTGGGAGTATTGTGGAATGGCTCGGACAGAAGAAGGTTTGATTAAAGCAAAAGCGATGATTCGTGAACTTCGAGCTGATTTTTGGGAAAATGCCAGGGTATCAGGCTCAGCTAATGAGTTCAATCAGAGCCTTGAAAATGCGGGTAGAGTGGCTGATTTCCTTGAATTAGGTGAATTAATGATTGATGATGCATTGAACAGGAAGGAATCATGTGGGGGGCATTTTCGTTTGGAAAGCCAGACCGAAGAAGGTGAGGCATTGCGTGATGACAATCATTATGCCTATGCTGCAGCATGGGAATACCAAGGCGATAATCAGCCCGAAGTCTTACATAAGGAAGAGCTGATTTTTGAGAATGTTAAATTATCGCAGAGAAGTTATAAATAAGACAGGAGATATCAGATCTGAGATTTGAGACAGGATAGTCTGGAATTTCAAATCAAACTCCACAATAAAAACCAAGATTGAGGCGGCGGGTAGAGCTAATTTTCATATCCAATGTTTCATATCTCAAATCTCAATAAAAATGAGTAAAAATATGAATTTGACGTTAAAGGTTTGGCGTCAGAAAAATGCCGATACCAAAGGTAAGTTTGTTACTTATCAGGCTGATCACGTATCTCCTGATATGTCATTTCTTGAAATGCTGGATGTTGTGAATGAAGATTTGACCAAAAAGGGTGATGATCCTATTCATTTTGATCATGACTGTCGTGAAGGTATCTGTGGATCGTGCTCACTTCATATAAATGGTAGGCCGCATGGCCCGAAGCAAGGTATAACGACCTGCCAATTACACATGCGTTCTTTTAATGACAAAGATACAATCGTCATTGAACCCTGGCGAGCCGAAGCCTTTCCGGTGATTAAAGATCTTGCTGTTGATCGTAGTGCATTTGATCGTATTCAAACCGCAGGAGGTTTCATATCAGTTAATACTGGCGGAGTTCCCGATGCCAATGCGATAGCAATTCCAAAGGTTGTTGCTGATGAGGCATTTAATTCTGCTACCTGCATTGGCTGTGGTGCCTGTGTAGCTGCCTGTAAAAATGCTTCAGCCATGTTGTTCGTTTCAGCTAAAGTTTCTCAATTGGCCTTACTCCCACAGGGACAGCCCGAGCGATATCGCAGAGTTCAGGCCATGGTTGCCCAAATGGATGCAGAAGGATTTGGAAGTTGTACGAATACCGGAGCCTGTGAAGCTGAATGCCCTAAAGAAATTTCAATCACCAACATTGCAAGAATGAACCGTGATTATTTCACTGCCAAATTAATAAAGCAGGAAGAATAATAAATATAATTTGAATCATTCCAACTGAAGCTCAAATGCGATTTCGTGTTTGAGCTTTTTACATTTAATACTTTCTTTATTCAATTAGGATGACAGAACGAATGTGAAGCAAAGTAAAGACTTAAAGTTCATCAGTTTTTTTCTTTGCCTAGATCATGAGATCCACCACAATGGTATTTCTTAATCTTACTTATGTGGAAGCTGGTTAAATGTTAATATTTAACTAGATAGATATTTAACCCCATTAATTGGTTTTTCTAATGCTTTAGGGTAAACATAGCCAATAGATGGAAGGGTAGCTTCAGGGCTATCTATGTCTAAAAGGTAACTTATAAACTATAAAATTCATGTTTCTTTATGGTTTTTTAAAGACTATTTCGAGCTCTTCTCAAATTGTCATTTATTTTTTGTTAAACATGGCTCCTTGGCTCATTTTTTATTTAACCTCAGTTCGATATTAGAAATTATCCCTTTGATGGATCTCCTATTGCTCCGGACACCTATGATTTGATTTTGGAAAGCAATACCTGCGTATTATCGCTTCGTTTAGCCCTTTCCTCCGGAGTATTTCCGGCAAGAAATGGTACCTAATCTCGAATGCCCCATCGCCGGAAGATACCTCCTTCGGCAAGGTTTAGTTTACCTAAAGTTGTGTTTCATCGGTACGGGCAGTCCGCTAATAGAAGCACAAACCCGGGTGGCAGCGCTATCTTTTTTGCCTTACTGAATCTTAGGATAAGGATTCCATTTCCCGCAAAAAATAGGGCAGAACACGGGAATGGAACAGGTTAAGAGCAACAGACCCTTCTTTCCAAAATCTGATAAAAATAATCAGGCTCCGGCAAGAGCTTACATCGATCTTAGGTTAAATAGTATTTTGATAACTGTGGTTATTCAAGCGCAGTGCTTGCTTTTAAAACCGAAATTTTCAACCGCCCAATTTTGTTCGAAAATGATCAAAATTAATGCCTTACCAAATTGGAAAGATAAAGACCCGGCCTCATTTAGCTGAGTTGAATGGCCATTATTTAAAAATTGTGCAAACCAAGTGCTTGATTGGTGGTACTCGAAGTTTCAATCCGGCATTTTGCTTTTCCAAAAGAATTTCCTGATCAAGATTTGTGA
>Ga0194133_10001187_pt1 | contig 47701 bp, 42 predicted proteins | sample TA2KigOf40mmetaG_FD_155448 | JGI IMG/M metagenome (GOLD analysis project Ga0194133, IMG submission 155448) | Freshwater microbial communities from Lake Tanganyika, Tanzania - TA2015055 Kigoma Offshore 40m | ecosystem: Environmental > Aquatic > Freshwater > Lake | place: Tanzania: Lake...
CGAAGTACGGCGCTGCCGTCGCCGGCACGGCCGTCAGGCACAGGCCGAGGACGAGGCCAGCGACCAGGGCGCGGCGAGCGGAGGGCACGCCCCATGGTGACTGCCCGCGGTGCTGGAGTCCAGGGGACGTGGCTCAGACTCGTCGTAACGCAACAATTCTTGCCCTGGGCCCAGAGAAGTGGCACATCTGTCGTCGACACCGGCTCGCTCATCAGGCATCCGGTCACGGTCGGCAGCCTCTTGTCGGCCAACTGTTCGTCGCCTGCTCCGCCCGGCGGGCAATTACCGGGTGCTGTACCGGATCGACGAACCCAGGCGCACCGCCCTCGTCATCCGCGTCTACCACCGTCAACCACGCGGAGTCCTACGAAGCGGGCCGGATTTCCACTAGTGCGGGCAGCAGGGTCGGCACGGTTGAGTCGTCGCTGCCGCTAATCGGCACAAGGAAGAAGGGGCCGTTCTCTCTTAGGCAGTTTCCACCGCCACTGTCCCATGAGTCGGGGTCGTTTAGACCTACTAGAGCAGTGGAAGACGGCACCCATGCGATGGGCGAGGAGACGGAGTCATCGATAAGCACCGCTTGCAGCGCGTCGGCGGCCGCGACATATCGTTGACCGGTACACGTGCCGTTAGAACTGCTGTAGTAGACCGTAGAGCGCTCTACCTCGAAGATGTCACCCTCATTTTCGTAGGGAACCAGCACGCCTGTGTCGTCGAAGTGCACGAGGATCTGCCCGCCGCAGGAGCGGCCACGTCCAGCCGGCGAGCGCCCCGACCCGCAGGCCCGCCGCGTAGACGTCGAAGCCCCCACCAGACCCTCCACCACCACCACCGGAGGGGCCCTGCGGACCCATCGGACCGGTCGCACCCTGGGGGCCTGCAGGGCCCTGGGGCCCGGCAGGACCAGTCGCGCCGCGCCCCCCAGACGGACCGGCGGGACCGGCCGCACCTGCGGGACCGGCGGGGCCGACAGGTCCGGGTTCGCCCTGGGGGCCTTCACCACCCCACGTGTACTTCTCCTCGCCCGGACGGCACTCGGCTCGCGCGGACACCATCCGCATCACACCGCCCTTGCCCACGCACGCGAAGTAACGATCACGCTCACGCGCCTGATCAGCACGCGGCGACCCCGCTGACGCGGTTGCCACCGCCACCGAGCCCAGGACGAGCACCACTCCTAGGGCGCCCGCGATGAATCGTCCGGCTGCGTCCACCTGTCGACCTCCTCCCGCGACGGTAGGGGCTGCGCGCGTGCAGGCCTCACTCCTGCCAGGTGGTGGGGGGCTACGACCCTGCGCGAGCCGCGAGAGCGGGTATTTCTTCCCCTTCACCCCACGGATCGGGCACCCGTCGCTACCGTCGCACCGAGGGAGGGCGCATGGGTGCTCGCGTGCTGATCGTCGAGGACGACAGTTTCACCCGCTCGCTTCTCGTGGCGACGGTGACCGGTCTCGGCCACGTCGTCGTGGGCGATTGTGCGAACGCCGCTGACGCGATGCGGGCGGCCGCCTCCGACACCCCCGACGTCGCGATGCTCGACCTCGACCTCGGCACCGGGCCCACCGGCGCCGACCTCGGTCACGCGCTGCGCCGCGCACTGCCCGCGATCGGCATCGTGCTCCTCACCTCCTACGAGGAGCCGCGACTCATGGGCACGCGCCTGCGTATCCCCGACGACGCCGTCTACCTCGTCAAGCAGGCGGTGAGCCAGCCCACCGAGATCGACCGCGCCCTGCCGCTCGCGCGCGAGCCCCGCGCGCACACGTCCGCGTCGGGCGGAGTGAGCGTCGACTCGCGCGCGCAGGGCCTCAGCGACGGCCAGATCGAGATCATGCGCCTGGTCGCCTCGGGTCTGACCAACGCCGAGATCGCCCGCCGCCGCTACATGTCCGAGCACGCGGTCGGCAAGGCGGTCGCGCGCCTGGTCACCCAGCTCCACCTGGACTACGGCGACGGCGACAACCCGCGCGTCCTCATCACCCAGGCCTACTTCGCCATGACCGGCGCCGCGAGGCCACGCCGTGACTAGAACGGCGACCTCGCCCTCGGTCGACGACTGGCGGCGCAGGCTCGGCGGCCGCTGGCTGGTGTCGTGGCCGATGTACGCGATCGGCACGCCCATCGCCTTCGTCACCTTCACGTGGAGCGAGATCGCCCGCGCCCCCGCGGGCACCCCGGCCGTCACTCGGCTAGCGACAGCCGGACTGGTCGCGGTCGCGTGCGCGGCGGTCGGCGCCTGGATGCTGCTGGCCAACGCGACATTCCTGCGCCATCGTGCCGTGCACCCGGTCCCCTTCGTGCCCGCGCTGATCTTCCTCGGCTCCTTCGGCACGCTCTTCGCGATCGTCCTCGTCGTCGGTGCGCCCCTGGTCGGGGCGCCCCCGATCGAGAGTCCGGCGTTCACGATCGCGGCCATGGCCGTCATCTCCGCGTGGTGGGGCTCCATGCTCGTGCTCCTGCTCGACGCGCGCGAGCGGATCACCGCCGACCGCGTCATCGTGCTCAATGCGGCGGTCGACCAGGAGATCGCGACCATCCAGCAGGCCGACCTCAGCCGGGTGCTGCGCGACTACCTCGACACCCGCGTGGTCGACGAGCTGCAGGGCGTGCGCGACACCCTCGACCAGGCGCTCATCCGGGTCGAGTCCGACGCGCGCATCGGCGGGTGGACCGAGGTGTCGGAGGACCTGCGCATCGCGGCCCGGGCATCGGTGCGCCAACTCAGTGCCGACCTGTGGTCGATGGCGGAGGCGGCGTACCCGCGAGTGACACTGCGCTCGATGCTGCCGGCGATCGTGCGCACCCAGCCCCTGCGGCCGCTCGCGGTCGCCGGCCTGACGGTCCTGGTCACGGTGCAGAGCACGACCGAGCGGCTGGGCTGGGCCGTCGGCCTGCTCGCCACCTTCGTGGGCGCGCTCGCGGTGTACGTCGTACTCGCGCTCGCCAACCGCGTCATGCGCGCATGGCCGCGTCGGCACGCGGCGATCTTCATCGCCACGATCGTGCTGATCTCGGCGGGCGGCATGGCCACGACGGCCGCGTCGGGCGGGGAGGTGACCGTGATCGGGTCGATCTTCAACCTCGCCGTCACCGCGATCATCCTCATCGCGACGTCGGCCTTCGGCGCGGTCTACCGGGCCAATACCGAGATGCTCGGCTCCCTGGCGTCGCGGGTGAGCCAGGAGAGCATCGCCAACCTGAGCCGGCAGCGCGAACTCTCCGCCATCGCCCGGCAGGCAGCGTCGGTGCTGCACGGCCAGGTGCAGACGCGGCTCATCGCGTGCGCGGCGGCCATCGACCGGGCGGTCGCCATCAACGACTACGCGCTGCTCACACGCACCCTCGAGCAGGCGCGCGACATCCTCGAGCAGCCGCTCGTCGTGGAGCCGACGCCGGCGAGCCTCGATGACCTGCTGCGCGCCCATCGCGAGCGGTGGGCGGGCCTGGTCGAACTCGACTACGAGCCCGGCATGTCGGTCGACCTCGACCTCGCCACCTTGCAGCAGGTGTCGCTCGTGGTCGAGGAGGGCATCGTCAACGCGTTCCGCCACGGCGAGGCGACCCACGTGCGCGTCAGCGTGAGCGAGGACGGCCGCGAGCTGCGGGTGAGCGTGGTGGACGACGGCGCGGGCCCGGGCAGCCGCGTGGACCCCGGCACCGGGAGCGCGCTGCTCGCCCACATCACGCGCGATCGCTGGGAGTTGTCGCGGGTCTCGGTCGAGGGCGGCGCGCGCCTCGACGCCGTCATCACCCGCTAGACCCACGGTCAGGGATCGGCGTACGGACGGCGAAACACCGCAAAGGCCCTTGACCCTCGATCCATGCCGGCGCAGACTGAAGGGGCGGTACGTCCCGCAGTGAGAGGAGGATTCATGATCACTCCCATCACCGAGGCCCTCCTGCAGGAGGTGCATCGACCAGGCCCCTGTGCGTGGAAGGCGGCACACCCGGGCGACTGCTAAGGGTCGGCATCGAGCCCGGCCCAGATGCGCGTGAGGAGGGGTCATCCCGACCAGGGATGGCCCCTTCTGCGCGTCCCTGACCGGTGCCACCCCCGTGGGAGAGCTCCCCACGGCTCCCCTATGCTTTCCCAGTCTCCGACGTCGGTTCGGCGGCGATGGTCCCCATCGTCTAGCGGCCTAGGACTCCGCCCTTTCAAGGCGGCAGCGCGGGTTCGAATCCCGTTGGGGACACGGTCTCAGCACCATCGAGGCCCCGTAGCGCAGTTGGTTAGCGCGCCGCCCTGTCACGGCGGAGGTCGCGGGTTCGAGTCCCGTCGGGGTCGCCAGTGCGCCCTACCCCGCCCGAAATTCGTGGTGAACACTCGGCATCCGCCCGCCAATCTCCCGATAAGGCGGCAGACTGACGCTCGTCTGAGGAGGTCGCCGTGGTCGCCCTGCGCATTGCCATCGCCGCGCTCGTCGCCGCCGCCAGCCTGGCCGCCGTGCCAGCAGCCGCGGCCGCAGAGGATTCCACCCTGATCATCGGCATGACCGTGCCCATTGAGAACCCCAACATCTGGGCGCTCAACTCCAGCAGCGAGTGGTCGGCCGTGACCTTGCAGTACGACATGATGCTGAAGTTCTCCGACGACGACCTCAGCGCGGCACCGAGCCTGGCCACCGGGTGCGAGCCCAACTCTGACTACACGCGATGGACCTGCGCGATCCGCGAGGGCGTCACCTGGAGCGACGGCACGCCTCTGACTTCGCGCGACATCGCCTTCACCTACCGCTTCGTCATCGATCAGGGCTTCCCCTACTTCTCCGGCTACTTCCCCGAGGGATCGACGTTCGAGACTCCCGACGACAACACCCTCGTCTGGGTCACCCCCGAGCCGAGTCGCGGGCCGGAGGTGCCGGCGTGGGTGTACGTCGTGCCCGAGCACATCTGGTCGCCGTACGTCGGCAAAACAAACAAGGAGATCAAGCAGGCGCCGACGCTGCCCACCGTCTCGTCCGGTCCCTACGTCATGACCGAGGCGGCGCCCGGGCAGAGCTGGACCTTCGAGCGCAACCCCTACTTCTGGGGGGACGAGCCGGCCTACGACCGCATCGTCTACCGCCTCTACACCAACCAGGAGGCGATGGTCCAGGCGCTGAAGAACGGCGAGATCCAGATCGCCGACGGCATCGAGAGCGCCCTGCTGCCGGCCGTCGAGGCCATCCCCGACGTCGTCGTGCAAAAGATCACGGCCGACTCGTGGACCAATCTGGCCTTCAACTTCGGCGGGCAGGACCCCGCGTCCGCGCCGCTGCGAGCGCTCCAGGACGTGCGCGTGCGCCAGGCGATCGCGATGGCGATCGACAAGCAGGCCATCGTCGACAAGGCCTACCAGGGCGTGGCCTCGCCCGGGGAGACGATCATCCGGCCACTGTCGGTCTACTGGCACCTCGACATCCCCGACGACCAGCTCATCCCCTACGACCCCGACGGTGCCAACGCCATGCTCGACGAGGCCGGCTATGCGCGCGGCGACGACGGCATCCGCATCGACCCTGAGACGGGCGACCGCCTGGTCATCCGCATGCCCACCTCCAACGACACTCCCGGCAGCGAGATCGCGGGCAAGCTCATCGCCTCATTCCTGCAGCAGATCGGCATCGAGGTCAACGCACAGCCGGTGAGCGCGGGGAAGATCTACGACATGCAGCAGTCGGGCGACTTCGATGCCTACATCTGGTACTGGTCTGGCGATCCCGATCCCAACTACCAGTTGTCGGTCTTCACCTCGGCCGCGTGCGGTGACCTCAGCGACGGCTGCTGGCGGGACCCGACCTACGACGCGCTCGTGGAGAAGCAGGCCGCGACCCTCGACCAGGACGAGCGCCTGGCGATCGTGCGCGAGGCGCAGCAGTACGTCTACGACCAGGTGCCGGCCATCCCGCTGGCCTACCCGAACGCGATCGTGGCCTACCGCTCCGACCTGGTCACCGGACTCACCCCCGTCCCCGCGGGCAATGGCTACCTCACGCCGTCGTACTCCTACACGAGCCTGGTGAACGCGCGACCGGCGTCGTCCGGCGGCGAGGCCAGCGCACCCGCGTCGCCCGGTGCTTCAGCGGAGCCGGGTGCCCCCCAGGCGGCGCCCGCTCAGGCGGGATCGTCGGGCGTTCCCGTCTGGGTCTGGCTGCTCGTCGCCGCGGTCGTCGTCGTGATCCTCGTCGTGGTGGTGGTACGACGCCGTTCGGCAGCAGAGCGGCCGGACACGCATTGAGGTCGGGCGCGCTCGACCTGCGCTTCGTCGCGCGCAGGGCGGGCTACGCGCTGCTGACCCTCGCCTTCATCCTCGCAGTCAACTTCTTCCTCTTCCGGATCATGCCGGGCGACCCCATCGCACTGCTGGCGCGCAGCCAGCGCCTGTCCCCGGAGGCACTCGAGGAGCAGCGACGTGCCTTCGGACTCGATGAGCCGCTCTTCGTGCAGTTCGTCGTCTACCTGCGCGAGACGCTCACCGGCCAACTCGGTGTCTCCCTGGTGTCCGGCGTGGACGTCGTCGACCTCATCGTCTCGCGCCTGTGGCCGACGATCCTGCTCGTCGGCGTGGGCACACTGCTCGCCGCCGTCATCGGCGTGCTCATCGGCATCCGCGGGGGCTGGCGACGCGGGAGTGCCTTCGACTCGAGCAGCCTCTATTCCTCCCTCGTGCTCTACTCCACGCCCGAGGGCTGGCTCGGCATGCTGCTCCTGCTGCTCTTCGCCGGCTGGCTCGGGTGGTTCCCGGCGGGCGGCTTCTCCAGCGCCGCCGGCCTGGCCCTGCCCGTGCTGGCCCTGTCGCTGGGCTACGTCGGGCAGTACGCGATCGTCATGCGCTCGAGCATGATCGAGGTGAAGGCGCAGCCCTACATCACCCTCGCGCGCGCCAAGGGACTGTCCGATCCCGACGTGCGGCGCCGCCACGCGGTGCCCAACGCCGTGTTGCCGACGTTCACACTCGTCGTGCTCAGCGTGGGCTTCATCCTCGGCGGGGCGATCGTGATCGAGACCGTCTTCTCCTGGCCCGGCATCGGGCTGCTCACCTACGAGGCCATCAACACGCTGGACTACCCCGTGCTGCAGGGCGTGTTCCTGGTGAGCAGCGCTGCCGTGATCCTCGCGGCGTTCATCGCCGATATCGCGTACGGCGTGATCGACCCCCAGGTGCGGCAGTCATGACGACGATCGCGTGGCAGCGCCGACGCAGGTCCTGGGCGACGACCTGGGCGCTCTTCCGCCGCAACCGACGCGGCATGGTCGGCCTCGTCATCCTCATCGTCTTCGCCGTGTTGGCGCTGCTGGCGCCCCTGCTGGTCACGCCGGCCGAGATCGACCCCGCGCTCGCACCTGGCAGGCCGCTGCAGTCGCCCGGGGAGGCTCCTCCGCTCGGCACCGACCTCTTCGGCCGCGCCGTACTCGACATGCTCATCGTGGGCAGTCGCGTGTCCTTGACGGTCGGCGTGCTCGCCACGCTCGGCGCCGTGGTGATCGGCGCGACCATGGGCCTCTTCGCCGGCTACTACACCGGTCGCCCGCTCGGCACGATCCTCACCGCGCTGACCGACTGGTTCCTGGTGATTCCGTGGCTTGTCCTGGCGATCGTGCTCGCCGCCATCCTCGGACCCAACCTGCTCAATGTCATCGTCGTCATCGCGGTCACGTCGTGGGCGCTGACGGCCCGGCTCGTGCGGGCGCAAACGCTCGTGGTGCGGGAGCAGCCCTTCGTCGAGCGGGCCCGCGCCCTCGGCGCGGGAGACGCTGCGATCATCACCCGTCAGGTCCTGCCCTCGGTGGCACCGGTGATCGTCGCGCAGGGAGTGCTCACCGTGGCCGTGGCAATCCTGTCCGAAACGACCCTGGCCCTGCTGGGCCTGGGGGATCCGAATTCCCTGTCGTGGGGCCGGATGATCCAGGAGGCCTTCAACGCCGGTGCCATGTCCAATGGCTACTGGTGGTGGATCCTGCCTCCCGGGATCTGCGTGATCCTGGTGACCATGGCGTTCACGCTCGTAGGCTATGCCCTGGAGGAGATACTGGACCCCCGACTGAGGAAGAGTGAAGCGCAATGAACCCCTTCGATGTCCCCGGCGAGTGGCTGAAGTCTGCGCTGCACACGCACTCCACCGTCTCCGACGGCACGCTTCCACCGGATGCCCTCGTTCAGGCGTACGTCGAGGCCGGCTTCGACCTGGTGGCCATCACCGACCACTGGCGCCTGGCGACGCCGGCCCCGCGTGACGATGTCGTGCTCCTACCGGGAGCGGAGTTGGGCTTCGACATGGTGAGCCCCACCTATCCCCGGCAGTCTGCGGAGTTTCTCGTCTACGGACTCGACCATGTGCCCGACGACCCGGGGGGCAACCGCGACAACTGGTTCTTCAATGAGATCGAGAATTGGGAGGTGCGCACCTTCCCCTCACTCACCGTCGGGATGGACTGGGTCGCGTCCAGGGACGCGGTCGCGTACGTCGCGCATCCCTACTGGAACCACCTGCCCCAGGACGAACTCACATCCATGAGTGGCTTCGTCGGCATCGAGGTCTTCAACGGCAGCGCGCAGGCCGAATGCGGGCGCGGCGACTCCTCCCCCTGGTGGGACACCCTCCTCGGCCAGGGCCGCGCAGCCTTCGGTATCGCCACCGACGATCAGCACTATCCGCTCTATGAGCTCGGGCTGGCGTGGACGATGCTGCGGGTGCGTGAGCGCACGCCGGAGGCTGCGCTCGAGGCCCTGCGCACGGGCGCGGCGTACTTCTCCGAGGGCCCCGCGATCTACGAGATGGCAGTGGTCGATGGCGGGGTCGAGGTCGCGTGCTCGCCGAGTCGCTCGGTGCTCGTGCAGGCGGAGGAGGAGTGGGGCACGTCGGTGAACGCCGGACGCGACGGTCGCAAACAGGGTCGCATCCTCCAGACCACCGGCGAGGGGCTCATCACCCGGGCTTTCGTGGAGACGCCACCCGACCTTCGCTACCGCCGTGTCACGGTGGTGGATGCGGCGGGGCGACGTGCCTGGAGCAATCCGATCTGAGAGTTGGCGGCCGGCCCCGGGAACGAGACCCAGGGAGCCTTCGAGGAGGGCAAAGACGACAAGTAGCGCTCCCCTCCCCCGTCTTGGCGAGCGATGTGGTCGAAAACGGAGGCCATCAACCTCGATTTTCGACCACATCGCTCGCCAAGACGGTGCGGGCCGGACCGACCCTGCTAGCCTCCTCTGGCCCCACAGGGCACGGCCAGGTAGCTCAGTTGGTACGAGCGTCCGACTGAAAATCGGAAGGTCGGCGGTTCGACCCCGCCCCTGGCCACAGCTGCAGATTCAGCCGAGATAGGTCCTGGTGATCCGCAGCCGGTCGCCGGAGAGGTACGGCGGAGCCGAATAGTGCACGGTGATGCTGGCACCGACTCCCCAGGTCCGCAGCGAGACGGTCCCGGCCTTGGTGATGAGCCGATAGCTGTCGACGGGACCCTTGACTCGGACGCGGACCGGCGCTCCATTGACTCGGCAGCCGCGCGGCACGATCACGGTCGTTCCCTCACGCGCCACAGACGCCGGGGCCAACCCTGAGCATCCTTTCTTCCCGAGGCCTGCGAGGTCCTTGGGCTACAACTACGCGAGTGCCACGTGGTCCAACCCTTCCGCGCCCATGGCCGTGACCCTGCAGCCCAACGGGACACCCTCCTTTACGCTGAGGCCTTCGGTGCCACCGCTGCCCGTGGGCAAGTCCATGGTGTAGACACCGGAGCAAACTGTTGATCCGCGAGCCGGGATGCACCGAGCCTAGAGGGAAATCGTCTGCGCTGGGCTACGACGATGTGAGGCAGTCGGTCTCCAGCTGGGTGATGTTCTTCACGATGGTCCCCAGGGTCTTGGCCTGCGCCTTCCAGCTCTTGGTCGGGGCGAGGACCACACTGGCCTCGCTGCTGTTGCCATAGGCGCCGCTGGCCACGCGGATCGCGATCATGGCCGTGTAGCGTCGCGGCGGCTTAGTGGCCGCGGGCCACCCAGGCGTCGTAGTCGGCAGCTTCGGCGCCGATCGTCGTCTCGTCCCCGTGACCGGTGAGGACGCGGGTGTCCGGTGGCAGGGTGAGCAGTCGCTCGCGGATGGACTCCAGGATGGTCGGGAAGTCGCTGAAGGACCGGCCCGTGGCCCCTGGCCCGCCCGCGAAGAGTGTGTCGCCCGTGAGGACGACGCCCAGGTCCGGGGCGTAGAGGCAGATTCCCCCCGGCGAGTGCCCGGGGGTGTGGATGGCCTCCAGCACGACCCCCGCGACCTCCCACCGATCACCATCGGCGAGCTCGGTGAAGGGGACGCCGTCGTTGACGGCGTCCCAGAGCATCGCGTCGGCGGGATGCAGGCAGACGGCCGCCGACGTGGCAGCCACGAGAGCGCGCGCGGCATTGACGTGGTCGTTGTGCGCATGGGTGCACACGATCGCCCGCACCCGCCGATCACCCACTGCCGCCAGGATCGCCTCGGCATCGTGGGCGGCGTCCACGATGATGACGTCACTGTCGTCACCGATGATCCACACGTTGTTGTCGACCTCGAAGTCTTGCCCGTCGAGGCTGAAGATCCCGCTCGTGACGACGCGCTCGACCCGCGGGCTCATCGGTCGAAGACCACGACGCTGCGCAGCACGTCACCGCGATGCATCTTGTCGAAGGCCTCCTCGACGTCGCCGATTCCAATGGTCTCCGACACGAAGTCCTGCAGGGGTAGCCGCCCCTGCAGGTAGAGGTCGATGAGCATGGGGAAGTCACGCGAGGGCAGGCAGTCGCCGTACCAGCTGGACTTCAGGGATCCACCCCGGCCGAAGTACTCGATGAGGGGCAGCTCCAGGCGCATGTCGGGCGAGGGCACGCCCACGAGCACGACCGTGCCGGCGAGGTCGCGGGCGTAGAAGGCCTGCTCGTAGGTCTCGGGGCGGCCTATCGCCTCGATGACGACGTCGGCCCCGAATCCATCGGTCGCCTCGCGGATCGCCTCGACCGGGTCGGTCTGCCGCGAGTTGACGGTGTGCGTGGCTCCGAAGCCCCTGGCGAGCTCGAGCTTGCGGTCGTCGATGTCGACCGCGACGATCACACGCGCTCCGGCGAGACGGGCCCCCGCGATGGCCGCGTCCCCGACTCCTCCGCACCCGATCACCGCGACGGTGTCTCCGCGCGTGACGTTGCCGGTGTTGAGGGCCGCCCCCAGACCCGCCATGACGCCGCATCCGAGGAGACCCGCGACCTCGGCCGGTGCTGCGGGGTCGACCTTGGTGCACTGGCCCGCGGCGACGAGGGTCATCTCAGCGAATGCCCCGATGCCAAGGGCCGGGGAGAGCTCGGTGCCATCGAGCAGGGTCATGCGCTGGGTGGCGTTGTGAGAGGAGAAGCAGTACCACGGGCGTCCGCGCATGCACGCGCGACATGTGCCGCAGACGGCTCGCCAGTTGAGGATGACGTAGTCGCCCGGCGCGACCTCCGTGACATCCGGGCCGACCGACTCCACCACGCCGGCGGCCTCGTGGCCGAGCAGGAAGGGGAAGTCGTCGTTGATGGCTCCGTCGCGGTAGTGCAGGTCGGTGTGGCACACCCCGCACGCCAGCGGGCGCACCCTCGCCTCGCCGGGACCCGGATCGGGCACCACGATGGTCTCGAGCGTGACCGGTTGCCCCTTAGCGCGGGCAACGACACCGTGCACCTGGACCGACATGGAGCCTCCTCACCTAGCGGGAGCCCGAGTCTAGGGATCGGACATTCGGGCACGTGACCCAGCGCCCAGGGGCCTGGACGATCGGTTTTCTCGCACTTTCGCCCCTCCTCGGCTTAGCGTGGGTGGAGTCGCCCGGCTCCCCGCTGCTTCACTCGCCGACATGGTGTGGATGAAGTCGGCCCCGAGCCGCGTGCCCGTGCTCCTCGTCTCCCTCGGCCTCATCGCGGGCTCGGTGACCCTTCCTGCGACGGCCGTCGCCGCCCCCGCGGCAGACGGATCCCCCGCGGCCGCTGTGGCACCCGCTGCCGCGAGCGCCAGCAAGCCCAACCTGTGGCTGCAGTTGCACGCGGGCCCGAACTCCGCGGTCTCCGAGGCGATGGTCACCGTGACCAACAAGGCCGGCAGGGTGGTCGGCAAGGGCAAGGCCAACAAGGCCGGCACGATCATGCTGAGAGTCGAGCCGGGTGCGTCGGCGAAGAATCCCTACCTCGTGCGCACCTCGGGCGGGAAGGTGCGCGGCAAGGCCTTCGACGGGCATCTCGAGCTCGTCATCACCAAGCTCGGCATGCGCCACGGCGCGCACTTCGTCGATCTCGTGACCACAGTCGCGAGCGACTACGTCGAGGAGTACGGCGGCACGCTCGCCCAGGCCGAGCGCCGCGCCTTCCGCAAGCTCGGCCTGAGCGAGGATCTCGGCCACGGCCACCTGGCGGTGCCGACGTATGCCGTGCACGCACCGGCGCTGTCGCGCCATCACAAGGCCAAGGGGGGCTTCGATGGCACGGTGCGCCATCTGGTCAAGCTCATGAGGACGGCCAAGCCCTTCCCCGACTTCGGGACGCACAAGGTCGAGCGCCTCGGCGCGGCCGGGCCGCAGGGACGGTCCTCCAGCGGCTACTCCAATGCCGCTTGCGAGGCGCAGACCCTGCCCAGTCCCGTTGCCAACAGTCCCGCGACGGTCGGTGTCTATGGCGCCATGATGACCGCCGGCCTGGTCTCTGCCTACATGACCAAGGACCCCTCGCTGCTGCTCAACGGTGTCGCGGGGATGGTCTTCTCCAACACCCCCGGCATGACCAATGCCTCGATGCTGGCATCGGTGCAGGCGCAGTTGTCATGCATCTCCCAGCAGATCGCCATGGTCGCGCAGACCCTGTCGCTGCAGATGTCCGTCCAGGATGCGGCCCGCTGCGAGTCGACCTACGTCAAGCCCACGTGGACCAACTACTACCAACCGCTGCTCAATGCTGCCGCACAGAGCCCTACGGACCCGACGACAAGCCTGGACGACACGGTCAACAACGCCAGTCTTCAGCCGACCATGGATCAGATCGAGTTGATGAATCAGCAGTGTGGCGACATCATCAACGACGCTCTGTTCAACACCCAGGGCGGAGTCCAAGCGGCCTGGCCGACCGTCCTGGCGGAATCACGTGAAGCGAATTCGGCCGCCTTCAAGCCCGCAGCACTCGCCCAGCTGCAGCAGTTCCTTCAGTACTGGGGCAACATCGAGTACCAGCAGTCCATCATGATGAACGACTGGTACAACTACCAGGCGACCGTGATCCGCAAGCCGCAGACCACGTTGCAGAACGCCGCGATCGGCGGCAACTGCCAGCAGAGTGCGGACCTGAGCAACACCGCGGACAATCAGGATGCCTCCACCTGGTGCCAGTGGCAGCAGAACATCGTCAACGTCTGGCCCGGCGACGTCTTCTCCGATGAGGTGGCGGACTGGGATCTCGAGCCGGTGCAGAGCTCCTCTCCCTACGCGATCTCCGGCTCCGCGGTGAGTGCTGTCCCCGGCGGCTGGGGCAACTCCACGGCGGCGTGGACGGAAGATCCTCGCGGCCTCACCCCGGGCACCCTGGGGACGTCGGACCTGCCCAATGGCACGTGGAAGGTGTCCAACGCACTGGCGACGTACAACAACCAGCCCGAGCAGGTGTTGAGTGCTCCCTACCAGCGCTACGACTACCGGGCTGCAACGAAGACGTTCGCGCCGACGAGGTCGCAGCTCGACGGGTACAACAACTTCCACAGCTTCTTCATCGGTGCGCTGGGGGCGACGATCACGGATGACACGGCCACCCCGTGCACGGAGAACTGCCCCGACTGGACCTTCATCGGGGCGGACGGCAAGACGGAACTGGAGTACCTCGACTTCAACAGTCAAGCCTGCCACGATGAGCAGAACTCGCAGAACTTCAAGTGGTACTACAACTCGCGCTACCTCCACAACTGGGTCACCAGCCCGGGGCCGTGGAAGACGGACGGGACAGGCACGTACGTCGGCGGCGAGGTGTCGTCCGACGCCCACAACGGCAGCACGGTGTGCAGCCACAATGTCCCGCCCTTCGCATGGTTCCTCGCACGCCCGTGGACGCAGGGCGCGTCCTGGCCCGCGGTGCCCACGGTGACCTCACCGAGCAGCGTTGCGGCCAATGCGCAGCTCACCGCCAGCGGGTGCCCGGACTCCGGCTGCACGTGGGCGATCACCTCGGGTGCTATCCCGGGCCTGACGGTGTCGTCCTCCGGGCAGCTGAACTACACCGGCACGAGCACAAGCTCGACCGCCAAGGTCACCGTGGCCGCGATGAACACTTACCAGGCGTCCCTGGATAAGGCCATCACCGTCAATCTCACGCAGTTCTACCCGGTGATCACCACGACGGGGACGGTGCCGCGGAACACGCAGCTCGCCGCTGACCACTGCCCGACCAGCGGGTGCACCTGGTCGCTGACAGGTGCCGTGCCCGCCGGGATCAGCCTGAGCACGTCGGGCGTCATCTCCTACACGGGGAATGGCGCCGCGGGGGTCGTCGCCATCCGACCGGTCGCGACCAATTCGGTGGGTTCCTCTGCGCCGGGCTACGTGCAGGTCGACCTCACCTCAGAGGCACCCACCGTGATCAACGGCGGCATCTACGCCCGCAACGGCCTCCTCATCGCCACGGGCGGTGGAGGAGCCATAACCTGGAAGCTGCTGTCGACGACCGTGCCGGGAGTCAACGTCAACGGGATGGGCTACGTCATCGTCTCCGGATCGCCATCGGCCTCGACAGCCCAGGTCACGGTGACCGCGACGAACTCCTACGGGCAGACGTCGCCGCCGACCACGCTGACGGTGTCGACGCGCTACTACGCGCCGATCATCACCTCCTCCGGGACGGTCCACTACGGCAACGGGGCCAAACTCACCGCGAGCGGGTGCCCCTCCAGCGGGTGCGTCTGGTCCTTCTACGGCTACTCGCAGACCGGTCAGGCCTATCCCTTACCGCCGAATGACGTCGTGCTCTACGCCGATGGGACGTTGAAATACGTGGGCTCCGGTGGAGTGCCGACGGTGACAGTTGCCGTGATCACCTCGACGGCGTTCCCCAACGGCGTGCTGTCGCAACCGGTGGTCCTGAAGCTGACGCTCTAGCCAGGCTCACTCGCACACGATGCCATCGCCGTCACGGTCGATGTACCAGTCGTATTCGGGGTCGATTCCCTGGTAGTAGGGCCCGTAGCCCGCGGCGATCGCGGCGGTGCACGTCGGGAAGCGCGGATCGACGGCACCGCCGCTGCCCCCGCCCCCGTCGTTGTTGCCGCCCGGACCACGAGTCACTGAAGCCCGGGGCGGCAGGCTGATCACCGGATCCCCGCAACTGGTGATGAGGACCTTGAGCGCGGATCGCTCCGCGCGGTCAACCGACAGCCGCCACCGATACTTCACGGCGATCCAGGTCGTTGCGTAGGTGCACCAGTAGGACCTCACCGGCGGCAGCCACTCCGCCGGATCGCTGTCGCTCTTGGCCCGGTTGGAGCTTGCTGACACGGCGATCAGGCTGCCGGCGTAACCGAGATCATTGGCGAAGGCCTCGCGCGTCCGCGCGTCCCAGCGACGCGCACCCGATGCCCACGCCTCGGCCAGGGCGACGACGTGGTCGACGTCGAAGGTGGACGAGTCCGTGGTCAGGGCAGCGTCGTAGGCGGAGAGCCATCGTCCGCGCACCGAGCATCCCGGGCCGCGTGCCGGCTGGACCTGCGACTCGGCGAGCAGCACCTCCTCGCGCGCATCGCAGCCGTCCTTGTCGGCGTCGATCCAGTGGCGAAAGAGGTCGCGGTCGTAGCCCCGGGGGCGCTCCCCCTTGACCTTGAGCCCGTCGAGCACCACGCTCGCGCGCTGGGCGCTCGCCGCCTGGGCCGGGGCGGTCGCCGTCGCCATGGGCACGAGGGCGGCCAGGGTCATGAGGGCGACGGCAGACGCGCCGATCCCGCGCACGGTCGCGCGGCGGCGTCGCCTCAGGGAAGTCATCGGACGCGGACCCGTGACACGGTCATCTCAGTCCCCCCGGAAGCGCGCTGCGTGCCCGCGTCGGCGGGCACCACCCCGACTCTAACCCGCACGCACCACCGAGGGTGCGTTATCGCCGCTGGGAGGGCCTCAGCCATGCTCGCGGAGGGAGACTGAGCACATGCTGGCCGCCTTCCTCCTCGCCGTGGCGGCCACGAGCGCGAGCCTGACGGCCACCCCGGCTGCAGAGGACGACGTCCGACTCGGCCTGAGCTTCGTGACCGCTCGTTATGCCGAGCTCCCGGGCGGGTATGCGCCGTACAGCGATCTGAGCAATATCTACGGCACCGGGAGCATCATCGGCCTCACCATCTCCTGCCAGGGGTCATCGGTCGCATGCGATATGGCGCGGCCGGTCCAGCTGCAGGTGACGCGTGGCGCGAAGACCACGACCGTGCGCTCGGGCACTTACGGGGAGTTCTACAAGTCGATCAACGCGTGGGAGGACTACCGAGAACTCAAGCGGATCTACCCCACGGTCGACACGACGCGTCCGGGACGGGTCTCCTACCGATGGCATATGCCGGCGTGGGGAGACCTTCCGGCGGTGACGTCAAACCCTGCCGACTTCCGGATCCGCTGGGCGACCAAGGTGCGCGTGACCGTCACCAACGGCAGATGGGAGCCCTACGGCTGGATCCAGGGCCTCCTGCACTACTGCGTGCGCCGCACCAGCGACAGGGTGCCGATGATCACGCTGCGCATCTCCCCTCGCGAGGCCGGCCGTGAGGGATTCTACGAATACGTGGAGGGAGATCGCGTCGTCGCCGAGCGGCTGCTCTCGACCGCGCGCGGGACATTCCGCTTCCCCGGGCCGAAGGACCGCATGGACATCCGCATCATCCGCGTGATGGCGACATCGACCCACTCGGGATTCAGCATCAACTTCGACTTCTGCACGCCGGGCGTCACCGGACCGTAGGGAGAGGGCCATGAAGCGAGGTGTCGTCGTCGCCGTCGCGACGGCCGCGGTCGCCGTAAGCGGCGCGCTCGGATCCAGCGCCGCGGCGACTCCGACCGGGGGCGCGGGAGCGCGCATCCCCGCGCCGGACTTCGGGAGTTTCGTCGAGGAGGACTCACTCCATTCCCCGAAACCCCGCTCATCCAGGGCCTGGAGCGAGCCCGACTGGTGCGCGAAGCGCGCGCCGCTCGGCGACCTGGCACGCTCCTACGACCCGCGCGACCCGCGGCCGACCCTCCTGGAGATCGCGAAGCGGAGATACCCGCCCGCCGTACCCCTGATCGAGGCAGCCCCCGACGACCGCCTGAGGTACTGGCTCCGCCCGCTCCCCGGCAAGAAGAACGACCTGAAGAGCGTGGTGTCGCTCTTTGCGAACGTCGTGCACGAGGAGGGACACGCGCTGACATGGCCCGGTGCGAATCCGCCCAGCGTCTTCGCCTACCGGATAGTGGACGACAGCAGCGTCGTGCTCGTGCCGGGGGTCGAGGCCTATCCGCGCTCGCAGATCCTGCGGCGGCACCCCAGTCCCGCGACCGACCCCTATGCCAAGGCCTATCTCGAGGGGCCCATGGGCGGCCAGGACATCGAGATGCTCACCGAGGAATTCGTGCAGTACGTCCACTCCCTGGCTTCGGGATTCTGCGCCTACGACGTGCCGAGCAACACGCGCGTGAGCTATCGCGACGGCGTGCTGACGCACATGTGGTGGATGCAGATGTATCTCGCGGTGGGCCGCAAGCACCACCCTCAGGACTATCGGGCGATCCTGGCCAACAAGGCTCTCGTCACCGTGATCATCGACACGTGGCGGCGCGCGGAGCACTGGCTGGCCAAGACCCGCGGCACCAACTACGGCATCGACGACGCGGCACTGCTCGCGCGGGTCTCGAGGCCGGCGAACAAGGCCGAGATCGACCGGCTGCGACGCGCACTGCACCAGGGCTAGCCGCCCCGGCAGCGCTCAGACGACGAGCGTCATGAGGTGGTCATGGCGCGCGACGAGGGTGTCGTAGTCGGCCACCGCCGTGGGCGCCCCGGGAATCACCTGACGCAACTCCGCATGGATCTGGCCGTGGGGCTGCGCTCATCCGCTCGCGTGCGGAAGGGCGTGCCGCTCAGCGCCAGTCGCCGCTTCGCCGTGTCGAAGGCCTCGCGCAGGCCATCGCCCCAGGTCAGGCCGTCGCCGGCGTGATGGACCTCATCCATGATGATCCGGCTGGGCCGCGTCTCCGCGCGGTTGCGATGGAGCATCGGCTTGGCGGCCACCCGGGCGTATGTCGCGACATAGCCCTGCGTGCCCTCGCGCACGGGGCCGACCGAGTTCGGCAGGTCTGGGTCGAGCCACAGACCGAGCGCGGAGGCCGCATCGGCCCACTGGCCGCGCAGGTGGTCGGTCGGCACCACGACGACCACGCGATGCACGAGGCGCTGCGCGAGCAGCCGTCCGGCCAGCGTGAGGGCGAAGGTGGTCTTGCCCGAGCCAGGTGTCGCCGTCACGAGGAAGTCGCGGGCATCGGCATCGGCGTAGCGGCGCAGCGCGCGCACCTGCCACTGCCGCAGGTACGGCGAGCCGGTGGCCTGGGCGAGTGCGGTCATGGGAGGACGACCCTGACACAGGCGCGTGGCGCGCCGCCGAAACGGCACGCCGACGCCTCACAAGCTCCCGCGTGGCTCCACCATGTGGCGCATGGGACTGTCGATACTTGTGAGGCATGGGGAGGCATGCGGCCGACGGCCGAGCGGCGTCGTCGTCCGCGCGGCCACCCCGCCCCGGCCGCCCCCGCCACGCGGCTCGGGCATGGCGGATGCCACGCCGACGCGACCTCGCTGCGCTCGGCGCCATGAGCCTGCTCACGGGCCTCGTCGTGGGATGGCACCCTCCCTTCCTCCTCGGCGGCACCTCACCCGCCGCGGCTAGCACGCCGAGTGGATCCCCCTCCGCCGAAGCGCCCGCCGAGCACACCCAGGGCACGCCCACGGACGAGACGATTTCGGCGGACACGATTTCGGCGGACACGACTCCGGCAGACGCCACCGCACAGGACTTCGACATGGCCGAGGTGGTCGCCGCCGTCGTCGGCACCGAGTCGGCCGTCTTCATCCCCGAGGACGAGCGGCGCACCATCACCATCGCCGGGGTCGGCGACATCCTGGTGCACAAGGAGATCATCGGCCAGGCGCTGGAGGACGGTGGCGGCTCCGTCGACTTCCGCGCGCAGCTTGAGGGCATCCGTCCGCTCGTCGAGTCGGCAGACCTGGCGATCTGCCACATGGAGTATCCGCTCGGCAGCACCGAGGGTCCGTGGACGGCATGGCCCGACCTGCCCAACTCACCGCCGCAGGTCGCCCAGGCGGTGGCCGACATCGGATTCGACGCCTGCTCCACCGCGAGCAACCACACCCTGGACCAGGGCTTCGACGGCGTGGTGAGCACGATCGCGGGGCTGGAGGACGCCGGGCTTGCCCATGCGGGGTCAGCCGCCAGCGAGGCCGACGCCGAGCGCATCACGATCATCGACGTCCAGGGAGTGCCCGTCGCACTACTGTCCTACACGTACGGCTTCAATGGCATCCCCCGGCCCTACGACTGGTGCTGTGATCTCATCGAGCCGGGCGTCATCGCGGCCGAGGCCCAGCGCGCACGCGATGCTGGTGCCCGGCTGGTGGTCGTCGCGCTGCACCACGGTGAGGAGGGCACCGCGCCACCGACGCAGGCCCAGCTCGACGTCGTGCAGGAACTCGCGGATTCGGGCGTGGTGGATCTCGTGCTCGGCCACCACGCACACGTGGTGCAGCCGGTCAGCCGCGTCGGGGACATGTGGGTTGCATACGGCCACGGCAACCTGCTGTCGGCGCAGTCGCGCAGGGATCCGCGCTCAGGAGACGGCCTCCTCACGACCTTCACCTTCGCTGAGCAGGCCGATGGATCCTTCGTCGGCATCGATGCGGTCGGCTACGCGCTCATCAACCACGACTTCCCCTTCCGCGTGATGCCGGTGACGGCGTACGACGAGACCGGCGGTCGTGCGGACGCCACCTGGTCCAGGGTCAGCGAGCAGGTGCTGCTCCCCGGCGACACCAGCGGCTTCCGGCTCGAGCGCTTCACCGGCTAGCCGCAGATGATCCGGCCCTAGGCCAGCACGCCCTTGCGGTCGTAGAGCACCTTGGCGAAGGGCTTGGGATCCTTCAGGACGATGTACTCCGTGCCCGTCACGCTCACGCGGACGGCCGGACTTGACGAGGCGAGACTTGCCCGCGGGAAGAGCGTGCACTGCGATCCGGAGCCGTCGGCCAGAGCCTCCGACAGTGTGCCCAGGCACATGTCGACGGCCAGGCTGCCGCGGACCTTGTAGACCACCGCATCAAAGACGCCGCCGGCCTTCAGGGCGAGTTGTGTCACGACGAAGTCCTGCATCTGCAGTCGTCCCGAGCCCTCGATGCTGTAGGTGCCGAACTTCTCCAGATCGAGAGTGACCCTGACGGATGTCGACATCTCGACGAAGAGCTGGTTGCTTGCCGACTCCTTGCCCGCAACGGGAATGCTCGCCGTGACAGTGATGGGGTCCAGCGCGATGTCGACGGGCCCGAGCTTTGCCTGGGACCGCCCCGTGAGATTGACAGTGAATCGATCACGCAGCTGCTTCACGTCTCCCTTGACCGACGCGAGTACGCCGAAACCGGACTTCACGTCGCCGATTTCGATCGCGCCATCGATCGTCACATCGAACTTGTCGCTGCCCGTGTCGATGTCGAGCGTGACCTGGGGTCCGCCGATGCCCTCGTGGCTGCGGAACCCCACGACGCCGTACAGGTCGAGCCGGTCCATCTCGATCACGGCATCGATGCGCACGCCAGCGCTATCGATCTGCAGGCCTGCCGCGGCCTGGAAGGGCGAACCCAGCAGCGAGCCCTGCACGGCAAAGGCCCAGCCCGCGGGGATCTGCTGGATGCGACGCCCGTCCGGCACAGCGCAGCCGACCGGCGCAAGGACGAGCCGGAAGTAGTGGCCCGTTACCAGTCCCTGGCCGCCGAGATCGACGACGGGGTCGCCGCCATCCGATCCGACGCGGAACTCAAGGCATGGTCGCGCGAGCTCGAGGTTGGCCGCGAGCGCGACGGGGGATCCGGGCAGCAGGCCGATGGATGAGCCCCATCCGTCGGGGAGCGTGACGTCGGCGTTGAGCGCCACGGAGGGCGTGCCCGTGACGAGGTCGATGGCGGCGCTGGCCGAGAGGCGGCGGAGCGTCAAGCCCCTCACGCCGAAGGCATCGTTGACCTGTCCGGAAGGAATGCCGGCCTGCAGCTGGATGCGCAGGGACGTGCCGACCGTGTAGCCCACGCCGATGCGCACTTCAAGCGGCGTCGACGACGCCGGCACGACACCAGATCCCTCCATCTCCAGCGTGCCCGTCCCGAAGAAGTAGCCGTCGAATCCCGGTGCGGGGCCCGCGAGCCGGACATCGAGCCCGAAGCCCAGCTGCCCCACGGTGAGCGCGGCACCCTCGCCGCGGTAGAGGTCGATATCGTTGTCGGCGTTGTAGGCGACGGTGAAGTGCGCCTCCTGCAGGTCCTCGCTGATATCGGCTTCGAAGGTCACGCCGCGTCCGGGGATCCCGAAGCGCTCCTTCATCGTGTCGGGGAAGACGAATCCGCCGTTCATGATGAGCCGGTTGGCCTCGATGGTGTCTTTGCCGTCGACGGTGGCACCGGCAGGGAAGGTGGTGAAGGAGACCCGGGGCGTCACCGCCTTGAGTCCGCCGCCGATGTCGATCGTCTCCCCGCTGCCCCAGATGCACAGGCCGCGCGCGTCGCTTTGCACGTGGAGGCGGTACTCCTTGGTAAGGATTCTGGCGGTGCCGGCGAAGCGCACGGTGATGCCCGGCTCCTCGGCCGGCTTGGTGCCGCGCGGCACGCAGGAGGTCGGAGCGCCCCGGCTGATGACCACGCGTACGTCGGTCAGCTGCATCTCGTCGGGACCGATCTGCAGGTCGCTCGCACCGCTGGTGAAGACGAAGTCCAGGGTCGCCAGGTTGACATCGGCGCGAGCGGTGAAGGTGGTGGGACGCGGATTGCCGGGCAGGAGGGCCTCGACCTCCGCGGTGATGAAGAACTTGATCTCGTCGAGCCGGCAGTCAGGGCCTGTGTCATCTGCAGGACAGGCGTTGGTCAGCGTAGGGGTGAGGCTCTTCACGGTGACGGCGTCTCCGAGTGCGAGGCCATCGAGCGTCCCCGTGACGGACATGGTCAGCGATGCGTCGCCTTCCCCCGGGCGCGACTGAATGCTGCCGCGCAGTGCCCGCAGGACCGCGCCGTCTCCGAGATCCCAGGGCGCGGAGTCTGCGATCGACAATTCCCAGTCGTCGGTGGCTCGGTAACCGCCCTCGAGCGTGACGCCGTACGCCCGCGACTCACCCACGGACACGGCAGCGGTGGCAGCCAGCGCGATGCCCTCGGTCGACCAGTTGATGGAGGCACTTCCCAGCCGCAGGCCCCCGAGGAGCTCGCACTCGGGAGCCTGCCAGCCGCCCTCGCACGTGATGGGCAGGCGGAGGGAGTAGGTGTCGTCCTCCAGATTGGCGGAGCCCGTCCCGGAGGCCGTGATGAGCCCTCCGCGCGATGTCTCACCGAGGGCGAGATTCGCGACGGTCGCGGACACGCGGGCGACCTCATCGCCGGCGATGTCCATCGTCACGACCACCGTGCCGCGCGCACCCTGAGGCCCCGGTGGAGCCTGCGCCGCCTGGGTGAGCCGGACGGAGAGGTCCTCGGCGAAGTCGATGCGGGCCGCGTCCGCGGGCACATCCCAGCCCGAAGGGAGCGCGAGGACGAGCGCGAGGGGGCTCACGGCTGGCTCGCCCTTGACGGAGACGGGCTCGAACGTCGCCGAACCCACGAGCGCGCCGAGCGCGTCTCCGCGCAGGGGCGCCGTGAACTCACCGGAGACATCGAGTCCGATCGCATCCGTCAGTTCATTGGAGAAGGTGGAATTCACCGTCACCCGTGCGCGCGAGACGGTGAGGCCGTCCGCGGTCAGTCGCGCAGTGACACCGGCCAGTCGCACGCTCGCGGACTGCACGATCACGGCTCGGGTGATGTCGATGCCTCCCTCACCGGTGCATCGCCCCCCCCATCGAACGTGGCCGCATCGATGAGGGCCTCGTCGTAGCGGAAGCTCAAGCGCTGACTGCCCCCGGTGCCCATCGGCACGGCGTAGGCGCCCGTGTCGGAGCCCTCCTGACCCTTGCGGATCGCTCGGGCGATGCGACAGAAGCCATCGGCATCGCGCGGGCTCGCCTGGCGGGTCGTGCTGAGTCGAGCTGTGGCCGCCTGGGGCGCGACGGCGATCAGCACATGCTGGGCCTGCGAGACGACGCCGGAGGGCAGGGTCACGCGCGCCGTGACCAGGAGCGTGGCACCGGGACGTCGCGGTGCACTCACCGTGACTGCGTCTCCCCTGCCGATCGATCGATCCGCGATCGCCCAGGAGACCGTGCCGCGCCCCGCGTCCGCACCCTGTGCCGTGAGAGTGACGCGACTGCCTGCCCGCGCCGTGAGTGGACCCGCCACGCGCAGATCCCGGCGATCCTCGATGCGCAGCGACCCGCGCAGCGGCGAGAGTGTCGTGGCCGCGGCCAGGGCCGCCTCCGTCGGGGCCGCCGCCGTGAGCGTGCCCAGCAGGCGGTCCCCGCGCACCAGGATGCTGACGCGCCGTTCGATGACCTGGCCCTGAGCGATGACGCGCGCGGCGAACTCATAGCGCTGCCGGGCGGGCACACGCGTCAACTCGACCACCTGCTGAGTGCTGGCGGCGACCCCCTCGACGCTGCGCGGAGACAGGAAGCGCACAGGGGGCCCGCCGACCTGTCGCCAGGTCACCGTGGCGTACTGCCCCTGGAGCTGGCCGATGTCCGCCCGCAGCGAGATCTGCCGCGACTGCCGGGGGCCGTTGCGGAAGGCGGTGATGGTCGGTGAGCTGGAGGTGACGCGCAGTGTCGCCCGGGGGTAGACCGGCACCGTCCCCTGGTCGCCGACGGTCCAGTCGCCGAACTCCCGCGGGGCTCCGGACCAGCGAGCCCACGCGCGAATGCGCGCGACGTCGGAGTCGAAGGACTCCGCGATGTCCAGTGCCGCCAGGATGCGCGGCGGATCCTCGTCGCGCTCGACGCTGCCGCGCAACCGGCAGGTGGCCGACGCACGATCCGCGTCGATACGGCAGCGCCAGCGCTCGCCCCGGACCTTGTCGAGCGCGGTGCCCGACGGTGCGGCAATGCGCACCTGCAGGCCCTGCACGCGGGGGGTCTGGCGGGCGGTGCTGGCCAGGACGACCTCGAAGGTGCCCCTACCTCCGGGACGGCCGGGCGAGACGGACTGCGCCGCCACGGAGAGTTGCGGCGGCGCGGAGAGCAGCCCGTCGATGACGGTAGCGGTCCTGGCCGCCGGCACGGGCGAAGGCGCAGCGGACGGGGTTGCGGCGGACGCGGGTGGCGCGACGAGGCTGCCCGCGGCGAGGCCCGCGCACGCGATGACGGCGCCGAGGCCTGAGCCCATCGGGTACCTCACCATGCCCGACCCTTCGCCGCTGGCCCGGAGTGGGCCGTGCCCCAGTGGGGACGGCGTCCACTATGGCACGGTGGCGGCGCCCTTCGCCCGGCCAGCGAACCCGGTCGATCAGGGCCCGCTCCGCTGGCGGGGGACCCTGATCGACCGGAATCGCCTACTGCAGCAGGAGCGTGGCGCCGGAGCCGATGCGCATGCCCTCGCTGAAGGCGTGAGTGCCAAGAGCGGAGTTGAGCAGGCCCGCCGCCCCCGGAGCCAGCTTGACCGTGAAGGTCGTCGTGCTGCCGGAGGTCTTTGCGTTGGTCAGCGTGAAGATCGTGTACTTGCCCAGGTCGGTGTCGGTGGCGTAGACGCGCCCCTTGAGCGTGCCGGCCCCAAGATTGGCCGTGAGGTTGGACACGACCACGGTGCGCCAGCCCATCGCGCCGTTGTGCGAGATGAAGAGCTCACCCAGATGCGACGCCTTGCCGTTCTTGACGTCCGAGATCGGGAAGGACAGGGCGAGTTTGCCCGGGGGCAGGATGGTGCTTCCGCCCGGATCCTCGCCGTTGACGGTGATGTTGGACTTCAGGAGCGCCTCCGTCACACCCGCGTTGACGCGGATGGCCGTGAGGCCGAGGGTCTTGCTCTGGTCTGCCCACGCCGCGGTGGCTGTCGGCACGAGGAATGCCGCGGCCAGCCCGACCGTGGCCGCGATCCCGATGAGCTTCTTCGTATCTGGTCCTTCCCCCGCAGCGTGGACTCCGCGCCCGTTGCGCGGGCTGCTCGTCGACCCTAGGGGGACCGGGCGCCTGGCGCTAGGGGTCGGCAGGTGGTGGGCCCTTGGGACGCACCACCAGCACAATGACACCCGCCAGGGCGACGAGGGCGCCGAGGACGGTGTAGACCGGCTGACCGGTCATGAAGCTCTCCTCGAGGAACCCCAGCGAGATCGCCGCCCAGAAACCACCGATCATGATGAGGACCAGACCGATGGTGCGCCGCAGCGGACTGATCTCCTTCATGGGCGCGTAAGGAACCATTGGACGGTGGCGAAGGAGTCGTCGTCTTCCATGAGTTCGCCCACGATGACCTGCCCTGTCCAATCCTCGGCCTGGACGTCGAAGTACGACGCCCCCACCGTGATCGCATCCGGATCGACCAGGGTGAAGCCCGCCGCCTCGAGGGCACCTGAGGCGTAGAACTCCTGCAGAGGCGTGAGCTGATCTGCCGGGAAGCGCCAGGTGGCGCTCACCAGGCCGCCCACCGCGGGGAAGTAGTCGACCTCCACCTCGCCGATGCCCTCGCCGACAGCGATCAACTCTCCACCGTCCGGCACGGGCAGGGACGCCAGCCAGGCGGGCTGGGGGATCTCCGAGGCATCGGCCTCGAGCCAGAACTCCGCGGCAGGGGAGCCCGGGCCGGGGTCCTTCGATGACATCAGGACCACGCGCAGCCCGTCGCTCTCCCGGGTCATCACCAGCGTGCTGCTCGAGTCCGTGGTGGAGATGGAGTTGTACGCCCAACCCTGAGGGGCCGCCGCGCCGTAGGCCTCCAGCGCGTCCTTGCTCGGCGCGATATCGACGCCGATCATCTGGATGGACTCCAGGGTGTCACCCCATTCTTCGACGACACGGCCCGCGCCGACGACGTTGCCGTCGGGCAGGGGTGCGTCGGAGTCGAAGAGCGGCAGAGCACCAGCGAGATCAGCCGTCGAGGCCGGTGATCCGATCAGGGCTGAGTAGGCAGCGAGCGCATCGTCGACCACATCGACGAACGCAGCGCTCGCGGGCGCCGACGCGGTCGCAGACGACTCCTCCACCTGGGTGGGGGCCGCCGACGATGTCACCGATGATGCAGCCGACGAGGCAGGGGTGGGCGCGGCCGACGACTGCGCAGTGTCGGAGCTCGCCCCACCGCATGCGCTCAGCCCAAAGACCAGGATCGCCGGTGTCGCGATAAGGGTGGGACGACGCATCCCTCGATGATAGGCCTCGGGATGGCACGTGTCTTGCGTTCGCCGGGCGCCGCCGTACGCGCGCCCGTGCGCTCCCCTAGCCTCAGGGCATGCGCGCACCGAAGTGGCTGGCCACGACCGTGTCGCGCTATCGACTCCTCGACATCGAGTACGCCGCCCTGCGCGTGGTCGGTCGCGGCCTTTTCCTGGCGGTCATGCTCATGGTGGCCTTCCTCTATGTCTTCGCGCGCGTGACCGATCTCATCTCCGGTGACAACGAAGTGCTCATCCCGACGACGAGCGTCAGTGCGAGCGTCGACCTCGGGGCTCTCGCGCGGGGAGCCTTCTCGCGCACAAGCGCATCCGTCGTGAGCGTGCTCGGCACCCTGACCCTCATCGCCTCCGCCCTGCTCACCGGACACGCGCTGCGCCAGGGCAGTCGTCGTGCTCTGCTCGGCGTTCAGGCGGGCTCGGTCCGGCTCCTCTCCGGCCGCACGCTCGCGGTGTCCTTCCTGCTGGCGGTCGCAGTCTTCGCCACGTGGCTGTTGACCCTCGCAACGTCGATCCGGCGCCGGGCGTGGTCGGCGCTGCTGGGCCGGGAGCTGGACGAACTCACGGTCAACGCGGGCAAGGCGCTCGCGGTCGTCGTGAGCCTGCTCATCATCACGGCAGGCGTGCTGGTGGTGGTCCGATTCATCGCGGGTCGGCTCACCCGCACGGCCCTGCTCGCCGCCCTGCTGGTGTCAGTGGTGGTCGTGGTGGCGAACTTCCTGCTGCTCTACACCTACGTGGGGGCACTCATCAATCCGGCGGTGTCCGCGGGCATGGTGCTCATCCTTGCGCTGCTGCTGTGGGTCAACATCTGCGTGCGCGCCTACCTGGGCGCGCTGTGCTGGGTGGGCGCCGCAGCAGACGCGCCGAGTGGGCAGTTGTCGGATGGGGCTCCCCCTAAGGCGGGCCCGACAAGTGACCACTCGGCACCGGGGAGACCTAGTTAGCCGGAGTGAGGGTGAGTGTCGCCTCCTCCGCAGCATCCATTGCCTCCGCGCTCCACGCCCACGCGAACTGTCCGCCGGTCTGCCACGCCTGCACTTGGTCCTCGTAGTTCGGGTTGAAGGCGTGGCCGCTGTTGCCGGTGAGATTGACCCACGTGGAGTTGTCGAAGTTCGCCAGGTCCACGACCTGGCGCATGCTCGGCACCCAGGTCACCTCGAAGCCCTCGCTCGGCGTCCAGCCGGTCGCATTGACGATGCCGCTGCCGCCCGCGGTGTCGATGGGTCCGCGGTTGAAGAGCGCCTCGATCGGGGCGATGCCCGATGCGCCGAGCGTGCCGTGCTGCAGGGTGAGGTTGTGCAGCGCACCCCAGCGCCATGACGCCGGATCATCGCCCTGCAGGCCAACCAGGTCCTGGTACGCCGCATCGAGGCTGGCGGTGACGGCGGCGTCGCGGCCCTCGGTCTCAGCCGTGAGCGGGTCGTCCCACCACGGGTCGTCGGGGCGATCCCACAGCGTGCGCATGACCTCGAAGAACTGGTCGTCTCCGCTGGCAGAGCTGATCTCGGTGCCCGTCTTGGAGTCGAACATTCGCGTGAGGAGCTGGCGCCAGAAGGCATTGAAGTACGCCGCCGGGGCCGAGTCGATGCCCTGCTGGTAATCCCATCCGTCGAGCAGCGCCATCGCCGACTGCGTCGCCTCCTGCACGGGCATGTCGGCGAGGCGAGGCACGAGGAAGTCGGCGTTCGCACTCCAACTGTCCATCTGCAGTTCCTGCATGTCTGCGATGGTGAAGGGCTCGCCTCGCTCGATCTGGCCCGTGAGGAGGTCGACGATGCGCTGGCTCCGGGCACCGTAGGACCAGTCATCGGTGATGAAGTAGGGGTAGTCCGGCCCGATGACGGCCTGGTTGGCCGTGACGATCCAGCCCTCGGGTGGGTTGTAGGCCCACGGCAGCGCCTCGAAGGGAATGCTGCCGGTCCAGCCGATCTCGCTGGACCACCCGGGCACGGGCCACTTGCCGTCGTAGCCCTGGCGGATGGGGATCACCCCGGGCATCTGGTAGCCGATATTGCCGTCGACATCGGCGTAGAGCAGGTTCTGCGCGGGCACCTCCAGGATCGCGGCCGCCTGGCGGAAGGCCTCGAAGTCCTGCGCGCTGTTGAGCAGCGCAAAAGCATCAAAGGTCGTGCCCGGCTGCAGTGCGGTCCAGCGCAGTGCCACCGCGTAGCCCTCGCCTGGGTCACCCACGTCCGCGGAGCCCGGCGCAGGGACGGGGGCTTCACGCCCGATGGTCACGAAGTCCTCGCCCGCCTCGATCACTTCGGAGATGATCGGGCCGGACTCCGTGGAGCGGATGGTGATGTCGACGGGATCGCCTCCCGCAACCTGGATGCGCTCGGTGCGCACGTCAAGCGGCACGAGCGCACCGTCGTACTCATAGGAATCGCCCTCAACCCTGGTGAGCACGAGGTCGGTGACATCGGGCCCGGTGTTGGTGAAGCCCCACGCGAAGCGATCGGTGTGGCCGATGAAGACACCGGGCAGGCCCGCCATGGTCCATCCGCCCACGGCGACCGGGCACTGCGGACTGACGGTGCGGCAGCGCAGGTTGGCCTGGTACCACAGGCTCGGCATGCTCGGCGCCAGGTGAGGATCGTTCGCGAGGATCGGCTTGCCCGTCGTGGTGTGGCGACCGTCGACCGCCCAGGAGTTCGAGCCGATCCCCTTGCCGGCGGGCCCCATCCACGGATCCAGCAACGACGCCGCGGCGAGCACGCCCTGCAGCGTGTCGGCGATGGCCGGCACCTCCTCGGGCATCACGCGCATCGCGGCGGCCGCCGCTGTCGCCCCCACCGCCGCGGGCTGGTAGGCATCGCCGTCCACCGAGCCACCCTCGACAATCGGGCGGTTGCGATCGAAGGGGTACGGCGGGAAGACCTGCTCGGCCTGGTCCACGGATGTCGCGGACGCGAGCACGACGCGGTAGATCTCGTCGTTCATGTTGCCGCGCAGGTCCCACGCGAGTGCCTTGAGCCAGGCGACCGAGTCGGCCGGGGTCCACTGCTCGATCTGGTAGCCCGGATTCGTCAGCCCGAGAACGGCATATTCCAGGCTGACATCAGACTTCGGACGGTCCGCGAGGTAGGCGTTGACCCCCGCGGCGTAGGACTCGAGCATGAGGCGCGACGTGTCATTGAGAAGCGGCACCTCCTGCTCGGCGATCCGTCGCCACCCCAGAGTGCGCAGAAAGGCATCGGTGGGCACCTGGCTCTCGCCGAACATCTCCGACAGGCGCCCCGCCGTGATGTGACGGCGCACGTCCATCTCCCAGAAGCGGTCCTGTGCGTGCACATAGCCCTCGGCGAACATCAGGTCGGCGAGGCTGTCGCCATAGATCGTGGGGATGCCGAGCTCGTCGCGCACCACATCGACGGGGGCGGTCAGGCCCGCGACGGCGATCGTGCCGTCGGTCTGCGGCCAGCTGCGCTTCACGGTCCACTGCAGGAACGACGAAATCGTCGCCAGGATCAGCACCAGGATGATGGCGAGGATTCCGAGGACCCAGGGCCAGCGCCGACGCTTGCCAGACGTGCGGGATGCGGTCGGGGTGGCAGAGTCGGTCACCGGCCCAGGCTAGGCGGATCGGGCGCGTCTGCGCAGGAGGATCGCCCGGGCCTACGTCTCCTCGACGCGTGAATACCAGACCCGATCGGCCACGGACACGACATCGTCGGACATCGCGGTCATGCGGCGGTAGAGCTCGCGGCACCCGATGACGATCCGGATGTCACTGACCTCGAGCAGGTCGCCCATGGCACGCCGGTAGACGCGCTCGAGCTGGCGTTGGGATTTGACGGCAGCGTCGGCGGCGTCGGTAGCCAGGCCGTGCCGGTCGCGTCGACCGTCGAGCCGGTCGAAGGCCACACGGATATGCCCCACGCCCTCGGAGAGCAGCACCGCCATCTCGGCCACGCCGCGAACTTTGGGCGGATACGGCCGTCTATGGGCACTATCCGCCCAAAGTTCCGGGCTATCCTCCGCCGACCGAGACGGCTCGGGACAGTGCCCCTGGCCTCAGCCGGAGTTCGCGCTCTGCGGCATCACGCGACCACGCATCCGCCTGCTCGCGACTGAGCACGTCACCGTGAGCGACGACCTGCAGGATGAGCCCGTCCAACAGCGAGAGAATGCGCCATGCACTCGCGTCGGGATCGTCACACTGCATCACGCCGTCATCGACACCCTGGCCGATCACGTCAGCGAGCGCGCGCTGCCACTCCTCATTCAGCCGTCGTGAGGTACGCCGCAGGGCCGGACGGCGCGATGCCTCCGCCCAGGCGTCCAGCCAGATCTGCATGCCGAAGTCACCGCTACCGTCGCGGATGCCCCGGTCGTAGGTGTCGAAGAAGATCGCGAGCCTCTCGACCGCATTCCCCCCCTGGGACAGCCCCTCGAGCACCTCGACGAGATCGGCGCGCGCCGCCTGCTCGAAGGCCTCGGCGAGGAGATCGTCCATGGAGGCGTAGTAGTGGTGGATCAGGCCGCTCGACGTGCCGAGCTCGGCGGCTACGTCGCGCACCGTCGTGCCGGCGATGCCGCGGCGCGCCATGACGGCCCGCGTGGCCGCGACGATCGCGGCGCGGCGCTCCTCAGGGCTCATCCGGGCCATGCGAGAACGCTAGACCCTATTGCGCAGTTGTCCAATAGGACTCTAGGCTGGCCCCGTGCCGGGCGGCGCCCCCCGCTGCCCGGCACCCCACTACTCGTCGGAGGCGCCATGCTCAAGCAGACCCCCTTCCATCCGCGGCTGGTTGCCTTCAGCCAGGGCCAGGCCTGGGGCAATTGGGCGGGCTACCTCTCCGCATTGCGCTACGACCTGTCGTCCAAGCACGAGTACTTCGCCGTACGCAATGGCGCGGGCTTCTTCGACACCTCCCCGCTCCACAAGTACTGGATCCGAGGCCGGGACGCCGAGCGCTTCTGCTCCTACGTCTTCGCCCGAGACATCCGCCCGCTCAAGCCCGGGCGCGCGCAGTACACGATCTGGTGCGACGACGCCGGCTACGTCATGGAGGACGGCGTCATCTTCCGCTACTCCTCCGATGAGTTCCTGCTCACCGCGGCGGAGCCCAACCTCGGCTACTTCCGCCAGCTCGCGCGCCCCTTCGATGTCGAGGTCATCGACTGCAGCGAGGACTACGCCTCGCTCGCCATCCAGGGCCCGCGCTCACGCGCGATCCTCGAGGCCCTCACTCCCGACGTGTCCGACCTGCGCTACTTCGCCTTCGCCGAGACCAAGATCGCCGAGACACCCGTCACGGTGAGCCGCACCGGCTTCAGCGGCGACCTCGGCTACGAGCTGCTCATCCCCGCCGGCGACGCGCTGAGGGTCTTCGACGCGATCTGGGAGGCCGGGCGCCCGCACGGCCTGCGCCCCTACGGCGACGAGGCCCTCGGCATGACGCGCATCGAGGCGGGTCTGCCGCTCATCGGTGTGGAGTTCAGCTCGAGTCGCTACGCCTTCACCGACGATGAGCGCTTCACCCCTGACGAGCTGGGCCTGGGCTGGCTGCTCAAGGGTGTCGACGACACCACGCGCCCCTTCATCGGGCGCGACGCGATCATCCGCGAGCGCATGGAGGGCACATCGCGCTGGCGGACCGTCGGCATCACCGTGTCATGGCAGGACTACTACGAACTCTTCGACAGCAACGGCCTCCTCGCGGTCCCCGACGAGATCCCCGTCCCCTGGGAGTCGATGATCTACAACGACAGGGACAAGCGCATCGGCTACTCCACGAGCTTTATGTACTCCCCCGTGCTTCAGTGCCACATCGGCATTGCGCGCATTAAGCCGAAGTATGCCGAGCCCGGCACCGAGGTCTTCATCGAGCAGACGGTCAACCATGAGTACATCAACGTGCGGGCGACCGTGACGACCCTGCCGTTCTACAACCCCGAGAGGAAGACGGCCTGACATGTCCGACACCCACTCCTACGATGCGATCGTCATCGGTGGCGGTCACAACGGCCTCACCAACGCCGCCTACCTCGCCAAGGCAGGTCAGCGCGTGCTCCTCCTGGAGCAGAACAACCTCGTGGGCGGCGCAGCCATCACCGAGGAACTCCGGCCCGGATTCAACTTCACGACGTTCTCCTACGCCCTCAGCCTGCTGCGGCCGGAGATCATCGCCGAACTCGACCTCGTGCGCTTCGGATTCATGCCGCTCTACATGCGCTCGCACTTCGCTCCGATGGACAACGGCGACTACTTCCTCATCGGCCCCGATGCCGCGGTCAACCGCGCCGAGATCGCGCGGCACTCCAAGGCGGATGTCGACGGCATGGAGCGCTTCGAGCACGACACCGCACGCGTGCGGCAGTTCATCCGCCCGCTCTTCGACAGCATCCCGCCCAATCTCTTCAGCGACGACCCGGCGGACACCGAGCGCATGGCCTGGCTCGTCAAGCACCTGGGCAATGCCGACAAGAAACTCCTTCACGACACCGTGCGCCTGCTCACGGGCAGCATCGCCGACTTCTGTGACGACTATCTCGAGTCCGACATCATCAAGGCGACCATCTGCTCGGCCGCGTGCGTGGGCATCAAGCTCGGGCCGATGTCCCCGGGCTCCGGCATCAACTGGCTCTACCTGTCCATGGGCGAGCACGACGGCATCGGCGGCTCGTGGTCTTTCCACAAGGGTGGCAACGGCGGATTCACCCAGGTGCTGGCGCGCGCGGCGACGGCGTACGGCGCAGACATCCGGCTTGAGTCGCGGGTCTCCAGCCTCATCACCGACGGCGGTGAGGTGCGGGGGGTCGTGCTCGACGACGGCACCGAGTTCCGGGCGCCCGTGGTCGTGAGCTCCCTGGATCCGCGGCGCACCTTCCTGCAGATTGCTGATCCGCGCGAGCTGCCCGCGGACCTTGTCGAGACCATCCAGCGCTTCCGCTTCCAGGGCATCACGTCGAAGGTCAACTTCGCACTCGACGGAGTCCCCCACTATCCCGCGCTCGGCGACCGCACCGACCAGTACGGCGGATTCATCAATGTCGCACCGACCGTGGAATACATGGAGCGCGCCTACGACGCGGCAAAGTACGGCTGGTACAGCGAGCACCCCTACATCGACGCGTCGATCCAGTCCTTCATCGACCCCGATATGGCTCCCCCCGGCAAGCACGTGATGTCGTGCTACGTGATGTACACCCCGTACCAGCTCAAGGACAGCACCTGGGACGCCCAGCGGGAGAACATGGCCGACCGCGTGCAGGCGACGATGCAGCGCTTCTTCTCTAACTTCAACGACCTCGTGCTCCAGCGCGAGATCGTCTCGCCGGACATCATCGAGGCCAAGACGGGGCTGTCCGAGGGCAACATCTACGCCGGGGAGTTCTTCCCGCACCAGATGTACTTCTTCCGACCCGCCCCCGGATACAGCGACTACCGCACGCCGATCCGCGGCTACTACCAGTGCGGATCGGGCACGCACCCCGGCGGTTGCGTGATCGGAGCGCCGGGGCGCTTCGCCAGCCAGCAGGTGCTGGCCGACGCCAAACGCTAACCGCTACTGGTTCTGCTGCTGATCGTTCTGATTCTGGTTCTGATTCTGGTTCTGGTTCTGGTTCTGCTGATCTTGGTTCTGATTCTGATTCTGATTCTGATCTTGGTTGCCCGAGCATGCGCTGAGCGGTGCGAGCACGAGTCCTGCCGCGAGGGCAGCGGCGGCGGCGCGCCGCAAACGAGGTGTCATGCCCGCATCCTGCCACCGCTTCCGGGCGGGCGTGGGAGCCTTCGCCGACGAGCTCGGCGGCAGGGGGGACTACTCCTCGATATCGCTTTCGGGCTCGGTTTCCTCCGTATCGCCAGAGTCGGTCTCGCCTTCCTCGCTGCTGGAGTCTTCCTCGACCTGCTCGGTCTCATCACCGGATGAGGACGAGCATGCCGTCACTGCGGGCACAACGAGGCCGAGTCCGAGGATCCCCGGTCGCCTATGGGGGCGACGTACTGACGAGGTCTCCGCGCGGAGGTACTCCCCTTGACCGCTCCACGTCAGGCAAGGTCCGCGCATCGCGCAAATCCGGCTAGGCCAGCGCCTCGATCACCAGGTCCGGGAAGTCGGTGATGATCCCCTCCACCGCACACTCATCCGCGAGCAATCGCACCAGCGCCTGCAGGCTGGGAGCGCAATGCGGCAGGTCATCGGCGCGCACGGTCCAGGGGGTCACGTAGAGCCCCGCGTCGTGCGCCCACCCGGCAAGCTCACCCGCGGCCATCGGCTCGCCATGGCGCAGCAGCATCCGCACGTCCGGTCCGATGCCATCCGCCCACTCGCGAATGCGCTCCATCCCGCCCGGTTGGAGCATCCAGTCGTAGTCGTAGTTCTCCCACGTGCCATCGGGCATGCGCTCGTAGGTCTCGTGACCCTCGGTGCGACAGATCAATTGCGTGAGGGGTACGTCGACCCCCGCGGCCGGGCCCACCTCGGCGCGGATGCGCTGCAGCGCATGTGCGTCGAAGCTCATGACACGGCAACGCGACTCTGGCGTGCGGTATCCGTAGCGCGCCAGCACGTCGTACACCGCCGCGGAGAGGTCCTTGCCCTCCTGCTCGTGGAACCACGGGGACTTCAGCTCGGTGAACATCCCCACGTCGCGCCCCGAACTATGCCGGAGCCCCTGGAGAAACTCGATCTCGTCCTCCAGCGTGTGGAAGGCGAAGTGCGACTGCCACACGGGGAAGCGGTCCGGAAACACCGCGACAGCGCGGCCGTCGACCACCGTGAATCGCTCGGTGACGGACAGGCTGAGGATCTCGTCAAGGTCGAAGTCGATGACATAGAAGTGGCCATCGGCTCGCTCGCGCCCCGGGAATCTCTCAGCGACGTCGCTGACGTTGTCAAGCCACAGGTCATGGTTGATGAGCAGCCGATCATCGCGGGTCATGACGACGTCGTGCTCGACGTAGTCGGCGCCCATACCGGCCGCCAGAGCCTTGGCCGGCAGCGTGCTCTCAGGGAGGTAGCCACTGGCACCCCGGTGCGCGATCACGAGCGGCCTCATGCGCCGCAGGCTAGCGGGACAACCAGCCCGCTAGGAGCCCTTCTGCATCTCCCGCTGGATCTGATCCTCGGTGAGCGGCTTGTTCATCATCTGGTTGACGCCGTAGAAGATCGCGCCGATGAGGAAGCCGCCCATCACCCAGACCGGCCAGAAGTAGCCGCGTCCGGAGAGGAACCAGATGAGCACCATGAACAGGGAGACGACGATCGCCCCGATGATGTAGTTGACGAAGCCGCGGCGCTGATGGAGCCGATGAATCGCCTGCTGGCGTGCACTGTCATCACTCATCCCTGCACGATAGACCCCCTGTCAAGGGAGAGCGCGGACGCCGAGGGCCCCGACTTGCTCGGCGGCGCGATCCCCGACTCAGTGGATGGATGAGCACCCTGACCTGTCCCAAGTGCCACGATCTTCCTCGACCGCGTCGCCGCCGTCCTACGACCGCGACTACGACGACCACCGGGGCAAGCCCTACAAGAAGCGCAAGAGCTTCCTCGAGGAGCTCTTCGACTGACTCAAGCGCCTACCATGGCGGCATGCGCCGCACCGGGATCGTCCTCGCAACCCTGGTGGCATGCGTACCGCTCATCGGTACGGTTCCCGCTACGGCAACCCACGATGTCGCCGCCGATGCCGCCAGTCCTGCCACGACAACCCCCCAGACTCCGCGCGCGTCCCTGGACTGGCGCGCCTGCGGGTCGTCCCTGCCGAGTCAGGCGCGCTGCGCCACCCTCACCGTGCCGCGCGACTGGGGCGACCGCCGCGTCGACGGCACCTACCGCATCTCGGTGGCGCGGATCCCCGCGGAGAAGCCGTCGGAGCGCATCGGAGTCCTGACCTTCAATCCGGGCGGCCCCGGATCGGCCGCGGTTTCCAACATCACCTGGGTCCAGGGCATGCTGCCCCAGCGCGTGCGCGACCGATTCGACATCGTCGCGTGGGACCCGCGTGGAGTCGGCGGCTCCGAGCCCAGCATCACCGGCTGCACCGTCAAGGACATCAGCCCACCGAAGACGGGTCCGGTCGACTGGGATGCGTGGGCCAGTAGGTACATGCGCGTCAACGGGCAGGCGGCCGCCGGGTGCTACGAGGCAAACCGTCGCCATGCGCCCTACGTCGGCACCTGGCAGCTGGTGCGCGACCTCGACGCGCTGCGCGCAGCGCTGGGTGAGGCCTCATTGACGTTCTGGGGCATGAGCTACGGCTCGACGGTCGGACGCTCCTACGCGCAGTACTTCCCCCAGCGGGTGAGGGCGCTCGTGCTCGACGGAGTCATCTCACCGCTGTCCACCATCGACCTGTGGGCCCGCGAGCACACGTGGGATGACCCCCTCGCGATCACGACGATGCTCGACGCCCTGGGCCCGGCGTACCAGGCGAAGTACACCCGGGTCATGGCCTCGCTGCAGACGCGCACACTGCGCTCGAGCAGCGGGGGTCGGATCACACGCTGGACCGTCGGCAAGGACATCATCAGCTGGGCGTCCTATCAGACGACGTGGAGCTCGGTCGCCAACCTGCTCGATCAGGTCGATGCCGGCCTGCGCGCGCGCGATGCCACGGTGCGCCAGCGGGCCATCGACACCGCGGCGGGAATGCTTGCCGACGCCCGCCCCGGCCAGCCCGAGCCCAAGGGGTGGTTCGACCCGCAGTGGACCTATGTCAACTGCTCGGACATGCCTGACCGGCCCACCCCCGCTCGCCTGGCTCAGCTCGCCCGCGAGGGCGCCGCGGCCGGTGGTGTGCACGTCGGCCAGGCGGTGCTGCGCGAAGGTGCGCAGTGCGCAGGACTGCCCGTCTTCGGCCGGGCGATCCCTCGCATCACGTCGCCCATCAGTCTGCCGACGCCTCCGCTCATCGCCAACGCGCGCGCGGACAACCGCACGCCGTGGACGGCGGCGATCGAGATGAGCCGTGCGTTCGCCGGATCACGCACGGTGGAGTACGGCGGCACCCACCACATCGTCTACGGCCGCACGACGACCTGCGTGGACCGCCCCATCACGAGATACCTCGTCAATCAGAGACTGCCCGGACGCGACGTCACCTGCCCGCTGAGGTACTGACATGGATGACGCTCCCCGCACTCTGCCCGAGGCGGTACGCCGCGCCGCGCGGCTGTGGCCCGATCGCGTGGCCTGGATATTCGACCTGCGCGAGGGGCCGTCGAGCGCGGCACCGTCGTCGCTCACCTTCTCGGACATCGCCCGCGGAGTCGACCGCGTGGCCCGTCACCTGCGCGCGAGGGGCGTGCGCGCTGGGCAGCGGGTCGGCGTACTCCTGCACAACGGGCCCGAGTGGGCCCTGGTGTGGCTCGCGCTCGCGCAACTCGGTGCGACCGCAGTGCCGCTCGGCACGCGCCTGCGCCGCGACGACGCGGGATGGATCGTCACGAAGTCGCGAGCGGTGGCCATCGTCACGACCCCTGCCCTCGCCGAGGGCATCGGTCCGCTGGGCATCCCCGTGATCGACGTCGCGGAGTTCCACGATGATCGGGACGATGATGCCGACGACGGCGACGACGTCGCACCTCTGCCCGGCGTTCACGATCCCGACGACATCGTCAACGTGCAGTTCACATCAGGCACGACGGGCCACCCCAAGGGCTGTCTGCTGTCGCACCGCTACTGGCTGCACCTGGCGAGGAGTCTCGTCGATGGCTTCCCGCGACTCACGCCGAGTGATCGCATGCTCACCGCCCAGGCGATGTCCTACATGGACCCCCAGTGGAATCTCGTCGCCTCCCTCGTGAGCGGGGCTTCCCTCGTGATCCTCGACGGCTTCCACCCGTCGACCTTCTGGGAGAGGGTGCGCGAGCACGAGGTCACCTACTTCTACTGCCTGGCGTCCATGCCGGTGCTCATGCTCACTACGCCGGCTGACGCACGCGACCGAGAGCATCGCGTGCGGGTGATCCAGTGCTCGGCCATCCCGCCCGCGCGGCACGCGGAGCTCGAGCAGCGCTGGGGTGTCCCGTGGTTCGAAGTCTTCGGCATGACCGAGACAGGCGGCGACATTCACGTGACCGACATCGAGCACGATGCGCTCGTGGGCTCGGGAGCCATCGGCGTGGTCAAGCCCGGACGCGAGGCGAGGGTCGTCGCCGACGGCATCGATGTGCTCCCGGGCGACATCGGCGAGCTCCTCCTGCGCGGCCCGGGGATGATGTCGGGCTATGACGACGAGCCGGAGGCCACAGCGCGGGTGTTCCGCGGCGGCTGGCTGCACACCGGTGACCTCGCGCGCCGCGACTCCGCGGGGGTCATCCGCCTGGTGGGTCGGCTTAAGGAGGTCGTACGCCGCGGGGGCGAGAACGTCGCCGCGCGCGAAGTCGAAGACACGCTGCTCTCGCACCCCGGAGTGCGCATGGCGGCCGTCGTCGGCGTGCCCGATGAGATCCGGGGCGAGGAGGTCAAGGCCTACCTCGTGCTCACCGACGACCGGGATGCCCAGCAGGCGGCCGACGAGCTCGGCCCCTTCTGCTCCGAGCGCATCGCCCGCTTCAAGGTGCCGCGCTACTGGGAGGTGCGCGACGACCTGCCTCGTACGCCGTCCGAGCGCGTGGCCAAGCCCGAGCTCCGCCCGGGGCGCACGTGGGATGCCGAGACGACCACCTGGGGGGAGGTGCCCGCACCTTGACGGCCACCACGCTGCGCGACTACGTGCCCGCCGACGATACGGCTGCGCGCGCGATCTATGAGGCGTCCTTCCCACCCAGTCTGCGCGCACCATGGGCTGACCTCGTCGACCACCGTGATGACGAGCGGCTGCTCATCCTCGACGACTCGGCGTTCGGACCCGCGGGCATGGCCCTGGTCCGACGGCTCGGCCAGACCGACATGGCCTTCGTCCGCTACCTCGCTGTCGATCCCGCGAGGCGCGATAGGGGTCTGGGCACCGACCTCGTCACGCACCTGCGCCACGCGCTGCGATCCGATGGGGTCGGCGCGCTCCTCCTCGACGTGGAGGAGCCGATCGGCGAACACGCGGAGCAGGACCGTCGTCGCATCGCCTTCTATCAGCGATGCGGCATCGACGTGCTCGACGTACCCGACTATGCCCCGCCCGAGCACGGTGAGACCGGTGAGATCGTGCCCCTGCTGCTCATGGGCGAGGTCCTCGATGGGGGCCAGCCACTGACCGGCACCCGACTGCGCGACGCGGTCCGCGCCGTCATGACGCACCGATACGGCGTGCAGGCCTGATTCGCGCTGAAGCAGGAGCTACGCGGCCTTGCAGACAACGCCGCGGGCACGGGGCTCATCGGTCACCGTGATGACGCAGACGCTGTCCTCGCCTGTCATCGTCAGCATCACCTTCGGGCCCTTCGATGCGACACTGGTCGTCACGTCGGCAGTCGACGCGAGCTGTCGCATGAGCGGACTGAGGGCGATCGTGATCAATTGATCGCTCAGGGTGTCCGGCCAGTCGATCTTCAACTGCTCGAGGACCGCATCGGCAAGGCGATCGGTTTCCATGTCCGCAGCGCTCGGCTTCTTGGGAGCGGCAGGGGTCTGCGGCGCGGGTGATGCGGGCGCGGGTGATTCGGGTGCGGTTGCCGCGGGGGTGGTCGGCGCAGACGAGCTCGCCGAATCGCCGGCGGAGGCCGTGGGGCCGGCCGAGCAGGCCGCGAGCAGCAGGGCTGTGCCCGCGAGGGTCAGGACGGTGAGCGTGCGCATCCGTCGACGCTAGGGCCGGCCGGGGCGTTGATGCGCGCTGAGCGCCTCATCCTTTTGGCCAGGAAATGCGGCCGCCCGGCCGCCGAGGGACGACGCGCCACTAGGCTGGCGGGGCAGTCGGCAGAGGAAGGGGACTCCATGGGCTCGCACGAGGTCGCCAAGTCGCACCTGGTCTCGGGGATCATCGTCGGCTGGGTGCTGGTCGCCCTGGTCTGGCTGATCTTCGGATTCCTCTCCCAGAACTTCCTGCTCTATGTCCCGATGCTCGTCGCCTACGCCGTGTGGACGGTCGTGTCACTGCTGATCTTCGGTCGCGGACTCGATCGGGAGATGGCCGGCGAGGCGCACTAGGCGCCCCCGGTCGGCTTCAGGCGGCGGTTGCCGTCTTGCGCCGCCTGATGCGTTGGCTGATCGCGAAGTAGCCGACGGCAATCCAGCCGAGGACCATCTGCGGCAGGAAGCAGAAGGCACGCCAGATGACGTCCGCGGCGACCGCTTGCTCGAAGCTCGCCCCGAAGGCCACGAGCATGCCGATCAGCGCCGCGTCCACGGTGCCCGCGCCGCCGGGCGCGAGCGGCACGGTCGTGAGCAGGAGCGCCACGGAGAAGGCGGCGAAGACCTCGAGCACCGTCACCGAGCCGGCCCCGACTCCTCGCAGCGCGGCGAGCACCACGAACATCGGCGTCAACTGCGCCAGGATGTTGGTGAGCGTGATGGGCAGCCACCGGGTGCCGACCATCTCGGCCGCCGTGTCGTTGAAGCCGACGACGCTCTCCACCACATTGGGCGGGGTGCGCTTGATGAGACGGAAGACGCGGCCGATGGCTCCCTGCGCGAAGTCACCCACGCGCTGGGCATTGGTGCGACTGCGGAGCACGAAGGCGATACCCACCATCGACACCAGGCACACCAGGCCGGCGAAGATGATGATGATGTCGATGGTCTCGCACGGGATGGCGCCGCACTCATTGCCGTTGAGCGTGCGCCGCTCGAAGATCCACAGCACGATGAGCGCCACGGCCGGCGCCCCGAAGGTCATGAGGTAGGTCCAGATCGCATCCGCCGCCACCGCTGCGGCCGCCAGACGCTGCTGGACTCCGTAGCGCGCCAGGATGGCGTACTGCGTGGCCACGGCGATCGGCCCCCCGCCGAAGGGGATGGTGGTCGAGATAGCGAAGCCGCCCTGACGATCGACGAAGGCAGGCACGTATCCCAACTTGGGGATCGCCGCGGGGGCGGTGAGGGGATAGACCCCGATGGCCACGATGGCGGCTGCGACGCACGCGATCGTCCAACCCATCGGCATGGAGAACGCCGCCTGCACGCCCTTCTCGAATCCGCCGAAGTTGCTGGCCATGTAGTCGAAGATGAAGTAGGCGAGCGCGATGCCCAGGATGGTGAGGATCACCTTGGGGAGCCAGGACTTCCATCCCCCCTGGCGCGCCACCTCCACCACAGGGTCGGGAGCGGCCGCGGTCACACGTGGAGCCTATGCCCGCGTCGCCCACTCCCGCGCGGCCCTCTCCCGCGCGGCGAGGGTGGCGCCGGCCTAGGGTGGCGCTGGCCCAGGGTGGCACCGGCCTAGGGTGGCGCCATGGCGGCCTCGACGAAGGATTCCAGCGGCAGGCGTGGCAAGTCCGGGACGGATGGAGCAGGTGTCATCGCGGGTCGCTACTACCGGGACAACCTGGCCGCGTGGGATGAGCGCGCACCCGCGCACGCTCGAGCCGACGGCTATCGCGTCGCGCGATTCAGCGAGGACCCGGCGTACCTCAGCGACGTCGTGCAATTCGATATCCCACTGCTCACCGATGTGAGCGGGCTCGACGGCGTGCACCTGCAGTGCCACATCGGCACCGACACGGTGTCCCTTGCTCGGCGTGGGGCCCGGATGACCGGATTGGACTTCTCCGGAGAGTCGATCGCCCAGGCGCGCGCGCTCGCGCAGGAGACGGGCGCGGAAGTCGAGTTCGTGCAGTCGGACGTGTACGCCGCGGTCGATGCCCTCGGTCGCGAGCGCTTCGACTTCGTCTTCACCGGGATCGGGGCCCTGTGCTGGCTGCCCGATGTCCGACGCTGGGCGCAGGTCGTGCACGATCTGCTGCGCCCCGGAGGCTTCGTCTTCATCCGCGAGGGGCATCCGATGCTGTGGTCGATGGACGAGGCGATCGACGACGACCTCGTGGTCGGCTACCCCTACTTCGAGGTGCCCCAGCCCGTCACGGACGAGCACGATGGCAGCTATCTGCCGGTGGACACGACCTTCCGCGCGGATGTCTCGCACTCATGGAACCACGGCCTCGGGGAGACGGTGATGTCACTGCTCGACACCGGCATGGCCCTGGACCTCCTCGTCGAGCACGACAGCTGTCCCTGGGAAGCGCTGCCCGGCAAGATGGTCGAGGGAGACGACGGCGAATGGCGACTCCTGGAGCGTCCGGAGCGACTACCGCTCACCTACACGCTCAAGGCCCAACGGATCGACTGACGCGCGACTAGTTGCCGTCGCCGACGCACCCGGTCATCATGGCGATGACCTTGTCCTGGAGCTCGACGGGCACATCGGAGTCAGCTTCGCCGTCGCGCAGCGTCGTGAGCTCCTCCGTGCTGAAGCCGCTGAGCCCCTCCTTGATGCAGTCCTTGGCCCCGGCGGGCATGCCCTCATCACCGATCTCAGCCATGAGCTCATCGACGAGCGCCGAGTTGTCAGTCGAGGACCCACCGCCACCGCACGCGGTGAGAGTGAGGAGAGCGGCCGCGGCGGCTGCCGTGGCGAGGGTGGCGATGCGTGTGCGCTTCATGGGGGACCCCTTCACAGTGACGTGCCCGAGACACGTGGCCACCGACCGGTGGAGTTGGGGCAGACGCTAGCACCGCGCGGCATACTCCAGGAGTGGAGCGCTCCGGGCGAGTCGCCACCGAGGCCCTGCGCGCCTGCCTGCGCCTGCAGCGCTCTGCCGTGCAATGGCGAGCGGGTCTGCGTACGGGCGTCCTCATCACCATCACGCTGCTCATCGGCCTGGGGTCAGGGCGCCTGGAGTCCGCGCTATCAGTGGCGATCGGCCTGCTCTTCATTGCCATCGCCGATTGCACCGACGCCCGCAGCGTGCGACTGCGCACCATGCTCTGGGCCATCCTGTGGGTCGGGCTCGGCGTACTCCTCGGCGGGCTGGTCGGCGACTTCGGCGCCGTGCATGTCGCCGTCGCCCTCGTCCTGGCCCTCGCCTGCGGCTACGCGGGCGCGCTGGGGCCGCGCGGCGGGCTCATCGGCGTGCTCACGCTCGTGCTCTTCGCCTTCTATGCCGGGGCACCGGTCGTGGTCGATGTTGCGCTTGTCGACACCGGGCTCTTCGTACTCGGCGGACTCATCACCATCGCGGTCAACCTGCTGCTCTCACCCCCGCGTCGCCTAGAAGCCGCGCGAGCCGCTATCGCGCACGCCTACCGCGAGTTGCAGGACGCGGCCACGCGGCGGGGCGTGGAGCTCGCGGCCCCCACCGTGGCCGGCGCCGTCATGACCGGCCGCACGGTGATGGGCCACGAGGGGTGCGTCGGGGAGACCGCCGCGTGGGCGGGGAGACTCCTCTCCGACGCGGAGCGCACGCGACGCGCCCTGCTCGCGCTGCTCTCCGAGCGCGACATCGATGCCGGATACGTCGACCGGCTGTGCTCCGCGACGGCGGACACCTCGCGTGCGGTTGCCGACGAGCTTTCCTGGCCGCCGGGGCTGCCTGGCGGCCGACGCGGGCGCTCTGCGATCGCCCTGGGGGCGGTGCGGGCTCTCATCGACCAGGCCCCCGATCCGCGACTGGCCGCTCTCGCCCGCGCCATCGCCGAGCCACTCGCCGATGCCGTCGCTTCGGTGGATGGCCTGTGGCCGACAGGTCGCCGCGCCGAGATCGCGCATCCCACTCTGCCCCGCGCGGCGATCCTGCCTCGCCTGCGCGCGCACCTGTCGCTCTCCGACCCCATCGCCGAGCACGCGATCCGGCTCACTATCGCCTTCGGCGGAGCCACCCTCGCCAGCGTCCTGATCGGCGTCTCCCATGCCTACTGGGTGCCGCTGACGGTCGCCTGGGTCGCCAAGCCTGATCTCTCCAGCACCGTGTCTCGGGTCACCATGCGGATTATCGGCACCATCCTCGGCCTCATCGCCGTCTCGGTCCTGCTACTGGCGGCGCAGGGACTCCCTGACTCCCGCATCGTGCTCGTTGTGGCGGTCGGGGCCACCGGTGCGCTGACGCTGGCCTACCTCTCAGCCAACTACCCGCTCGCCGTGCTCGGGATCACGAGCTTCGTCCTGCTCGTGGAGTACCTCAGCGGCGACGACGCCCGCTACGACGTCGTAGCGCGCCTCCTCGCCACCATCATCGGCGGTGTGTGGGTGCTGCTCGTGGCGTCCATCCGCCCGCGTCGAAGCAGCAGTCCGGCGCTGGCAGCGCTGCGTGCGACCGTGACCGCCCTCAGGGAGTACGCCGCCGCCGTGCGCACGGGAGTTGGCGTCGATACGGCGCGCTCCCGGGTGCTCGCCGAGCGCACGTCAGCGCTCACAGCAGTGTCGGCTGCGGCCCTCGAGACCCGCGGCCTCTGGGAGCGTCCGGGCGAGCGCCTGGATCCCGACCGGGCGGCGGTGATCCTCACCGACATCATCACGGCCGCGTCGTCGATCTTGGCCGAGGAACTCCTCGAGAATACGGGCCAGGCGGATCCTCTGCTCTGGGACCGCATTGACTCCGCGCTCGACGACCTAGATGCGCGCATCGGCGCCCTTTCCGTGCCCGCGCGGTGAGTCGCTATCCCGCAGGACGCGGCAGGGACGCGTAGAGCGCATCCATCTGCGGTGCGCCGAGCCCGCTGGCCATGTCATAGCCGGGGTACGCCGCGCAGCAGCCCACGAGCTGCACGCTGTTGATGCCGAGTGTGACGTCGTAGAAGGGAGGTGCCTCCGCGGCGGCCGCGGCGTACATCCATGCGTTGGCGAAGCCAATGGTGGGATACCCGCGATCACGCTGCTTGGCCGACATCGCAGCGAGATTAGCGGCGAGGAAGGGAGCCGCGCCGCTCGTGCCGCCTACGGCGTAGATCCCCCCGCCGTAGGCAATGGGCCAGCCGGGCTTGATGGCACCGAGGAGAGCCACGTCGGGCACGGCGCGAGGCCCGCGCGGAGTCGCGCCGGTCTGCCACCAGGGGCGGGTGAAGTGCGAACTCGGGCCGCCCGCTCCTGCGGGAGCCGGCACCATCGATCCGACGTAGGGGATGTCGTTCCATACGCGCTCGCTCGCGCGGGAGTTGTCGGGCTTCAGCGTCAGGCGCGTGCCTCCCGCGGCGGTCACCCAGGGTGACGTCGAGGGATACCACAGCGTGGGCTCACCCGTCGCCGCGGCAATCTCGGCACCGCACATCGACGTGCCGTTGTCTCCCGTCGCCACGACCACGGACGTGCCGACGATCGCGGCCATGCGCAGGAGGTCCTCGTTGAGTGTGAGGAGCGGGGCGTAGTCCTCGACGAACACCGGCTCGCACACGCCGTAGGAGACAGACACCGCGTCAGGCACGACGGCGCCGTTGAGCATGCGCGCGAAGGCATCCGTGAAGCCGATCTCGGAGTCGACCACCTGGAGGAGGGTCAGGGACTCGGCGCGCGCGAGCACCGCGGATGCGGTGACCAGGTCCAGGTGCGTCTCGATGGACGCGCTCACGATGGGCTTGGCCACCCCGGTGCCGCGCACGACGTCGATCCGAGGCTCAGCGTGCCCGAAGCAGCGAGCCGCCGCCTCGATGTCGCTTGCGGCGTACCCACCGCCCAGGGAGACGATCGTCATGCGCGCTCCAACACCGCGCACCCCCTTGCCCGCGGCCAGCGCGGCAGTGCCATACGCGGTCTGCAATTGGCCCGGCGCGTAGGCAGCTCCCTGCGCCAGCGCGGGGGTGTCGCAGGTCCCCGTGGGCAGCGTGCCCAGGCTCCGCGGCCATTTCCGCGGCGTGCCGACCGCGGCGAGCGTCTCCTGCAGCTCCAGCAATTGCGACTCGGACGTGCCGGGCTGGTCTGCCTTGGCGACGTACTCGACGTAGACCGCGAGCATCTCGCTCACGTAGGGCTTCAGCGCCGCGGGAGCGCCGGCGTAGTCCTCGCCGGAGGCGAAGGAGTAGGTGCGATAGGGGAACGCCGCGGTCGCACGCTCGACGGCAATCGTTGTGCCGTAGAGCTTCTCCCAGGTGGTGACGGGAGCTGTCAGCCGCGCCAGGATGCGGCCCTTGTCGACGGCCACCGTGAGACCGAGTCGCTTGCCCGCGTTGCGCAGTCGCGTGATCGTCTTGTCCGTCGCTCCGTAGGCACTGCCGGCCTTCTCCAGGGTCGGGTGGTCTCGGTAGAGCAAGTCCCCCGGTGTCGATCGCACGGTCGCCGCGTCCTGCAGTGCGGCGCTGTCGCGCGGAAGCCCGACGAGGAAGGTGACCGGCGTGGTCGCGTCGCGCGGCGTCGGCTCGAGCGCGCTGGAGGCAGGCAGGCCCGGCGCGCTCGACTGCGCCACGGACACGGGGCCGACGAGGGCCCCGGCGACCAAGGCTCCCGCGGCAAGCAGGACAGCGGGACGGACGGGCGCGGACACGAGACGCATGGGCGCGACCCTAGCCGGTCTATCTCACGTAGACCTGGCCACGGGCGAGGTCGAGCGACTCACAGCCACCCGTGCCGACTACGGCGGTCAGCGCGGCGCCATCCACCGACAGACGCACCTTGACGGACTGGTCGGCGTTCGACCAGCAGTGCTCCTGGCTGGCCGTCACGCTTGCCGGATCCTTCCACGTGTCGGATCCCGTGCCATGCGTGGCGATCATCATCTGACTCATCGGCGTCCGGGCGTTGAGTCCGCCGATGCGCACGGTGCCACCCGGGTCGACGTTGAGGACGATCTGGGACTGGTACTGCCCGGCGGGCATGGCACCACTCCATGTTTCGCCCCTATAGGTCAAGTCATTCACCTTGGCATCTGCGAAGAACCACATGCCCTCGGCGGTGCCGGCCCTGCCTTGCGTGACGGTGCCGCACCGCGTGCCCGGGATCGGATCGCTCGATGGGGCGCCCAGCTTCGCGAGCCAGCGCTCACGCTGTGCACCGGCATAGAAGTCGTAGGGGCAGACAGCCCGGAGCTCCCCGTCCGCTCCGGGAGAATTCTCGAAGCGCTTCTGGTTGATGAACTGGTTGCGATGCATCGCATCCTGCACGCGGAAGTCGAAGGCCACACTGCGACCCGCCTCGCCCTTGTACCAGCCGATCTGCTCGCCGGCCTTGATGCGCGTCGGGGTCACCGGCTGCCCCGCGCTCGACGGCACCGGCTCCCGCGGGGCTACTGCCGCGACAGCACCCACGACACCCTTGACGTGGTAGAGCTGGACCTCGATCCCGCAGCCCGCGTCAAAGAACAGCGAGTACTCCGCCTGGTAGCCCGGAGGTGCACCCGGGGGCATGTAGTACGCCGCCTGGGAGAAGGT
>Ga0194133_10001190_pt1 | contig 47641 bp, 42 predicted proteins | sample TA2KigOf40mmetaG_FD_155448 | JGI IMG/M metagenome (GOLD analysis project Ga0194133, IMG submission 155448) | Freshwater microbial communities from Lake Tanganyika, Tanzania - TA2015055 Kigoma Offshore 40m | ecosystem: Environmental > Aquatic > Freshwater > Lake | place: Tanzania: Lake...
AGGGTGCGAGGGTCGGGATACTGTTGGGGAAGCTGGCCGCCAGCAGTCCGGCCTGCAGACTGCCCCCGGCCCACCACCCGGGTAGCACCGCACCGAGCAGCCCAGCCAAGCAGCCGCCCACTGCGGCACCAGGATTCACCCGCCGCCACAGCCCCAGCAGGATGGGCACCACTGCTGTGGCACAGAGCAGGTCGGCAATGAGAAACAGGCGCAGCACGGACAGGCCCTGCAGCGATACCCAGATCACAGGCAGCATCAGCAGCACGGTGACCCAGCGCGCGGCCTTGAGTGAAACCTCGGGTCTGGCAGTGACCACCAGCGAGGCAATTGCGCTTTGCAGGGTGTCCACCGATGAGGCCACCAGGGCGACCGCCAGCAACAGCACCGGCACAGCCAACCAGGCTGGCGCGTCGCTGAGCAAGGCGAAGAAGGGCATCGGGGGTGAGCCCGGGCTTTTGCCCAATGCCACGCACAGCATGCCAAGAAAACCGATGAGGGCGATGACCGGGATACTCATCAGGCCGCCCAGCCAGGCGCCTCGGCGCAAGTGCGCATCGTCCTGGGCTGACCAGACGCGCTGCCAATATCCCTGGTGGAAGAGATTGGCTGCCGTGACGGCGATCACCAGGGTGGCCGCGACGCTGAGCGAGACATTCAAGGGCGCTTGTTGCCAGGGATGACTCGGCGAGGGCAGGTTGATCAGCAGCACTGCAACAACCAGGACCAGCAGGCCCAACAGCATCCAGGCCTGCCAGCGGTCGGTGATCAGGCTGGCGTGCAGGCCCCCCCAGGTGGTATACACCAGGGTACTCGCCGCCACGGCGACGATCACCCAGGCCCCAGGGACCTCTGACAGCAGCGCCGTGATTCCACCGATGGCGGTCAGCTCTGCGGTAATGAAACACAGCATGTAGAGGGCTGACAGCGCGCTAACCCATAGCCGCATCGGACGGCCAAAACGTTCCTGTGCAAATTCGGCAATCGTACGGCCGCGGGGCATGCGGCGGCGAATTTCAGCCCCGAAGGCGGCGAGCAGGAAAAACGGCAAAGCCGCCCCGAGGGCATAGCCGGCCAGGGCCACAGGACCAACGAAGGCGCCAATCTCCGGCGGCGCAAAGAGGATCCAGGCGCCCAGGCCCGAGGCGAAGAAAGACAGCCCCAAAGTGCTTGCGCTTTGAGAGCCTCGGGCGGTCAGGTAGTCGTCAAGACTGCTTGCGGCGCTGCGGCCGCGCAAAGCGACCCAAACAAAAAACAAAAGGCAGGCAGCCAAGGCCGCCAGAGTGGCATAAAACATGTCGCGCTTCCTCCGCCGGTATGAGCCGGATCAGGTTCCAGGGTCAGCGCAAGAGCGCAGTCTCAGCCCCTTTCGGGACTCCCCTGGCGACGGGTTGATGATGAATGGAGCGATTGCCCTCGCCGGATTGTAAAACCGGCCCGGTCTGTCGCCGATCTGCTTTACAAGCCTTAATCGAAGACGGGCGACTCGACCCCCAGCACCTTGTGCAGCTTGGGGCTGGTGGTGGTGTACTGAAGGTGGATCTTGCCCTTTTCCGGAAAGATGATTGCAGCGGCCGCAAATGCGGCCAGGGCGCATTCGTGAAAGCCTGAGAGGATGAGCTTTTTCTTGCCGGGGTAGGTGTTGATATCGCCTACAGCGAAGATACCTGGGATGTTGGTGGAGAATTTTTCGGTATCGACCACCAATTGCTTGCGCTCAATATCGAGCCCCCAGTGGGCGATGGGGCCGAGTTTTGGCGACAACCCAAAAAACACCAGCATGAGGTCCAGCGGCACGACACGGGTCACCCCATCGCCACCGGTCACCTTGGCCCCGACCATGCGACCGTCGCGCTCCTCCAGGCCGGTGACCTGGCCGACGATGAACTGCATTTCATAGGCTTCGCACAGCTCGCGCATTTTTGCGACACTCGCTGGCGCCGCCTTGAAGCCATCGCGGCGGTGCACCAGGATGACGCTCTCGGCCCGATTGGGGCCCTCCGCGGCGAAATTGAGCGTCCAGTCCAGAGCGGAATCGCCACCCCCAACAATCATCAGGTTTCGGCCAGCGAAATCGGCCGGGTTCTTCACCCGATAGAACAGTTGTGTGCCCTCGAACCGATCGAGTCCCTCAACTTTCAGGGTTTTGGGCTCAAAGGCACCCACCCCGGCGGCGATAAACAAGGTCTTGGTCAGGAAGCGAACCCCTTTGCTGGTTTCCACAAAAAACCGGCCGTCCTCCTGTTTTTGCACTGCCGATACGGTCTGCCCCAGGTGGAAGGTGGCGCCAAAGGGGGCGATCTGCTTGAGCAGGGCGTCGGTCAACTCTTTACCGGTACACACCGGTATGGCCGGAATGTCGTAGATGGGCTTGTCCGGATACAACTCAATCGGTTGACCACCGGGATAAGCGAGCGAATCGATGACATGGGCTTTAATCTCGAGCAGGCCGAGTTCGAAGACCTGGAACAGGCCGACCGGGCCGGCACCGACGATCACGGCATCGGTTTCGATCAAGTGTGCGCTTGGGTCGTTGGGAGAGGTCACGGTCTTTTCCTGAGCGCCCATCCGGGGCGTCTCGCCCGGACGGGTTGGGTTTCTTCAGCGAACCAATTCGCCAAGTTTGTCGGTCTTGTCTTTCCAGTCGTCTGCGTCGGGCAGTGGCTGCTTGCGCTTGGTGATACTTTTCCAGCTTGCAAGCTTGGCCAGATCGGCATTGAGCTTGGTAAATGACTGCTGATCTGCGGGGAGGTCTTCCTCTGCATAAATGGCGTTGACCGGGCACTCTGGGATGCACACCGCGCAGTCGATGCACTCGTGCGGGTCAATGACCAGCATATTGGGTCCCTCGCGAAAGCAATCAACCGGGCAGACGTCCACACAATCGGTGTACTTGCAGCGGATGCAGGATTCAGAGACAACGTGAGTCATGACAGGACTTGGAGCAAATAAAACCCGATTTTATGGCCATTCGAGCTGAGCTTCGCCCAGGTCGGGGCGCTAACGGGCGTTGTCCTGGTTCGAGCCGCTGATATAGTGCGCCCCTGCTGGAGCGGCCCCAACCGGGGCGGCATGAATGTGAGGACAACTTTTATCATGGGCATGAGTCGACGGGTTTGGATGGGTGGGGCCATGGCAGTCTGGGCCGGTCATAGCTGGTCTCAAGGGACGCCAGGGCCCATACGGATCGGCGAAATCAACAGCTATTCGGCCATCCCCCAATTCACCCAGCCCTATCGGCAGGGCTGGCAGTTGGCAGTCGAAGAGATCAACCAGTCAGGCGGTCTGTTGGGAAGGGCGGTTGAGGTGATTGCGCGTGATGACGCTGGCAAGCCCGAGGAGGCCCTGCGACACGCGATCGAGCTGACAGCCAAGGTCGATGTGCTGGCCGGCGGCTTTCTTTCCAATGTGGGACTAGCGCTGGCAGATCACGCCCTGAGAAACAAGCGTCTGTTTGTAGCCAGCGAGCCCTTGACCGATGCGATCGTTTGGGAAAAAGGCAATCGGTACACCTTCCGGCTGCGGCCCAGCACTTACATGCAGGCGGCCATGCTGGTGGAGGAGGCGGTCAAGCTTTCGGCACGGCGTTGGGCAACGATTGCGCCCAACTACGAGTATGGGCAAAGCGCTGTGGCCAGCTTCAAGGAGCTTCTCAAGGCTAGGCGTCCGGATGTGGAGTTCGTCAGCGAGCAGTGGCCTGCCCAGGGCAAGCTCGAAGCAGGCACCACTCTGCAGGCTACTATGGCCGCGCGGCCAGAGGCCCTTTTCAATGTGACCTTTGGCGCCGATCTGGCGCGGCTGGTTAGAGAGGGTAATCAGCGCGGTATCTTCCCCAAGCTGCCGGTGGTTTCACTGCTCTCGGGTGAACCGGAGTACCTGGAGGTCCTCAGGGACGAAACGCCGCGCGGCTGGATCGTCACTGGCTATCCCTGGGACCAGATCGACACGCGAGAGCACGCCAGCTTTGCCGCCAATTACATGCGCCGTTTCAATGAAAACCCCAAGCTCGGATCCGTCGTGGGCTACGCCACCATGCAGGCGATCTTTGCGGCCATACGCAAGGCCCGCTCTCTGGACAACGAGAAGTTGGTTGAGGCCATGCGTGGCCTGCAGTTCAGCACCCCGTTCGGTCCGGCGGAGTTTCGTGCGATCGACCACCAATCCACTCTGGGAGCCTATGTTGGCAAGCTCGATCTGCGCGGCAATCGAGGCACCATGGTGGACTGGCGCTACGCAGAGGGTCGCCGGTACTTGCCCAGCGATGCCTATGTCCGAGCGCGGCGGCCGGCTCAAGCGATGCGCTGACGATTCGCAGCTGCCCAAGCTTGCTGCGAAACGGTTAAAATCTGAGGTTTTCTGGCGGTGCGGACTTGGGGGCAAGTCGGATCCGCCGGGCCGTCGGCAAGCCTGCGGGTTTTGGGAAGGGCCACCTTGTGTGGTTGTGCCCAGAACTGGGCGGCGGACGGTCGTTTCGTAGAACGCGCTCGGCGCATCTGTGAAGGCAAAGCCTGTGGCAAGAACTGAAACCAAGACCGCCGTCCTGCCGGATGGCCTGCGATACAAGTCCAAAGTCTCGGGTTCGCCCTTTGTGGCTACCACTTCGTTTGGTAGCGCGACCATGTCCTGTTTTCTCTGTGGCAAACATAGACCGAGGTCGATGATGGGCACCAAAAAAGTGCTCGGCAAGGCGCAGGCGGTTTGCGCGCCCTCGTGCAAGGAACTCGATGCGCAGTTGAGCAAAAAATAAGCGCGGGGCGGTCAGCCGCTAAAGAAGCTTTTGAGTTTGTCCGTCCAGCCCTCTTCTGTGGGCGTGTGACGCGCACCGCCCTTTCTGAGGGAATCATCGAAGTCCTTGAGCAATTTGCGCTGATGCTCGGTGAGCTTGATCGGCGTTTCGACCGCGATGTGGCAGTACAAGTCGCCCGGGTAGCTTGACCGAATACCTTTGATGCCCTTGCCGCGCAGTCGAAATTGTTTGCCTGCCTGCGTGCCCTCCGGGATGTCGATGGCCGCCTTGCCAGACAGGGTGGGCACCTCGATTTCTCCGCCCAGTGCCGCCCGGGGAAAGCTGATGGGGACCACGCAGTGGAGATCGTCTCCGTCGCGCTCGAAAATATCGTGTTTTTTGATGCGGATCTCGATGTAGAGATCGCCGGCAGGTCCGCCATTGGTGCCCGGTTCGCCATTGCCCGAGGAGCGGATGCGCATGCCGCTGTCTATTCCCGCGGGAATCTTGACTTCCAGAGTTTTGTGCGCCTTGAGTTTGCCCACGCCGTGGCAGGCCACGCAGGGTTCTGCAATCAGCTTTCCCGTGCCACGACATTGCGGGCAGGTCTGCTGAACGCTGAAAAACCCCTGCCGCATCTGCACCACGCCAGCGCCATTGCAGGTGGTGCAACTGACCACCTTGGTGCCCGGCTTGGCCCCCGATCCCGAACAGGTCCGGCAATCGTCCCAGCTCGGGATGCGGATCTGCGCATCCTTGCCGGCCGCCGCCTCTTCCAGCGACACCTCCATCGCGTAGCTGATGTCATTACCACGGAACACCTGGCGCCCGCCACCGCGCCGGCCGCCACCAAACACATCGCCAAAGATATCGCCAAAAGCCTCCGCAAAGCCGCCGAAGCCTTCGGCTCCTGCGGCGGGCCCGCGCATATTCGGGTCGACGCCCGCATGGCCGTACTGGTCGTAGGCGGCCCGCTTGCTGCCGTCTGAAAGGACTTCGTAGGCTTCTTTGGCCTCTTTGAATTTTTCCTCGGCGGCCTCGGCCGCCTCGCCCTGATTGCGGTCAGGGTGGTACTTCATGGCCAGCTTGCGGTAGGCCTTCTTGATGTCCTCGTCGCTGGCGTTGCGAGGTACACCCAGGGTGTCGTAAAAGTCTTTTTTGGCCATGAAACCGTAGGTTCAGTCGTCAATACATTGGAGCAAGGTCATGAAAGAAAGCGCAGTCCTGATAACCAGGGGCTGCGCTTGAGCGAAGAGGCTGGTGTCAATGAGATTGCCACCAGCCGCCCTGGCGAGGCTCAGCCTCGCTTGACTTCCTTGACCTCGGCGTCCACCACATTATCGTCTTGCGCCTTGCCCGCGCCATCGGCCGCAGCCTGAGCGCCTGCGGCACCGGCCGGTCCCTGGGCAGCCTGGGCGGCCTGCATATCGGCATACATCTTCTCGCCAAGCTTCTGACTGGCCTCGGTGAGCGCTTTGGAGCACGACTCAATGGTGGCTTTGTCATCCCCCTTGAGCGCGGCCTCCATCTCGGCGACAGCTTTCTCGATTTTTTCCTTCTCAGCCGCCTCGAGCTTGTCGCCATACTCGCCCAGCGACTTCTTCACGCTGTGCACCAAAGCGTCTGCGTTGTTCTTGACTTGGACAAATTCGACCTTTTCCTTGTCAGCCTCGGCATTGAGTTCGGCGTCTTTGACCATTTGCTCGATCTCGGCCTCCGACAGGCCCGAGTTGGCTTTAATGGTGATTTTGTTCTCCTTGCCGGTCCCCTTATCCTTGGCGGTGACATGCAAGATGCCGTTTGCATCGATGTCAAATGTCACCTCGATCTGCGGCGTACCGCGGGCGGCCGGGGGAATGCCTTCGAGATTGAATTCGCCCAGGCCCTTGTTGGCCGCTGCAATCTCGCGCTCGCCCTGGAATACCTTGATGGTCACGGCCGGCTGGTTGTCCTCGGCGGTGGAGAAGGTTTGCGCGAACTTGGTCGGGATGGTGGTGTTCTTCTTGATCATTTTGGTCATCACGCCGCCCATGGTCTCGATGCCCAGGGACAGCGGGGTGACATCGAGCAGCAGCACATCGGTGCGGTCGCCCGAAAGCACCTGGCCCTGGATCGCAGCCCCCACGGCCACGGCCTCGTCGGGGTTCACATCCTTCCTGGGCTCTTTGCCGAAGAACTCCTTGACCTTCTCCTGCACCTTGGGCATGCGGGTCATGCCCCCGACCAGGATCACATCTTGAATGTCGCTGGTGCTGACACCCGCATCCTTGATGGCCACGCGGCAGGGCTCGATGGTGCGGGCAACCAAGTCGTCCACCAGGCTCTCGAGCTTGGCCCGGGTCATCTTGATGTTCAGGTGCTTGGGACCGGTGGCATCGGCGGTGATGTAAGGCAGATTGATGTCGGTGGCGGCCGACGAGGACAGTTCGATCTTGGCTTTTTCCGCGGCCTCCTTCAGGCGCTGCAGGGCTAAAACATCCTTGGACAGGTCCACGCCTTGCTCTTTCTTGAACTCGGCGATGATGAAGTCGATGATGCGCTGATCAAAGTCTTCTCCGCCGAGGAAGGTGTCGCCGTTGGTGGAGAGCACCTCGAACTGCTTTTCGCCGTCCACATCGGCAATCTCGATGATGGACACATCAAATGTGCCGCCACCCAGGTCATAGACGGCGATCTTGCGGTCGCCCTTGGACTGCTTGTCCAGGCCGAAGGCCAGCGCTGCTGCGGTGGGCTCGTTGATGATGCGCTTGACATCCAGTCCGGCAATGCGACCGGCGTCCTTGGTGGCCTGGCGCTGAGCGTCGTTGAAGTAAGCCGGTACGGTGATGACCGCCTCGGTGACGGTTTCGCCCAGGTAATCCTCGGCGGTTTTTTTCATCTTGCGCAGCACTTCGGCGCTGATCTGCGGCGGCGCGAGCTTGTTGCCACGCACCTCCACCCAGGCGTCGCCGTTGTCGGCCTTGGTGATGGAATAGGGCATCAGGTCGATGTCCTTCTGAACTTCTTTCTCAGCGAACTTGCGGCCGATCAGGCGCTTGACCGCGTACAGCGTGTTCTTGGGGTTGGTCACGGCCTGGCGCTTGGCCGAAGCCCCGACCAAAATCTCGCCATCGTCCTGGTAAGCAATGATGGACGGGGTGGTGCGAGCGCCTTCAGCGTTCTCGATCACCTTGGTGTTGTTGCCCTCCATGATGGCGACGCAGCTGTTGGTGGTGCCCAGGTCGATACCGATGATTTTTCCCATGATGTGTTTCTCCGAAGTATTGGTGTGTTTCGAGGCCGCATGGGCCGCGTGGGTAGTCTTGTGGGGAATATGTGGATAAGTACTGTTTTTTCAAGCTGGGCAGGCGCTACTTGGGGGCGGCGACGGTCACCAGGGCGGGTCTGAGTACACGGTCAGCGATCAAATAGCCCTTTTGCAGTACAGACACCACCGTGTTGGGTTCCTGGTCAGCGGGGACCATGCTGATGGCCTGATGCTGATGGGGGTCGAAGCGGGTTCCCGCCGTTGGAGCGATCTCCATGACCTTGTGGCGCTCGAGCGCGCTCTTGAGCTGCGCCAGCGTAGCCTGGGTGCCGCTGCGAATTTGATCGACGCTGGCGTCCTTGATTTGCAGCCCCGCTTCCAGGCTGTCGGCCACCGGCAGCAGGCTTTCGGCAAAGCTTTCGACCGCGAATTTGCGGGCTTTGGCAATCTCTTCTTCGGCCCGCCGACGGGCATTTTCTGCTTCGGCCTTGGCCCGGAGATAACTGTCGGCCACCTCCGCGTTTTTGGCCTTGAGAGCCGCCACTTCCGCCTGCAGATCGTTGGGGGTGGGGCCACCTTCGGCCCTGGGCTCAACCGTCTGAGCCTCGGCAACTTGCGGGTCGGGTCCTTGATTTGTCTGGTTTTTTTCGGCTTCGGTCATGCTGTGCGCACTGGGATAACTTGTACCGCTTCGAGATGGGGACGGGGCCGCCGATTTCAAGTCAGCCGGCCTATGCGGTCGCGTAATTACAAGTAGATCTTGCGCAACAAGCTCTTGAGCGTTCCTTGCTCCTTCGGCGAGAGCCTGTGGGCCACGCCTTCTTCCAGTGCTCGGGCTGTGCTCTCGGCCTCGTTCATCAAGGCGTGCCCCTGTGGCGTCAGGTGAAGTCCCTGGGCGCGACGGTCGCTCGGGTGGGGGCGGCGTTCGAGCAGGCCGCGCTGCTCGAACTGGTTGATGATGCCCACCATATTGGGCGGCAGCAGTCCCAGAGCGTTGCAGAGCTGACGGGCCGTCACCCCGGGGTTGTGGTGGATCAAGGAGAGCACAGAGAAGTCGACCGGCCGCAGTTCGAAAGGCGCCATGCCCTCGAGGAAGACGCTGATGACCGCCAGCGCGGCGCGGCGCGCGTTGTAGCCGATCAGGCTTTCCAGAAAGCGGGCGTCGAGCTGCTCCGAAGCGCCTACGCCGGGTCGGCCTGTCGATGTTTCGCAGGCTTGGCTCTCTTGTGGCCTGCGCTCAGTCTTGAAGTCCTTCACGAGGTCGTCAGGAGGGCTGAAATTCGGAAATCAGAGGCTTTAAAGGCATCGGGTCTTGATGTCGTGTGGAACGGGGATGGCCTTGATGCGCGACGGGTCGTCGGGATGTCGAATACAAAAGGCCCGCACTTCGGTGCCCTCGCAAAGCACCGTGTCTCCCCGCTTGACCTGGTGGCGGTGCACGAAGACTTTTTCGCGCCACTCCTGGATGCCGGTGTAGACCTGTAAGCGCTCGCCGTAGGTGGCCGGGCGTATGAAGCGAGTCTGAATTTCCAGCAGCGGGGTCCCGATGATGCCCGTGGTCTTGCTGAGTTCCCGCCATGGCGGAATGCCGCACTGGATGAAAAAATTCAGCGAGGCCGCATCCATCCACTTCGAAAAATTGGGGAAGAACACGATACCGGCCGGATCGCAGTCGCCGAACATCACCTCTACCTCGTAAATCACCGTTTTACTCATGTTTGTCCTGTAGCTAGCGCGGCGCCATACGCAGGGCTCCATCAAGGCGTATGGTTTCGCCGTTGAGGTGATCGTTATGCACGATGTGGGCAGCCAGTTCGGCAAATTCTTCAGGCTTGCCCAGCCGCTGAGGAAAGGGAATGCTGGCCGCCAAGGAGGCCTGCACCGTCTCGGGCAGGGTGCGCAGCAGGGGCGTGGCAAACAGGCCGGGGGCGATGGTGCAGACCCGTATGCCGTACTGAGCCAGATCGCGCGCCATGGGCAGGGTCATACCCACAATGCCTGCCTTGGAGGCGCTGTAAGCCTGCTGGCCCACCTGACCGTCAAAGGCGGCTACTGAGGCGGTCATCACCATGACCCCTCGTAGCCCATCTTGCAGGGGCTCGAGGCGGGCGCACGCGGCGGCGAACAGGCGCGCCGCGTTATAGCTGCCGATGAGATTGACCCGGACCACTTTGTCGAAGTCGGCCAGCGGTGCAGCCTGACCCTCCTTGTCGACGACTCGCTTGGCTGTTCCGATGCCGGCCATGTGCATCAGGATGCGGGCCGGGCCGTGCGCCCCGGAGGCCGCTGCGAGTGCCAGACTCATGCTGCGCTCATCACTGACATCGCAGGCCACTGCCAGACCGTCAATGTCGCGGGCCACCCGCTCAGCTTGATCGAGTTGTAGATCGAGGACCGCCACCTGGGCGCCCAGGCGTGCCAATTCCCGGGCAGTGGCTTCTCCCAAGCCGGACCCACCGCCCGTGACGAGGGCTGAAGTACCTTCAATTTTCATCGGTCATCCTTTAAGGGGGCTGGCCCTCAGGTCGGGGCATCGGGGTTTTCAATCAGTAAGGCGATGCCTTGGCCGCCGCCCACACAAGCGCTCGCGATGCCCCAGCGATGGGCCGAGCGTCTCAGTTCGCGTGCCAGGGTGAGGGTTAAGCGTACGCCGGTGCAGGCCAGCGGATGGCCCAGAGCGATGGCACCACCATTGACATTGAGGCGATGCAAGTTCAAGCCGAGCTCACGACTGACTGCGAGGGTTTGGGCGCCCTGTGCTTCGTTGATCTCGAAGCGGCCGATCTGTGCCAGGCTCAAGCCGCATCGATCGAGCAGCAGGCGTATGGCCGGCGCCGGCCCGATGCCCATGATTTCGGGGGGAACGCCCACGACGGCGGCAGCCACCACCCGGGCTATCGGTTTTTGGGTTCGTGACCGCGCATAGGCCCCCGATGCGACCACGCAAGCGGCCGCTCCATCGACCAAAGCCGAGCTGTTGCCGCCGGTTTGCACCCCCCCTTCATACACGGGCTTGAGGCGGGCCAGCACCTCGACGGGTGAGACGCGCGGGTGGGTGTCTGTTGCCACTTCGCCGGCTTTGCCCTGCAGCGAAATGCCGCGCGGTCTGTAACCTTCAATCAGGAATTTTTCGCTGATCACCGGAACGATTTCGCCGGCGTGAAAGCCGCTCTGTTGCGCCGCGACCGCCTTGGCAAAAGAATCAGAGGCGAACTGATCCACCTCCTCGCGGGTGATGTTGTACTGACGCGCTAGGTTCTCGGCGGTTTGAATCATGTTGATGCCGGCCGCCGGATCTTTCAGTGCCTCCCACATATAGTCCTTAAAGCCCACGGGTGCACCCAGCTTGAATCCGCTGCGGTGATCGAAGGCTGCAATCGGATTGCGTGTCATGCTTTCCGTTCCGACCACCAGAGCGGCCTCACAGATCCCGGCTTGAATCTGCTCGCCGGCTTGTCGGAACAGCTCAAAGCCCGTGCCGCAGATGCGTTGGGCCATCAGCGCCGGCACCGCCTGCGGGACGCCGGCATACAGTCCAATGTGACGCGGCAGTACGAACTGGTCGAAGTCGCCTGGGGCCATGTTGCCGGTGATGACCGAGCCTATGTCTGCGGCCTCCACTTCGGCGCGCTTGAGCGCCTCGCGCGCGACCTTGATGCCCAGGTCAGTGGGGGAGACATGGCCGAGGGCGCCGCAGTAATCGACCATCGGCGTGCGCACGCCCTCATACATCCAGATGTCTTCAAAGGCGTTGTAGAAACCGTTTGAGGCCATGTTTGCGTCTCTGGTCTTAGTGTTGGGGTTTGATGATGGGGGTGAGGGTGTCCTGATGCAGGGCGTCGACCAGGGCAGCGCGGTGGTGCAGCACGGCGCGTTGGTTGATCGAACCTTTGTCGGTGACTTCCCCCTTATCGAGGGTGGGCGGCTCGGAAAGCAGGCAAAGCCGGGCGATCCGATTGGCACTTCCGGTGGCCGAGGCGGCTAATGTGTTCACGATATCCTGAAATTTGGCGAGTACCGGCGGGCTGACCAGAACATCGGCCAGGGGCGTCTCGGCGGGCAATCGGCTGAGGCTGCGCACGGCGGGCGCAGGAAACACCAGGGCGCCGAGTTCCTTCATGTTCAGGCCTGTGATGACCACATCCTGTACATAGGGAGCGCCGGCGGCAATGATCTTGGCCCTCAGGGGCCCGACGCTGACGAAGGTGCCGGTGGCGAGTTTGAAGTCTTCTGCGATTCGCCCATCGAACTTCAGTCCGAGATGCGGGTTGGCCGGATCGATCCAGAGCACCGCATCGCCCGTCTTGAAAAAGCCTTCCTCATCGAAGGCCTCGGCCGTCTCCTGCGCGGCCCGCCAGTAGCCTGGCGTGATGTTGGGGCCCCGGTAGCGAACTTCGGTTTTGCCGTCTATCGGCACCAATTTGAGCTCAAGTCCCGGGGTGGGCAGGCCCAGGTCCCCGGCCTTCACATGAGGATTGGTGACGAAGATACCGAAAGGGCTTGATTCGGTCATGCCCAATCCGGTACCCATGACAATGCGCTGGCCAATCTCGCGCTCTTGGCTCTCGTAAAGGCTGTCCCAAATAGGTTGGGCCAGCGCGGCGCCCGCATAAAAGAACATTCGCACCCGGGCCAGCAGCGTCTTGCGCAGGGCAGCGTCGGTTTTCATCGCGTTGGCGATGGCCTCAAAGCCGGTGGGCACATTGAAGTAAACCGTGGGCGAGATCTCGCGCAGATTGCGCAGGGTTTCGTGCATCAGGGCCGGGGTCGGCTTGCCGTCATCAATGTAGAGCGTGCCTCCGTGGAAGACCACCATACCAAAGTTGTGGTTGCCGCCGAAGGTGTGGTTCCAGGGCAGCCAGTCGACCAAGACCAGATCCTGCTCGGCCAACACCGGCATGGATTGGGTCATTTGCTGTTGATTGGCGCACCACATCCGATGGGTGTTGATGACCGCCTTGGGTAGTTTGGTCGAGCCGCTGGTGAATAGGAACTTGACGATCGTCTGCGGGCCGGTGGCGGCGCGGGCCTGGTCGACGGCGTCGGTCACCGGGGTTGCGCACAACGATTCAAAGCTCAAGCAGGACCGGCCGGGTACATCGCCCTCGGCCATGACGATCTGCATATCCTCAGAGGCCGAGGCGAGGATGGCCTTGGCATAACGCGAGTCCTGCGCAAACAGCAGCCCCGGGGTCACCGTTTTGAGCACATGTTTGAGCTTGTCGTAGTCCACGCTGACCAGGCTGTAAGGCGGGGAGACCGGCGTGTAGGGGACGCCCACGATCATGCAGCCCAGCGCCATGAGGGCGTGCTCCAGACTGTTTTCGCTAAGGATGGCCACCGGCCTGTCGGCGGTCAGGCCTCGATCGATCAGGCCTTGGGCAATCGCCCGCGCGCGCTGCCACGCGTGGCCGTAGCTCAGGTGCTGCCAGTCTCCCCGGCTGCCATCGGCTTGCAGGACGCGTCGGGCCATGAAGGTCTGCTCGGGTTTAAGTGCGGCCCAGTGCGCCAGCCGATCGCTGAGTCTTTCGGGGAAGGGTTGCAGGTCTTGATCGGCCTGCATGTAGCGCACGGCATCCTCGCCCTCGCGAAGCTGAACGCGGGTGACACCGAAACGAAGAGGGCGAAAGGTCGCTGCCGTCATGCCATGGGCTCCGGGATCGGTTGGAGGGTCAAGAGGTTTTCTGCACCTTCGCCGCCTTGCCTTCCAGGAAGGCGCGCACCCGCGCCTTGGCTTGCGGAGCGGATTGGGCGATCGAGGAGACCAGGGCTTCCGTCATGAAACCGTGATCGGCCGGCTGCTCAGCAATCCGAGGCAGCACCTGGATGAGGGCATAGTTGGTCATGGGCGCGTTACCCGCCACCTGCCGCGCCAGTTCCAGGGCCTTCTCCAGGGCTAGGCCCGGTGGGACGAGATACTGAGCCAAGCCAAGGCGCTCACCGTCGAAGGCGTTGTAGACCCGACCGGTCAGCATCATGTCGGTCATTCGCGCCACGCCGATCAGGCGTGGAATGCGAACCGATCCCCCGCCGCCGACAAAGATACCCCGTGAGCCTTCGGGAAGCGCGAAGAAGCTGCTTTCGTCGGCGACCCGGATGTGGCAGGCGCTGGCCAACTCCAGCCCACCGCCGACCACGGCCCCATGCAGCGCGGCAATCACCGGGACCGGGCCGTACTGCACCCGATCCAAAGCAGCATGCCACATCCGTGAATGGTGCAGCCCCTCGGTGGCATCGCGCTCTTGCAGTTCCGATAGGTCCAGGCCCGCACAAAAATGTTCGCCCTGTCCATCGATCACCGCAACGCGTACGCCCTTGGGCAGGTTTTCGAAGGTCGCTCGCAGCGCCAGAATCAGCGCATCGTTGATCGCATTGCGTTTGTGCGGCCGGGTCAGGCGAATGAGGGCGATTTCTTGCTGTTCGCCCTGCAACTGGAGTTCGAGTTCAGGGTGTGTCATGGTCGGCTTGAGCGTCAAAGGCCTTATTTTAGTTATGTTAAATAACTAATTGGAAGCGGCTTGAGCGACTCGTTGCCTGGGGTTAACCCTTAATTTCACCCGGAAAATGAGCTTTTTTGCACGGCGAGCAAAAAAAGCCGGGCAGGGCCCGGCTCAGGCAGCGTCTGGCTTGTGGCTCAGAGCGCGTCGATGAAGCTGCGCAGCTTGTCGCTGCGGCTGGGGTGCTTGAGTTTGCGCAGTGCCTTGGCCTCGATTTGGCGTATGCGCTCGCGTGTCACATCGAACTGCTTGCCTACCTCCTCGAGGGTGTGGTCGGTAGACATTTCAATGCCAAAACGCATGCGCAGGACCTTGGCTTCGCGCGGGGTCAGGCTGTCCAGGATGTCTTTGACCACATCGCGCAATCCTGCCTGCATCGCCGCGTCCAGCGGCGCGGTGTTGGTGCTGTCCTCGATGAAGTCACCCAAATGGCTGTCGTCGTCATCTCCGATCGGCGTTTCCATGGAGATGGGCTCCTTGGCGATCTTCATGATCTTGCGGATCTTGTCTTCCGGGATCTCCATCTTGGCTGCAAGAATGCTGGCGTCCGGCTCAAAACCGAACTCCTGCAAGTGCTGGCGCGAGAGACGGTTCATCTTGTTGATGGTCTCGATCATGTGCACCGGGATGCGGATGGTGCGCGCCTGATCGGCAATCGAGCGGGTGATCGCCTGCCGGATCCACCAGGTGGCATAGGTGGAGAACTTGTAGCCGCGCCGGTATTCGAATTTATCGACCGCTTTCATCAATCCGATGTTTCCTTCCTGGATCAGATCGAGAAACTGCAGGCCGCGGTTGGTGTACTTCTTGGCAATCGAGATAACCAGGCGCAGGTTGGCCTCGATCATCTCCTTCTTGGCATCGCGCGATGAACGCTCGCCTTCGTTCATTCTCTTGTTGATGTCCTTGAGCTGGTCGAGCGGAACCACGACGCTGGCCTGCAGGTGAGCCAGTTTGGCCTGCAACTCCTGAACTGCGGGGATGTTGCGACCCAAAATCGCTGACCACGGCTTGCCCGCTGCTGCCTGCTTTTCGACCCACTTGGGGTTGAGCAAGTTGGGCGGGAAATCCTTGATGAACTGCTCCTGCGGCATGCCGCACTTGTCGACGATGATGCGGCGCAGGTCGCGCTCGACCTTGCGCACCGTGCCGACCTGCTCACGCAGCATGTCGCACAAGCGCTCGATGGTCTTGGCGGTAAAGCGCACAGTCATCAGCTCTTCGCTGAGGGCGCGTTGGGCCTTCATGTAGGCGGGGCCCCCATAGCCATCCTTGCTGTAGATGCGTCGTACCGTATCAAAGTGCCCGGCGATGCGTTCGAAACGAAGCAGGGCCTCATTTTTCATCTCCTCGAGCTTTTTGGTCAGGGCTTTTGATCCGCCCTTGCCGTCATCGTCGTCTTCATCGTCGAATTCGTCGAAATCCTCCTCGGCGACATAGTCGTCGGCCTCGTTGGGATCGGTGAAGCCATCGACCACATTGGAGATAACGATTTTGTCCTCGCGAATCTCCTGTGCCATCCTGAGAATTTCGGCGATCGTCGCCGGGCTCTCGGAGATCGCCTCCATCATGCGTTGCAGACCCCCTTCGATGCGCTTGGCGATTTCGATTTCGCCTTCTCGGGTGAGCAACTCGACTGTGCCCATCTCGCGCATGTACATACGCACCGGATCGGTGGTGCGTCCAAATTCGCTGTCCACGGTGGACAGAGCGGCTTCGGCCTCTTCCTCAGCTTCTTCCTCGGTGGCGACGGTCGGGCCAGTGTTGTTGAGCAACAAGGTCTCGGCATCGGGGGCTTGCTCATAGACAGCTACCCCCATGTCGTTGAGCATGTTGACCACCACCTCGAGAGTTTCCGCGTCGACCAGCTTGTCGGGCAGGTGATCGGAAATCTCTCCGTGGGTGAGGTAGCCTCGGGTCTTGCCCAGTTTGATCAGCGTTTTCAGTCGTTGGCGACGCTTGAGCATGTCCTCCTCGGACAAGATCGCTTCGTCCAGGCCGAACTCCTTCATCAGGGCCCGCTCCTTGGCCTTGCTGATCTTCATGCGCAGGGGTTTGGCTTTTTCAGCCGATTCGGCCGCTGGTTCTTCAGCGAATTCAGCCTCGATGTCGCTCAGATCCTCGTCGATCCCGGGCTTGGCCGCCTCGTTGCCCTTGCGGCCGCGCTTGTCGGCAGCCGCCTCCTTGCCGCTTGCAGGCCGCACCGGCGCTGCGGGGCTGGCTTTCTTGCCGGCCGGCGCGCTTGCCACGGCTTTGCCGGTCTTGGGGGCTTGCAACTCGGCGGATTTCTTGGCGGCCGGCTTACCGTCGGCCTTGGGAGCCGGCTTGCCGGCTGATTTGGCCACGGTTGTGCTCGGGGCCGCCGTCTTGGAGCCTGCCTTGGCCATGGGCTTGGCGACGGTCGTCGTCTTAGCTGCCGCTTTTGCGCTGGGCTTGACCGGGTTTGCAGCCTTCACCGTGCTCTTGGGACCCGGTTTGGGGGGCGATTTGGCCACTGGCTTGGCTGTTTTGGCGGCCGCTGTTTTGGATACGGATTTGCCCGTCGTTTTTGCGGCGGGTCGGGGCGACTTGGTAGAGGGCATGGTCAGTCTCTCGGGCGGTATGAAAAGCCCCGGGGCCGTCCCGAGGCGGTCTGCAATGCGATTGAACGGGCAATTCGGGGAGGTCGGACGGCTGCGAGCCTACCGATGCGCCGTACTGTCGATTCCGCATAAGCGGCAGCCCGGGCAGGGGGAGACGGGGCGAACATTTGGAGTGCAGTCCTTGCGGAGGGGCGGGCTCTTCGATCCGAGGGGACCCTGCGTTCAGGGGAGCCGGAGCCGGAGGTGCTGCTGTCGCGATTGCCTGGGCGTGTCGGATTATACCTGCGCAAGGACTCGATCAGGGCGAGCGCATGGCTGCAGTGAGCTCGCGCAGGCGGGCCAGGGCCTGCGGGTCGCTTGCAGCCGTTTCAGCCAGGACCTGCATTTCCCTTTGCTGCGCTTTTTTCAACAGGTCCCTCAGCATGGTTTGCGCTTCATCCCAGTCGGCCTCGATGCCCGGCGGCACCTGTTCGATCTGTCGCAGCACATAGGCTTCCTGCGCATGCCCGCGCAGCCCTTCGCGCAAGGCCGCCCAGGGCTGCGCACCCCGGTCATGGATTTGCGACTCCAGCCACGCGAACACCGGGCCGTGGGGAGAGGGCAGACCGCACAGCAGGGCGTGCTCGCGGTCGCCGAGTTGGTCCCACCAGGACGGTTCGGTCAGCAGCATGCGCATCAAGCGATCCTCCCGGCTGGCGGGTTCGCTGCGGCCCCAGCGCTTGCGCACGGGCTCGGCCCTCGCAGCCGTCGGATACGGGGCCGGTTGCATCGGCACCGGCGAGTCCGTGGGCCCTGCGCTCTTGCGGCGATCAGCCCGGGGCTCGGTGCGCCGCGATGGGCTCCAGATCTGCTCAAGCTCGCGGCTGTCGATTTGCACGCGCTCGGCGATGTCGCCCAGCAGCTGGCGCTTGAGCGCACCCTCCGGCAGGGCTCGCCATAAGTCGCGGGCTTGACTGGCCAGCCGCGCCCGGCCCTCTGCGTTGTCCATTTCGCAGCCCTCGCTGGCCGAATCGATCAGAAACCGACTCAGCGGCGTGGCTTTGGCCACCGCTTGTGCGAAGGCCTGCGGTCCCAATGCTCGGATGAAGCTGTCGGGATCGTGCTCCTGGGGGAGAAACAAAAACTTCACGGAGCGGGTGTCCGTGGCAAAGGGCAGCGCCGCCTCCATGGCCTTCCTTGCGGCGCGCTGACCTGCAGCGTCGCCATCGAAGCTAAACACCACCGAATCGGTGAATCGAAAGAGCTTTTGCAGGTGGTCGCTGGTGCATGCGGTGCCCAGGGTGGCCACTGCATGGGCAAAGCCCAATTGAGCCAGGGCCACCACATCCATATAGCCCTCTGTCACCAGCGCATAGCCGCTCTCACGCAGCGCTGAGCGCGCCTCGAACAGGCCGTACAGCTCACGGCCTTTGCTGAACACCGCGGTCTCGGGTGAATTGAGGTACTTTGGTTTTTCATCGCCTAGCACCCGCCCGCCGAAGCCTATGCACTGGCCCTTGATGTTTCGTATTGGGAACATGATGCGGTCGCGAAACCGGTCGTAGCGCTTACCCTCCCGGTTCTCGCCATCTTCGGCCGCGATCACCAGGCCTGAGTCGACCATCGCGGCGGCCGCATAGTCGGGGAACACACCGGCGAGGAACCGCCACCCCTCGGGCGCATAGCCCAGACCGAAATCTCGTGCCACCTGACCTGAAACGCCCCGGCCCTTCAGATAGTCCACCGCGCGCGGCGTTTTTTTAAGTTGGCCGGTGTAGGCCTGAACCGCCTTTTCCAGCAGTTCGCTCAAACTCGCCTGCTGCTGGCGCTGTTGGTTCTGTCGGGCCCGCTCGGCCGGGGACAGATCTTCTTCGGGGACCTGCAGACCGTGCTGTTGGGCCAGGTCTTTGACGGCCTCGGGAAAGGTCATGCCGAGGTGGTCGATCAGGAAACCGATGGCATTGCCGTTCTTGCCGCATCCAAAGCAGTGGTAGAACTGCTTGGTCGGGCTGACGGTGAAGGAGGGCGATTTCTCGCTGTGAAAAGGGCACAAGCCCGAGAAATTAGCGCCCCCTTTCTTCAGTTGCACATGGCGGCCCACGACCTCCACGATGTCGGTGCGAGCCAGCAGCTCCTGGAGAAAGGGGGTGGGTATCGCCATGGCTGGAAACATTGTAGGCAGCGCGCGTGCGCCTGCCCCAAGGCTCAGCGTGGCGCCATGCGGATGGCCCCGTCGATCCGAATCACCTCGCCGTTGAGCATTTCGTTTTCGATGATCTGTCGCACCAGCTTGGCGTAGTCGGCGGGCTGCCCGAGACGCGCGGGGAAGGGAACAGAGGCGGCCAGCGACGCCTGGACATCGGGGGGCATGCCAGCGACCATCGGCGTGGCAAAGATACCCGGTGCAATGGTCATGACTCGGATCCCATTGCGCGAGAGATCACGCGCGATCGGCAGGGTCATGCCGACCACCCCGGCCTTCGAGGCACTGTAGGCGGCCTGGCCAATTTGGCCATCGTAGGCGGCCACCGAGGCGGTGTTGATGATCACGCCGCGCTCGCCGCTGGGCAAGGTCGCGTTCTGGCTCATGGCCTGCGCAGCCAGGCGAATCATGTTGAAGGTACCGATCAGGTTGACCTGTACCACCTTGCTGAAGACAGCCAGCGAATGCGCTCCATTTTTGCCCACGGTCTTCTCCGCGGGAGCGATGCCAGCGCAGTTGACCAGCCCTGTCAGCGGGCCGAGCTGGCCGGCGCGATCGATCACCGCCTGGGCATCGGCCTCCTGGCTGACATCGCAGCGCATGAACACTGCGCCGATCTGCTGGGCCACCGCTTCGCCTTTGTCCTGCTGCATATCGGCAATCAGCACCTGCCCACCGGCCTGGCGCAGCATGCGAGCCGTACCTTCGCCTAGGCCCGAGGCCCCGCCAGTGACGATGAAAACATGTCCCTCGATCTCCATGATGAATTCCTTTCGCGGTGTTCGGTGCAGAGCTTGTCTGCAGGGGGGGGGTGCTTGACGCTTACGTTAACGTCAACTTCGCGCGTATTATGAATCAGCCCAATCGCGCAAAATCGGTGTGCGGGCCCGGCGCAAAAGACCTTGGGCCCGAGCGCAGGGTTTTTTACTCGGGGGACGCATTGACAACGATCGATACGCGGCAGGCCAGGCGGAGTCTGGGACTGCGGTTCATCATGGCCGGGCTGTTTGTTCTGCTAGTGGCCGGATGCACGACGACGCCACCGAGCCCGCCGGGCGGGGCCGCGCCTGCCAAGGCGGCTGAGCCTAGCCGCCCGCCGAGGATCGGTCTGGCCTTGGGCGGAGGCGCTGCCAAAGGATTCGCTCATGTGGGGGTGATCGCAGTTTTGGAAGAGGCGGGCATCCGGCCGGATCTGCTGGTGGGTACTTCGGCCGGCAGCCTGGTGGCCGCGCTTTATGCCAGCGGCATGAATGCCGAGCAACTGCGGCAAGCCGCTTTGCGACTTGAGGAGGTGGCCATTGCCGATTGGATGGTGCCGTTGATCAACCGCGGCCTGTTTCGGGGGGAGGCCCTGGCCCGTTATGTCAACGACGCGGTATCGGGCCGCCTGATTGAGGAGATGCGCATTGATCTGGGCGTGGTCGCGGTCGACCTGGCCGATGGCCGCCCCATTCTTTTCAGGCGGGGTGATACCGGCACGGCGGTACGCGCCTCAAGCGCGGTACCCGCTGTGTTTCAACCGGTGCGCATCGGAGGGCGAGACTATGTCGATGGCGGTCTGGTCTCTCCGGTCCCGGTGCAGTTTGCCCGGCAGATGGGCGCCGAGGTGGTGATCGCTGTGGATATCTCGCAGGTCCCCGAGGGTCAACCGGCGACCGATACCCTGCAGATTCTGATGCAGACCTTCAACATCATGGGGCAGGCGATCAAGCAGCAGGAGATCGGGCACGCCGATGTTGTGGTGCGGCCTTCGCTGACAGGACTGCGTACGGCTGACTTCTCGGCCCGACTGAAGGCTATCGAGGCGGGTCGCGTGGCCATGCAAGCGGCCTTGCCGCAACTCAAGGCACGGTTGGCCCGACAAGGGCCCTGAAGGCGCGTGGGCTCAAAAAAAGCCCGGCGTTTGCCGGGCTTTGAACGGGTCCTTGTAACCAATTCCACGCGGACCCGAGGAGACAAGCAGTACGAAGGCGTACCCCGCTCGCTCGGGATGGCGGGGTGGGGGCCTGATCAGCGCTTTTTGCTGACCTTGGTGGCAGCAGCGGCAGTGTTGGTGACGGCGGCGAAGTTGGCTTCGGCCAGATCGCTGGCTTGCTTGACCGCCTTCTGCACCGACTCAAACGCATTGGTTGCGGCCGAAACGGCGCTTTTCATGACGGCGACGGCGGTCTCCGAACCTGCCGGGGCATTCTTGGCAGCGCTATCGACCAGATTGACAAACTTGGCTTGGGCGTCGGCGGTGCTGCCCTCGACAGCCTTCGAGAACTCGGCAGCGGTGCTGCTGGCGATATCGTAGAGGTGGCGGCTGTAAGCGGCAGCTTTCTCGGCCAGGGGTTGCATCAGGCTCGCTTGCAGGGCCAACAGCTCCTGGGCGTCTTTAACGCTCAGCACAGCCTTGGCGTGGCTGGCCGATTCGGTCAGCGCGGCTTTGGAAGCCTGGACATTGAGCTCGACCATTTTTTCCATGCCCTCGAAAGCCTTGTGAGTCAGGCCGAACATGGTTTCAATGGAGGCTTTCTGGGAAGCAACGATTTGGTCAGCGGTCAGCATGGGAAACTCCTAAAAAAAGTGGTTGAGGGTCCGGGGCAGGGCGCTTGAACAATCTCCGTTTCTTGCTGCACTGCAACATGGGTTGAAGTATAGGGTCCGAATCGGTAAACACAAGGATTTTTGCTGCATAGCAACATTTTTAGGCGGCGCCCTCTATTTCCAGTCCCGCGGTCACAATGCGGGGGGCGATTCGGCCCCGAACCCGCGGCTGGGTCAGGCCCTGTTTCTTCCTGTGTACGCTTTCTACGCCGACCAATATGTCCTGCCCTTGCCCCGTGGGCATCGCTTCCCCATGGGCAAGTACGCCTTGTTGCGGCAGCGCCTGACCCAGCTCCTTCCCCAGTTGCGGTGTGTAGCGGCGCCTGCCGCAAGCGATGGTCAGTTGGCGCTGGTGCACAGCCCTGCTTATGTCCGGGCGGTTGCCGAAGGCAGCCTGCCGCCAGCTGCTCAGCGCGAAATCGGTTTTCCCTGGTCGCCCCAGATGGTTGAGCGATCCAGGCGCTCGGCGGGCGCCACCGTTGCCGCAGCGCGAGCCGCCCTGGGTTTGTCGGGGGGTCTTCGGGCCGAGGGGCTGGCTGGCAATCTGGCCGGCGGTACGCACCACGCCAGCAGCGACAAGGGCGGCGGATTTTGCGTTTTCAACGATGTCGCGGTTGCGGCCCGACTGATGCAGGCCGAATGGGCGCGGCTGCATGCGCCGGCAGTGCTTCAGGTGGCCATTGTCGACCTCGATGTGCACCAGGGGAATGGCACGGCCGCTATTTTTTGCGGTGATGACACGGTGTTCACCTTGTCCATGCACGGCGCGAAGAACTTTCCCTTCCGCAAGGTGGCCGGCGATTTGGACATTGACTTGCCCGACGGCTGCGGTGACGAGCCGTATCTGGAGGCCTTGGATCAGGCCCTGGCCGAACTTGAGCGGCGTTTTGATCCCGACCTGGTGCTGTATCTGGCCGGTGCCGACCCGCACGAAGGAGACCGGCTCGGTCGCCTGTGCCTGAGCTACGACGGTCTGCAAGCCCGCGATCGCCGGGTCTTCGACTGGGCTTGGCGCAAACGCATCCCGCTGGCCCTGGCCATGGGCGGTGGCTATGGCCATGACATCGAATCAACGGTACAGGTGCAGGTCAATACCTGGTTGATTGCGCATGAGTATTGGCAGCGATGGTCCCGCATGGGCGCGTAAGCGGCCCGGGCGGCCGAGGCGCTGGCAAAATCAGCGGTCCCGCACGGGTTCAAGTCTGAACGCTCGCTTCCTTTTCGCTACGCCTTACAGCGCATTCCGCCATGTCCGACACCAGCCGCCCCGAGCCTGAGTTGCGCGCCGATTACCGCATCCTGCGACCCATCAGCACCCGCTGGTCGGACAACGATATCTACGGGCATGTCAATAATGTCGTCTACTACAGTTGGTTCGATACCGCCGTCAACGGCTATCTGATCGAGGAGGGCGTGCTGGACATCCATCGGGGCCCCTTTGTCGGACTGGTGGTGCAGACCCAGTGCACCTACTTCGCGCCTTTGGCTTATCCGCAGCCCGTGCTGGCGGGCCTGCGTGTTGGACATCTGGGCCGATCCAGTGTCCGCTATGAGGTGGCGCTGTTTGCCGCCGATGGCCCCGTTGAGGCGACCTGTGCGGCCCGTGGCCACTTCGTTCATGTTTATGTGGACCGGCAGACCCGCCGGCCTTGCCCTTTGCCCGCCGACTTCGTGTTGGCCCTGGAGAAACTCAAGTGAGCCCCATTGCCCTGGACGCCGCCGCCGTTGGCGTTGATGAAGCCATCCTCAGTCGGATGTCGGTGCGTGCTTTCCTGCCGCGGCCGGTTGAGCGCGAGAAGATCGAACACATCCTGAGCCTGGCCAGCCGAGCCCCCTCGGGTACCAATTGCCAACCTTGGCAGGTGTATGTGCTGCAGGGGCAAGCCTTGAGCGAACTGGTCGCTAAGGTTTGCGCGGCCCACGATGCGCTTCGCGCCGATCCAGCGCTGGCCCAGCAGTACAAGGAAGAGTATGACTACTACCCCAGTCAGTGGGTAGAGCCCTATCTGGGACGCCGACGCGAGAACGGCTGGGGTCTGTATGGCTTGCTGGGGATTGAGCGCGGCCAGAAGGACAAGATGCATGCCCAGCATCAGGGCAACTTCCGTTTTTTCGACGCACCGGTCGGCCTGATTTTCACCATGGACCGCATCCTCGGCCGCGGTAGCCTGCTCGACTACGGCATGTTCCTGCAAAACCTCATGCTTGCCGCGCGAGCCCAGGGACTGCACACCTGTCCGCAGGCGGCCTGGAATGACTATCACCGCATCATCTTGCCGCATATCGGCGCGCCGGCCGAGCGCATGATGGTCTGCGGCATGTCATTGGGCTACGCCGATCCGCAGGCCCTGGTCAATCGCTTCTACACCCCGCGTGATCCCGTTGCTCAGTTCACCACCTGGCTGGGTTGAGGCGCTCGCGCGCCCGGCGCGCGGGACTGTCTCCTGAGAGGCATGCATCCATGACCCTTGTGCAACTGCTCGGCGGCCTGTCGTACGCCACCACGCTTTTCCTGATGGCCGCTGGTTTGACGCTGATCTTCGGCGTCACCCGTATTGTCAATTTCGCCCACGGCAGTTTTTTCATGCTGGGTGCACTTTTCTCGGCTCACTGGCTGACGCACTGGTTTCCCGCGGCAGCCGACAGCGCTGTCTTTTATGCACTGGTTATCTTGCTGGGTGCGGCGGTGGCGGCGCTTGTGGGCGCCATCGCCGAGGTCCTGTTGCTGCGTCGCATGGCCCATGCGCCCGAGCTTTACCAACTGGTGGCCACCTTCGGACTGACCCTTGCCTTGCACGACGCCATGCGATGGATTTTTGGTGACGAGGAAGTCTTCGCGCCGCGCTTTCCTGGCCTGAAGGGCTCGGTGCAGATTGGTCAGGAACTGTTCCCGACCTACCAGCTGGTTCTTATGCTTATCGGCCCCCTGGTGTGGCTGGGCTTGCATCTGATGCTCACCCGTACGACCTACGGCCGGCGCCTGCGTGCGGCGACCGAAGACCGCGAAATTCTCGGCGCCCTGGGCATCAATCCGCGCCCCCTGATGCTGGGCGCGGTGCTGGTGGGCTGCGCGCTGGCGGGTCTGGCGGGGGCGCTGCAGTTGCCGCGCGAACCGGCCCATTTGCAGATGGATATGGTCATGATCGTCGAGACCTTCGTCGTGGTCGTTACCGGCGGGCTGGGCAGCATTGGAGGCGCTTTTTTTGCAGCGATTCTGATTGGGCTGGTGCATGCTGTGGGCATTCATTGGTTTCCCCAAGCCACACTGGTCTTGGTCTTTCTGACTATGGCGGCGGTGTTGGTGCTGCGGCCGCAGGGACTGGCCGGCAAACGGCTGACCCCGGTACATGGCCCGCGCGAGGTGGCCCAAGTCTTTCGAGGTTTGAGTCTGTCGGGCCGCAGCCAGGCTGCAGTGGCGATGGCCTTGCTGTCCCTGGCTGCCGCGGCCTGGTGGGGCGGAGCCTATTGGCAGACGCTGGCGCTCGATGCGATGATTTTCATCATCTTCGGGGTCAGCCTGCAGGCCATGATGGGGCTGGCCGGGCTGGTCAGCTTTGGACACGCCGCCTACTTCGCGCTGGGCGCCTATGGGGCAGCCCTGTCCCATCTGCACTGGGGGGCGCCGCTGTGGCTCGCGGCGGCGGTCGGCGTAGGCTGCGCCCTGGCCCTGGCGGCTCTTTTCGGTGCAGCGCTGATTCGCAGCAGCGGCGTGTATCTGGCCATGCTGTCCTTGGCCTTGGCCCAGGTGGTCTGGGCCATAGCCACGCAGGCCGTGCCCTTGACCGGCGGGGACAACGGCTTGATTGGGCTGTACCTGATCGCGGACCGAGCGGCTTTTTATGCAGGTATGGTCGCGTTCACCCTGGGCACGATTGCTGCCTTGCGGCAGTTGGCCTTGTCCGGGCAGGGGGCGGCCTTGCAGGCGCTGCGCGACGCGCCGCTGCGTGCTCAGGCCAGCGGCTTGCCCTTAACTGCCCTGAAGATTCGGGTGTTTCTGCAAAGCGCTGCTCTGGCGGGTTTGGCAGGTGCGCTTTTTGCGGCGCACAAGGGGTCGGTTTTTCCCTCGGTGGCCGCTGTCGGGACTTCGGTTGATGCCCTCTTGGTGGTCCTGCTGGGTGGCGTGCATCAGCTTTGGGGCGCCGTAGCCGGGGCGCTGCTCCTAATTGGCGTGTCGGCCGAGTTGGGGCGTGAACTCACCTACTGGCGGGGCCTCTTGGGCGTGGTCATCATGGTGGTCATGGTGGCCTCGCCCTCGGGCTTGTTATCGCTGGCCGGTTGGCGCTTGCTCGGTGCCCGTGCAGGGGCGGTACGATGAAACCTGATGTCGGTCTGCAAGTGCGCGATTTGGTCCGGCATTTTGAGGGCGTCCGAGCAGTCGATGGCGTCAGTCTGGATTTGGAGGCCGGCCAATGCGTTGCGCTGATTGGTCCCAACGGCGCGGGTAAATCCACCACCTTCGCATGTATCGCCGGGCAGCAGAGGCCCGATGCCGGTCAGGTGCGCTGGCGCGGCCGCTCCTTGCTCGACTTGAGCCCCGCGCAGCGCTTGGGCTGTGGGGTGGCGCGCAGCTTTCAGGTGGCGCAGGTTTTCGAAGCCTTGAGCGTCAGGGCCAATGTACAACTGGCTTTGCAGGCGCGTCAGCAGGCGCTCTCGTTCTCGCGCCCGCTCTCCCTCTGGCAGCCTGGTCGGGCCCAGGACTTGCTGGAGCAGGCCGACCTGTCTTCCTGGGCTGCGCATCAGGCGGCGGTGCTGCCTTATGGGGCGCGCAAGCGTCTCGAACTGGCCCTGGTCCTGGCGGGCGAGCCGTCCCTACTGCTCCTCGACGAGCCGGCGGCGGGCTTGGCCGAGTCCGAGCGGCAAAGCCTGATGCGCTGGATACGCGGTCTGGCGCGGACAGGTCTGGCGGTGCTCTACACCGAGCACAACATGGATGCAGTGTGCGGGGTGGCCGATCGGGTTCTGGTGCTGATCGAGGGCCGGGTTGCTGCCCAAGGCAGTTTTGAAGAAGTGGCCGCCAATCCCACGGTGCAGTCCCGCTACCTGGGGCGCGCGACGCAAATCCCCGCAGACAGTGATCGAGGCTGCCGTGCTTGAGCTTGGGCAACTGCAGGCCTTCTACGGTCCGGCCCAGGCCCTGTTCGGGGTCGACCTGCGCTTGCAGGTCGGCCAGATGCTGGTGCTGCAAGGGCTCAACGGGGCCGGTAAGTCCACGCTACTCAAGTCCATCGTTGGGCTGGAGGTTCAGACCCGGGGCCGGATCTGCATGCGGCTCGACGAGCGGGCCGAGCCGGTCGACATGGGCGCTTGGCCGGCCTACCGGCGCGTGCGGGCGGGTCTGGGCTATGTTGCGGAAGACCGGCGGCTGTTTGCTGGGCTGACGGTGCGTGAGAACTTGTTGATTACCGGTGGGTCGGTGCAACAACTCGACTGGGTTCTGGAGCGGTTTGCCCTGCTCAAACCCATGCTGGGTCGATCGGCGGCGCAAATGAGTGGTGGCGAGCAGCAGATGCTGGCCACCGCCCGCGCCCTCATGATGCGGCCCCGACTCTTGCTCCTCGACGAGCCCTGCGAGGGCATTGCGCCGGTGCTGGTCGAGACCATGGTGCAGACCTTGATCGATCTGCGCAGCCAAGGCTTAAGCCTGCTGGTGGCCGAACAGAACCGGCAACTGGTTCAGGCGGCCGATCAGGTGGTGGAATTGGTTGCGGGTAAAGTGCGGGATTCGACAACACGCTGAATGAAGGAAACGCCCCATGACTGTCATCACCACCGACTCCGGCCTGCAATACGAAGACACGGTGCTGGGCACCGGAGCGCTGGCCAAGGCGGGGCACTCTGTACGGGTGCACTACACCGGCTGGCTCTTCCAGGATGGAAAGGCGGGCGACCGCTTTGACTCGAGCAAGGACCGGGGCGAACCCTTCGAATTTGCGCTCGGGGCCGGGCAGGTGATTCGCGGCTGGGACGAGGGCGTTCAAGGCATGTCGGTCGGCGGTACGCGACGCTTGATCATTCCGGCCGAACTGGGCTACGGCGCGCGTGGCGCCGGCGGGGTCATACCGCCGAACGCCACCTTGCTGTTCGAGGTCGACTTTCTCGGCCTGGCCTGAACGCTGACCTGTTATTGCGCAGGGTCTGGCTATGATCATCAACAGCCTGCTCGATACCGACCTGTACAAGTTCACCATGATGCAGGCGGTGCTGCATCAGTTTCCCGGTGCGCAGGTCGAGTACCGCTTCAAGTGTCGCAATGCCGGCGCGCCTGGGGTCGAGCCGCTGGCTCCTTATGTCGATCAGATACGCGAGGAAATCCGTGGTCTGTGCAGCCTCAAGTTCAGCGAGGCAGAGCTCTCTTATTTGCGCGCCATGCGCTTTATCAAGAGCGACTTCGTGGATTTTTTGGGCCTGTTTGGCTTGAACGAAAAGTACATTCAGGTCAGGCCGCTGGCCGATGGACAGATCGACATCACCATCTGCGGACCGTGGCTGCACACCATCTTGTTTGAAATCCCGGTGCTGGCCATCGTCAACGAGGTGTATTTTCGCAACACCTGTCCGGCCCCGGACCTGCCGGCGGGCCGACAGCGCCTGGAGCGCAAAATCGCTCAACTTCAGGAGCCCGGGCTGCACGCGCTGCGTATCGCTGACTACGGTACGCGGCGTCGCTTCTCGCGCGCTTGGCACGAAGAAGTTCTGCGTACCCTGGCTTCGCGCTTGAGCGCGGGGCCGCAGGGGCAATTTGCCGGGACCAGCAATGTCTTGTTTGCGATGCAGCTGGGCCTCACGCCTCTGGGCACGATGGCGCACGAGTATCTGCAGGCCTGCCAGGCGCTGGGCCCTCGCTTGCGCGACAGTCAGGTTTTTGCGTTTGAATCCTGGGCCCGAGAGTATCGGGGGGACTTGGGCATTGCCTTGTCAGATGTGTATGGCATGGACGCTTTTCTGCGCGACTTTGACATGTACTTCTGCAAGCTCTTTGACGGTGCCCGGCACGACAGCGGAGATCCCTTTTCCTGGGGAGAACGCTTGCTTGAGCACTACCGCGACAACCGGGTTGACCCCCGGACCAAAACGCTGATCTTCAGCGACGCGCTCACCGTGCCTCGCACCATCGAGCTCTACAGGCGTTTCAGCGGCCGGTGCCAGCTGGCTTTCGGCATCGGGACCAACCTGACGAACGATGTGGGCTATGAGCCGCTGCAGATTGTGATCAAGATGGTGCGCTGCAACGGTCAGCCGGTGGCCAAGTTGTCCGACAGCCCCGCCAAGAATATGTGCGAAGACGAGAAGTACATGGCTTACTTGCGCCAGGTGTTTGAGATCGGCCCGGACGCTTGAGGGCCATCAGGCGTGGTGGCGACGAAGCTCTTGCCGGTTTTGTCACAATGCGGTGATTTCTTTTACAGGATCAGCCCATGACCCTCTCTGCTCGAGCCTCCAGATACCTGCTTGCGGCCGCTTCGACCCTGCTGCCCGGCCTCGGACACGCCGCGGCTATCGACGGGGGCGCTCTGACGGCCTGGTGGGGTCTGCCCTTTGCGGGCATTTTGCTGTCGATTGCGCTGTTGCCGTTGATCACCCCCGTTTTTTGGCACCATCACTACGGTAAGGTGGCTGCGTTCTGGGCCCTTTCCTTCCTGCTGCCTTTTGCTGCGATGTTCGGGCCAGCGCTGGCGGCCTCCAATTTTGTGCATGCGCTGGTGGGCGAGTACATCCCCTTCATCATTTTGCTCACCGCCTTGTTCACCGTCTCCGGCGGCATTTACATTCGAGGCAATCTGCGCGGCAGTCCCGCCCTCAACACCGCCATCCTGGCCATTGGGGCGGTTCTGGCCAGTTTCATGGGAACCACGGGTGCGTCCATGCTGCTCATTCGGCCCTTGATCCGGGCCAATGACAACCGAACGCACAAGGCGCATGTGGTGATCTTTTTCATTTTCATTGTTTCCAATGCGGGCGGCTCACTCACCCCGCTGGGCGACCCTCCCTTGTTTCTGGGCTTTCTCAAAGGGGTTGAGTTTTTCTGGACCCTCAAGACCCTGTTTCCCGAAACCCTGTTTCTGGTTGGCAGCCTGTTGACTCTTTTCTTTGTCATGGACAGCTGGTTTTTCCGGCGCGAGGGTGTGCAGCCGGTCGACCCCACGCCCACCACCCGGACCCTCGGTTTTGATGGGACGGTGAACTTCATCTTGCTGGCTGCTGTTGTCGGACTGGTTTTGATGAGCGGGGCATGGAAGCCTGGCATCGCGTTTGATGTCTGGGGGACTGAGGTGGGCTTGCCCGGTTTGCTGCGCGATTTGGGCCTGGTTGCGGTGACCCTGATATCGCTGCGCCTGACCCCCAGCCAAGTGCATGCCGACAATCAGTTCAGCTGGGCGCCCATGCAGGAAGTTGCCAAGTTGTTTGCCGGTATTTTCCTGACCATCATTCCGGTGATCGCCATGCTCAAGGCCGGCGTTGACGGTCCTTTCGGGCCCGTCGTGGGCGCTGTCACCCAGCCCGACGGCAGCCCGGATGTGCTGATGTATTTCTGGATCACCGGTGTGCTCAGTTCCTTCTTGGACAATGCGCCGACCTACCTGGTTTTCTTCAATACCGCCGGCGGGGACCCCCAGGTGCTTATGACCACCCTGGCGCCCACCCTGGCAGCGATATCGGCGGGTGCGGTGTTCATGGGAGCCAACAGCTACATCGGAAACGCGCCCAATCTGATGGTTAAAGCCATCGCGGAGGATCGGGGCGTGAAGATGCCCAGCTTCTTTGGATATATGGTCTGGTCGGGCTGCATTTTGCTGCCCTTGTTCTTCGTCATGGGCCTGATCTGGTTCCGCTGATGCAACGGGCTTTTTTGTGAGCAAACCCCATATTCTTTTGGCTCGGGCCGTTTTTCCCGAGGTAGTGGACAAGCTGCGCGCAGTCGCTGAGGTACAGACCAATCCGGACGATACGGTTTGGACCTCGGCCGAATTGATCGAGCGTTTGCGCGGCAAGCAGGGCGTCTTCACCACCGGCGGCGACCGCATAGATGCTGCCGTCCTGCGAGCGTGTCCTGAATTGCGAATCTGCGCCAATATGGCGGTGGGCTACAACAACTTCGATATCCCGGCCATGACGGCGGCGGGCGTGGTGGCCACCAACGCCCCTGATGTTCTGACCGAGACCACCGCAGATCTCGGTTTTGCCCTGCTCATGGCGACTGCCCGCCGTCTGGCCGAGAGTGAACATTACCTGCGCGCTGGACTGTGGACCAAGTGGGGCTACGATATGTTCGCCGGCTCTGATGTGCACGGCGCCACGCTGGGCATCCTCGGCATGGGACGCATCGGTCAGGCCATTGCCAGGCGCGGAGCTTTGGGTTTTGGCATGCAGGTGATCTATCACAACCGATCGAGGCTCGGTCCTGATCTTGAGGCCCAGCTCAGTGCCCGCTATGTCAGCAAGGCTGAACTGCTGGAGCAGGCGGATCACCTGATTTTGGTGCTTCCCTACACCGCCGAGTCGCATCATGCCATCGGGCAGGCCGAGTTGTCCCGCATGAAGCCCACGGCCACGCTGATCAACATCGCGCGCGGGGGCATTGTGGACGACGCCGCATTGGCTCGCGCCCTGAAAGAGCGCACCATTGCTGCAGCCGGGCTCGATGTCTTCGAGGAGGAGCCCAGGGTTCACCCGGGCCTGCTTGAGGTCCCCAATGTGGTCCTGACGCCTCATATCGGTAGTGCCAGCTTGCCAACGCGCAAGGCCATGGCGCACCTGGCGGCCGATAACCTTGTGGCTTTTTTCACCGGCCAGAGCCTGCTTACGCCGCTCAATCCCGATCCACGGACGCGCTAGAGCGGCCGATCGGCCATGCCCCCGGATCTGCCGGCCGGCCCGGCCCTCCTTTAGGCCCGACAATAGAGGCATGAACGAGATCTTGCTGCTCGTGGCCCTGGCTTTTGTCAGTATGGCCTTGCTGGTCTTGCTCTGGCGCAGGGCCCGGGCCCAAGACCGCGGGCGGGCCGAGGCGGCCGAGCTGCGCGTGGACATTGAGCGACTCGAGCGCGAACTTCGCGCCCAGGTTCAGGACAGCGCCCGGGAAAACCGCGCTGACCTGCAACAGGTGATTGCGCTCTTTCAGCAAACGCTGCTGGCTCAATCGGGCGATGTGGCCCGCACCCAAAACGAGCAGATCGATTCCTTTCGGGTGCAACTGGCCAGCTCGCAGCAGCAGCTGGTCCAGAATCTTCAGGCCTCCAGCCAGACCATGGCGCAGGCCGTGGCGCAGTCGCGCGAATCCCAGGATGTGGCCTTGCGGCGTTTCGCTCAGGATCTCACCGGACAGCTGCAACAAATGGCGCAGCGGCAGGAGCAATTACTGGCCGATATCCGCAAGGCGGTGGAAGATCGCCTGACCTTGCTGCAGCAGGGTAACGAACACAAGCTCGAGCAGATGCGCGCCACGGTCGACGAGAAGCTGCAGAGCACCTTGGAGTCCCGGCTCAGCCAGAGCTTCAAGCAGGTGGCTGACCGGCTCGAGCAGGTCTACAAAGGCTTGGGCGAGATGCAGACCCTGGCCCAGGGCGTCGGGGATCTCAAGCATTTGCTGAGCAATGTAAAGACCCGCGGCATCTTCGGCGAGACGCAGTTGGCCAGCTTGCTCGAGCAGGTGCTCACCGTCGAACAGTATCAGGCCCAGGTTTGTGTCGTGCCGGGCAGCCGCAACGCAGTCGATTTTGCGGTGCGTTTACCCGGTCGATCTGACGACGGGGAGCCGGTGTGGCTGCCGCTTGACGCCAAGTTTCCCAGCGAGGATTACGAGCGGCTGCTCGCGGCCCAAGAGCAGGCTGACGCGACAGCCGCGGAGGCCGCCGGTCGCGCTCTGGAGCAGGCGGTGCGGCAGCAGGCGCGCTCGGTCAGCGAGAAATACATTCAGCCGCCGCACACCACCGATTTCGCGCTCATCTTCCTGCCCAGCGAGGGGCTGTATGCCGAAGTGATGCGACGACCCGGCTTGGTCGAGTCCCTGCAGCGCGATCACCGTATCGTGGTGGCGGGCCCCACCACTCTGCTGGCCATGCTCAACTCGCTGCAGATGGGCTTTCGCACGCTGGCCCTGGAGAAACGATCCAGCCAGGTGTGGCAGGTGCTCGGTGCGGTCAAGACCGAGTTTGCCAAGTTTGGCGATGTGCTCTCCCGGGTCAAGTCGCAGACCGAGACGGTGCTGCGGAGCTTGGATAGCGCCGAGCAGCGAAGCCGCGCCATGGGTCGGGCGCTCAAGCAGGTGCAGGCCCTGCCCGAGTCCCAGGCCCGCGACCTTTTGCCAGGCCCAGTCGATCCTGTGGACGAAGAAGGCAGATGAGACGGTGAGGCTGCTTTGTCAGATTTTTCCGGAGGACGGATGTGCGACCTGAGTTGCTGCGACTGATCCTGGCGCAGATTTTTCTGCACTCGACTCTGGCGGGCAACCGCATGGCCGCCCCCTTGTTGGCCTTGCACCTGGGTTACAGCGCGGCGGCCGTGGGCTTGCTCTTGGCTCTGTTTGGATTGAGCCAGTTGCTGCTGGCCGTACCGATTGGCCGTTACATCGACCGTCAGGGTTCGCGGTCGGTGATGCTGGCCTCCGTCGGTGCGGCCTGCCTGGCGGGTTTGATGGCCGCGGTCTGGCCGGTTTTCGCAGTGCTCTGTCTCGTGGCCCTCCTGACGGGTGGTGCCGCTGGGGCCACCGTTATCGCCGTGCAGAGGCAAGTTGGTCGGCTTAGCGAGGACGCGGCTGAATTGCGCCGGTCCTTCAGCTGGTTGGCCATCGGCCCGGCTTTGTCCAATGTGCTTGGGCCCTTGGCCGTGGGCTTCCTGATTGATCATGCAGGACCGAGCCCAGCCAGCTTGCCAGGTTTTCAGGCGGCCTTTGTTTTAATGGCCCTGGTCCCGCTCGTTACCTGGGCTCTGCTCAGGCGTCTGCGGGAGGCCGCTCCCGAGCCCGATGACGGCGCTGCGCAGGGCTCGGTGTGGCACTCTTGGCAACTGCTGCGTCTGCCGGGGATAGGCCGTCTGATGCTGGTCAACTGGTTCGTTGCAGCAAGTTGGGATGTACATGGGCTGGTGATTCCCCTGCTCGGGGTCCAGCGTGGACTCAGTGCGTCGCAGATTGGTATGGTGCTGGGCTCTTTCGCCCTGGCCACGGGGCTAGTCCGAGTGGTCCTGCCCATGATGGTGGAGCGCCTGCGCGAGTGGATGGTCCTGGTCTCGGCCATGCTGATCACGGCGGTGATGTTTGGTGTGTATCCCTTCACCCAGTCGGCCTGGACCATGGCCCTGTGCTCGTTCCTGATCGGATTGGCCCTGGGCACTGTGCAGCCTATGGTCATGAGCCTGCTGCATCAGATCACCCCCAGCCAGCGACAGGGCGAGGTGCTCGGCCTGCGGCTGATGTCAGTGACTGCCTCCGGCGTTTTTGTGCCGCTGCTGCTGGGCTCTGTCAGCGCCCTGATCGGCCTGCACGGATTGTTTTGGCTGGTCGCAGCCTGGGTCGGTCTGGGCTCACGCTCGGCGCTGGGTATGCGACGCCTATAGCCGATAGAAATCCTTGATGAGATCCCAGGCCTGCTGGGGTGTGTCGACATACTTGAACAGGTCCAGGTCTTCGGGGGAAATCGCGCCTTCTTCAAGAAGGACCTCCAGTTCTATCAGACGCTTCCAGTAAGCGCTGCCATAGAGCAGGATGGGGACCGGTTTGGCCTTGCGCGTCTGCACCAGGGTCAGCACTTCAAACAGCTCATCGAGTGTTCCGTAGCCGCCCGGGAAAGCCACCAGTGCCTTGGCACGCATCATGAAGTGCATCTTGCGCAAGGCGAAGTAGTGAAACTTGAAGTTCAGGTCCGGCGTGATGTAGGGGTTGGCGCCTTGCTCATGGGGTAGGGCGATGTTGAGCCCCACATTGGGCATGCCCGCCTCGTGCGCGCCCCGGTTGGCTGCCTCCATGATGCCCGGACCGCCGCCGGTACAAATGAAGATTTGTTCTGCCGGGGGGCGGTCTTTGCTGTGGTGGGCCACCCGCCGGGCGAACTCGCGAGCCTGTTCGTAGTAGGCCGAATTTTTAACCTGGCGCTCAGCGGCCGCCAGGGCTTTCGCGTCGCCTGCGGCCTGCGCCTGTTCGAGCAACTGATTGGCCTGTTCGGCCGAGACAAAGCGTGCACTGCCGAACACCACAACGGTGCTCTCTATACCCAGGCGCTGCTGCTCGAGATCTGGCTTGAGCATCTCCAGTTGCATGCGCAGACCGCGCGTTTCCCGCCGCAGCAGGAACTCGGGGTCGGCAAACGCCAAGCGATACGCATCGCCGTGCAGCGGTCTGCCACTTTCGGCGTGGGCCCGCAGCTCGGCCCAGGCATCGGCCAGTCGACTGGCCGAAAGATCTTGTGTGTTTTGCATGCCCGCGATTGTGACTCAAGGGCCGCCGCTTGGGCTTGCACCGAGGCCCCAGATCAGGGCAATCGGCACAAAAATCAGAGCCAGGAGGTTGCCGAGCATCACCATCGCCGCCACCTTTGCCGGCTCTTGCTGGAACCGTTCGGCCAGCATGAACTGCAGGACCGCCGGAGGCAGGGCGGCAAACAGGATCAGGTGCGCTCGGGCGGTGCCCTCCAGGCCCAGCCCGTAGACCAGTGGCCAAGCCAGAGCCATGCCAATCAGTGGGCGGGCTGTGGCCCCGATCAGGCCACTGCCCATGCCGCGCCACTCGACACTACACAGCCTGGCCCCAAGTGCGAACAGCATCATCGGCAGAGAGGCGTCTCCGAGCATCCGCATACCGGTCAGCAGCATCGGTGGCGGGCGTACATCGCTGAGCGCACTGGCGAATCCGAGTACGGCAGCAAGCATCATCGGACTGAGCAGCAAGTCGCGGGTTCGGGCACCGGCGCTGGTGATACGAGAGCCCAAGGAGAAGTGGATCAGGTTGCTGATGGAAAACAAAGCCACCGCCGCGCCCATTTGCTGCGGCCCGAAGGCCAGCAAGGCCAGTGGAATGCCGATGTTGCCGCAGTTGTTGAACATCACCACCGGCACCAAGGTGCGAGGCGATTGCCGCGATGCAAGCGCCAGCGGCCAGGCCAGCAGACCGGCCCCCAGAATCAACGCTGTGCCGCCAACCAGCAGGGGAATATGTTGGGCGACATCAAACTGCCTGGAAGCCAGCGCGGAGTAAGTCAGCAAGGGCGTGCAGACCTCCAGCGCGATTCGATTGAACAGCGTCATGTCGGGTCGATAGCGTCGGCCATAGCCGTAGCCCACCGCGATGATCAAGAACACGGGAACGATGATGTCCAAGAGCCTGGCGATGACATCCATACCGGCCTCCCTTCAGCGACCGCGCTCGGTCAGCCAGTCCAGCACTCTGGGCCTGACTTCAGCCAGCCCCTTGTAGCGCGCGACGGCTTCACTCATGCTGGCCAGCCATTCGTGGAGTTTGGCGGCTCGTTCAGGCAATCCGGCGCTGATGTCCAGACGCTCGATTTGAAGCCGTATGCTGAACACCGCCTGTCCCGGCCGGCCTCGTACCGGGAAAAAGCTCTGGCGCTCCACGCGCAGCCAGGCTTGCCGGGCCAGATCGACGCCTTGGGCTGCCGGCCAGGGCTTGCGCGAGGCCCGCTGCGGGTGCTGATCATGGCGATCGCTCGACGCGAGGGTGTAGACCGACCGCTCCCAACACAGGCCGTTGGTACACAGGGCCACAACTTGCCGCTGTGCAGCCATCAAGGCCTGGTTGTCGGCCACCGGCGCATGCGCTGCGCCCCAATCGAGGCCGAGCTTTTCCTCCGGAGCCCAGTGCGAAGGCGTGCAGACGCTGAGCCAGGGCAGGGTGGCTGTGGGTCCGTCCAACACGGCGAGGTCTTCTTCAAGAGCCAAGGCCAGAGGAGTCGGGTCCTCGGGGCTCAAGCCGGCTGCCTCACGCACCGTGGTGATCACCGGGGCCGCATCAAAGCCTGCCACAGTTAGGGGATGCCATCCCGATTGGATTAGCGCCAGCTTTTCTGCATGCAGGACGCTGCCGGGCTGCAGGCGGTGCAGTTGTACCCGCTCGCAGCGCCTGAGACCCGGTTGCATGCGCATGGGCACGGGCAGGTCGCCCAGATCTAGCAGCGGGTCAGGTAGGTCGGGCATGGGAGGATCCGCAAGCAAAAAGGCCCCGCGTTACGGAGCCTTTAAAGAATCGCTGGGTGCTAGACCCTTTTGCGGTATTCACCGGTGCGGGTGTCGATCTCGATGCGGTCGCCTTGGTTCACGAAGATCGGTACACCGACTTCAAAGCCGGTGGCGATCTTGGCAGGCTTGAGTACCTTTCCTGAGGTGTCGCCCTTGACCGCCGGTTCGGTCCAGGTGACCTCGCGCTCAACGCTGGTGGGCAACTCAACCGAGATCGCCTTGCCCTCATAGAAAACCACCTCGGCACCCATGCCCTCCTCCAGGTAGCTCAGGGCGTCGCCCATGTTTTCAGCCTCGACTTCGTACTGGTTGTACTCGGTGTCCATCCAAACATACATCGGGTCGGCAAAGTAGGAATAGGTGCACTCCTTTTTGTCCAGCACGATTTGATCCATCTTGTCGTCCGCCTTGAAGACGATCTCGGTGCCCTGGTTGTTCAGCAGGCTCTTGAGCTTCATGCGCACCGTGGCGGCATTGCGCCCACCGCGCGAGTATTCGGTCTTGAGCACGACCCAGGGGTTGCCACCGTTCATGATGACATTGCCGGCGCGAATTTCTTGGGCGATTTTCATAACATTCTCAGGAAGTAAAGGCGCTTCGGTCTGAAGGCGCGAAACCCGGTAGTTTAACCGGCCGCTATGAGGTGCGGCGACCGATCTCCACCGAGTCGCTTGCACCCGACCCGGCGCGCGCCCTGGGCGTGCCCCGGTAGGCCGGGACGCTTTGGTAGCATTCCAGCCTTACGGAGCCCATCCATGCAACCTTTCCACCTGGCCTTTCCTGTTTCTGATCTCGAAGAAGCCCGCGCCTTCTATGGCGGCGTCTTAGGTTGTCCCGAGGGGCGCAGCAGCCCGGAGTGGGTGGATTTCAACTTTCACGGGCATCAGATCGTTGCGCATCTGTGTCCCTCGATGGACGCCGAGGTGTCTCGCAGCGAGGTCGATGGGCATGGCGTGCCCGTGCGGCATTTTGGCCTGGTGATGACGATGTCCGATTGGCAGGCCCTGGCCGATCGGCTCAAGGCGCTGGGGACCCGCTTCATCATTGAGCCTTACATTCGCTTCAAGGGGGAGCCGGGTGAGCAGGCGACGCTCTTTTTTCTCGATCCGTTTGGCAATGCAATTGAGTTCAAGGCCTTCAAGAATCTTGACTCCCTGTTTGCCAAGTGAAGACCTCGATGAGCCTAGCCATTGCTTACGCTGATGTGGCTGCGGCGCATGACCGTCTTAAGGGGGTGGCGCATCGCACCCCGGTGATGCGCTCACAAACAGCCGACCGCTTGACGGGTGCCGAGTTGTTCTTCAAGTGTGAGAATTTTCAGCGCATGGGGGCTTTCAAGTTCCGCGGGGCCTACAACGCGTTAGCGCAGTTCAGTGCGGAGCAAAAGAAGCGGGGGGTATGCGCCTTCAGCTCGGGCAACCACGCGCAGGGTATCGCGCTTTCGGCCCGGTTGCTCGGTATTCCAGCGACCCTCGTCATGCCCAAGGATTCGCCGGCTGTGAAGATGGCTGCCACTCGGGGTTATGGAGCCGAAGTCATCGTCTATGACCGCTACACCGAGGACCGGGAGGCCATTGGCCGCAAGTTGGCCCTGGAGCGGGGCATGACCTTGATTCCGCCCTACGACCACGCCCATGTGATGGCGGGGCAAGGGACGGCTGCCCAGGAACTGTTTGAAGAGGTTGGATCCCTGGACCTGCTGCTGGTTTGCCTGGGTGGGGGTGGCCTGATTTCCGGCTGTGCGGTGGTGGCCCACGAGCTAAGCCCGTCTTGCCGTGTGGTGGGGGTCGAGCCTGAAGCCGGTAACGATGCGCAGCAGAGCAAGCGCACAGGGCATATTGTGCGTATCGAGACGCCGCGCACGATTGCCGATGGCGCTCAGACCCAGTTTCTTGGGCAGCTGACTTTCCCGGTGATCCAGGCGCTCGTTGATGACATCGTGACCGTCAGTGACGCGCAGTTGATCGAGGCCATGCGTTTTGCTGCCGCTCGCATGAAGATGGTGGTCGAGCCCACGGGGGCGCTGGCAATGGCCGCTGCCATGCAAGGAGCGGTGGAGGTGCGCGGCAACCGGGTGGGCGTGATTATTTCCGGGGGCAATGTGGATATTGCCCAGCTCGCCGGCTACCTGGCCTGAGGCCCTGGCCCGCGAGAGCCCTCTGGCTCTAGTCGGCAAGATGAGCCTGCTCGGCGCGCACCATCCCGATAAGCTGCGTGAGAAGGTCGTCCTGGTCCAGCAGACGCTGGCGGGCCGATGCGGCGCACTGGGCCCATGAGGCCAGGGTCTGGGCGTCCAAGCTGGGCAGTGGGCCTGTCTCGATGGCATTCCAGCATCGATGGAACTGGCGCCAACTCGGCGGCGCTTCCATCCAGTCCAAAAAAGCCTCCAGCTTGGCATGGTGGGCTTGATCCTGCTGGGGGTAAATCTGCCACACGAAAGGCTTGCCGGCCCAGAGGGCTCGCACCCAGGAGTCCTCGCCCCGCACAAAGTTCAGGTCACAGGCCCAAAGCATTTCGTCGAAGCCGTTCTGGTCGGTGTAGGGCAAGGCGGTGCAGGGCGGCGCCTGGGTCAGCATCGGCAGCGCCATTTGCAGGGCGGCCCATGGGCGACCGGGTGTGACCAGCCACTGATCCTCGACGGTCTGTTGCAACAAGTGGGGCAGGGCGGCCGGCTCATAGCAGAACAGGCTGATCAGCCGGGATCGGTCTTGTAATTCAGGCGCGTGGGCTTTGCGCCAGACGCTTGAATCGAAGGCCTGCTGCCTGGCCAACAAATCGCTTTCGCGGAGCAAGCCGCCGGTTTTGGTGGTGAAGCCGGGATAGAAGAATCGCTTGCTCCAGCCCCTGGCAGGCCCCGACAGAATCGGCGAGGGCAATGCATGGTTGCGCTCCACCCAAGCTTCGGCACTGAGGTACTCCAAGTTGATCCACACCGGTTGTCGGCGCTGGGTGGCCGCGCCGTGAGCCACGAAGGCCTCGGGGATGCGGCACGCAAAGGCTTCGATCCATACATCAGCCGGGGACAAACTCCTGAGTCGGGCAAGCTGCTCGGCCTCCTGCCACGGTCGCAACTCGATCCCGGGTTCCTGCCCGAGGGCCAGGCCGGGGGCCATCCAGGCCAGGGCTGAGGCATCATCGAGCCAGAGGCGCACCTTGTGGCCAGCCTCACGCAGCTGCCGTGACAGGCGCCAACACACCCCCAGATCGCCATGGTTGTCGATCACGGTGCAGAAGAGGTCAAAGGTCAGGGCAGGTCGCATGGAAAGGTCGCGCGGTGCTTGCGTTAATATAACCATCGCATTAACAAGCTTGCTTCTTGCGCGCGAAATCGAGCACTCAGTTTTTGTGGCCGTGGATCTGCCGCGGGCCCTGGAGGGTTCGGGACTCGCGGTCGAGGACGGAGACTCCCAGATGATCTTGCTCGCCCCGGCCATTGGCCTTCTGAGCCCAAGGCAATCGGCTCGGTGGACAGGCCCGCCCTGGCAAGCGTGCCCGCGATGAGTGGCGGCACGGTAAGGCCCACGGGCGGTCAGGCGTGGCAGGAGTTGTTGGGGCAGGTCGCCGCGCTGCCGTCCCTGCCCGGGGTTTATCGCTACTACGACCAGCAGGGCGGCGTGCTGTATGTGGGCAAGGCCCGCAACCTTAAAAAACGGGTCAGCAGTTATTTTCAGAAAGACCATGGCGGTACGCGCATTGGCCATATGGTCGGGCGCATCGCACGGATTGAGACGACCGTGGTGCGCTCAGAGGCCGAGGCCTTGCTGCTCGAGAGCAATCTGATCAAGACCCTGCACCCTCGCTTCAACATTCTCTTCAGGGACGACAAGAGCTACCCGTACCTCAAAATCACCGCCGTGCAGCCGGGCCGGCCCGATGCCGTCGGACCGCAGGCCCAGCTCTTTGCGCGCATGGCCTACTACCGCGGCGCTGTTGATCGCAAGCACCATTACTTCGGGCCCTATCCCAGTGCCTGGGCGGTCAAGTACAGCATCGCTCTGCTGCAGAAAGTGTTCCGCCTTCGCACCTGCGAGGACACGGTCTTCAACAACCGCACTCGGCCCTGCCTCCTGTATCAAATCAAGCGCTGTTCGGGCCCGTGCGTTGGTTTGATCTCGCACGAGGCGTACGCCCGCGACAGCGACCATGCCAGCCAGTTTTTACAGGGTCGCACGCAGGACATCCTGCAGGCCCTGGAGTCGCGCATGGTGGCGCATGCCCAAGCGCTTGAATTTGAGCAAGCTGCCGAGTTGCGCAATCAAATGCGCGCTGTTTCGAGGGTGCTGCAGCAGCAGACCATGGATGTGCAGGCCGACAAGGATGTGGATGTTCTGGCGGTGCGGGTGCAAGGCGGTCGCGCCTGCGTCAATCTGGCCATGGTGCGTGGCGGACGGCATCTTGGGGACCGGGCTTATTTCCCGGCGCAGGTTGAAACAGCCCTGGACTTACAGGCCGAAAGCCCGTCCCCGCAGGCGTCATCGGCCGAAGTGACGGTTTTGCAGGCTTTCATGGCTCAGCACTACATCGACCTGCCGGTGCCGCCGGTGCTGCTGATCAGCCACCCGGTGGATCGCACCCTGATCGATTTGCTCACACTGCAGGCCGGGGGCAAGGTGACGGCCGTTCACAAGCCGCGCGAGCAGCGGCGGGTCTGGCTGGAGATGGCCTGCAAGAACGCCGAACTGCAGTTGGCCCGTCTGCTGGCCGAAGAAGGTTCGCAACAGGCCCGCACTCGCGCCCTGGCCCAGGCCCTGGATTTGCCCCAGGATGATTTACAGGCCTTGCGCATCGAGTGCTTTGACATATCGCACACTGGCGGCGAGGCCACCCAGGCTTCCTGCGTGGTGTTTGCGCAGCACCGCATGCAGGCCAGCCAGTACAAGCGCTTTGGCATCGAAGGCGTGGGCCCCGGTGACGACTATGCGGCCATGCGGCAGGCTCTGCTCAGGCGCTACCGGCCACTGGCCGAGGCCTTGCGTGAGGGCGAGTCCGTCGATGATCGTCAGCGCCTGCCCGATTTGGTGCTCATTGATGGCGGCAAGGGTCAGGTGGCCGTGGCGCGAGAAGTGTTCGAGCATTTGGGACTGGATATCGGGCTGATCGTCGGGGTCGAGAAAGGCGAGGGTCGCAAGGTGGGTCTGGAGGAGTTGGTTTTCGCCGATGGTCGTGAGAAGGTCTATCTGGGCCATGACTCAGCAGCCTTGATGCTGGTGGCTCAGATCCGCGACGAAGCACATCGCTACGCCATCACCGGTATGCGCGCCCGGCGCGACAAGGTCAGAGTGACCAGTCGCCTGGAGGACATCCCCGGTGTCGGTCCCAGAAAGCGGGCCAGCCTGCTGCGCCGATTCGGCGGGTTGGCTGGCGTTAGCGCCGCCAGCGCTGAGGATCTGGCCGCGGTCGAGGGCATCTCCCGAACCTTGGCCGAGCAGATCTATCGTGCCCTGCACTAGGGGCAAGTGCTGCCCGTGCCAAAATCCCTAGATGTTCTGGACCATCCCGACGCTGATGACCTGGGCGCGCATTGTCGCCATCCCCTTGATCGTCGCTGTGTTCTACCTGGACTTTCCGCCGGAATCTCGCAACATCGTAGCCACCGCCCTGTTTGTGGTCTTTGCCCTGACCGATTGGCTCGATGGCTACCTGGCGCGTAAATTAGGTCAAACCTCCGCGTTCGGAGCCTTCCTGGACCCGGTGGCGGACAAGTTCCTTGTGTGCGCCTGCCTCCTGGTGCTGGTTGATTTGCAGCGGGCCGATGTGTTCGTGGCGCTCATCATCATCGGCAGGGAAATCGCGATCTCCGCCCTGCGCGAGTGGATGGCCACCATAGGCGCCAAACGCAGTGTGGCCGTTCATGTGGTGGGCAAGATCAAAACGGGCGTACAAATGGTTGCCATCGCCCTGTTGCTCTTCGATGGCGTGCTCTTCGGTTTGATCGACACGCGCCTGTGGGGAACGGGCCTGATCTGGCTGTCGGCGGTGCTCACGGTTTGGTCGATGGTGTACTACCTGCAAAGAGCCGTTCCCGAGATTCGAGCCCGATCCCGATGAGTGCCGAACCGGATGAATCGGCCTGGTTGCGGGCCATGCCCCTGGTCTTCGTGCTGATTTGGAGCACCGGCTTCATCGTGGCCAAGTTTGGCCTGCCGTATGCGCCGCCGTTGGGTTTCCTGGCCTGGCGTTACTTCTTTTCAATTCTGTGCTTTCTGGCCTGGATTGCAGTGGCCGGTGCGCGCTGGCCTGAGGACCCGAAGCAGTGGTGGCATCTGGCGGTGACCGGCGTGCTGATGCATGCCGGCTACCTGGGTGGGGTCTGGGTCGCGGTGGAGTTGGGCATGGGCTCTGGGCTGGCGGCCCTGGTGGTGGGTTTGCAACCGGTGCTGACGGCGGTGTGGGTGTCACGGATCGAGGGGGGGCAGGTCACCCGGGTGCAGTGGTTGGGCCTGCTGCTCGGATTTGGCGGCTTGATCCTGGTGATTTTGCGCAAATTGATGGCCGGCACCGAGGTCAGTGCCTTCACCGTCGCCGGCACCGTTTTTGCCCTGCTGGCCATTACAGCCGGAACGCTCTATCAGAAGCGCCATCTGCGTGCCACCGATGTACGCACGGCCAATGCCATACAACTCGGCGCCGCCCTGATCGCGACGCTGCCGCTGACTTTTCTGGAATCGGAACCGGTGGTCTGGAACGCCCCGCTGGTGGCAGCCATGGCCTGGGCGGTTGGGGTGCTCACCTTGGGGGGCAGTTCGCTGCTGTATCTGCTCATTCAGCGCGGCGCCGCTACTTCGGTGGCCAGCCTGATGTACCTGGTGCCGCCGACCACAGCCATCATGGCGTGGTTTCTTTTTGATGAATTGATCACCGCGGTCACATTGATTGGAACGGGTCTGACGGCCCTAGGCGTGGCTCTGGTTGTGCGCCAACCCAAACCCGCGGCCTCGGGCTGAGTGCCGCCTTGATGGAGAATTTTCATGACGCTTAAACATCGCATCGCAGTCATTGCCGGTGACGGCATCGGCAAAGAAGTCATGCCCGAGGGGTTGCGGGTGCTGGAGGCGGCAGCCCGTAAATTCGACATCGATTTGCAGTTCGATCGCTTCGACTTTTCGAGTTGGGACTATTGTGAAAAGCACGGCAAGATGCTGCCCGACGACTGGAAAGATCAGATCGGGGGCCACGACGCAATTTACTTTGGTGCCGTGGGCTGGCCCGAGAAGATTCCAGACCATGTCTCGCTCTGGGGCTCTTTGCTTTTGTTTCGCCGCGAGTTCGACCAATACATCAATTTGCGGCCGGCCCGACTCATGCCCGGCATCATCGCCCCGGTGGTGCGCAAGGACGGCAGTCGTCGCGACCCGGGTGAGATTGATTTTTATATCGTCCGTGAAAACACCGAGGGCGAGTACTCCAGCATCGGTGGTCGAGCCTTTGCAGGTACGGACCGCGAGTTCGTGCTTCAGGAGTCGGTGTTTACCCGCGTTGGCGTCGACCGGGTGCTCAAGTTTGCCTTCGAGTTGGCGCAGTCACGCCCGAAGAAGCACCTGACCAGCGCCACCAAGTCCAACGGCATTTCAATATCCATGCCCTACTGGGACGAGCGCGTGTCCGAGATGGCCCGGACCTACCCGGATGTCCGTCTGGACAAGTTCCACATTGACATTTTGTCGGCCCATTTTGTACAGCGGCCGGACTTCTTTGATGTGGTGGTTGCCAGTAATCTGTTCGGTGACATCCTCAGCGATTTGGGCCCGGCATGCACGGGCACCATCGGGATCGCACCGAGCGCCAATCTCAACCCGGAGCGACGCTTCCCCTCGCTGTTTGAGCCGGTGCACGGTTCTGCCCCCGACATCGCTGGGCGCGGCATTGCCAACCCCATCGGTCAGATTTGGTGCGGCGCGATGATGTTAGAGTTTTTAGGTCACAGGGCGGCCCACGAAGCCATCGTCAAGGCCATCGAGACCGTCCTGCAGCCGGACAGCGGCGCACCGCGAACCCCTGATCTGGGCGGCACGCACAAGACCATCGATCTGGGCCGTGCCATTGAGCTGGCCCTCTGAGTCTGCCCTGGGACTATAGCGCTGGCCTCAAATCGGTCTAGAATCCGCCTCCTCCCGGCGCACCCAAACTATCGTTCCAACAGTCTCAGGAGCACAAGTGAATAAAGCAGAATTGATCGAACACATTGCCAAGCAAACCGATTTATCCAAGGCCGCCTCCACCCGAGCCCTCGAAGCATTTATCGGTGCCGTCAAGACTACGCTCAAGAAGGGCGGCGAGGTCTCCCTGGTAGGTTTTGGCACCTTCGCGGTGACCAAGCGCGCTTCGCGCACAGGGCGCAATCCCCGCACTGGAGAGACGATTAAAATCAAGCCAGCCAAGATTCCCAAGTTCCGTCCCGGTAAAGCCCTCAAGGACGCTTTGAACTGACACCCGGTTTTCAAGTTGAGGTGGGGTGCTTAGCTCAGTTGGTAGAGCGGCGCCCTTACAAGGCGTAGGTCGGCGGTTCGAGCCCGTCAGCACCCACCACCACCGAGAAAAAAGGCGAACCTGGGTTCGCCTTTTTTGCGTCGCGGGCTTTGTCCAGGCCCGACAATCTGGACGATTCAACTGCACACTCTGCTGGCCAGGATACGCACCATGTTCGACTTCATTCGCAAGCACACCAAGATCACCATGGGCTTGCTGTTCCTGCTCATCGTGCCCTCTTTTGTGCTGCTCGGCCTCAACGATTACGGCCAGAGGGAGGCCAAGAAAGTGGTCGCTCAAGTCGATGGCATGGACATCACCCAGGCCGAATGGGATGCGGCTCACCGACAAGAGGTGGACAGGCTGCGGGCGCAGATGCCGGGCCTGGACATGAAGCTGCTTGACAGCCCCGAGATCAAGTTCGGCATTCTCGAGCGGATCGTGCGCGAGCGGGTCCTGTCGGTGGCCGCCGGCAAGCTGCACTTGACCGCCAGCAACCAAAAGCTGGCCAATGAGCTCCAATCCAATCCACAGATTGCCATGCTGCGCAAGGCCGACGGCAGTCTCGATATGGAGCGTTACAAGCAGTTGCTCGGCGCGCAGGGCATGACCCCCGAGATGTTTGAGGCCAGTGTCCGAGCGGAAATGTCCACCCGGCAGGTTTTGCAGGGTGTGGTCGGTACCGGGTCGGCAGCCCATGCTGTGGCTGATGCGGCTCTGGCGGCCTTCTTTGACCGGCGCGAAGTGCAATGGGCCCGCTTTCAGCCCGTGGACTTTCTCAAGGGCCTCGAGCCCTCGGCAGCCGATCTCGAGCAGTTTCACAAGGCCAAGGCCGACCAGTTCATGGCGCCCGAGCGGGCCAGCGTGCAGTACCTGGTTCTTGACCCACAGGCCCTCAGCCGATCGATTCAGGTCAGCGAATCGGATCTGAAGGCGTATTACGAGCAAAACCGCCAGGCCGGCCGGGAAGAGCGCCGCGCCAGCCATATTCTCATCAATGCGCCCAAGACGGCCGCCGCTGCGGATCGCGAGGCGGCCAAGGCGCGGGCCGGCGAATTGCTGGCGCAACTGCGCAAGGCCCCCGACAGTTTTGCAGCCCTGGCCCGCAAGCACTCGCAGGACGGCGGCTCGGCCGAGCGGGGCGGAGATCTGGACTACTTCGGTCGTGGCGCCATGGTCAAACCGTTTGAGGATGCGGTGTTCGCCTTGTCCAAGGGTCAGGTCAGCGATCTTGTGGAAACCGAGTTTGGCTACCACATCATTCGCCTGACCGATATCAGGGCGCCTAAACAGCGCAGCTTCGAGGAAATGAAGGACGAGTTGGCAGCCGAAGTGCGCAAGCAGATGCTGCCCAAGAAGTTTGCAGAAGCGGCCGAGCAGTTCAGCAACCTGGTCTACGAGCAGTCCGACAGTCTCAAGCCTGCGGCCGACAAACTCGGCCTGCAAATTCAGAGTGCCGAGCAAATCACCCGCACGGCTGCGCCAGGCAGCAAGGGCCCCCTGTCCAGTGCCAAGCTGCTCGGCGCCTTGTTCTCGGCCGAGTCTCTTGAGAAAAAGAGAAACACCGAGGCGGTCGATATCGGCGCGGGCGTCCTGGTCTCGGCCCGCATCGTGCAGCACACCCCCGCCCGACAATTGGGCCTCGATGAGGTGCGAGCTCAGGTGCGATCACGCTGGTTGGTCGAGCGCAGCGCTGCCTTGGCCCGCGAGGAGGGCGCACGGCGTCTGTCGCAGTGGCAGGCGCAGCCCGAGCAAGCCAAGTGGTTTGAAACCCTAACACTCAGCCGCGAAGAGCCGACGAAGATACCCGCCTCGGTGTTTAACGCCGCCATGCGCGCCGACCCTGCGACCTTGCCCAGCCTTAAGGGCGTCGACTTGGGAGCCGAAGGCTATGCCATCGTCAAGGTCAATCAGGTGCTGCCGCGAAAGGAGCGGACCCCTAACGAGCGGGAGCAGGCGCGCAGCCAGTACACCCAGTGGTGGTCCGGTGCCGAAGGCCAGGCCTATTACAAGCTGCTGCAGGATCGCTACAAGGTGAAGTTTTTGATCAGCAAGCCCGATGCGACCAAGGCTTGATCGCCGGCTGCATTTTTAGCGGATCGAGCCCCTATAATTTGCGCTTCGCGGTGGCTGTAGCTCAGTTGGTAGAGTCCAGGATTGTGATTCCTGTCG